>SESH01094617.1_pt1 | contig 26849 bp, 23 predicted proteins | sample 3171561 | NCBI WGS metagenome assembly SESH01 (sample SAMN10866947, study PRJNA518727) | freshwater metagenome | biome: subpolar coniferous forest; feature: holomictic lake; material: water; isolation source: holomictic Lake 442 2011 16.5 m and 2014 13 m | place: Canada: near Kenora, Ontario
TACCGCACGCCACACAATGTCGGCTCTTTCGATGGTCAGTTGTGGGGCGGTCAACAGGCGCTCGACCACGTCGACGATCGTATCGCGGGGCGTGGCGTAACTCGTCGCCATGACCCATACCACCTCGGCTAACGTGACGACCGAGATGAAGCCGCGGGAGTCCGCAGACAATGTTTTCTCGATCAGGCGGGTGGCAATGGCCGCCTGCCGCGGGTCGTCTTGGGCGAGATAGCGAACTATGACGTTCGTATCGAGCCCGATCACCGGGCGCGGCCCATCTTCGAGATGCTTTCATTCATCTCTTCGACGGAAACCGGCTTCTTGGGTTTCGGCAGGATGCCCTTTAACGAGCGAATGTCGCGGGTCGCCGGCTTCACCAGGAAGCCTGAATCGGTTTCGACGAATTCCACCCGGGTCCCCGCCTCGAGCCCAAGGCGCGTCCGAACGGCCTTGGGCAGCGTAATTTGCCCTTTGCTCGTCATTGTCGCGGTAGCCACGTCGCCCCCAAGAATGCGCCCTATCTCAGTATCTTACATGAAGTAAGGAATCTCAGCCGTGATTTTTTGCGCCTAGGAAAGGCCTTTGGCCAAGGCGTAACCTTCGTACTTTCAGTGACTTACGATTCGAAACGCGCATAATTATCATTGAGTTCAATCGCAGTTCTATTTCAATCGAGAGACTCCGCGGTTAGCGCCCGAACCCCCGCACTGGTCAGATACCGGAACGTTTCGTCATAGAACGAAGGGGGCCGCGTCGGATCGTCCTCATCTCCTGGCGGAACGAAGATCACCATCCCTTGCCGCGCCCGCGTCAGCAAGACGCGGTACGCGTTCTTGAGGTAGAGACGGCGCTCTTCGGCGTGGACCTTTTGCCACTTCTTTCCTTTAAACGCGTGATAGCGCCAGGATCCATCGACGCACCGTAGGTCGGCATCCCAATTCACGATCGTCCAATATAGCTTGAGCCCCTGTACCTGGAATTCCGTGGCGCAGTCGGTCTCAGCTTGTTCGATAACTGACCTGATCAAACAACTGGATGATCGGCACGCCAGTCAGCGGTCCATTCGCGAAACTTCAGTTCGGCTCCGACCCCAAGAAGCGTGCTGCACCGCCTCACTCATGGAGTGCTTGCGTTTCGCTTGTTGTGGTATATTGTACACAGTCACGCACATCGAGGCCTACTATGTCGACCACAATGACGGTCCGCCTTGAGGAAGACGTCAAAGATCGCCTTGATCTGTTGGCCGAAGCTACCCAGCGGAGCAAGTCCTTTCTGGCCGCCGAGGCTATTCGGGAATTCATCGAAAACAACGAATGGCAGATCGCAGAGATCACTGCGGCGATCAAGGAAGCCGATGCGGGTGACTTTGCCAGCGACAGGGAGGTCGCAGCTCTTAGCAAGAAGTGGCAGGTGAATGCGCGTTAGGTGGCTCCAAAAAGCCCTACGCAATCTCGATGCGGAGGCGTCGTACATCGCGGTCGACGACGACGCGGCGGCGCGGCTCGTCGTCACGCGCGTGTTGGCCGCGGTCGACATGCTCCCCGACCAGCCTAGTCTTGGTCGACCGGGCCGCGTGCCTGGCACGCGAGAACGGGTGGTTCGGAGGACTCGGTACGTTGTTCCGTACCGGATCCGAGGTGAGACGGTGGAAATACTTCGTGTCTTCCACGCCTCGCGACGACTACCGGAACGCTGGTAGATCGGCAACGCCAACCTGGCCGTCGCGTAGGTTCTATCGTGGTGCTCCACGTCGGCTCTTCGCGCCGTCAGCGACGGTTCGATAACTGATCGTACCGTCAGGGTCGATAAACGTATCGGTGCCGACAACGGAATAGCTGCGGACGAGGTCCGCGCCGGGTGGTTGTCTATCGCGAGATTTGCGGAGAATGACTTGAGTCTCCGTGTCACCGATACTTTAAGACTTTACTGCTCCGCATCAGCCACGAGGCCAACGCTGCAGCACTGCGCCGTTATCTGATGCCGCCGGGCATCTCACTCCGGTGCTCATGCCGCCGCCCCGACACGCGCTATCCTTAGCCTTGCGCGGACGAGGTGTCCGGCTCGGCGGCGCGTGTCGGGGCGGCGGCATTAGCACCAGGATCAGCCATACGGATCGGCTAGCTGCATAATGACTGTATGAATATCAACGAAGACCTTTTGCTCGGTTTCGCAGCCGCGCTGGGCGGTGGCCTATTGATTGGGATCGAGCGGGAACGGCGCAAGGGCGCTGGGCGACATCGCGCTATCGCGGGAGTCCGCAGTTTCGCACTGGTGGCACTCGCGGGCGCAGCGGCGAATGTGACAGGTCAACCGCTGCTAATCGCAGCCGGCGCCTTTCTAATTTCCGCGCTGGCCGTCGTGGCGTATAGGCGCGACCAGACGCGCGACCCCGGCATCACCACCGAAATTGCGCTACTCGTAACGTACCTGCTCGGTGGACTGGCGATTGAGCACCCGATTGTGTCCGCGGGCGGCGCCGTCGTCGTCACCGTCCTGCTGACCGGTCGCCAGGCTCTTCGCGAATTCTCTGTCGATACCTTATCGGAGACCGAGCTTCGCGACGGGCTTGTGTTCGCTGCGTCGGCCCTGATCCTGCTTCCGCTCATGCCTAACGAGCCTGTCGCATGGGCGCTTGGAACGAATCCGCGCCGCCTCTGGGGCCTCGTTGTACTGTTCCTGGCGCTGCAGGCGGCCGGTTACATGGCGCTACGCGCGGCCGGCGCCCGGCTTGGCCTCGCGCTGTCTGGCCTTGCTTCGGGCTTCATCTCGAGCACTGGGACCATCGCAGCACTCGGTGCTCGTGCAAGAGAGAACCCGGCACTTGGCCCATCGTGTGTTGCAGGCGCACTCTTCTCGACGGTCGGAACGATTGTGCTACTCGGAATCGTAGTGTTGACGATCTGCCCGGCTGCCCTGCCCCACCTTGCGCCCTCACTGACCGCCGCGCTATTGGCATCCGTCGCGGGCGCCGGCTTCAGCTTTTGGCGTCAGCGGCACACCGAAGCGCCCTCGCTTACGCACGGACGAGCCTTCAGTCTAGGCTACGCCCTGGGCTTCGCGGCGCTACTGACAGGGGTCACCGCCGCGGTATCACTCGCGTCGACCTATCTAGGGGAGACGGCAGCCGCAACCGCGACGGCGATTGCCGGCGCCTTCGATGTCCATGCGGCGACAGCCTCAACCCTGTCGCTCGCCATGGCCGGAAAGCTTGTTATCACTGGCGTTCGGACGCCGATATTGATCGCTGTTTCAACCAATACCGTGAGCAAGGTCGTCGCCGCGTTCGCAGCCGGCGGACGCAGGTATGGCTCGGAGGTGAGCCTTGGTCTCGCGCTCGTTGTCGCAGCTGCCTGGCTCCCGATCTTAATATTCGATGGAAGCGCAGGGACGCGCTGATCCTGCGCGGCGGTTGCGCCAGCACAAGGAGCTGCGGGATCAGCGCGTCCCTGCGCTTCCGTGGTGTACGTCGTTATCCCGGAAGATGGCGACCCAGACGGACGCATCGATGATCATCCGCGGCGCTGCGCGCGTACCGCGCCGACCGAATCCAGCCCCGCCACCCAGTCGGCGGCATTGGCCTTGGCCAGCTGACGCACGGAGCGAATGACGGCCGCGCAATCGTAGGTTTTCGCCCGCGCCGTCACGCGCAGTTCTCTCTCCAGGGCGCCGGTTACCAGCTGCTTCAGGGTCTGGCCACGACTCGCGGCGGTGGCCTTCGCCTTGCGGAACAGCGCCTCCGGCATCTCCAGGGTTATCTTGGTCGTGCTCATGTACGCCTCGCGTAGAAAACATCCAATTACAGCCGTAATACCCATAAATATGGGCATGCGCAAAACGATCGAAAGGAGTTTCTGGCAGGATCGCGGGGGGGACGCTCATTACTGGGCGCCCCCCATGCACAAAGCCGAACGGGCCCGATTTAGGCATTCGGCTTCCACCTCAATCCCGAGAATACCGACAAAGCGGAAAACTCCGAATCAGATAATCAAATCGCAAAACGAACCGCAGTCAAACCACAAATGCGACAAGTAGCTTGAAAACTTCCGTACTCAGACCTCTGTCCGCACTGCGCCGTTAACATGCTTGTGCGTGCCAGGGATCAACGTGGGTCATGACGCTGAGTACGCGATGCTCGTCCAGCACTCTGCGGCGCGCCTCGATGGCGATTGCATGACTTGCTTCAACGGACAGTGTGGCATCGATTTCCAGATGCACATCGACGACGATCATATCGCCCATTTTTCGTGTGCGCAGATCGTGAAATCCGCGCAGCCCGGGCACGGCCGCAAGCGTCCCGCAAATCCGCTCGATCTCCATACTGTCAACCGACCGATCCATGAGATCGTGCAACGCGTCCCATGCGAACGTCCAGCCCATGCGCGTAACCATCAGGCCGACTACCAGCGCGGCAATAGGATCAAGCAAGGGCATCCCGGCGAGATTGCCTATGATTCCGATGCCGACGACAAGCGATGACGCGGCATCGGAGCGCGCATGCCAGGCGTTGGCGATGAGCATGCTTGACTTGACGCGCTTGGCGGTAGCAAGCATGTATCGGAACAGCAACTCCTTCGCGATCAGTGCGCCCGCGGCGACCCAGAGTGCCGCTATATGCACGGTGGCAATACTTGCGGGGTCCCTGAGCTTGTGCACCGCTGACCACAGCATTCCCAGACCTACGATGATTAGAAGGGCCCCAAGCGCCAGCGACGCGGCTGTTTCGAAGCGCTGGTGCCCATAGGCATGATTTGCGTCGGCATCTTTTTGGCTGTGGTGGTTCGCGATCAGGACGACGAAGTCTGCAATCAGGTCCGAGAGCGAATGCAGGCCGTCGGCGATGAGTCCCTGAGACTTCGCTAGGACGCCGACCGTCACTTGGGAGCCTGTGAGCAATACGTTGACAACGACGCTGACCCACGTGCTGCGCGAGGCGGCCACAATTCGTAATTGCCGGGCCTGCTCTGGATCCTCCGATTCAGTGGCAGGTTCGTTAGCGATCAGGCCGCGCATGGGCGCCGCGCGTGCCACGCAACCAATCGCGCCGGTTGATCGCAATCCCGCCGCTTGGCGGTGTGCCCCGGACACAGCGGATAAAGCTGGGTCGTCGGGAGCGGCGCCGTAAGGATTACGGCACGCTCCCGAGCGTAAATTTTGAGGCGAATCAAGCGCGCCATCCGGCGCCTGAAGTTAGCCCACTAGGTGCGTCTGGCGCCAGCGGCGCTGGTTGCAAGGCGGGGCCCGCAACAGCGCGCACCCACTGATATCCGGCTGCGGCACTCACTGCAGCAGGTCTCCTGGCGTCGGCGGCAATCTCGGCATCTGCTGGTCCGGAAACGGGCCGGTCAGCGACTCCAGGAATGCAACGATATCGACGACGTCGGCATCCAAGAGCGTGCGATTCAGCTGCGTACTCGCCATGACGCGGACCGCGTCGGGCAGGGTCTTCACCGTGCCATTATGGAAGTACGGCGCGGTATAGACGAGATTTCGGAGCGTCGGCACTCGCCACATATGTCGGTCAGCGTCGCTGCGGGTTGATTCAAATCGCCCCTGATCCTTGGCAAGATCGAAGGTCGCGACGTAGGGGCTCGCGGGATAAGTCGGAAACTTCATCAGAAATGGCGTGCCGACGGGGAGCGCCGGACCGCTGAAATTCGGACCTTGATGGCAGCTCGAACACCCTACCTCAGCGAACAAGTGCATGCCCCGCGCCTGGCGTGCGGTCAGCGCCGTGGCATCGCCGGAAACGTAACGGTCATAGGCACTCCCTGGGGTTATTAGGGTTCGCTCATAGGCGGCGATGGCCTTCGCTGCGTTGTCGGCAGACAGTGTCTCGCCTGGGCCAAATGCCTTGGCGAAATAGGGTCGATAGCCTTCGATTCTCCGAATACGGTCCATCGCCGCGCCGAGGTCCTTCATCCCCATCTCCACGGGGTTGACGACCGGTCCCTTCGCTTGGTCCTCGAGTGTCGCCGCCCGCCCGTCCCAGAATTGCGCGGACAGAAACGCGGCATTCCAGACGGTAGGCGCGCTACGACCGCCCTTTTGGCCGTGGACGCCGATCGAAACCGGCCGATGGTCGTCGCCTCCTTCCATTACGTTGTGGCAATTCGAACACGCAACGGTGCCGGTCTCGGAGAATCGCGGGTCGAAGAACAACATCTTGCCAAGTTCGACTTTGGCTGGCGTCGACGGATTGCTGGCCAGTTCCGGTGCTTGTCTGGGGAGCGCAAGCCAAGCAGGCTCAGCAGCTCCCGCGACCGAAAGCGAGGTCCACAAAACGGCAATCAAAGCGAGACGGGGTTTCATTTGCGCCACTCCCACGAATTATCAAAGATCGTGGCTGAACACCGTACTCCCGCTTGCTTAAGCAATGCTTACGGCTTAGCGCAGAGGCTGCAAGTATTTACCGCGCTCTGCCACCGTCAGCACACAGATGAAACTTCGCTATTGATCAGAACCGGTCACGCTGTTACCCGAATATGCGAATCAACGCGTACAAGGGCCAATGACACTTGTGTGACACGAATGTGCACCCCGATTCGTTAAAGGCGGAACCTTGGTTCCTGCCCGGCGGGAGGTGATCGGACCCTTCGGCAGAGTCGTGTAACGAACTGTCACCTCTGCAGCTCATGCCGCCCTTCAGTGCCGTCACTGCCTCAGCCCAAGTAGCCCAGCGCGCGCCTTCGCGGCGCTGGCGAGCGGGATCTACGCACAACTGCCATTGCTCGCGGCTCGAATAGGTGACAGCCTGCCCATCCTGGATCCTGGCGTCTGGAGATCAAAGTGTTCAAGCCGTTTGCCTTCCGCGTCCTTCTCATCACATGTCTCGCCGGTATCTTGGGGGCCTGCGCTCCATCCAGTGAGTCGCTGACGGGATCTATGCAGTTTGACGCGGAACTACAGGCGGTTGGTGACGCCGTTAGTCAAGCGGTCGGTTACTCGCGAGCGGACATCGGCGTGATCGGTAATCGAGTGCGGCTCCAGATCTCGATAAGTGCCCCAAAAGTAGCGGCTGCAGACCCGGCGACGCGGGAGCAAGCCGCCGCGGCAGTGGTGACGGCCGCCGAAGGGGCCATCGCATCGCACGGCGGCCTTAAAGGGGTAGAGGTGATCAGCATTGTGGTCGCGCATCCGGCCGCCACGGGTGAGGCACCCAGCCCCTGGCATGTCGAGGATGTTGTGGAATTCCGCAAGGGCCAGAACCAGCGGTTCTCAATGCACGGCCCGTCGTAAGCTATTGCGGCGCGTGGTGCTGCCATTGCGGTAGCCGGGCGGGGCGGCGGCATGAGCACCAGTCAGGCAAATGCCAGAACCGATGCGGCGAACGACAGCACCGCGAAGCCAACGCCGACGATCAAGGCCAGCCACAACGATTGATCGACCCTGGGCCGGGCCTGCAGACGCTGATGCAACAAACCCAGCAGACCGTAAATCACGACGTTACCGGCCAGCACGCCGGCAACGATCACATACGGCCACGGCCCCTGCGCGCCGTGCGCGGTCATGGCCGCCACGGCAAATGGCGACAACGGCGCCGAAAACAACGCGGGCATCGACAACAGCTCAGACACGATGGCGATCTGCAGCGTGTAGGCAATCCATGACAAGCCGCCGAGCGTGGCCGGCAGCAGCAGTCCGCATGCACACCAGCGGAGAATCAAGGCACGCCCCGAAAGCTGAGCGGATCCCGTCATAACAGTTTCATTTGCAACCATATATCCTCGAGGCTCTCAACCCGTGGCGGCCCCCGTGGTGAATACCAACGGACGGCAGGCGCCAGATGCTGGCGAGCTTACCCGTTACAGACCCTCGACGGCCTCCCAACGCTGGTCGAACACGGCGAACCCGGCGCGACGATAGGTGGCAATTGCGCGCGGGTGATCCCCTGTATCGGTATGCAACCAGATCCGCGACGGCCGCTCCGTCCACTCTGACTGCAGCGCAACGGCAAGCAGCCAGGGGCCCAGCCGGCGACCGATGTACGCCGGCAGTAGCCCGAAATTCGTCAGTTCCACGTCCGCGACGTTAAGCCGATCGAACTCGCACAGCCCCATCGGCGCAGCAGCGCCGTCCAGGAGCACATAGGTGCGCAGCCGTCCGGAGTGCAGCCACGAGTTGACCTCGGCCGCCGATTGCAGCAAACGCTTGTCCCAGCCCCACGGCGAGCCGATCTGCCTATACAGTTCAAGGTAAGCGGCAATCTCCAGCTGAACCCGCTGAACCGGTTCGGCACGCCGTAACAACGGCGCGACCGGCGGCGCGAACATTTGCATGTAGGTGACCTGCACCTGTGCGGGTTCCATCGTCGGCCTTTCCACAACGCCCAACCCTCACGATAACCGCAACCCGCGTTCAGGTCAGTGTCGGCGTGCGATCAGTGGACTCGCCACGCCTGCCGTGCATCCAGCAAGCTCGATCGCCCTCCTCCCCCGGCAACGCTGGCAAGTCGCCCCTCGGATCGGCTAGTGTGCGACCCCACCCGACCCGCGGTGCGCTGGAGTTGCCTAGTGTTTGCCGGCCTGTCCCTGATGTTACTGATCAATGTTGCGCTGGTCGTGCACGTGATCAAGACCGGACGCAATATGCTGTGGATCTGGGCACTGCTGCTGTTACCGCCGCTGGGCGCGATCGCCTACGCGCTGCTCGAGGTACTGCCCGGACTGTTCGCCGCACCGGGCACCCAACGCGGCCTGCGCAGCCTGCGACGGGTGGTCGACCCGAACCGCGAACTCCGTAACGCCAGCGTCAATGCCGCGGTGACGGACACGGTTGTAAGCAAGGCGAGACTAGGCGCGGAACAGTCGCGCCGCGGCGACCACGCGGCCGCGATGACGACATTTCGCAGCGGACTGCGCGGACTCTACGAGCACGATCCGACGCTGTTGCAGGGCCTGGCCGAGGCGCAGTTCGCGGCGGGAGCCTTTACCGACGCGCGCGACAGCCTGGAGCTGCTTTCACAGAATAACCCTGAGTTCCGCTCGCCCAGCGCACAGCTGCTGTACGCGCGCGCGCTGGAGGCCGCCGGTGATCTTGTGCGTGCGGAGGCGGAATACCGAGCGGTTTCGGGCAGCTTCCCCGGCGCCGAGGCCAAGACGCGCTACGCGCTATTGCTCAAGCGGGTGGGCAAAGCCGCCGAGGCGCGCGAACTGCTGCTGGAGCTGCTCAAGAGCGCGGAAATCGCGCCCAGCCACGTGCGTCGCAGTCAGAGCGAGTGGTACGCACTCGCAAAGCGCGCTCTGGCGGACTGATCCCGCCTAGGACAGGCAGACGATCAGGCGCGCGCTGTGAGTGCGCCAGTTCAGCGGAATTACGACCGGGCGCATCTCTGTCGGCAGCGACAATGGGCCGGCGCTGGACGCGACGATGCTCGGCACCGAAATACAGAAATCCCGACCGAAGTCGCGCCGCGCATTGCCGGAGATTGTGTTGGCCACTTCGCCGACGAGGTCGCGCATATTCTCCTCGCTGGTATCGGATTCATTCATCCGCATCAGCAAGACCATCAGCATCGAGCGTGGAGCGGTAAAGCAGATCACTCCCTTGCGCTTGCCGGAGACGGCAATGACACCGGTGAAGTCGTTCACCGGCGGTGCGCCTGTCGTCACGAGGTACGGAACGCCAACGGCTACCGGTTGGCGAGCGGACACCTCGAAGTAGTGAACGGCCCCATCCAGGAAAGTCCGGACTTCGGTTTCTTTGAGCACTTTCAGCCGTCCTGCAGCAACTCCGCCAGAGCATCGTTCAGCTGGCGGTCGGTGAATGGCTTGCACAGGAAGCCATTCGCGCCGCGCGCGATGGCTTCCACGGCAGTTGCCTTGTCGGCCAACGCCGAGATCACGAGGATGCGGATCGAAGGCTTTCGGGCGACGAGTCGTTCGACGCACTCGACGCCGTCCATCTCCGGCATCGTGAGATCCATTGTCACGACATCCGGATCGGCCGTCTCAAACAGCTCCATCGCCGCAACCCCATTGGCGGCAGAGCCAATAAAATTCAGGCTATCTATCTGCTGCGAACGCTCGATCCTGCGCCGGATGATATTCGAGTCATCGACAATCATCAGCTTCAACGTGGCGGGCGGCATCACCATAAGATTCTCACGCGACCGCCACGGACTGAACGCGCTGCAGTGACGGCAGCACAACACTAAGGCGCGTGTAGCGCCCCTCGCCGCTCGAAATTCCGAGCCGGCCATTGAGATCCTTGACGATTTCGGCAACGAGACTCATGCCTACGCCGCGACCGGCATCTTCGTCGGCAACCGCATGGGTTGAAAAGCCCGCACGAAAAAGCAGTGGCAGAAGCTGCTTCGAGTCGAGCCGAGCCGCATCTTCGGCGCAGAGGATGCCCCGCTCCACAGCCGCTTCGCGGATGCGGCGCAGACTCAAGCCCGCCCCGTCGTCCTCGATAATAAGTCGATAGCCAGCCGCGCCCTCGTCGCAGAACTGCACCGTCAACGTACCGGCCGCCGCCTTGCCGCCGATCCGCCTTAGCTCCGGAATCTCGATGCCATGAACCACCGAATTCCTGATCGCCTGCACGGCGATATCCTTGACTGCTCGGCGGTACGACTCCGGGACAATCTCGAGGCCATTAGTCACCAGCCGCGCAGACTTGCCGCGGTCCCCGGCAACACGCTGGAGCAGTTGCTCGAGCGTGTCGATCAGGCCACTCGCTGCGCGCCCCGGGTCAACGACCGCCCGCGGCGCACCCACGACGAACAAGCCGCGCCCCGTGTCGCCGGGCGGCGCTGCCGCTTGCACGGGCTGGGCGAACCGCTCAACCAGATCGCCGAGCGATTCGAGGTGCGAGAACAGATCGTCCAGCCGGACCGCGAGGGTGAGGAAATCACCGCCCGAGACACAACTCTGCTCGCGCAGGGCCTTCAGCGCATCTTCAAATTCGTGCGCCCGGCTCTGCACCGTCGTGAGCCCCAGCGCCGAGGCCTCACCTTTGATCCCGTGCATCTGCCGGAAGATGGCCTCCAACTTTCCTCGCAGCGAGGCCTCTTCCTTGGCAGGCTCACGCAGCATCGCATTGATCATGCGCATCGCCGTATCAGCGTCGGCCAGGAAGGACCGCAGCTGCTCGGGATTGACTTGCAACACGCCCAGCAGGGTGTCGACCTGCGACTGTGCCTTCTCGCGCAGCTCGGCCAGTTCGCGGCCGAGGCGAACCCGGGGGGTCACGTCATTGACCGAGACAAGCAGATTGGAAAGTTTGCCGTCGTTGCGCACCCGATGAAAGTCGAACTCCAGCCAGCGCGTTTCCTGGCCGCCGCTGCCGGTCTCGAAGCTCACCTCGACCTCCTGCAGAGGGTTGATGGAGCGAACAAGGTTCTCCTTGGTTCGCTCAGACCAAAGAATCTCGACGAAGCGAAGTGCGGTGCGCAAGGTCCTGTCGGGAACTATCGGCGCAAGCAACTCCTGCAGACTCAGGCCCGCGACCGGATCCCGCTTAAAAAGACGGCGCATGGAGGCAGAGTGGGCAGCGCCGATATGGCCCTTGCTGTCGAGCAGAAACAAGCCCTCCTTCACCGTCTGCAGAATACCCTCCGTCTGCAGACGGGCCTCTGCGAGAAGCAAAGCCTGGCGACGGCGCGCCAACGCGTAGTAGGTCAGTGACGCCCCGACCGCGAGCGTTCCACCAAACGCGACCAGCATCAGCAGGCGCAGGAACGCGGAAAGTTGCGTCGACTGAGCCTCCAACGCAGCGGCAATCTGGCCCAGCGCGGCACTCATCTGCGCGCCATCCCGGCGGGCGACCACAATTGCCTTGCGAGACTCCTGCACGAGGAGCCGACCGCCTTCGTTTAGCTGTACCCCGGACGCTTCGCTGTCTGCGTATGGAACACCCTGAAACGCCACTACCGGCACAAGACCAAGACGCAGCCGCTGCCAAGTCGCCTGGAACGTCACGAGGTCCGCTGCAAGCTCGGGGGACGAGCGGATGGGACGCGATGCGCTGACCGCGAAGCGTCCACCGAGGTCGGTCGCGGCATTGAGTGTCCGCTCGAGCGAATCGAGCTCGGCCATGCTGTTGCGCACCTCATTGAGCGGTTCGTCGACGTACCCGAAACTGTCGAGGCGATCGCGCAGCGCACCCAGCGCAGCGGCGACCACATCGGCCTGGCGACGTTGTTCACTGACCAGCCGTAGCGCGGCGGTCGTGTCGTCGAGACGACCGGCAAGCTGGAAGCCGGGCAACAGAACGGCAAACGCAAAACCTGTTAGCGCGATGCCGATGAGCATCGGCCCACGGAACGCGAGCAGCCGATTGAGTAACTTTTTCATCGCGCTGATCTCCGCGCCTGGCACCTGACCGACCCGATGTAAGCCGCTATTGGAATTTCCATTTCTGTCGTCCATGACATAGAGCCACTCACTTGCGATCATCCAGCTGGAACTTCACCCGCAGCGCGACCGTCGAGCGCAGGTGCGAGCCATCACTCGCGATCGCCGGACGGAACTCGCCGTGGCGTACGGCGGCCAGCGCTGCCGCGTCGAATATTCCGGGGGGCGACGCCTCGAGGACGCGAGCCGCATCAACCCGCCCAACGGGGTCGATATCGACCTCCACCTGTACCCAGCCGGTTGTGTTCTGCAGAGCGGCCTGGCGCGGATACGCCACCTGCAAGGGCTTGCTCAGACGCGCCGGGGTCGCGACCAACGGCGCCGTGGGCGGCGCTGCTGCGGGGCGCTCTGCAACGGGCAATGCAGGCTCCGCGCGGGCCGATGCCCGGACATCAAGCGCTGCGCGCGCACTGTCGAGCTCCTTCTCCAAGGCTGCCGCAGCAACCGCTGACCCATGCGTCACACGCAGCTCTGCCAGCCAGGCATCCGCCTGCGCAAAGGCACCGGTCAAAATTGCGGCATGCGCGTCTGCCACCAGCCGCTGCTGGTAGAGCTCGGTCAGGCGCGCGACTTCTGCGGCCATTGAGTTTCCCGCGCGATCCTGCAGCGCCTTCAGGTACTGGCGTGCGTTGTCGCCGGCCGGCTCGAGTAACTGGCCTTGTGTGATGCGGGCCTGTGCAAGCCTGGCCAGCTCTGCCAGCTGTGCGGTTGCCGAGCGACGCGCGATTTCCTGGCGCAGTTGTGCGGCGTCCGTCACCGCGATCGTGGCGTCCTTCTCGGCCTGCCCGAGAAGGACGGCAGCGCGAACAAAGGCGCCTGCCTGCATCGCGGCTTGTACCTGCGCCGCGGAAAGTTCGGTTGCCCGGCCGCTGATCTGGGCATCCAGCGCAGCGAGCTGGGGATGCTGGGGATCCAGTGCCCGCGCCGCCTCGAGGGCTCGCAGTGCAGCGGAATTATCGTGTGCCGCCAGGGCTGTCGCAGCACGCGCCAACAGCAGCTCAGCAATCCGCTGTAGCCCTTGGCTAGCCTCGCCGTTGCCCGGGCTGAGCGCCAGCACGGACTTGTAGGCCGCCAGCGCATTGTCTTGCGCCGGGTCGATGTAGCGCCGCGCGCGCATCGCTGTGCGGGCAGCGTCCAGACGTATCTCGACCTGTTCGTCCACGTGCACGTGGGCTGCACTAGGCGAAGGTAACGCGAGCTGAGCGACGGACGGCTTGGCGCGCTGCGGGCTGGCAGCGGAAGTGGCGGGCAACGGCGTTGCCGGCCGTAGCTGCCACCACAGGCCGATGCCTGCCAACACGGCAATGGCCGCCACGGCGAGCAGCGCGCCACGGCCGCGCGGCGGCGGTTCGGCTTTAGCCGGTGCCGCTACCCGGACCACGCCGTCCCCATGAGCAGCGGTCGCGGTGACGGTAGCCGCCCGCGGCACAGGAACAGGAACAGGAACAGCAACCGCAGCAGCCGTCGCGAGCCCCGGGTCACCGGCGGTCAACGACAGCCTGGCGGACGCCTCCTCGGCCGCGCGCTCCACGACCGTGCTGGCCGTTCCCGCATGCAGGGGTAGCAGCAGATGGTCAAAGAGCAGGCGCTGTCGCTCCAGGGCAGCGGCGGATGTCCGCCGCGCCTCGTCTACGATCGCCACCGGCACAAGCGCCGCCCCGTGGACGAGAAGTCGATTGATTTGGCCCGCCATGTCGCCGGTCTCGCGGGCGTCGATAATGACGACCGCAGCGCGACGACCGGGCCAATGGGAGATCAACTCCGCAACGGTGTCGAACTGGCGAGGATCGCTGACACCTGCGAGCCCTGTCAGGGCGCCCCACACGACGTCGTCGGTGGTGATAACGAGCGTGGCAACCGGCGGCACGACGGCGGGCATCACCGGCGCCGTGGCCGGCGCCGTGGCCGGCGGCGGGGTCGGTATCGACTGAGTGGACCTCTGCCAGGACTGCACGATACGGCTCCTCCGTGTACCTCGCCGGCGGCCCCGATCATCAGGAACGCGAATTCGGCAAGTCGCGGGATGTTGCGGTCCGGGTCCCGGCCACGGCTCGGTCGATTTCACATTTTCTGGTCGACCCGGCCGCAGCGCCGTGAATATGCGACGTGACTCTCATTCGCGTTGATCCCGCACGGCCGTTGGCCCAGTTAGCGGCGTCGCCCTGCAGGCGCTCGGTTACCCAGCGATAAACCTAATTTTATTTATAAATAACAACAATTTAGAACTTTTTATTAACGTCCTATAGCAAATTCCGTGGCGACATCAGCGCCTGCCCAGCCACCGACGCGAGAATCGCATTGTCTCGGTTGCAATTTAATCTCTGCTCGCTATAGTCGACGTAGACCATTGAGAGGGCGGCTAAAAACCTCTTTCTCTACGTTAGAAACTACATCAAGAATTCGCTCCAAGTGCCTGCAGGGTCCTTGCGTAGCGCGTGTACGACGGGGCTTTGAAAATGAGCGCCTGGGGAACACTCCACGCCGCCACGGTTGAGTTGGCGAAGGGAACACCGCTCAAACAGCGGCTCGTCGTCGCGTTCTCGATGCACCTGACCGGCCTGGACGCGGGGGCCGTACCGGCCCCGCTACGCGGCGAGTTCGTCTCGTTGCTGGAGGCTTTCGAGGCGGTGACGCCCTTGCGCGGCGAAACCGCGATACAGGCCACCGTCCGCAAGATGTCGGCCGACGAAGCCGACCGAATTGCATCCAGGATAGTTACGCTCTTTGGGCAGGTTGCGCGGGCAAGCAGTCCGCGCGCGGCAGAGCACGCCGCCACTTCCACGAACCAAAGCTTCGACTACGAGAACCCGCGGGAAGAGGCTGCGGTACTGCCGCTATTCGCGCTGAAGGCCTAAGGCTCAGTCGAGCTTGAACTCGATGGTGTCCCACTGCGGCACCTGCTCGTTGCGGCCATAGCGGCGCAGCGCCTCGATCAGCGCCCGTTCGCTCCAGTCGATCGTCGTATCCGCAAGCGCCTGCAGGTCGCGCGAGATAACACTAGTTCCGCCAAAGCTCATCAGCAGGATCACCGGCTTCTTCGCGCTGCGCGCGAAACGCGCCTGGAATTCGATCAGCTCCGGCGCCCGGCGGTGGTGGGAAGCAACGATGATCACCGCCTCGGCAGCGACGATCTGGCGCCGCAACTCCTCGCGCTCCGCCTCCCGACCGCCCGGCGGACGCGGCTCAGGGCGTGCCGAATTGGCATAGTAGAAGTGCCGGGCGCTCTCGAGATACTCGAAGACGCGCAAATAGTCGTCGTCGGCCTCCCACACGTGACCTACGAATATGCGCACGGGGTCGGACTGGGAAATCATGTCCAGACGTCTCCTTTTGGCGGGCCAGTTTAGCTCACGGTAAGGCCTGCAACAGGCTAACATTCACGCACTGGCCGCCCGCACAGGGGGCGTCCAGAATGCCATGAGAATTCTGCTCTACAACATTCGCTATGCGACCGGCACGGGCCCGTCGTTCCACCTGCCTTTGCCTGGCGCCGGCTACCTGCGCGCCAACCGGCAGGTATTGACTGACATCACCGGCTTCATCAAGTCGGAGGATCCGGACATCGTCGGCCTGATCGAGGTCGACACCGGCTCGATCCGCAGCGGCATGATCAATCAGGCAGAGTACATCGGCGCCGAGCTCGGGCACTACTCGCTCTACGAGTGCAAATACGGCACCGACTCGCTGAACAACCTGATGCCGATCGTCCGCAAGCAGGGCAACGCATTCCTCGCCGCGCCACGAGTACACGGCGAGCGATTCCACTACTTCGACACCGGCATCAAACGCCTGATCATCGAGCTTGAGCTCGAGAATGCCGTGGTCTTCCTGGTCCACCTGTCGCTGAAGTATCGACACCGGCAGACGCAGCTGCGCACGCTGCACGAGCTGGTAACGCGCTCCAGCAAGCCGGTACTGCTGGCTGGCGACTTCAACACGTTCTGGGGCGAGCACGAGATCTACCTGTTCATGCAGGCCGCCGGGCTGCGCAGCGCCAACACGGCCAGCCTGCCGACCTACCCCAGCGGCACGCCACGTCGGGAACTGGACTTCATTCTTTATACTGATGGCATAGAAGTGAGCAACTTTCGCATTCCCGCCGTTCGCTTCTCCGACCACCTGCCGCTGGTCTGCGATTTTGAGGTCACCGCGCCGCGCTCCAGACCCGCCGCTCCCTGAAGCGAGCAAGGTTCCCATGGCAGCCGAGGCTCTGGCAGCAACGCCACACTGGACCTGGTCGGTGGACGCGGACGGCATCGGCTGGCTCGGCGCGGATCGCGCTGGCGCCTCAACCAATGTGCTCTCTGCCGAGGTGCTCCAATCGCTAGACCTCGTGCTGGCAGAGGTTGAACGCGACTGCCCGCGGGCCATCGTCGTCTGGTCTGCCAAGGAGAACGGCTTCATAGCCGGGGCCGACATCACCCAGTTCAAGACCCTGCAGACGCCCGAGCAGGGCTACACGCTGATCCGCGCCGGCCAGCAGGTGATCGACCGCCTCGCACGCCTTCCCTGCCCCACGGTCGCGGCAATACACGGCTTCGCCCTTGGCGGCGGGTTGGAACTGGCGCTGGCTTGTCACTACCGGATCGCGCTGGACGATGACTCGGTTCGCTTGGGCTTGCCAGAGGTACAGCTGGGCGTGCACCCAGGCTTCGGCGGCAGCGTGCGAACGGCGCAACTGATAGGGGCCCGCGCCGCGCTGGACCTGATGCTAACCGGGCAGCCGGTGCGCGCAAGACGCGCCCTCGCACTGGGGCTCGTCGACCGACTGGCAGCCCCTGGAACCCTGAAGCAGGCGGCTGTGGCGCTGCTGTCCGCCGCGCCGTCGAAGCGCGCACCGCCACTCCTGGACCGGCTACTGTCGCTGGCACCACTGCGCCGCCTGCTCGCCGCCCGTATCGAGCGGGCAGTCGCACGGCGCGCAGACCGCCATCACTACCCGGCACCGTATGCGATTGTCGATCTATGGCGACGCCACGGTGCGCATGGCGCCGGCGCCTTTGAGGCCGAGGCCCGCTCGATCGCTGCGCTGTTCTGTACCGACACCTCGCGCAACCTCGTGCGCCTCTTCCTGCTGCAGGACCGCCTCAAAGCGCAGAGCGGCAAGCAAACGGACATCCGCAAGGTGCACGTGATCGGCGCCGGCCGCATGGGGGGCGACATCGCGACGCTCTGTGCCCAGCGTGGGCTCGAGGTCACGCTGCAGGACCGCACGGAAGCGCTGATCGAATCTGCCCTCGCGCGCGCACGCGCTGCCCTCACCCAGCGGGCCCGATCGCCGCAGGCCGCCGCTGCCATCCTCAGCCGGCTGCGCGCGGATGTAGCAGGCAGCGGGGTTGCCAGCGCAGATGTCGTCATCGAGGCGATCTACGAGAGCGCCGAGGCAAAGCGCGCTCTCTACGCCACGCGTGAGCCGCAGCTCAAGGCCGGTGCCCTGCTCGCAACCAACACCTCGAGCCTGCGGCTGGACGTACTGGCCGAGGGACTTGCGTGCCCGGAACGACTAGTGGGGCTGCACTTCTTCAACCCGGTCGCGAAAATGCCGCTGGTCGAGGTCGTGCACGATGAGCAAACGGCCCCGTCGACTCTACAGATGGCGATCGGGTTCGCGCGCCGCCTGGACAAACTGCCACTACCCTGCCGCAGCGCCCCTGGCTTCCTGGTAAACCGCGTGCTGTTTCCCTACCTGACCGAGGCGATGCTGGCCGCAGCTGACGGCGTCCCGCTCGAGACGATCGACGCGGCGGCGATCGCCTTCGGCATGCCGAAGGGTCCGATCGAACTGGCCGATATGGTCGGACTCGACGTCGCCCTGCAGGTTGGCAGCGTGCTGTCAGCGGCATTCGGCACGCCGCGCCCAACGATCCTCGAACCACTGGTCGCCGCCGGCAAGCTGGGCCAAAAGACCGGCACCGGACTCTATGCATGGCGGGACGGACGTCCAGTTCGGCCTCTGCCCAGCGCAACTGCGCCCGCAGATCTCGCCGACCGGCTGATCCTGCCGATGCTCAACGAAGCCGTCGCCTGCCTGCGGGAGGGCATCGTCGCGGATGAGGACCTGCTCGACGCCGGCATCGTCTTCGGCACCGGCTTCGCTCCGTTCAGAGGCGGCCCGCTGCAATACGCTCGCCGCCGGGGACTGGTGCAGGTCGTGGCCCGACTGCACGAACTCGAGGCTCGCTACGGCGCTCGGTTCCATCCGGACAGTCACTGGGCCAACCTCGCACCGTGAACCAGCGCACGGTCCAGTGCATCGGCCATGTTATTATTCTTAATATGGTAAGAAGCCGTTAAGAGTTCCGGTGGAGAACGAATCGCTAGATCCGAAGCTACTGCGCGTTTTCACGCCGTTCGACGGCTTCAAGAAAGAGAATCTTGCTGCGCTCGCGCGCAAGACTTCCCTGAAGGAACTGCCGCCCGGTCGGACGCTTTTCCGCGAGGGCGACACCGACAAACGCACCTTCTACTTGGTCAGTGGCGAGGTCGAACTGCTGATGGGCAGCAAGGTCGTTGGGACCGTCCGCGGCAGCAGTTTAGAAGCGCGCAATCCGCTGGTGCCGGGACTGCCACGGCGCTTCACCGCGCGCGCCGCATCGGCCCTCGAATACCTGGCGATCGACAGCGACCTGCTCGATGTACTGCTGACCTGGGACCAGACAGGCACCTACGAGGTCAGCGAACTCAATTCCAGCGAGCAGGTGTCCGGCGACGACTGGATGACCACGCTGCTGCAAACCAAGGCGTTTCACCGCATACCGCCATCCAATCTGCAGATGATCTTCATGCGCATGCAGCGGGTCGCCTATCGCGCCGCTGAAACGATCATCAAGCAAGGCGATGAGGGCGACTTCTTCTACGTCACCGTCGCCGGTCGGTGCCTGGTCACGCGCGAGACACCTCTCAACCGTGAAGGCATCAAGCTTGCCGAACTCGGTCCGGGCGACACCTTCGGTGAGGAGGCGCTGATCTCAGAGGCAAAGCGCAACGCCACCGTATCCGCCGTGACCGACGTGGTGCTGATGCGCCTGAACAAGTCCGATTTCTCCACGCTGCTCAATGAACCCATGCAGCATCGCGTCGCCTACGACGAGGCGAACTCCATGGTGACCGCGGGGCAGGCGCACTGGCTCGACGTACGCCTGCCGTCCGAGTTCGATACCTGGCACCTGCCAGGAGCGATCAATGTGCCTCTGTACTTCCTGCGGCTGAAGCTCAAGCAACTCGACCCGAAGCTGCGCTATATCGTTGTTTGCGACACGGGCAGGCGCAGTTCGGCGGGCTCGTTCATCCTCAACGAGCGCGGCTTCGAGTCTCTGGTGCTGACTGGCGGCCTGACGGTCGCGGAGCTCGCGCGCCACTCCTGACCCGCAGCCTATCGGGCTTGCAGGCTGGCGGCAGCGCCTGATCGGCTTGCACCGATGCCATTGCAGGTCAGATCGATCTGCGACGGCAGCTACGAGGCGCTCCGGGAGGACCCCCGTTTGGCCTGCCGGCACCCTGCACGCCCCTCGATACCGATCCGGGCCTTCTGGCCCGGACCCAGGCCCGAACCAACCCAGAGGTCAGAGTACAGCCCGCTTTGCCCCCCCCACCGAGTGGGACAGCCGCCCAAAGGCAGACGACAGTGCCGCGAGCGTGCGCCTGACCACGCAAAATCTGCAATGTGGCGCGGCCCCGCCGTATAGCCGGCCCGCCGCGTCGCAAGCCAACACCGAAACAGCCAGGCGCCGCGCCCGGTATGATTGACGGAGCGCCCCTTTCCCGGAACTCCCGATGAACCGTGTGATCGCACAAACAGGCTCGCTCGACGCTGACTGGCGCGCCCTTATCGCTCGCGCGGAGGATCAGTGAATGCCCCCGCCAGCGCGACGGTACGGCGCAGGATCCTGATCGTCGACGACACCCCCGGCAACCTCGCAGTGCTCGGTGAACTCTTGGCGCCGCAGTACGACGTCCGGGTCGCCAACTCAGGCGCCCGCGCGCTGACCTCGGCGCTGACCGCCCCGCATCCGGACCTGATCCTGCTGGACATCATGATGCCCCTCATGAATGGCTACGAGGTGCTGCGCCGCCTGCGAGAGCAGCCGCAGACCCGCGACATTCCGGTGGTCTTCATCACTGCACTCGATGACGCCAAGGATGAAGCCCATGGTCTGGAGCTTGGCGCCAGCGACTACATCGTCAAGCCCATCCGCCCAGCAATCGTCCTCGCCCGGGTGCGCACCCATCTCGAGATCAAGCAGGCGCGTGACATCCTGCGCGACCAGAACGCCTGGCTAGATGCTGAGGTGCACGAGCGCATGCGCCAGAACCAGCGAATCCAGGACATCACCCTGCGCGCGCTGGCAAGCCTCGCCGAAGCGCGGGACAAGGAGACCGGCAATCACATCATGCGCACGCAGGGCTACGTGAGCGTGCTGGCGAACCAGCTGGCGCTGCAGCCGAACTACGCCCTGCGCCTAACCCCTGCCTTGATCGAGAGGTACACCAAGGCGGCGCCGCTGCACGACATCGGCAAGGTCGGCATCCCCGACTACGTGCTTGGCAAGCCCGGCCCGCTCGACGCGGCCGAGTGGGACATCATGAAGACCCATGCGCGGGTCGGCGCCGAGGCGATCTGGCGTGCGATCGAGCATGAGCCGGACCACGCCGGCATCGACTTCTTGTATACAGCCATGGACATCGCAGGCTCGCATCATGAAAAGTGGGATGGCAGCGGCTATCCGGACGGCCTCAAGGGCGAACAGATCCCCCTGCCCGGCCGGCTGATGGCGCTGGCGGACGTCTTCGACGCACTGATCAGCCGCCGCGTTTACAAGCCGCCGTTCAGTCTGTTGTCAGCGACGCAGATCATCCTGGACGGCCGTGGCTCGCACTTCGATCCGGATGTCGTCGACGCCTTCGTCGCTCGCCAGCAAGACTTCCGCGACATCGCACAACGCTATTGCGATCCGGATCAGGCCGCGATGCCGGCAGCTGGCGAATGAACGGATTTCGAGCCTGCAACTCGCCGTACCGCCAGCCATGCTAAAGCGCTTTCTCTCTGTCATCTTGCTGCCGACGCTGCTCGCGCCCGTTCTAGGATGGATGCTCCTTGAACGGCAGACGGAGGCGATGGAGTCGCTCGCCTACCGCAATCTGGAAAGCATTGTCAGGCTGAAAAGTGAGCTGCTCGAAGCCTGGCTCGACGAGCGCCACGGAGACGGCGAAATATTCCCCGGATCCCCTCAATTTCTGGACCAGGTGCGGCAGCTTCTTCTGCAGCCAGGCCGCGACAATCTCGCCCAGCCGATACGGCAGCGGCTTGACGCAACACGCCACTCCTACCACTACCAGAGCGTCTTTCTCATCGACCAGCAAGGCAAGGTGCTGGTGCAAGCTGGCTCGGATTCGGCAATCCCGGCCCCCCTCGCCGCCGCGATCGAAGCCGCACGAGCGTCGCATCAGATCAAGCACACCGACCTCTACCTAGAGGCCGACGGCGAAACCCACATGGACTGGGTAACACCGCTACCTTCAGCAGACAACGCGGCAGCCAAGCCGATCGCGTTCATCGTGCTGCGTGCCGATCCGTACGCGTTCCTCTACCCGACGCTGGAAAGCTGGCCAACAATTACTCAGAGCGGCGAGACCTTGCTGCTAGAACGCGACAACAGCAATGTGCTGTTCCTGAATGGCCGCCCGATCCGAGGCCAGCTGACGCTGCAGATGCGTACCCCGTTGGCCAGCTCAGCACTTGCGAGCCGTATTCTGCGCGACGACCATCCCGGCACCGTCCGCGGCCTCGACGTCGGCGGCATCGACACGCTGGCCGCCTACCGCTCCGTGAGCGGCACCGACTGGCGCCTGGTCACACGCATAGACCGCGCCGAGGCCCTGCGTCCGATGTGGCTCATCGCGCAATGGCTTGCGATCATCTCGCTGCTCGCAATTGCCGCTGCCCTAGTCGTTGTTTGGAAACTGCTTCGCCAGCAGCTGCGCGTGGCAGATCTCAAAAACGATGCAGCGCAGCTCAGCGGATTACAACGATTTTACTCGGTAAGCGAAAACCTTCCGAACGGCTTTGTCTTTCAGTTTGAGACGAATCCTGACGGCGGGCGCAAATTCAACTACATCAGTGGCGGCGTCGAGCGGCTGCTGGGAGTCACTGTAGCTGCGACGCTCGAAGACGCCGACAGCCTTTTTAAACTTCTCGAACCGAAAACCCAACCACTGTTCTGGCGCCAACTGGCGCGCAGTGCCGATGAGATGTCGGTGCTTTCTGTTGTGCTGGATTCCAGGCGGTCTGACGGGCGCAGCGTCTGGGTGCAGGGACAGGCGCAGCCCAGCCACGGACCGGACGGAGCCACACTCTGGGACGGCGTAGCGATTGACGTTACCCAACGCGTCCTCGCCGAGCAGCGAGCGGAGAAACTACAGTCAATCTACGCCGACCTGACGAAGATCAGCGACGCGATCCTGCGCTCGGATAATGAGCAGCAACTGTTTGATGTCGTCTGCCAGATCGTAGTGAACAGTGGCCTGCTGGCCATGGCCTGGATCGGCGTCGAGGATCCACGCACGCAGCGGATCGTTCCGAAGTGCCGCTGCGGCGCAGGCCTGGAATATCTGGATGAGATCGTGGTCTCGACGCGCGAGGATCAACCCGAGGGACTCGGCGGCTGCGGCACGGCATGGCGCACGGGACAACCATCGATCAATGACCATAGCGGCGACAACCTCAGGATGGCGCCTTGGAGGGAACGGACGCTGAAATACGGCTGGCGCTCGAGCGCCAGCTTCCCGATCTTTCGTGGCGGCCGCGTCTATGCGGTTCTCAGCGTCTACAGCGCCGATTCGGACATGTTCGAGACCGAGCTGCTGCCGCTGCTGGGCACGATCGCCGGCGACGTATCGTTCGGCCTGGATCACCTGGACTCTCGGCGCGAGCTGTTTGACAGTCAGTCACGCATGGCGGCGCTGATCGGCGCAATTCCCGACCTCATATTCGTCAATGCTGCCGATGGCGAGTTCCTCGACGTCTACACGCCAAGTTCAGAGGCGCTGTACCTTCCCCCTGCGAAATTCATAAACAAGACGGCCGTGGAGGTACTGCCCGCACCGGTCGGCGCGCAGCTCATGACCGCAGCGACGGCGGCGCTCGCCAGCAGGGAGTTACAGGAGTTCACTTATTCTTTGCCGCGGGATGGCGGCCAGCACCATTACGAAGCGCGGGTGATGGCGAGCACCGAAAACACCGTGATAACCATCGTGCGGGACATCACTTCCAGCACACACGCCAACGCCGAGCTGCAACGCTACCAGACTATCCTGGAACGCCTCGTTCAAGAGCGAACCGACGCACTGACGGAGGCCCTTAGAATCATCCGCAGCAGCGAAGACTCGTTGCGGCAACTGAGCAACACGCAGCAGGCAATTCTTGAATCGGCGTCCGTCGGCATCGTCTTTGTCCGCGACCACATGACGATTTCCTGCAACCGGAAATTCGAGGAACTCCTCGGCTATGGGCCGAATGAACTGACCGGCAGATCAACTAACGACTGGTACCCAAGCGAGAATATCCCCCTTCAGACCGCGGCAGACCTACAGTCCGCCTTGGCAGGCAACGCCTCGACCGAGCGAAGCCTTCGGATCGTACGCAAGGATGGCTCGGCGTTCTTCGGTCGCCTGCGCACGCGCCCGATCGACCGCGAGAATCCGAGCGCGGGCATTGTGACCATTCTCGAAGACGTCACCGCCGAGACAGACGCAGCCGCGGCGCTGCGCGATGCCCGCGATCTCGCCGAACAAGCCGCACAGACGAAGACGGACTTTCTGGCGAACATGAGCCATGAAATACGCACGCCAATGAACGTTATCATCGGCATGACGCACCTGATGCTCGCGACCGAGCTCGGCGGCCGCCAGAAGGACTTCCTGCAGAAAATCCAGCTGTCCGGCGAACACCTGCTGACCATCATCAACGATATTCTTGACTTCTCGAAGATCGAGGCTGGCAAGCTCAGCGTTGAAAGCATTGAATTTGAGCTCGAGAAGGTCCTTGAAAAAACCGTTGCGCTCGTCCACCAACGCGCCGCCGAAAAAGGCCTCGAATTGCTGCTCGACGTCGATAGCGACGTCCCGGACTACCTGATCGGCGACCCGGGACGGCTCGGTCAGGTCCTGCTCAACTACGTCAACAACGCCGTCAAGTTCACCGAACAAGGCGAAGTCCTTCTGCGCGTGGAACTCCGCCACAGAAGTGACCAGGACGTAACGCTCTGCTTTACGGTGCGCGACACCGGCATTGGCCTGAGCCAGGAACAGGCCGCCATGGTCTTCGGTAGCTTCCAACAGGCCGACTCATCGACCACCCGCAAGCACGGCGGCACTGGCCTCGGCCTCGCGATCTCCAAGAGCCTGGCGACGATGATGGGCGGTGACGTCGGCGTCGAAAGCACGGCCGGCCTAGGGTCCAGTTTCTGGTTCACCGTGCGCTTTGGTAACCACGTCCAGCGCGCGCCGAAGCCGCGCACGCCGGCGATACTGCGCGACCGGCGAGTGCTGGTGGTGGACGATAACGGCGCAGCACGGGAGGTCCTGTCGGCACAGCTTCGCCGGATGTTCATTGACACGACCGTCGCTGCATCCGGCAGCGCGGCGCTCGCGGCCGCGGACGAGGCAGCAGCCGCCGGACGGCCGTTCGAACTGGCGTTTGTTGACTCACAGATGCCGGTGATGGACGGCATCGACGTCGCCCGCCACTTTCTGGCAACGGGACTGCTGACGCCGGCGCAGATCATCATGGTCACGACCTTCGGTCACGAAAACCTCCTTCGGCAAGCGAGCCTGCTCGGCGTGGAGCAGGCACTGGTGAAGCCGCTGACGGCGTCCACCCTGTTCAACAGCGTGATCCGCGTTCTTGGCGGGGATGCAGCGAGGGGGCACATCTCGTCGCCCATTCACACAGGTCCGCGGCATGCAGCCCTGTGCGGCGCGCGGGTGCTACTGGTCGAGGACAATGAGCTCAACCGCGATGTCGCGACCGAACTGCTGCGCGCCGTCGGCATCACGCCCGCCGTCGCAATCAATGGCCGTGCCGCGGTGGACTATCTGGCGTCTACGCCTTGCGAACTGGTGCTGATGGACATGCAGATGCCCGTCATGGACGGCCTTACCGCCACCGAGGAGATTCGTCGCGATCCCCGCCTCCAGAGCCTGCCGATCATTGCGATGACCGCGAACGTCCTCCAGAGCGATCGTGAGCGGTGCCTTGCGGCAGGGATGAACGACCACATTGCCAAGCCCATCGACCCCGAAGAGCTGTGGAAAAAGATGGCTCATTGGCTGCACCGATCGTCCGTTGCCACGCCAAGCCCTGCGGCGGCAGAACCTGCCTCCAACAGCGATCGACCGCGCCCCACCGCCGCAACGATAAGTCCCTTGCCTGCCCCTGTGGTCGGCCTGGACACGGCGCTGGGCCTGCGTCGGGTCGGTGGCTCGCACAGCTTGTACTTGTCCATCCTGCGCAAGTTCATTGCCGCTCACCGCTTGGCCTGCGCGGACATCTCGGCGGCGCTCGACAATGGCGACGCGGCGTTGGCCGAACGGCTGGCGCACTCGCTCAAAGGTGTCGCTGCAACCTTGGGTGCCGAACAAATCAAGACCGATGCCGGCCTGCTGGAGGCGGTGCTGCGCAGTCGTGCGCCACCGTTGGAAATAGAGCAGAGCCTGGCAAAGCTTGCGACCACACTCGGCACTCTGATCGTCGCGCTCGAGCGCGTCCTGCCCGTCGAGCCTACAGCGGCTGGGAGCGTCGCTGGCACCCGACAGCAGGTGCACGCCGCCTGCCGGGAACTCGCCGCGTTGGTAGCAGACGGCAGGTTCGAGGCCGCAGCGGCACTGGAGCGGCACCAGCGGGTGCTACAGGCAGGACTCGCCGGGCGCTACGCGGGCATCGCAGCCGCGATCGAGACGTTTGATTTCGAGCTGGCCGGACGGCGCTTGCAGGAAGCGATCGCGGCGTTGGAATCCGAGCGCTAACGACGCGGCGACCCTCCCCGGCCGGAACAACGGACGCACGCGCTCACCCTGGCGGGGACCGTTGCGCCGCTTAACGAGCGACGGCCAAGGCCTACCGGGTCAGGAAGATTTCAGTCCACAGCCGCCGCAGACCGCGGCATGGCTGGCGAAATAGGTCTGCTTTTCGGGCAGTTCCCGGTCAAGGGACGAACGCAAATGGGCGGCGTTGCGGCAGTTCCGACCCACGCGCAGTACCTCTGCAATACGTTAACCGCGGAACCAATTAGTTATTTCTATTGGGCCGGTCCCAAGTTGAGGGACGTAGCGATTGCAAATAGACGCATAGCTGCTACACGCCAACCCGCCGCGGGTTAACTAATGAAACGGGTATCTTCACCCACGGAAGCGCAGGGACGCGCTGACCCCGCGGCGACGGTTGCGCTAGCACAAGGCGCTGCGGCTGAGTTTTTTGCTCATGCCGCGCGCGTTGCC
>SESH01026392.1_pt1 | contig 26599 bp, 19 predicted proteins | sample 3171561 | NCBI WGS metagenome assembly SESH01 (sample SAMN10866947, study PRJNA518727) | freshwater metagenome | biome: subpolar coniferous forest; feature: holomictic lake; material: water; isolation source: holomictic Lake 442 2011 16.5 m and 2014 13 m | place: Canada: near Kenora, Ontario
TCGGCGATAAACGCCTGCCGACCAGATGACTGCACCAAATCGTTGTATTCCTTCAGCCGCTGCCACTGGAAGCGGTGTGAAATTGTCAGTTCGGGCAGCTTCGAGAATACGCGCGACCTTCCAGGTGCGAGATACAGCAAGTCGAATAGGGCTTTCTCGGGAGTGGCGATTTTGGCGTCGGAAGCGGTCGACAGCTCAAAGCCCTTGAAGAGCTCTGGCGGCATGCGATGGAAGGAGATGGTGCCCATTGGAGTCCGAAGGCGGCGGGGCCGCGCTGGCGTGACGGCATAGATGACCGATGGAATCTGCTCGATCAGCCCATGGTGAAACAACGCCGATTGCAGAGAGATGTAGGCCGGGTAGGGCGCCAAAATCAGTTCGGGCAAAGCAAAGCGGTCGATCTTCTCGTTCACCAGCCATCGACCGCGGCTGAGGTGGACGATCATCCCCTTCCCCGAGAGGCGCCTGAGGATCGTGGTCGCATTACTGGTCGAGACCTCCAGCAGCGCGGCAACGTCACGCGTTTCAACGACCGGGGTCGTGAGCGTTCGCAGTCGTTGCAGGGCTTCGATCTGGTTCATTTCCCAAGGGCCTCCAGACCATCGACGACCTGCTCCTGCAGGTCGGCCCAAGCCTTTCGGTTCCCGTAGTGCTCTTGGTACTCGGGTTCCAGAAATGCGAAGACCTGGCCGGCGAACGCGTCGTAGTCGACCGCAAGCGCATTGTTGATCGCGGCGGCCAGATTGGCGGCAGCTGTCGCGGATAGCGGCTGCTCGGCCCCTCCTGCATCCAGCAGCAGTTTCAGATCGAACACGTCTCTCGATTGAACCTGCTCGCGCAACGCCAGAGCCGAGACCTTCTGGGCGAACGCCGTGTGCACGGAATAGTGCTGCACGATCACCGGATAAAGGCGGTACGCCCGGATGAATCCCGCATCCACGGGTTCCACTGCCTTCTCGCCGTCTAGGCCGCGCCGCGAGAATGCGATCTTTGTCGGCATCTCGGCACCTGATTCGGCGATGCGCAGGGTCAGCTTCCAGCGCTGTGTTGTTTCCGTCTGCTTGGGCAGAGACGTCTTGGCTATTTCGATGCCCTGTGCTCGCAGAGCTAGCGCGAAAGACGGCGCTTCGAGCAGACGATTGACGTTGTTCTGGAGCGTACCGACGGACATCGTGTGGATGTCGAGGTCCATGTCTTCCGAGTAGCGGATGCTCTTGAGGAAGAACCGCAGATTGCATCCACCTTTGAGGGCGAAGAGGGCCTTGTCGACGCGCGCGCCGAACGCCCGCAGGAATAGCAGGTGGAAGATCTCGATGGTTTGGCGGTCACTCCACATAGGTATCCATATTACGAGTAGTCGACTCATATGTCGACTACGCGCAATGTGACAGGGTCGGCCATTCGGGAGATGCAGTGGTGGTGGCGTTCGGCGAGAGCCGGGTTTGTCCGAGCGTTTGTGTCGGAATAGTTGTGAGGTATTGGGTTGTTTTGCCGATAAACTACCCGGAATCCGCAGGAATACCGCAGAAACACCGCAAGTGGAAAACGCTACAAAAATAGGCATTTGTGCCGAGAAAAGCAGTGCCGCCATCGACCGCCGAGTGTCCGTCGCTCCCATGATGGACTGGAGCGACCGTCACTACCGGCGCTTCGTGCGCCTGCTCGCGCCGCGTGCGCTGCTGTACAGCGAAATGATCGTCGCCGATGCCATCGTGCGCGGTGACCGTGCCAAACTGCTCGACTTCGACGCGGCCGAAAAGCCCCTGGCGTTGCAGCTCGGCGGCTGCAATCCAGCCACCCTGGCCGCCGCGGCGCAGATCGGCGCCGAGTGGGGCTATGCCGAGATCAACCTCAATGTCGGCTGCCCGAGCGAAAGGGTGCAGAGCGCGACTTTTGGTGCCTGCCTGATGGCACAGCCGGCGTTGGTCGCCGACTGCGTCGCGGCGATGGCTGCGGCGGTGGCCGTGCCGGTGACGGTGAAGTGCCGTATCGGGATCGACGATGAGGACAGCTACGAGTTCCTGCTGCGCTTCATCGATACGGTTGCTGCGGCCGGTTGCGACACCTTCGTCGTGCATGCCCGCAAGGCCATCCTGAGCGGCCTGACGCCGCGGCAGAATCGCGACATTCCGCCGCTGCGCTATGACACCGTCTGGCGGCTCAAGGCCGAGCGGCCGCAGCTGGCCATCGTCATCAACGGCGGCATCAAGACGGTCGAGGCCGCCGCCGAGCATTGGGCTCATACCGATGGCGTGATGATCGGTCGCGAGGCGTACCACAACCCGTGCTTCGTCGGCCTGCTCGACCGACTGGCCTGGCCCGAGGCGCGCGACGAGGTGCCGGCACCGGCGGACGTGGTCGAGGCCCTGCGGCCCTACGTCGAGGGGCGCCTGGCCCGTGGCGAACGACTGCACTCGATCGCGCGGCACCTGCTGGGGCTGTACGCCCACCGGCCGGGGGCCCGGGCGTTCAGGCGGGTGATTTCCGAGCTCGGGCCGCCTGCGGAGGCCGGTTTTGCGGTGCTCGAGGCCGCCGTGGCGGCGGCCGAAGGCAGGTCCGGGCTGCGGGCGGTCGGGCGGCCGATCAGCGACGCCGGGATCTTATGACAAGTCGTATATAATCTCAGGCAGCCATGAATAAGGACACTGAGCTCGCGATCCTGTTTGCCGACGTAGTCGGTTCTACACAGCTTTACGAGGCGCTGGGCGATACCCGGGCTCGTGAAATGGTCGGGATCTGCATCGATATCATGCGCACCGCCACCGAGGCGCACGGGGGCACCGTCATCAAGACGATGGGCGACGAGGTGATGGCGACGTTCGTGACCGCGGACCAGGCCATCAACGCCGGCAGCGACATGCAGCGGGCGATCGTGAGCCACGAGGCGCTGCAGAGCGGCAATACCCACGTCGCGATTCGCATCGGCTGCCACTTCGGCCCGGTCGTTATGGAGCAGCGTGACGTGTTCGGAGCGGCGGTGCATACCGCCAATCGGATGACGAGCCAGGCCAAGGCTGGCCAGATCATGACGACCGTGACGATGGTTGAGCAGCTGTCCAGCGACTGGCGCGCCGCCGTCCGTCAAATTGACGTCGCCACGCTCAAGGGTCGCAGCCACGAGGTGGCCCTTTACGAGGTGCTGTGGCAGCCCGAGGACGTCACCAGCATGCTGCCGACGCTGGCGTTAGGTAACCGCGACCTGCACCGCCCGCGCCGACTGCGGCTGCGCTTCCAGGGCGAGGAGCTGGTGCTGGACGAGCACCGTACGCACATCACGATAGGGCGTGCCGAAGAGAACGACCTGATCGTCAAGGGCAACCTGATTTCACGTCTGCACGTGCGCATCGAGGCGACCAAGGCGCGCTTCATGCTGGTCGATCAATCGACCAATGGCACCTTCGTCTACGGGGCGACGGGGCAGGAGCAGTTTGTGCGCCGCGACAGCGTGCCGATCTCCGGCGAGGGCCTGATCGGCCTCGGGCGCGCACCGGAGCGCGATTCGGTGCTGGCGATTCGTTTTATCTGCGAGGACTGACAGGCCTCGCCTGGGTCGTGCGCAGCCTGCGCGCGGCTCCTCCCAACAGCTTCTATCGTCTCTCGTCGCGGCCCATGGCTTAGCGCCGTCGCGGGCTGCAGTGCCGCAATTTTGGGCAAACGAGGTAAGCCCCTATAGACGGGTGTTCGCCCGTTCACCAACGTGGCGCCCGGTCCCTTAGAAACCGGATATTCATGCACGCTCAATCACCGCAACCCCTCGCACTGCTGCGTGGCGCCGCCACGGTTCTGCCGCGCCCCGTGCTTGCGGCGTTAGCGGCGGCGATCGTACGCGGACTGAGGAAATCCCATCCCAAGCTGCTGCGCAACCTTGCGAGGCTCGAGCCTGCGGTTGTTCACGTAGTGCCTTTCGATCTTCCTTACCGGTTTGCGATCACCCTGGGTCGCGAACCGATCGCATTGACGGTTCTCGCTCGCGACGCCACCGGCGCGGATGCCGAGGTGGCCGCATCGGTCGCCACCCTCGTCGACCTGCTCGAAGGCCGGATCGACAGCGATACGCTGTTCTTTCGGCGCGACCTGCGCATCTGCGGCAATACCGCGGTTGTCGTGGGTCTGCGCAACGTTCTCGATCGAGAGGAGCTGTCGCTGGCCGGGGAACTGGCGGCCCTGTGTGGGCCGCTCGCGCGGCCTGCGCAGCGCCTGGCGCGCAGGCTCGAGCAGCTCGCCGATGGTGCTGGCGCGCGCCTCGCTGCCATGCATCGCACGCTGCATCCACCGGGCGCCGACGCTCAGGATCTGTCGGCTGAGCTTGCGCGCTGTCACGAGGAGATTGCGGCACTTACGGCGCGCCTGGGCGCGCTCGAATCACGCCTCAAGCGACGAGCGGATAAAGTCGCATGACGATCCGCTACATGGAGCTGGTCTGTCCTGCCGGCACGCCGGCCGCGCTGCGCACGGCAGTCGATGCTGGCGCGGACACGGTTTACTGCGGCTTCCGTGACTGCACCAACGCCCGGAATTACCCGGGTCTCAATTTTGATTTCGATGAGTTGTGCGAGGGCGTGGCTTACGCGCACGCGCGCGACTGCAAGGTGTTGGTCGCGATCAACACCTTTCCGCGTGCCGGTGACGAAGCTCCCTGGCACCGAGCGGTAGATCAGGCCGCCGCGGCGGGTGCTGATGCGGTGATTCTCGCCGACCTCGGCGTACTCGCCTATGCCACGCGCGCACAGCCGCAACTGCGGCGGCATCTGTCGGTGCAGGCATCGGCGGCCAACGCCCCATCGATCAAGTTCTATCAGCAGCAGTTCGGTGTTCGTCGCGTCGTGCTGCCGCGCGTGCTGGCGGTCGACGAAGTCGCCGAGTTGATCGCCGATACCGGCATCGAGACTGAAGTTTTCGCCTTTGGCAGCGTCGGCCCGATGTCCGAGGGGCGCTGCTTCCTGTCGTCGTACCTGACGGGACTGTCGCCCACCAGCGAGGGCGCCTGTGCGCCGGCCAGTCACGTGGCGTATTCGGAAGTCGGTGGCCGGGTGCTGTCGCGGCTCGGTGACGTCACGCTCAACTCCTTCGCGCGCGGCGAGGCGGCCGCCTACCCGACCCCCTGCAAGGGGCGTTACGTCACGCACGGTCGTTCGTCGTACCTGTTCGAGGAGCCTATAGGCCTCAATGCGATTTCGATTCTGGCTGAGCTCAAGGGCGCCGGGGTCACGGCCCTGAAGATCGAAGGACGGCAGCGTAGTCGCGCCTATGTCGCTGAGGTCGTCGCCACGTTCAGGCGTGCGCTCGACGCGCTGGATCGCGGCGACGTCGTGACGCCCGTGGGTACGCTGCAGGGCAATACCGAGGGTGGTCGGGAAACCCGCGGTGCTTACGAAAAGGGCTGGCGGTGAACACGCCGCGGCTCACGCTGGGCCCGTTGCTGTTCCACTGGTCGGCGTCCCGGCGACGCGACTTCTATTTTCGGATTGCCGATGAAGCGCCGGTTGATACCGTCTACGTCGGTGAGGTCGTCTGCTCCAAGCGTGAGCCGATGGTCGAGGCGGTTCAGGATGAGGTGATCGCGCGCCTGCGCGCTGCGGGCAAGGAAGTGGTGCTATCGACCCTTGCGCTGGTGACGACGCCGCGTGAGGTCGAGCGGATCCGCGAGCGGGTAGACGGCGAGCTGCTGCTGGAGGCGAACGACGTCGCCTGCATCCAGTTGCTCGGCGGGCGGCCGCATGTCGTCGGACCGTACGTGAACGTGTTCAACGAAGGCGCACGCGAGGTGGTGGTCGGGCAGGGCGCGGTCCGCATCGTGCTGCCGATCGAGATGAACATCGCTTCGCTGCGCGTCGTTGCCGGCACCGCCGGCAGCACGCAGATCGAATATCAGGTGTTCGGCCGGCAGCCGCTGTCGGTGGCCATGCGCTGCTATCACGCCCGCGCCAACAACCTGACGAAGGATCATTGCCAGATCATCTGTGGCGTCGACCCTGAGGGACTGGTGGCCGAGACGATCGATGGGTTGGAGCTGCTCACCGTCAACGGCACCCAGACGCTGACCCGCGGCAATGGCGTGCTGCTGGGCGAGCTTGGCCTGTTGCGTGAGGCGGGTGTGACGCACTTCCGCTTGTCACCGCAGGAGCTCGACATGGTCGCGGTCGCAGCGCTCTATCGGGAGGTACTCGACGGGCGCCGCGACGCCGGTGAAGCCGTCGGGGCGTTGCGAGCGGTGGCGGGGGAAGCGCCGTGGATCAACGGCTTCCTCCACGGGCGGCCGGGCCGCCAGTGGGTGGAACCCCGGGCCTGAACGCCGGGGCGGCTTAGCCTAGCCGCCGGACGGCGTCGTGCAGCTCGGCGCGCAACGCCGCGGGCAGGCGCTGCCCGTACTGCTCGAATTCCCCTGCCAGATGCGCGAACTCCGACCGCCAGGCAGGGGTGTCGACGCCCAGCAGCGCCTGGGTCGTCGTCTCGCTGAGCTCCAGCCCCTCCAGCGCCAGATCCTCGCGTGCCGGCATGTAGCCGATCGGTGTTTCGCGCGCCGCGGCGCGCCCGGTGACGCGGTCCAGCATCCAGCGCAGTACCCGCAGGTTTTCGCCAAAGCCCGGCCAGAGGAACTTGCCGCCCTCGTCCTGGCGGAACCAGTTGACGTGAAAGATCCGCGGCGGTTGCGATAGCCGCTCACCGATGGACAGCCAGTGCTGCCAGTAATCGCCGAAGTTGTAGCCGCAGAATGGCTTCATCGCCATCGGGTCGCGGCGTAGCACGCCGACTGCGCCGGTGGCGGCGGCCGTGGTCTCCGAAGCGACGCCTGAACCGATCAGTACGCCGTGGCGCCAGTTGCGCGCTTCGTACACAAGCGGGGCGAGGGTGCGGCGGCGGCCGCCGAAGATGATCGCCGAGATCGGCACGCCGGTCGCGAGCTCAGATTCCGGGGCCCAGGCCGGGTTGCGCCGGGCGGAGACCGTAAAGCGGGAGTTCGGATGGGCGGCAGGCCCGTTGCTCGGATCGTAGGGGCGGCCCTGCCAGTCGCTGACCGGCTTGCCCTCCAGTCCTTCCCACCAGGGAGCGCGGTCCGCCGTCATGCCGACGTTGGTGAAGATCGTGTCGCGGCTGACCGATTCGTAGGCGTTGCGGTTGCTCTTGGCGTTGGTGCCGGGCGCGACGCCGAAGTAGCCGGCCTCGGGGTTGATCGCATACAGGCGGCCATCGGCGCCCGGGTGCAGCCAGGCGATGTCGTCGCCGATGGTGCGCACCTTCCAGCCGGGCATCGAGCCCGGTGGGATCAGCATCGCCAGATTGGTCTTGCCGCACGCCGACGGGAAGGCCGCGGCGACGTAGTGGGTCTCGCCGGCGGGATTTTCGATGGCAACCAGCAGCATGTGCTCGGCCAGCCAGCCCTCGTCGCGGGCCTGCCAGCTGGCGATGCGCAGCGCGTGGCACTTCTTGCCGAGCAAGGCGTTGCCGCCGTAGCCCGAGCCGAAGCTCTTGATCGCGAGTTCCTCGGGGAAATGCATGATGAAACGGCGGTCGGGGTTCAGGTCGCCGATCGAGTGCAGGCCGCGCACGAACGTGCCGTCGCGGGCGATGCGCTCGAGGGCCGGTGTTCCCATGCGCGTCATGATGCGCATGTTCAGCACGACGTAGGCGCTGTCGGTGATCTCGATGCCGCAGCGGGAGTAGGGGGAGTCGATCGGGCCCATGCAGTACGGCACGACATAGAGCGTGCGACCGCGCATCGCGCCCTGGAAGAGGGCGTCCATCTTGCGATGGCCATCGTCCGGCGCCATCCAGTGGTTGTTCGGGCCGGCGTCCGCCTCGCTCTGGGTGCAGACGAAAGTGAGGTGCTCGACGCGGGCGACGTCGTTCGGGTTGGAGCGATACAGGTACGAACCCGGGTACGACTCTGCGTTGAGTGGCTCGAACTCCCCCTTGGCCAGCAGCTGGCCGGTCAGTTCCGCCGCTTCGGCGTCGGAGCCGGTGCACCAGTGCACCCGGTCGGGTTCCGTCAAAGCGCAAACCTCATGGACCCAGCGATCCACCGCTTCTGGGGCGATGGAGGGGGTGTGGGAGGTCCGCGCGTAGGGTTTGCCCATATGCCTCTTCTTTTAATCCGGTAGCCCTGAGTCGGCCGATTATACGAGTCTTAGGCTGAATTGCCGCAGTGCCGCAATGAAGTTCGTTGCCGGGAGCCTCGCGCGGCGGCGTTGCGAGCTAGTGGCAGGCCCCGATGCCCATCAGGGACAGCCCGTAGGGGTTTGCTGCCAGGACTGTGATCTGAATCCTTAGGTGAAACCATTATCTGTGACCCCGGTCACGCGGAAAGGCCACGCATTCAACCTATTATCCACTCAGCTTATGGTCAATCCTAATATTCGATGAGCAGTGCAGCTTTCGGGCTCGGATAAGCCCGCCGCCTCTGACGCGACATTAGGTAGACCTTTTAACTTACTGGATTTAATTGGTTTTTGACCGAAAGAATCGGTCAACAGCCAAGGCCCCGTGCGGCCTGCGTTTTGAGGTGCAAGTGAAGCAGACAGGCGTATGCGGCAATGAAGCCGCCCGAAAGGCTAGTTCGACCCGGCGCATTGGCGCGGCCGTCGGCGCCGCGCTTGCGCTGTGCGCTCTGGGCTCCGTCGCCGCGGCCGCCAGTACACCGGCCGGCACCGTGATTCAGGCCTCGGCCGAAGTGACGTATGTGATCGGCACGCAAACGGTGTCGGTCCTGTCCAATGCCCCGTCGCTGACCGTCAACCAGCTCATTGATGTTGCGGTCGGGGCGTTGATGGCCAGCGTCCCGGTACAGCCCGCCGAAAGCTCGCGCAGCGTCGCGTTTCGCGTCGTCAATACCGGCAACGCGCCGGAGACTCTGCATCTGCAGCTCGCCACCGCGGTCGCCGGCAATGTCTTCGACGCGCTGCCGCACCGGCCGGCCCTCTATCTGGACGCCGATGCGAGCGGCACGCTCAGCGGCGCCGATCAGGCCTATGCGCCGGGCGCTAACGACCCGGTGCTCGCCCCTGGCGCGGCTGTCGTCGTGCTCGCGCTGGTCGATGTGCCGGCCGGGCTTGCCGATGGGGCCCGCGGACGCCTTGAGTTGTCAGCCCGCGTCGGCCAGGCGAGCGGCGCGCCCGGCACGGTGTTCCCGGGCGCCGGCAGCGGTGGCGTCGACGCCATAGCCGGCCTCAGCGGCGGCTCGGCGTTGGCAGGTGCCGAGCTGCTGATCAGCGGCGTTGACGTGGCCTTGCTCAAGTCCGCGACGGTTGTGAACCTTGCCGGTGGCAGCGTGCCCCAGAGCGGTTCGCGCATCGACTACGACATTGCCGTGCAGGTGCGAGGCCGCGCTGGCGTGCACAGCCTCGTGGTCGTGGACCCGATTCCGGCCTCGACCCGTTACCTCCCGGCGAGCCTGCAGCTCGACGGTATCGCCTTGAGCGATGCCGCCGACGGCGACGCCGGCGCCTTCCTCAGCGCGTCAACCCAGATCCAGGTGTCCCTCGGCGAGCAGCCGGCGGGTGCCACCCATCACGTTCGTTTCTCCGTCCTTATCAACTGATTTCAAAACAGAGGTCGCCATGAAAAAGCTCATCGCCATTATCTCCCTGCTCTTTGCGAGCGTCGCCGCGAGCGCGGCATCGCAGGGGTCGATCCTCGTCAAGACCGTTGCCGAGCAGGAGCAGATCGTCACTGCCGCCAATGGCAGCAAGAGCACGGTGCTCGCGCCGGCCAAGAGTGTGCTGCCGGGCCGCGAGGTCATCTACACCGTGACGTTCGAAAACATCGGCCACGAAGCGGCCAGCGATGTCGTCGTCACCAACCCGGTGCCGGAGCACACCACCTATCAGCCGGGCAGTGCGTTCGGTCCTGGCACCGAGCTGCTGTTTTCAATCGACGGCGGACGTTCGTTCGCGCCGGCCGCCGGGCTTGAAGTCCATGAGCACGACGGCAGCGTTCGCGCGGCCGGGGCGGAGGACTACACCCACATCCGTTTCGTGCTGAAGAACTCTTTGACACCCGGTGCGGTGGCCTTTGCCCGCTACCGGACCCTCGTTAAGTGATCGAGTTGATTTAACTGTTTCTTCAAAAATTTTCCCCCAGGAGTACCGCAATGATGTCGGTTCGCAATAAATTGAAGACTCTCGCCCTCACCGGTGTCGCGCTAGGCATGACCGCCGCCGCGCTGCCCGCGGGCGCCACCGGCACGGCCGCCGGCACGAGCATTACCAACCGCGCTGTCGTCAGCTATAGCGTTGGTGGCGTCACCCAGACAAGCATCAATTCGTCACCCACCGGCAATAGCACGCCGGGTGTGGGTAGCGCTTTCGGTGCAGACACCGCGTTCGTTGTTGACCGCCTGGTCAACTTCACGCTGACGACGGTGGATACCGCCGCGGTCAGCGGCACCCCCGGTCAGACGCTGCTGGTGACGACGTTCCTCGTCACTAACACCGGCAACGACAAGGAAGGCTTCGCACTCAGCGCCGCCAACCTCGTTGGCGGAACGGTGTTCTCGGGCGGCGCGACCAACACCGATACGATCGACATGGCGAACGTGAAGGTCTACTACGGTCCGGACGCCACCTCGGCGTACAACAGCGGTACCGCGGTGTTGGGCAACCCCGATAACCTCGCCGCCGACGCAGGTCGGCGGCTGTTCGTGGTCGCCGATCTGCCGGTGGCCGCCAGGAACGCGGACGGTGCGAACGTCCGTCTGACGGCCAAGGCCGCCGTGGCAGGCTCGGCCGGTGCGACCCTTGAGACTGCGACCAACGCGGCGGATACCGCAGGTGCTGTCGATGTGGTCGTCTCTGCAGCGGTCGCCTCGACGACGGCGGGTGTGACCACCAGCCTGCGCACCAGCGACAGTGGTTATACGGTGTCGGCGCCGACGCTGACCGTGACCAAGGGCGAGGTCGTGATCTCGGACCCGGTCAACGGCACGACCAACCCGAAGGCCATTCCCGGCGCGGTGGTTGAGTACACGTTGACGATCGTCAATACCGGTGCCACGGCGGCAAACGGCGTTGCGTTCAGTGATCCGCTGGCAGCGCAGCTGTCGCTGGCGCAGAACGTCTACAACACCAACCAGAACGTGACCATCACGGTAGGTGCCTCGACGCGGTACTGCACGGCGGAAGCGGGTGCCGATACCAATACCGACGGTTGCGTATTCTCGGGCAGCGCGCTGAGCGTGAACCCCGCGACGCCGATTGTCATCCCGACGGGCGCCAATAACACGGCCATCGTCAAGTACCGCGCGACGATCAACTGATCGGCGAGCGGATCCGCCGCATGATCTTCAATGCCGCCTGCGGCGGACAGACGCGAACGCGGGGCCTGCTCGGCCCCGCGTTCGTGCTGTTGACCCTGACTCTTGGTCTGGGGAGCGCCGGCTTGCGCGCCCAGACTGTGCCGACGCCCGTCGGCACCCAGATTTCCAATACCGCCCAGGCGAGCTTCAGTCGCGTGGTCGGTGTCACCGAGACGCGCGCCAGCAACACGGTCACGACGACGGTTAACGCGTCAGCCGGTCTGTCCGAAATAGAGCTGCTGCGGGTCGTCGCCAGTCCCAGCGCCGCGGCCAAGGCAATCGTTGCCGGCCCCGTCACCTGTCGCTCCACCGCGAGCGCCGCAGCCGTCTCGGCGGCGAAGGCCGTGCCGCAGAGCGCCGCGACCCTGGTCAATGTCGTCAAGACCACGGTTTTCCGCGACGGCGAGCCTATCTATATCCGCGTGACCGACGATGACCAGAATCTGGACCCTAACGCTCTGGACACGGTCACTGTCACGCTCACCAGCGCTGCGACCGGTGATCTCGAAAAAGTGCTGCTGACGGAGACCGGCATCAACACCGGCGTGTTTGCCGGCTCGATCCGCACCGAGATCGCCGCTACAGTCGCCGGCGACTGCATGCTGCAAGTCACCCGTGCCTCCCGGGTGGATGCGACCTACGACGACGATTTCGACAATGACTCCTCGTCCGCCTCCGCACTGGTCGATCCGCAGGGTCTGGTGTTCAACGCTCAGACCGGTGCGCCGGTGAGTGGCGTGCGGCTGTCGCTACTCGATGCGCTCACCGGCCTGCCGGCGGTGGTGTATGGCGATGACGGCGTGTCGGCCTACCCCAGCCAGGTCGTGACGGGTGAGGTTGTCAGCGACGCCGGTGGCAACCTCTACACCTATCCCGCCGGCGGCTACCGCTTTCCGCTCGTCGACCACACCGGTCGCTATCGTCTGCTGGTGCAGGCGCCGGCCGGTTACAACTTCCCGTCGCAGGCGGATCCTGCGACGCTGCCTGCACTGCCGGGTGGGCCGTACACGCTGGCAGAGGGCTCGTTCGGTCGTGAGTACGCGGTGGATCTGGTCGCGGCGGCGGCGGTCGATGTGCCGCTGGATCCGGTGGGGGGTCCGCTCATCGTGACCAAGACTGCGGCGCAGGCGACCGTCGCCATTGGCGATGCGCTGGGTTACACGGTAACGCTGCGCAATAGCGGCGCCGAGATCGCCCATGCAGCAACGGTTGTCGATCGCCTGCCGGAGGGCTTTCGCTACGTGGCCGGTTCCGCCCACCTCGGCGACGGCGTCGGCCGGGTGCTGCTCGCGGACCCCGCCATCGATGCGCATGGCCAGACCTTGAGTTTCCTGGTGGGCGACGTGCCGGTGGCTGCCACCCAGACGCTTCACTACGTTGTCCGGCTAGGCGCCAACGTGCGTACCGGTCCTGCGACCAACCGCGCCACTGCACTGGTCTCCGGTCTCAGTTCCAATACCGCCGAGGCCAGCGTCCAGGTCACCAGCGACCTGTTCCGCGATCGCGGCTTCATCCTCGGACGCGTCGTTGCAGGCAGCTGCGAGGCGGCGGTCAAGGGCGTCGCAGGAGTGCGGGTCTATCTGGAGGACGGACGCACGGCGGTCTCCGATCGCGATGGAAGGTTCCATCTCGAGGACCTGCGCGGTGGCGCCCACGTGGTGCAGCTCGATCGGACCACGCTGCCGCGTGGCGCAACGATAGTGGATTGCGCGGCGCTGGCAAGCCGTGGCGACGGTAGCGCGCGGCTGCTCGAGCTGCGCGCCGGTGGTCTGGCCCGGGCGGACTTCGTGTTGTCGCTGCCGGCGGCGGTGGTGCCGGCGAGCGGTGCGGTCGCAGCGCCGTCTGCGGCGCCGGTGGCGCAGGGCGAAAATATTCTGCTCGAGCAACTGCCGCGGCTGGATACCCTCAGCGCGGGCCGCGCACTGCTGCTGCCGAGCGAGGGTTTCTCGCCTGCGATTCCGGCGATGCATATCGCGGTCAAGCACGCGCCGGGCGATACGCTCGCCATTACGCTCAATGGGGCGCCGGTGCCGCCGGTAACCCGCGATCACACGCTCTACAACGCCGAGCGCACCTTCGCGGTCAGCCGTTGGCGCGGGGTGTCTCTCGTCGAAGGCGACAACCAGGTCGTCATCGAGCTGCGTGACGCGCAGGGTCGCCAGGTGGCGAGCTTCGAACGCCGCATCCGTTACGCCGGGCCCGCTGTTCGCGCCGAGGTCGATGCGGCGCATTCGCTACTGGTCGCCGACGGTCGCACGCACCCGATCGTGGCGCTGCGTCTATACGATCGCAGCGGACACCTCGCCCGGCCGGGCATGCAGGGCACGTATAGGCTCGAAGCGCCGTATCGAGCGTGGTCTGAGATCGAGGCGCTCAAGGACAACCCGTTGCTTGCGCAGCAGCCACGCGACAACGTCTACCAGGTCGGTGCCGACGGTGTCGCCCGGGTAGAGCTCGAGCCGACCTCCAGCGCCGGCACCGCGGTGCTGCGGCTGCGCTTTGGTGAACGCCAGGAACAGGAACTGCGTGCGTGGCTCGAGCCTGCCGCGCGCGATTTTATCCTGGTCGGGCTCGCTGCAGGTACGACCGGCTACCGTGCGCTGTCGGAACACGCCACCCCACTGCCGGCGGGCGCGCCCGCTGAAGGCTTCGAGCGTGACGGTCGGGTCGCCTTCTTCGCCAAGGGGCAGGTGCTGGGCAGTTACCTGCTGACGCTGGCGTACGATTCGGAGCGCTCCCGCGCGCCGCTCGATACCAAGCTGCAGGGCGTGATCGACCCGCATCGTTACTACACGTTGTACGGCGATGGCAGCGAGATGCGCGACGACGCGCCAAGCACGCGCAAGCTGTACGTCAAGCTCGAGCGGCGCCAGTTCGTGGCGCTGTTCGGCGACTTTGACACGGGCCTTACGGTTACCGAGCTTGCGCGTTACAGCCGCAAGCTCAATGGCGTTCGCATCGAGGCGGCTAGTGACCACGTGCGCGGCATCGCCTTCGCTGCCCGCACGGCCGAGCAGGCCGGTCGCGACGTGCTGGGCGGGGATGGGACTTCCGGTCCGTACCGGCTGTCGGCGCATGGCCTCGTGCCGGGTGGTGACACGGTTCGCCTCGAGGTTCGGGATCGCTTCAGGTCCGAGATCGTCGTCAGTAGCACGCCGCTTGCGCGCTATCTCGACTACGACATCGACTACGTTGCCGGCACGTTGTTCTTCAATCACCCGGTGGCCAGTCGCGATGAAGCCGGCAACCCGGTGTACGTCGTGGCCGAATACGAGATCAGCGGCAACGGCGGCGAGCACCTGACCGCCGGTGCGCGTGCCTCGTTCAGGGCGTTGCACGGCCGCCTCGAAGGGGGTGTCACGCTGCTCAGCGAAGGCGCCAGTGGCGGCGATCGCAAGCTCGGCGGCGTCGACTTGCGTGCCCATCTGAGCGAGGTGACGCAATTGCGTGCGGAGGCAGCTAGTAGTCGCAGTGACGACCCGACGCGCCCTGCGCAGGGCGGCGCCTACCTGCTTGAACTGAGCACGACCGGCGAGCGACTGGAGGGGCGTGCCTATCTGCGCGAGCAGGCGGCGGGCTTCGGCCTCGGCCAGCAGGCCCTGACCGAGACCGCGACCCGCAAGCTGGGCATCGAGGGCCGCGACAAGATTGCAGATCATTGGAGCCTGAAGGGACAGGCTTACCAGCAGCGCGCACTGGATCGCGACGCGGAGCGCTCGCTGGGCGAAGCCGAAGCTCATTATGAAAGCGGACCGCGGATCGTGGGCCTCGGCCTGCGTTCGGTGGTGGATGCCCGGGATGGCGTGGAGGCCCGTAGCGAGCAGATCTACGCGAACCTGGCGCGCGACGTGCTCGGCGGCCGCGTGGTGCTCAAGGCCGCCAGCGAGTTGTCGCTCGCCGGTCACAACGGCAGTGCCGAGTACCCGGACCGCATCCGGGTCGGCGCTGACTATAGGGTTAGCCGCAGTTACACGCTGTTCAGCAGCTACGAGCACAGCCACGGCGCGCAAGGCTCCTCGGAGCTGGCGCGGGTCGGCATCAAGGCTGAGCCGTGGTCGGGTGGCCAGGTGGAGACGGCGCTGAACCAGTCCAGCGGCGAGAACGGAACGCGCCTGTATTCGAACCTGGGACTTGCGCAAGGCTGGCGTGCGTCTGAGCGGCTGTCGCTGGACGTCGGCATCGAGCGGGCGTCGACTCTGCAAGGCAGTGCGGCGGCGCCGATCACCGGACCCCTGTTCTCGACTGCTCCGGCCAATGACTTCACTGCCGGTTTCCTGGGCGCCACCTATCGCGCTACCGGTTGGACCTGGGTATCGCGTCTCGAACGGCGCACGGGCATCGCCGAGAGCCGTTCCATTGGCAGCCTCGGCGGCTATCGCGACTCGCGTGCCGGGCAGGCGTTCTCGCTCGCGCTGCATTACATTGCCGCGACCACCGTGACCGGCCGCAGCCTGAGCGAAGACATGCGACTGTCCTGGGCGTATCGGCCGGATGGCTCGCGCCTGATCGGGCTCGACCGCCTCGAATTCATTCGCGACGAGCAGACCGGCGTTCGCTCGCTGCGCGCCGTCAACAATGCTCACCTGAACCTTGAGCTCGACCACGCCACCCAGATCGGCCTGCAGCTGGGCCTGCGCGTTGGCCGCCAGACGCTATTCGACAACCAGTACACGGGCACCTCGGTGCTGATCGGCGCTGACCTGCGCCGCGACCTTAACGCTCGCTGGGACGTCGGTGCCCAGCTGACCTCGTTCGACAGCCTCGCAACTCACACCCGCCAGTTCTCTGCCGGCATTGACGTTGGCCGCCGTTTTGGCCGGCAGCTGTGGGTGTCGGTCGGCTGGAACGCGGCCGGCTTCAGCGACCGTGATTTCTCGCGCGAGCGCTACACCGCGCAGGGTGCGTACCTGCGCTTCCGCGTCCACCTGGACGATGGCTCGCTGCGCGAGCTGCTTGACGGCTTCCGCGCGGGCAACCGCCGCTAGGCAACTGGCTCGCGCCGCTTGCGTCGGCGCAGGCCCCGACCGATCATGGCGCCCCGCGCAGGCCCCTCCCGGTGGCCATTCCGACGCGATCCCCCGCAGGCGACAGGGTCATGGCTGACTGGAGACAGATGCTCGATGCTGGCAGTGCGCTCGCGAGCGCATTGCCCGGCTTCCAGCCGCGCCCGGAGCAGTTGGCCATGGCCGATGCGGTTGCCGAGGCGCTGGAGACGCGCGGGCGGCTGGTCGTCGAGGCGGGCACCGGCACCGGTAAGACCTTCGCCTACCTGATCCCGGCGCTCTATTCGGGCGTCAAGGTGATCGTCTCGACCGGTACCCGTAATCTTCAGGATCAGCTGTTCCATCGCGACCTGCCGCTGGTGGGTCGCGCGCTCGGGCGGCCGGTCCGCATCGCGCTGTTGAAGGGCCGTGCCAACTATCTGTGTCGCCATCGGCTGATGCTGGAGCTGGCGTCACCCGATCTGCCGGGCTTCGAGCGCAGTCGTCAGCGCGCGCTTGGCCGTATCGCCAAGTGGGCCGAGTCCACCGTCGCTGGTGACATCAGCGAGCTTGAGTCGGTGCCGGACAACGACCTGGTCTGGCAGGCGGCCACCTCCACGCGCGACAACTGTCTCGGCCAGGACTGTCCCGAGTTTCGCCAGTGCCACGTCGTTCGTGCCCGGCGCGAGGCGCAGGCGGCGGATCTGGTGATCGTCAATCATCACCTGCTGCTGGCCGATATGGCGCTGCGGGAGGAGGGCTTTGGCGAGCTGCTGCCCGGCGCGCAGGCGGTCATTCTTGACGAGGCGCATCAGTTTCCGGACGTCGCCGCACAGTTTTTCGGGACGCGGCTAGGTTCGCGCGCCGTGCTGGGGCTCGCCCGCGACGCGCAGCTGGAGCTGACTCGCGCCGGCCTGTATGACAGCGCGGCGCGCCAGTCTCTGGAGCAGCTCGAGCAGCTGGTCGCGCAGTTGCAGCGCGTGCTCTCCGGTTTGGGCGAGCGCATTGACTGGCCGCGCATGCCTGACGCGGCACTCGAAGGCGCAGCGGATCTGGCGACGGCGCTGGAGGCCTTCGCTGCACGTTTTGACGAGCCGGCGCTGGAGGTAGCCGCGGTGCGGCAATGCGGCCGGCGTGCCGCCGAGGCTTCCGTCAGGCTGCGCGAGATCCTGGGTGCCGACGAAGCGAAGGGCTTGCAGTGGGCGCAGGCAAGCGCCCGCAGCTTCACGCTGGAGTTCACGCCGTTCGAAGTTGCTGAACGCTTGCGCACGCAGGTCGATGCACGGCCATGCGCGTGGATCTACACCTCCGCCACGCTCGCGGTCGGCACGCAGTTCGAGCACTACACACGCCGAGTGGGGGCCGAGGACGCGCGCACCCTGCAGATCTCCAGTCCGTTCGATTACGCTACCCAAGCGCGCCTGTACCTGCCCAAGGGCATGCCTGATCCTTCCGATCGCGACCATACGCGTGCGGTCGTCGAGGCGGCGCTGCCGCTATTGCAGGCGGCCGGTGGTCGCGCGTTCATGCTGTTCACCAGTCACCGTGCGCTGGGTGAGGCGGCAAGACTGTTGCGCGAGAGCATGGCGGAGGGCGATCAGTTTCCGCTGCTGGTGCAGGGCGATATGCCGCGCGATACGTTGCTGCGGCGGTTCCGTGAGCTTGGCAATGCGGTCCTGCTGGGTACCAGCAGTTTCTGGGAAGGCGTGGACGTGCGTGGCCCGGCGCTGTCGATCGTGGTGATCGACAAGCTGCCCTTCGCCTCGCCGGACGACCCGTTGCTGAAGGCGCGGCTGGAAGGTCTCAAGCGCGAGGGTCGCAACGGCTTTAGCGAACACCAGATCCCGCAGGCGGTGCTGGCGCTGAAGCAGGGCGTCGGTCGACTGATCCGTGACCCGACCGACTTCGGCGTCGTGATGATTGCCGACCCCAGGTTGCGTACGCGTGGCTACGGCCGCTCCTTCCTCGCCAGTCTGCCGCCGATGACGCGGGTTGAGACTGCCGATGAAGCGGTGGCCTTTCTGCGGCATCATCTGGGCACGCTCGTGCCGCTGGACACCCCATGAAATTGCTTGCGATCGACACTGCCACCGAGGCACTGAGCGTCGCGCTGCTGCATGACGGCGAGGTGGACGGTCGCTTCGAGGTGATCGGTCGCGGTCATGCCGAACGGCTGCTGCCGATGGTCGACGAAATGCTGGCGGCCGCTGGCTGGAGCCTCGCCTCGCTCGACGCGATCGCGTTCGGCCGTGGCCCCGGTGCGTTCACCGGCGTGCGTATTGCCGTCAGCGTCGCGCAGGGACTGGCGTTCGGTGCGGGCCTGCCGCTGATTCCGGTCTCCGACCTCGCCGCGCTGGGCTTGCAGGCCCTGTTGCAGGCGCGCACTGAGGGCCATGCCGCGACCGCGGCGCTGGCCTGCCTCGACGCGCGGATGGCCGAGGTATACGCCGCGGTCGTTCGCAGGCGAGCGGATGGTGGGGTTGACCTGTTGTCCGAGCAGTTGCTGCGGCCTGAACTTGTGAGCCTTGATGTGCTCGATGGCGGTGAGACGGCCGTTGGCGCTGGCCACGGGTTCTCCGCGCACGTGTCGATGGCGCCGGCACTGGGCTCCCGATTGGTTGCCACCTATCCCTCGCTGCTGCCGCGCGCCCATGAGATTGCCCGGCTCGCCGCACTGGAATTCGCCGCCGGCCGGGTTGTGGCGGCCGAGGAGGGCCAGCCCGTCTACCTGCGGGATGACGTCGCCACCCGTTCAACTCGAGCGCCCGGAATATGACGGCTCGTTGACTTGGGGTGTTTTAGCTGCTGAAGTCACCGTCTTGTCACAATTCTAGCTTGTAATAATAGGGTCACTTACCACCCTACGGCTGAAACATGACCGCCCGGCGGATCCTGATCGTTGAAGACGAACGCCCGATCCGGGACATGATCGCATTTGGCCTGCGCCGAGCCGGTTTCGAGGTCGCTGAGGCCGAAGACACCCGTGCGGCACGGGCCCAGATCGCCGATGCTCGACCGGATCTCATACTGGTCGACTGGATGCTGCCCGACATGAGTGGGCTGGAGCTGACGCGCTCCCTTAAGAAGGACAAGGACACCCGTGAGGTGCCGGTGATCATGCTGACGGCGCGTGCCGAGGAGCAGGACAAGGTCAGTGGCCTGGAAGGCGGCGCTGACGATTACATCACCAAGCCATTTTCGCCGCGCGAGTTGCTCGCCCGCATCAACGCCGTGCTGCGGCGTTCGTCGCCGGCGTCGTCGGACGAGGTGGTTTGCGCCGGTGTGCTGCAGTTGGACGGTGCTGGCCACCGAGTCACCTGTGGTGAGGCGACCGTGCCGCTCGGACCAACTGAATATCGCCTGCTATCGTTCTTCATGACCCATCCGGAGCGCGTCTACAGCCGCAGCCAATTGCTCGATCGGGTCTGGGGCGGTAACGTGTACGTTGAAGAGCGCACGGTCGACGTGCACATTCGGCGCCTTCGCAAGGCGCTCGAGGACTTCAACGTCGATTCCTACATCCAGACCGTGCGTGGCGCCGGCTATCGGTTCTCAACGCGCCCCTTGTAAAGGATCCCGCCCCGTTCATGGCAGCTTCCGCCTGGTCATTCGCACTCGCCCGGCTGGTCGGTGTACTGCTCGCCGCTGCGCTGCTGGGCTGGCTCACCGGATACCTAGAGCTTAGCGTTATCGCCGTCTTGGCCGGCTACCTGGTCCTCAACTTCATGCGGCTCCACCAGCTCGAGCGGTGGCTGAAGCACCGTCGTACGCAGGAACCGCCGGATTTTCACGGCGTCTGGGGCGACGTCGTCGCGCTGGTTATGCGCATCTATCGGCGCAAGCAGTACCACAAGCAGCGCATCGTCCAGGTGTTCCGCGAGTTCCGCCGGATGACGACCGCGGTGCCCGACGGCATCGTGGTGCTCGGACCTGAGCGCGAGATTCAGTGGTTCAACCGTAACGCCGCCCGCCTGCTCGCACTGCGCCGCAAGGTCGACTTTGGGCAGCGAATCGAGAACCTGATTCGCCAGCCGGACTTTGTCCGCTATCTCGATCGCGGCGACTATGCGATGCCGGTTGTCGTGCGGGCCGTGTTCGATAGTGAGGTTCATCTGGCGCTGCACCTGATTGCGTACGGCGCCGGGCAGCGCTTGCTGATCGTCCGCGACGTCACGCGCGAGATCAGGCTCGAGGCAATGCGCAAGGACTTTGTGGCCAATGCGTCCCATGAGTTGCGCTCGCCCCTGACTGTGATCGCCGGCTACGTGGACACGCTGGCGGACGATCATGGTCTCGATCCGAGTTGGCGCGCGCCGCTGGAGGAGATGCGTCGACAGGCCGATCGTATGCGTGCGGTGGTTGACGATCTCATCGAGTTGTCGCGCCTCGAGGCCTCCGGCGCGGAAGCCGGCGAGGATGCGGTTGATGTCGCTGGCATGCTCTCGCTGCTGCGCCGCGAGGCGATGGCGCAAACCGAACGGCCGCGCGAGGTCTCGCTGCAGGTCGAGTCGAACAATCTCTTGCTCGGCTCCGAGCAAGAGCTGCATTCGATTTTCTCCAACCTGATCACCAATGCCGTCAAGTACACGCCGCCGGACGGTCGGGTAGACATCCGCTGGTGGGCGGACGCCAGTGGCGGACATTTCTCGGTCTGCGATACCGGCGTGGGTATCTCGCGCGAGCATCTGCCGCGGATTACCGAACGCTTCTATCGCGTCGATCCGGGTCGCTCTCGCAATACCGGCGGCTCGGGCCTGGGCTTGTCGATCGTCAAGCATGCGCTGCAGCGTCACAACGCGACCTTGCAGGTGGAGAGCGAAGACGGGCGGGGCAGCACCTTCAGCTGTCATTTTCCCGCGCGCCGAGTTCTTGCACGCGCCGCCGCTGCCGCCGTTTGATTCTGACATCGGAGCCGTCGCTCCGCAGGTCGCGGAAAGCCGCTAGCGCCGCGGAATTTCACCGACCGTAAGAAACCTGTAGTCAGAATGCAATGTCTGCGTCACCGGCGGAGCCGACAGTGACGCAACCTGGCTGCAGTGAGGATGGTATGAGCTCGGCAACGCCCGCAATGCCACGCGTCCGGACGGTTTTTATTTCCGATGTTCATCTGGGATTCCGCGGTTGTCAGGCGGAGTACCTGCTGGCCTTCCTCAATCAGCTGGATGCCGAGCAATTGGTGCTGGTCGGCGATATCGTCGATCTGTGGAGCTTAAAGCGCAGCATGTACTGGCCGCCTTCACACCAGCAGGTGCTGCACGCCATCCTGGGTCTGGCTCGCACAGGTACGCGCGTGATCTACGTGCCCGGGAATCACGACGAGGGCTTTCGCGAGCTGTGCGGTGCGCAGATCGAAGGGATCGAGATTCGGCGCGATTTCATTCATGAAACAGCCGACGGTCGCCGCTATCTCGTGCTTCATGGCGATGAGTTCGACGGCGCGGTCAAGTTCGCCGGTTGGCTCAAGAATATCGGCGAGCAGCTCTACGACTTCATTCTCTGGGCAGGCCGCGGTGTGCAGGCCATACGGCACCGCTTCGGCTATGGCCACTGGTCGCTCGCGACCTGGATCAAGGAGCAGGTGCCGGATGCGCGCCGATACATCGAGCGCTTCGAGTCCGCCGCGGCCCACGCCGCCAGCCGTCACGGCCTCGACGGGGTCATCTGCGGCCACATCCACCGCCCAGGCATCCGCGACGTCGACGGCGTGCGCTACTGCAACGACGGCGACTGGGTCGAGCACTGCTCTGCACTGATTGAGGACCGCAACGGCCGCCTCGGGCTGATGTACTACACCGGTACCGCGCGGCTGGAGATTGAGGCCGATCCACACCCGGCCGCTTTGCGCCCGGTGCAGCTGGACGTGGCTGCTTGATGGCACGGTCGTGAGGATTGGCATCGTCAGCGACGCCTGGCGGCCACAGACCAACGGCGTCGTGACCACACTGGCGCGGACCGTCGAGTGTCTGCGGGCGTTCGGTCACGACGTCTCGCTGATGACGCCGGAAGGGCTGCCGACGATTGCCTGTCCAACCTATCCGGAAATTAGGCTTGCCCTCTTTCAGGGGCGGCGGATAGGGGAGTGGCTCGAGGAGTTTCGTCCGGACGCTCTGCACATAGTGACCGAGGGGCCGTTGGGGCTCGCTGCCCGACAGGCCGCGATCCGTCGCGGCTTGTGTTTTACGACCTCTTACCACACCCAGTTTCCGCAGTACCTGCGAGCGCGCTATCCGCTGCCGGAGGCGCTGACCTATGCCGCGCTTCGGGTCTTTCACGGCCGCGCTACACGGACCATGGTCAATACCCAACAGGTGCGCTCTGAATTGCGGCGCTACGGATTCAAGCATCTGGTGCCCTGGTCGCGTGGCGTCGATACCGACCTGTTCCGCCCCAGTGAGGTCGTTCGTCAGGCGCGGCAGCAGCCGGTGCTGATCTACGTCGGTCGTGTGGCGGTCGAGAAAAGTGTCGAGGACTTCTGCCGCGTGCCGCTTGCTGGCGCAAAGATCGTCGTGGGCGGCGGGCCGCAGCTAGCTGAGCTGAGTGCCCGTTATCCGCAGGTGAAGTTTGTGGGTTTCAGGTACGGCGAGGATCTTGCGCAGTTGCTACGTGAGGCGGACTGCTTCGTGTTTCCTAGCCGGACCGATACGTTTGGTCTGGTGATGCTTGAGGCTATGGCAAGCGGGCTGCCGGTGGCCGCCTATCCAGTTACCGGGCCCATCGACGTGGTGCGTGAAGGCCAGACCGGGTGTCTGCGTATAAATCTTGCCGATGCGATCGAGGCGGCGCTGCAGCTCGATCGGGCCGCCTGTAGAGCGCAGGCACTGGAGTATCGGTGGGAGAGCTCGACGCGCGAGTTCGTCGGCAACCTGGTCGATGTGCGCGCGACCGTCGCGCGTCGTCGCAGGGCGCCGGGGCGCGCGCTGTTGGTGGTCGCGCGGCGGTGGTGCGGCTAGGCCGATCCGTTTTTTGTTCGCACATTGGCGCGTCGCCCCAGTCCGGTGTGCGATGACTCTTCATGCGAGATGCGCCGCGCCTTAAGAATAGCGAAATGGAAGTTCGCTAGCATCTGAGGATGGAACGAAGGACTGGTGCTCATGCCGCCGCCCCGGCACGCGCGGGCAAGCCGGACACCTGGTCCGCGCAACGCTAAGGATAGCGCGTGTCGGGGCGGCGGCAAGAGCACCAGGGAAAAGTGTTGGTCAAGTACATGGGTACAGAGGGCGCGGCGGCATTTCGCAATGCTGCCTCCTGAACTTTTTGTCTTACGACCGCATGACGATTTGTCTGACGATCTGGCCGCGTCTGCGGGGCTTTTTTTGACGTTTTTCTTAAAAAAACAGTCGCTTATGAAGTGTCTCGTGACGCGCTAGGTGGATGGACTAATTGTTACGCAGTGGGATTTGTGGCGATTACTTACGCTATTGAAAGATTTCTGTAACAAATCATCTTTATAAATGCGCTCCATGAATACGGGGCGCCGCCCCGGTCACGCATCAGATCCATACCGGGAGACAACAGTGCTCAAGCGTTCCCTTTCCATCCTGGCCCTCGCCAGCATCGCCGTCGGTGGCGTTGCGCATGCGCAGGCCGCCCGCGACTACGTGACCATGGTCGGTTCGTCGACCGTGTTCCCCTTTGCCTCGACCGTTGCTGAGCATTTCGGCAAGGCGAATCCGAAGTTCAAGACGCCGAAGGTCGAGAGCACCGGCACCGGCGGTGGCTTCAAGCTGTTCTGCGGCGGCGTTGGCGTGCAGTACCCGGACATCTCGAACGCGTCCCGTCGAGTCAAGGCGTCGGAGCTGGAGGGTTGCGCCGCCAACGGCGTCAAGGATGTCGTCGAGGTCAAGATCGGCTATGACGGCATCACGATCGCGACGAAGAAGGGCGCGCCCGCCTACAAGCTGACGCGCAAGGAGATCTACCTGGCGGTCGCCAAGGTGGTTCCGGATTCGAAGGATCCGAACACGCTGATCGCAAATCCGTACAAGAACTGGAACCAGATCAATTCGGCGCTGCCGAATGTCGCCATCCAGCTTTTCGGGCCAGCCCCGAACCACGGTACGCGTGACGCGTTCATGGAGCTTGTGCTGCAGAACGGCTGTGAGCAGTACGCCTGGCTCAAGTCGCTGAAGGAAGTCGACGAGAAGCGCTACCTCAAGGTTTGCACGCAGGTCCGTGAAGATGGCGTCTGGACCGATGTCTCGGAAGACTACGCCCTGATCATGGGCAAGCTCGCCGGCAACCCGAACGCGCTTGCGGTGTTTACGTTCTCGTACCTCGACCAGAACGGCGACAAGCTTGCCGCTGCCACCGTCGAGGGCAAGGCGCCGTCGTTCGCGACCATTGCTGATGGCAGCTATCCGATCTCGCGTCCGCTGTTCTTCTACGTGAAGAAGGCGCACGTCAGCGTGATTCCTGGCATCAAGGAATTCATCGCTGAATTCGTCAGCGACAAGGCAATGGGTGCCGATGGCTACCTCGCCGAGCGCGGGCTGATTCCGCTGAAGGCAGGCGAACTGGCCAAGACCCGCAAGGACGCTGCCGACCTCAAGGCCGTGCGTCTGTAAAGACCGGTATTCGCCGGGGCGCCGTCCGGCGCCTCGGCTCCAACAAATTCGACGATTTCAGATACTGGTCGGCAACGACCGTGGGAGTTGATATGAAGAACACGAAGATTTCCCTCGCGATTGCGTTAGCCCTGGCGTCCGCCACGGCCGGCACCGCGATGGCGGCGACCAAGGCGGAAGCCGCGCCGGTAGTGGCCATGGCCTCGCAGGACGAGATCAATGCGGTCCGCGCCCAGCTGCAGGCCCTCGCGGAGCGCCTGCAGAAGCTCGAGCAGAGCAACCAGGACCTCGCGCATGAGAATGCGGCGCTGAAGGCGCAGGGCGACAAGCTTGCCACCGTGCAGGCCGATGGCGAGAAGTCGCGCGACGCGCAGAGCGATGCGATCGCCAAGACCGCCGCCAAGGCCGCCAGTTCCGATTGGGCGACCCGTATTAAGTGGAACGGCGACTTCCGTTACCGCGACGAGCGCATCAACCGCGACCTGCGCTCCGACCAGGTCCGCGAGCGTATCCGCGCTCGCATCGGCTTCAGCGCGAAGGTGAACGACACCATGTCGGTCAACGCGCGCCTGGCGACGGGCGCCGACGACCCGCGCTCGCCCAACCAGACGATCGGCGCTGCGGACACCGGCATGGGCCGCCGCACGATCGGCCTCGACCAGTACTACCTGAACTGGAAGGCGCTGGACGGCCTGACCATCACCGGCGGCCGCATGCCGTACCCCTACTGGCGCACCGGCCAGAGCATGCTGAACGATGGTGACATTAACCCGGAAGGCCTGGCGTTCAACTACCAGAACGGCATGTTCTTCGCGAATGCGTACAGCCTGTGGATGACCGAGCGCGCGGCGGCGAACCACAACCCGACCACCGGCGTCACCAGCTCCATCGGCACCGACAAGCAGGGCACCCTGTACAGCGGCGTGCAGCTGGGCCTGAAGTGGGCGATCGATGCGGACACGACGCTGACGGCGGCGGCCATGTACACCGACCTCGGCGCCGGCAAGGGCCGTATGCCCTACTGGTTCGCGGGCGGCTCGATTCCGACCACGACGACGACGACCGCGACGGCCTCTGCCTGCACGGTGCTGCCGTGCACGCCGACCGTCACGGTCACGAGCACGACCGTGAACGACATCAACAAGATCATCGTTGCGGCGAACGGAAATTCGACGGATGCCGCGGGCGGCCTGCTGTATGACTTCCACGTCATGCAGGTGAACTTCGAGCTGAACTCGAAGATCCAGGGCCTTCCGGTGACCCTGTGGGGTGACTTCGCCAAGAACAGTGGGGCGCATAACGGCCTCGACAAGGCGTTCACCGCCGGCTTGCTGCTCGGCAAGGCGAGCAACCCCAACACCTGGGAATTCGGTTACGCCTACGAGAAGCTCGAGAAGGACTCGTACTTCGGTGCCTTCGTCGATTCCGACTTCGGTGCCGGTGCGACCGACACGAAGGGCAGCATCTTCCGGCTCGGCTATGCGCCGGCGAAGAACTGGACGATCAACGCGACGTACTTCATGAACAAGCTGAACAACAGTGGCTTGAGCAACGTGGCGCTGCAGTCTTCGTCCCTGCACATGCAGGATGAGAACTACAAGCGTCTGCAGATAGATATCGGCGTCAAGTACTGAGCGCTAGCCCCTCGATGTGCTTAGGGACGGGGCCTTCGGGCCCCGTTTTTTTTTGGTGCGCCCGGCAGGGCGCACGCACTCGGGGGTGAAAGTCCCCTCCATGGCCGACACGGGCAACTGGTGCTCATG
>SESH01001863.1_pt1 | contig 26475 bp, 19 predicted proteins | sample 3171561 | NCBI WGS metagenome assembly SESH01 (sample SAMN10866947, study PRJNA518727) | freshwater metagenome | biome: subpolar coniferous forest; feature: holomictic lake; material: water; isolation source: holomictic Lake 442 2011 16.5 m and 2014 13 m | place: Canada: near Kenora, Ontario
GCGAGCAGATGGCGAACGTCGAATGACCCGCCGCCGGCCGGCGGCTAATCCGGGTGGCGGAGGGAAAAGATGAGAAACAGTCCGACGCCCGTGCAGATGCCGGCGTCGGCGAGGTTGAACGTGGGGTAGACGTAGTGGCCGAAGTGCAGGTCGAGAAAGTCGACCACGTAGCCGTGGCGGAGGCGGTCGAGGAGGTTGCCGGCGATGCCGCCGCAGAGCAGGCCGAAGCTGATCTGGGCGAGGCGGTCGCGCAGGCCGAGCGAGTGCCGCCAGAAGAAGATGGCGGCGAGGGTGGCGCCGGCGAGCAGGGCCAGCAGCACGCTGCGGCCGGAGAACAGGCTCCAGGCCGCCCCGGTGTTGCCGACGTGGACCAGGTAGCAGAAGTCGCGCACGACGCAGATCGCGCCGGATTCCCCGTAGGTCGGGTAGGGCAGGCGCAGGGCGATCCAGCCCTTGCTCAGCTGGTCGAGGATGCCCACGCCGAGCGCACAGGCCCAAAAGACCCGGTAGGCCAGCGCCCGCCGCATCGGGGAGACGGGGCGGGCCGGCGCAGGATCGGACGCGGGCGAGGCGGGAGTCACGGGCGGCTTACTCGTCGCCGCCGCCGTCGTCGCTGGCGATCTTGCCGCCCTCTTCGCCCTCGCCGAACAGGCCGCCGGCGGTCCGGCCGCGGTAGCGGTTGCGCTCGATGCCCTTCTGGGCCTCGGCGGAGTAGCGGGTGAAGGGCACGGCCAGCAGGCGATCCTTGGAGATCGGCTTCTGGGTGATCTCGCAGATGCCGTAGCTGCCGTCGTGGATCCGCTTGATGGCGGCGTCGATCTCGGACAGCGCCTCCTGCTCGCTTGAGACGAGGCTGAGCGCGAAGTCGCGGTCAAAGGTGTCGGTGCCGGCGTCGGCCATGTGCTGGCCGTAGCTGGAGAGGTCGCCGCTGTCTTCCTTGCTGGAGCGCTTGAGCGTCTCCTCGGAGTGGAGGGTGATCCCGGCGGTCAGGTGATTGCGGAGGGAGACCAGCAGGCGGTAGTAGCGCTTGAACTTCTCCGGCACGTCCTTGCCCTCGTCCGGCAGGGGGGTCTTGGTGCGCTTCGGGTTGAAGCCCAGGATGTCGGCGAGGGAGGCGGCCTTGATGTGGTGCGGCTTTGCCGGCTTGAGCGTCTCGAGCAGCTTGGGCGTCGCCTTGGCGGCGGCCTTGGGCGCCGGGTGGGCGGTGGTCGGCGATTTGCTCGTGACGGTCTTCGCGATGGCGCGGACCTCGTCGAGGCTGAAGGCAATGGGCTTCGCGGGCGCCTTGTGCTTGAGAATGCTGTCGCGCAGCGCGGTTTTCTTGGTCGGTTTGGCCATGGGAGTGGGTGCGGTCTTCGCCGGCTTGGCCGCCACGGGGGCTGGCGCCGGCTTGCGGGCCGGGGCGGGTTTCCGCGCGGGCGTCCGGGACTTGGCGGGCGCGGGTTTGGCGGCGGGCTTTTTGACGGTTTTCTTGGGGTGTTTGTTGGCCATGGGGAGAATCAGGGTAAGGGAAAAGATCAGGCGGTCAGCGCCTCGAGGCAGCGGGGGCAGACCTCGCCGTGGGGGGAGGAGGTGAGGGCGGGAACCCAGCGCCAGCAGCGGGGGCAGCGGACGTGGCCCAATTCGCCGCAGGGGCGAACCGAGACCGCGAGGGCGGCGCCAGCGGCGGGGGCGAGGGTGACCGCCGAGACCATAAAAAGTTCGGGCAAAAAGTCGCGGTGTTTCTCGAGGACGCGGGCGGTTTCCTCGGCCGGGGCGAACGCGAGCGTGATCGCGGCGTCGAGCGACTTGCCCAGCCGGCCGGCCGCGCGGTGGGGCTCGATGGCCTCGTTCACCTGCGCGCGGATCCGGAGCAGGGCGGCCACCTCGGCCTCCAGCGCCGGGTTGCTCCAGTCGGCCGGGGCGACCGGCCAGTCCTGCAGGTGGACGGACTCGCTCGAATACTCCTGGCCGGTGACGGCAAAGCTCCAGGCCTCATCGGCGGTGAAGGTGAGGATCGGGGCGAGCAGCTTGACCAGGGCCTGGAAGATCAGCTGGAGGGCGGTCTGCGCCGAGCGGCGAAGCGGGGCGGCGGAGCGCAGCGTGTACAGCCGGTCCTTCAGGATGTCGTGGTAGGTGGCGGAAAGCGTGACCGAGCAGAACTGGTTGCACAGCTGGTAGACGCGGTGGAACTCGTAGGACTCGTAGGCCGCGGTGCATTCCCGGATGAGGGTCGCGGTCTGGTGCAGCGCCCAGCGGTCCAGGGTGTCCAGCTGGGCGACCGGCACGGCGTCCCGGGCCGCGTCGAAATCGAACAGGTTCGAGAGCTGGTAGCGCAGGGTGTTGCGGATGAGCCGGTAGGTTTCGCCGACATGCCCGAGGATCTCCTTCGAGATCGGGATGTCGTCGCGGAAATCCTGGGAGGAGATCCAGAGGCGCAGGACGTCGGCGCCGTAGTCGGCGACGTAGGCGTCGCTGGTCTGGGGCTTGGCGTAGGCGCTGCTCTTGGAGATCTTGTTGCGCTCGTGGTCGACGATGAAGCCGTGGGTCAGCACGGCCCGGTACGGGGCGGCGCCGGCGGCGATGACGCTGGTCCAGAGCGAGGACTGAAACCAGCCGCGGTGCTGGTCGCTGCCCTCCAGGTAGAGGTCGGCGGGCCAATGGGTGCCGCCCTGGCCGCGCTGCAGCACGGCGGCGTGGGAGGAGCCGGAGTCGATCCAGACATCGAGCGTGTCGCGGCCGCAGGTGAGCGCGGCGGGCGAGGGCCAGCCGGCGGGCAGGGTCACGCCCGCGAGGAGCTCGGCGGGGGTGGCGTCGTACCAGATGTTGGTGCCGTGGGTGGCGAAGCGGTCGGCGATGGCCCGGGCGACCCCGGCGTCGAGGTAGGCGTTTTTCTGCGCGTCGTAGAACGCGGGGATGGGCACGCCCCAGGAACGCTGCCGGCTGATGCACCAGTCGGGCCGCGACTCGACGGCGCCGCGGATGCGCGCCTCGCCCCAGGCGGGAATCCAGCCCTGGTGCGCGGCGATCTGGGCGATCGCCGCCAGCGCCGTGGCGCGGGTGCCCTGCGCGTCGAGGGCGACAAACCACTGGTCGACGGCGCGGAAGATGATCGGGGTCTTGGACCGCCAGCAATGCGGGTAGCTGTGCGGGTGCTTGGCCTTGGCCAGCAGCGCGCCGACCGCGGCGAGCTTCTTCAGGACGCCGAGGTTGGCGGGCGAGGGCTTCTTGGCGGCGAGCTCCTCCGCGGTCTCCAGCGTGGTCAGGCCGACCAGATCGGCCGGCACCTGGCCGTCGTCAAGGTAGCGGCCGTCGTCGCCGACCGGGCAGTAGATTTCGAGCCGGTACTTGAGGCCGGTGACGTAGTCCTCCGCGCCGTGCCCCGGGGCGGTGTGGACGGCCCCGGTGCCGCTGTCGGTCGTGACGTAGTCGGCGAGGACGACGGGCGAGGCGCGGTCGATGAAAGGATGGCGGGCGGCGAGCCCTTCCAGTTTCGCGCCCGGGCACTGGGCGACGACGGTGGGCGGGGTCGCGAGCTTGGCGGCGGCGAGCACCGCGCCCAGCAGGGCCGCGGCCACGAGGAGGCGCTCCGCCCCGACGTCCGCGACGACGTAGTCCACGGTGGGGTGGAGCGCGATCGCCAGGTTGGCGGGGATGGTCCAGGGCGTGGTGGTCCAGATGACGATGAAGAGGGGCTTGTCGGCCGGGAGCCCGAATTTCGCGGCTTGCTCGGCCGGCACGGCGAACTTCACCCAGATGGCGATGGCGGTGTGGTCCTTGTACTCGATCTCGGCCTCGGCGAGGGCGGTTTCGAAGGGGATGGACCAGTAGACCGGTTTCTTGGCGCGGTAGGTCAGGCCCTGGGCGACGAAGGCGGCGAAGGTGCGGACGATGTCCGCCTCGAAGGCGGGCGCCTTGGTCTTGTATTCGTGCGCCCAGTCGGCGAGCACGCCGAGGCGCTTGAACTGCGCGGTCTGGCGGGCGATCCACGACTCGGAAAAGGCGTCGCAGCGGGCGCGGAGCTCGGCGGTGGTGACGGTGGCCTTGGCCTCCTGGATTTCGCGCGAGACCTTCTGCTCGATCGGCAGGCCGTGGCAGTCCCAGCCGGGGACGAACGGCGTGCGGAAGCCCCGCATGGACTTGTAGCGGTTGATCAGGTCCTTGAGGGTCTTGTTGAGCGCGGTGCCGATGTGGACGTCGCCGTTGGTGAAGGGCGGTCCGTCGTGCAGCACGAAGGCCGGGGCGGCGGCGCGCTGGCGCTGGATGGCGGCGTAGAGCCCGGTTTTCTCCCAGTGGGCGACCCGGCCGGGCTCGCGCTGGGCCAGTCCGGCCCGCATGGGGAAGTCGGTCTTGGGAAGCTGGAGCGTGTCTTTGAGTTCGTGCGCCATGCCGGGAAAGCGCGCGAGGCTAGGACGCGCCCGGAGTGAGTCAAGGGGAGACGCGGCCGGGCGATCCGGCCGGGGCCGGGGCGGGCGGGCGCGGGGCGGCGGAGGCCCCCCGGGTCACCGCCAGCCGGTCACGGTGGCGACCAGGGCCTCGACGCACTCGAGCTTGGCCTGCGGGAGGATCCCGTGGCCGAGATTGAAGATATGGCCGGCGGTGCCGCGCATGGACTCGAGCAGCCGGGCCGTCTCGTGCTGGACGATGGCCGGCGTGGTGTTGAGCAGCACGGGGTCAAGGTTGCCCTGCACGGCGACGCGGGCGGGCAGGGTGCGGCGCACGGCGGCGAGGTCGTTGGTCCAGTCGACGCTCAGGACGCGGGCGCCGGTGCCCGCCTGGGCGGCGAGGTGCGGCGCCGTGCCCTTGGCGTAGAGGATGACGGGGAAGTCGCGGGGCAGCGCGGCGATGATCCGGCGGATCCACTGGAGGGAGGCCGCCTCGTAGTCCGGCCCGGCGATGATGCCGCCCCAGGAGTCGAAGATCTGGATCGCATCCGCCCCGGAGCGGATCTGCATCTGGAAGTAGGCGATGAGCGCGGCGGTGAGCTTCTCCAGCAGGAGGTCGAAGGTGGCGCGGTCGGTGTAAAAGAGCAGCTTGATGCGCTCGAACTCGTCGGAGCTGCCGCCCTCGACCATGTAGGTGGCGAGGGTCCACGGGGAGCCGCCGAAGCCGAGCAGGGCCTTGGTGCCGCCCAGCTCCTGCTTGAGCAGGCGGAGGGTGTCGCCGACGTAGCTCAGCCGCTCGGGCGCGGCGCTGGCCGGGGCGAGGGCCTCGACCTGCGCCCGGGTGTCGAGGCGGTAGTCCATAGCGATGCCGCCGGTGTCGCGGAACCGGTAGCCCTGGCCCAGGGCCTCGGGGATCACCAGGATGTCAGAAAACAGGATGGCGGCATCCAGGGCGAAGCGTTGCAGCGGCTGGAGCGTGACCTCGGCGGCGAGGGCCGGCGTGCGCACCATCTCCAGGAAGGAGGAGCGGGCCTTGAGCGCGCGGTACTCGGGCAGGTAGCGGCCCGCCTGGCGCATCACCCAGAGGGGCGGGCGGTCCAGCGGGGTGCAGGCACAGGCGGCAAGAAAACGTTCGCGGGAGGTCATGGTGAATTAAAGGGCGCCCATTTACGGGGCTTGGTTTCCGAATGGCGAGCGGGGAGTGCGGCCGGTGTTGCCGGGGGGGCTGGCCCCGTTTGCTCTATTTGGCGTTCGACAGCCCCGCAGCCGCCGCCGTTGATGCCTGTTCGCCCATGGCCCTGAACACCACCATCCTCAACACCGTAGCCGCGACGGGGTTCACCGTGGCCTTTTTCCACGCCGCGATCCCGACGCACTGGCTGCCGTTCGTGCTGGTGGCGCGGACCCGGCGGTGGAGCCGGACCAAGACGCTGCTGGTCACGCTGTGCGCGGGGGTGGGCCATGTCGCCCTCACCAGCCTGCTGGGCCTGGCGATTGCGTGGTTCGGCTTTCAGCTCGACGCCCGGCTGGGCGCGGCCTTCCCCTGGCTGACCGGCGGGCTGCTGCTGGCGATCGGGAGCTATTATTTCTGGCGGCAGTGGCGCGGCGGCGGCATCCGCCACCACCACCTGATTGGCGGTCATCACCAGGCCAGCGCCGAGTGCGGCCACCGCCACGAGCGGAGCCACTGGGACGAGGAGCTGCAGGACAGCCCGCTGGCCTCGGAGCAGGCGGGCGACTGGGCGGCGATGAGCGGCCTGTTCGTGATGCTGACGCTGTCGCCCTGCGAGGGCTTCCTGCCGGTGTACCTGTCCGGCGTGCAGTTCGGCTGGCACGGCTTTTTCGTGCTTAGCCTGATCCTGGCGGTGGCGACGCTGCTGGGGATGCTGCTCTTCACCTGGCTCACCCTGGTGGGCTTGGAAAAATTCGAGGTGCGGAGCTTCGAGCGCTATGAGGCGGCGCTGCTCGGCGGCCTGTTCAGCGCGCTCGGCGTGCTGATCATCTGGCTGGAACACTGAGCCCGGCCGGGCCGGGCGCCGGCCTACTTCTTTTTCGGCGTCGGCAGGGCGAACTTGATGGCGGGGGAACCGTCGTCGGGCGCCGGGGCGGCGGCGGGAAGCGGCGCGGCACTGAGGGGCGAGGTTTCGTTGCCGGGGGCCGCGGCGAAGGGCGGGCTGCCGGGGGGCAGCGCGGCGAAGCCGCGCTCGATGAGCTCGGCGACCTTGAGGTCGCGGGTCTTGGAGTCGGGGCTGCCCATCACCACGACGATGACGCGGTGGCCGTTGCGCAGGGCGGTGGCGGAGAGGCAGAATCCGGCGCCGCCGGTGAAGCCGGTCTTGAGCCCGTCGACGCCCTGGACCCGGCCCAGCAGGTGGTCGTGGTTGTCCATCAGGGTGCCGCGCGCGGGGGGGCCGAAGGCGCGGTGCTTGACCGAGGTGTACTTGGTCACGTCGGTTTTGAGGAGCAGGTGGCGGCAGAGCAGGGCGAAATCGCGCGGGGTGGTGAGGTCGCCCTCGGCGACGCGGCGATTGGCCGGCGGGAGGCCGTGCGGGGTGCGGAAGGTGGTGTGGGTCATGCCCAGTTCCCGCGCCTTGGCGTTCATCAGGTCGACAAACGCCGGCACCGAGCCGGCGGCGGTGCGGGCCAGCGCGAAGGCGGCGTCGTTGGCGGACTGGATCATCACCGCGTAGAGCAGCTCCTCGACGGTGAAGATCTCGTTCTCCTTCAGCCAGACCTGGGTGCCGCCGATCTTGGAGTCCGGGGCGGTGACGGTGACCGGGGACTGGAGGGTGAGTGCGCCGCTCTGGAATTTGTCGTGGAGCACGGCGAAGGTCATCAGCTTGGTCATGCTGGCGGGCGGGCTGGATTCGCCGTCGTGGTCCTCGAACAGCACGTTGCCGGTGGCGGCGTCCATGATGATGGCGCCCTTGTAGGCGGGGCCGGCTTCCGCCGGGCGGGAGGGGCGCGACTTGGCGGCGACGCCAGCCGGGGCGAGGGCCAGGGCGCAGAGGAGGCCGGCGGCCAGCCGGGGCCAGAACGCGGGACGGGCGGGGAGCGGGAAAATCATGGGCGTGAGCGAAGCGGATTCCCGCCGCGCGGTGCGAGCAGAAACACGCGGTCCGCCCGTGATTTCGCGCCGGCGGCCAGCGGCGCCGCCGCTAGTTGGACTGCTCGAGCGGCAGGTCGTGCAGCCGGACCTCGGGGTTCTTTTCCACGAAATAGCGCATGGTCCAGTCGTTGGGGAACAGCACCACCGGCTGGTCGAGCTTGTCCGTGCCGAAGGCGACGCCGCTGGCGACGATCAGGCGGGTGAGGTCGGGCAAGGCGGTCGCGGCGGCCGGGGCGAGCCACTTCATGATCGTCCAGTTGCACGGGTCGAGCCGGGAGGCGGCGCCGTACTCGCTCTCGAGCCGGAACTGCACGACCTCGAACTGCAGCGCGCCGACCGCGGCGAGCAGGGTGGAGGTGGTCATGCCGGCGCGCAGGTTGAGCGACTGCACCACGCCCTCCTGCAGCAGCTGCTCGAGGCCGGCGCGGAACTTCTTGGCGTCGGCCGGGCTCGGGTTGGCGATGAAGGTGAAGACCTCCGGCGGAAAACGCGGGATCTCGTCGTAAACGATGCCCTTGTCGTCGGTCAGCGTGTCGCCGATGCCGAATTCGCCGTGGCCGACCAGGCCAATGACGTCGCCCGGCCAGGCCTCGTCGACGGTCTCGCGCTCCTGGCCGAACAGCTTGTGCGACGAGGAGAGGCGGACCGTCTTCCCCGTGCGCTGGTGCGTGACCAGCATGTCGCGCTCGAACTTGCCGGAGCAGACCCGCACGAAGGCGATGCGGTCCCGGTGCCGGGGGTCCATGTTGGCCTGAATCTTGAAGACGAAGGCGGAGAAGCGGTCGTGCGCGACGGGCACCAGCGCGGGCTCCGGCGCCGGCGGCGGGGTGGCTGAATCGGCCGCGGTGGCAGCGCTTTCCGGCTGGGCCCGCCCGCCGGCGAACTTCGCGCCGGGCAGCAGCGCGCGGCGGCGCGGCTGGGGGGGGACGGAGTCCTGCAGGAAGCCGTCGAGGAGCAGCTGGATGCCGAAGTTGTTCACGGCGCTGCCGAAATAGACGGGGGTCTGCTGGCCGGCCTGCACGGCGGCGAGGTCGAAGGGGTGGCCGGCGCCGTCGAGCATGGCGAGCTGCTCCGTGACCTGCTCGTAGGTGTAGTCGTCGAGCTTGGCGCGGACGGCGGGGTCGTCGAGGGAGGTGACGTTGACCGGGGCCTGGTAGGCGCCGCCGGGGACGCGCTCGAAGAGGTGCACCTGGCGGGTGCGGCGGTCGAAGACGCCGCGGAACGAGGGGCCGTTGCCGAGGGGCCAGATGACCGGGGACGACTGCAGCCCGAGCACCTGCTCCAGCTCGTCGAGGAGCTCGAGGGCGTTGCGGGTGGGCCGGTCGCACTTGTTCATGAACGTGAAGATGGGCACGCCGCGGCGGCGGCAGACCTCGAAGAGCTTGCGGGTCTGGGCCTCGACGCCCTTGGCCGCGTCGATCACCATGAGGGCGGCGTCGACCGCGGTGAGGACGCGGTAGGTGTCCTCGGAAAAATCCTTGTGCCCGGGCGTGTCGAGCAGGTTCACCGCGCAGCCGGCGTAGTCGAACTGGAGGACGGTCGAGCTGATGGAGATGCCGCGCTGCTTCTCCAGCTCCATCCAGTCCGAGGCGGTGGCGCGCTGGTTCTTGCGCGCGGTGACCGCGCCGGCGAGGTGGATGGCGTTGCCGTAGAGAAGGAACTTTTCCGTCAGCGTGGTCTTGCCCGCATCGGGGTGCGAGATGATCGCGAAGGTGCGACGGCGGGCGATTTCAGCGGCGGGGGACATGGCGGAAAGGGTCACGCTACCGGGGGTGGCGACACGCGCACCACAAAAATCGTGCAGGGGTGCAACGGGGCCGAAAGGCCGCCGCCGCACGCGGCGCGCGGATTGCGGGTTGCGAAAGCCCGACGCTTTGGGGTGAATGGGCCCATGTCGACGCCCGCGCTCAAACTCAAAGCCAATGCCAAGCCCCGGGTCCTGTCCGGGCACCCGTGGGTCTTCGCCAACGAGGTCGAGGCGCTGCTGCCGGCGGAGCACGATGGCGAAATCGTCGAGTGCCGCGATCGGGCGGACCGGTTTCTCGGCACCGGGGTCTACAATTCCAAGTCGCAGATCATCTGGCGGCGCTTCAGCCGCGAGCGGGCGGCGCTCAACGGGGCGTTTCTGCGCGGGGCGATCGAGCGCGCGGTGGCGCGGCGGGGCGCCGCGGGCGACTGCCGGCGGCTGGTGTGGTCGGAGTCCGACGACCTGCCGGGCCTCGTGGTGGATCAGTTTGCGGACACCCTGGTTGTCCAGATCCAGACCGCCGCGATGGAGAAGCGGTCGGCCCTGGTGGGCGACGTGCTCGCCGAGCTGCGGCAACCGGCCGAGATCATCTTCCGCAACGACGCGCCGATCCGCCGGCTGGAAGGCCTCCCGCTGGAGGTGCACACCCGGTCGGGCCGGACGTGGGAGCCGCGCTGGGTCACGATCGACGGCTTCGCGTACTGGCTCGACCTGCAGCACGGGCAGAAAACCGGCTTTTATCTCGACCAGCGCGCGCAGCACCCGCTGGTGGCGCGGTACTGCGCCGGGAAGCGCGTGCTCGACGCCTTCTGCAACCAGGGTCCGTTTGCGCTCCATGCAGCCCGGGCGGGGGCGACCGAGGTGCTGGGGCTGGACAGCGCTGAGGACGCGATTGCGGCGGCCCGGCGCAATGCGACGCAGAATGGGGTGAAGGCCGAGTTTGCCGTGGCCAATGTCTTTGACTGGCTGAACGACGCCGCGCGGGCGGGCGAGCCGCTGTGGGACGTGATCATCCTCGATCCGCCGCCGTTCGCGAAGTCGAAGAGCGCGCTGGAGGGAGCCTTGCGGGGGTACAAGGAGATCAACCTGCGCGCCCTGCAGCGGCTCGCGCCGGGCGGCATGCTGGCGACCTACACCTGCTCGCATCACATGCAGGACGCCGAGCTGCGCGGCGTGCTCGCCGGCGCGGCGGCCGATGCCAAGCGCAAGGTGCGCGTCCTCGAGTTCTGCCACCAGCCGCCCGACCATCCCGTGCTGGTGACGATGATGGAGAGCGAGTACCTGCGCGGCTATCTGGTGCAGGCGGAGTGAGGCGGCCGGCCGGCCGGCGGGACCGCCCCGGTCACTTCGGCGCCAGGTCGAGCTCGCGCCGGGTGGCGCGGAGCGCGTCGAGTTCCTGCTGCAGCTCGGCCTTTTCCTCCTTGGTGCGGGCCAGGCGCATGGACTCGAGCAGCTCCTTTTCCTCCTCCATCATGCGGATGCGTTCCTGGGCGAGGGCGGAGCGGCCTTCGCTGGACGAGCCGCCAAAGATGGAGAGGGCCTTGGCGATGGCGGAATTGTTGAGGGTGTCATCCAGCTTCGTCGGCTTGGTGTTCACCTTTTCCCGGGCGATCGCCTGGTCCTGCGCCTGCAGTTCGACGTCGATGTCGGTGATGCGGCTTTTGTTGACCTCCACCTGCGGCAGCATGGTGGCCGGCTCCTCGGCCGGAGGTGGAGTGGCGGCGGCGCCGGCAGGCTGGGTCGCGCGGGGGGCCTCGGTTGCCGGGGTGGCCGTCGGCGCCGGTTGGCCACTGGCGTCAGCGAGGGTTTGGGCGCTAGCCGCCGCGGGCGGCTTGGCGGGGGCGGCCGCGGGCTCGGCGGCCAAGGCGGTGAGAGACAGGCTGGCGGCAAGCAGCGCGGTCGGCAGAAAAGTGGGCTTCATGATGCGGAGGGGCAACCTAGCGCGGTCGGGCGCGGAGTCGAGGGAGGAGTGAAACCGGAGCCGGGGCAGACGGCAGACAACGGCGGCGGGGCGCAGGGGTGGCCCGCGCCAAAGAAAAAGCCGGGGGAAAATCCCCCGGCTTGAATTCCAATGATCCGAGCGGGCCCGACCCGGCGACCGGGCTGCTCCTCAGCGGCGGCCGGCGTAGACGGCGCTGGCGCCGAGCTCCTCCTCGATGCGGAGGAGCTGGTTGTATTTCGCGATCCGGTCGGTGCGCGAGGCGGAGCCGGTCTTGATCTGGCCGGCGTTGGTCGCGACCGCGATGTCGGCGATGGTCACGTCCTCGGTCTCGCCCGAGCGGTGGGAGATGACGGCGGTGTATTGATGCCGCTGCGCGAGCGCCACGGCGTCGAGCGTCTCGGTGAGCGACCCGATCTGGTTGACCTTCACGAGGATCGAGTTGGCCACGCCGGTGTCGATGCCACGCTGCAGGATCTCGGTGTTGGTGACGAAGATGTCGTCGCCGACGAGCTGGATCTGGTCGCCGAGGGCGTCGGTGAGCTTCTTCCAGGTGACCCAGTCGTTCTCGGAGCAGCCGTCCTCGATCGAGTCGATCGGGTACTTGGCGACGAGATCCTTGTAGTAGGCGACGAACTGGTCGCCGGTGAACTGGCGGCCGTCGGACTTCTTGAAGACGTACTTGCCGGTCTTCTTGTCGTAGAATTCGGAGGCGGCGACATCGAGGGCGAGGGTGATGTCCTTGCCCAGCTTGTAGCCGGCGTTCTTGACGGCGAGGGAGATGGCGTCGAGGGCGTCGGTGGTGGAGGCGAGGTTCGGGGCGAAGCCGCCCTCGTCGCCGACGGCGGTCTGGAGGCCCTTGGCCTTGAGCACCTTTTTGAGGTGGTGGAACACCTCGGCGCCGGCGCGGAGGGCCTCGGCGAAGGAGTTGAAGTTGATCGGGCGGATCATGAACTCCTGGAAGTCGATGGGGGCGTCGGAGTGCGCGCCGCCGTTCATGATGTTCATCATGGGCACGGGGAGGACCTTGGCGTTGGGGCCGCCGAGGTAGCGGTAGAGCGGCTGGCCGAGGGCGTGGGCGGCGGCGTGGGCGGTGGCGAGGGAGACGCCGAGGATGGCGTTGGCGCCGAGCTTCGACTTGGTCTTGGTGCCGTCGAGCTTGAGCATGGCGCGGTCGATGCCGACCTGATCGCAGGCGTCGTGCCCGAAGAGCAGGGGGGCGATGTCGGCCTTCACGTGGGCGACAGCCTTCTGCACGCCCTTGCCGAGATAGCGCTTCGGGTCGCCGTCGCGGAGCTCGAGGGCCTCGTGCTCGCCGGTGGAGGCGCCGGAAGGGACCGCGGCGCGGCCGAAGGCGCCGCAGGCGAGGCGCACGTCGACCTCGACGGTGGGATTGCCGCGAGAGTCGATGATTTCACGGGCAGTGAGGGAGGAGATGGCAGTATTCATGGGAAATTGAGGCCGGTAGTGAAGGTGACCGCGCGGGCAAGGGGAAGGCGAAAACCGGCCTAGGACACGGCCGGCCGCGGAATTTCCCGCCCGCGATGGCGGGTATTAGGACGGGTGGTCGACCTGGCGCCAGCCGGGTGGCACCGCCGCCTGCTCAGGGCGTCCGGCGGACGAGGCCGAGGAAGACGAGCAGCCGCCGGAAGGCCCCGGCCACCGGCGGGCGGAGCCCCGACGGGAGCTGCTCGCTGAAGCCGCGGTTGTCGGCCGTGCGGCCGACACTGACCCCGTCGTAGTTGCGGACTGCGAGCAATTCGGCCGTGAAGAGCGGCAGGGGGACCTGGTCGAGGTGCCCCTCGTAGGCGGCGGCATGCAGCGGGGTGTCGCCGTTGTCGTTGCGGGTGAGGAGCAGGTCGACGGTGAGGTGCTCGCGGGGAATCCGGTTGAGCTGGCCGGTTTCCGCCGCGGCATGGATGGCGGTGAAGCCGGTTTTGCTCGCAATGACCAGATGCGGGCCGGTGAGAAACTCGGCGGGAATCTGGGCCAGGTGCCCGGAGATGGCGGCGGCGTGGAAGACGGTGTCGCCGGCGGTGGTGACCTCGAGGAGCACGGCGGCGGTGAGCAGGTGCGCGGGCACCTGGTCGAGGTGGCCGTTGAACACCGCCACGTGCAGCACGGTCTCGCCGGCGAGGTTGCGGCGGAGGAGATGGGCGGCGGTGAGGAAGTCGGGGGGCAGGCGGTCGAGGGTGCCGTGCTCGGCGGCCTCATGGAGGACGGTGTTGCCGAGGTGGGTTTTCGACTGCGCCAGCTCGGGCGTGATGAGCGCGGCGGGCAGCTGGCCGAGGTGCCCGGAGCCGGCCGCGACGTGATAGACGCTGTAGCCGGAGTTGCTGCACTGGGAGAGCAGGCGGGGGGTGAGGCAGTCGGCGGGGATCTCGTCGAGATGGCCGCCGAGCGCCGCATGGTGCAGCGGGGTGTAGCCCGCGTCATTGCGCAGCGAGAGCACCGCGGCGGTCAGGACGCCGGCGGGAAGCAGGCGGAGCCCGCTGTACTTGGCCATGGCATGGAGGGGGGTGTTGCCGGCGGCGTTCCGCGCGGTCAGACGCTCCAAGGTGAAACTCCCGGGCGGGAGCCTCATCAGCTGGCCGGCGCGGGCGGCCTCGTGCAGGTCATCGGATTCCATGGCAGGGGGCAGCCGGAGGGAACTTTGCTGCGGCCGGCGTGGCAAATCAAAAGCCGCCGCCGCCGAAACGGATTTCGGTTTGCCATGCCCGGCCGCACCTCCACGCTGCGGCCATGAGTGCTGTGGACAAGCCAACTGCGCCCGCGCCCAGTAAGGACGCGGTGCTGATCGTGGATGATGAACAACCCCTGCTCGACGTCTTCCGCGAAGCCCTTTCGCCGCATTTTGACATCGTCACGGCCACCTCGGCGCGGGAAGCCGAATTCGCCCTGCACAAGCGCGCCTTCAAGGTGATCATCGCCGACCACCTGATGCCCGGCGGCAACGGCATGAACCTCCTGGTGCGGGCCCGCGAGGAGTTCCCCCGCATGCAGCGCATCCTGGTGACCGGCTACATGAAGCCCGAGATGCTCATGCGCAGCGTGAACGAGGCCGCGGTCTTCCGTTATCTGCTCAAGCCGGTCGACCTGAACGACCTGATTGCGATCGTCCGGTCGGCCGCGCAGACGCACGACGCGAGCTAGGCGCTGGTGGCGCCGACCGCGCGGGGCCGGGGGCCCGCCCGGCGCCGCAGTTGGGCGCGCAGGTAGGGCGCGGTGGGGCTGCCCGGCACCTTGAGCAGGCCGGCCAGCTCGCCCTGGTAGAGCAGTTCGCCGCCGGCGGGGCCCCCGACGGGCCCGAGTTCCACGATGTAGTCCGCCTCGGCCAGGAGGTCGAGGTGGTGCTCGATCACGACCACGGTGTGGCCCTGGTCGACGAGCGAGTGCAGCACCCGGATCAGTTTCTCGCAGTCGCTGAGGTGGAGGCCGATGGTCGGCTCCTCGAGCAGGTAGAGATTGCGCGGGAGGGTGCCGCGGCGGCGCTCGCGGTAGGTCGCGAGCCCGGTGGCCAGCTCGGTGACGAGCTTGAGCCGCTGGGCCTCGCCGCCCGAGAGCGAGGGCGAGCTCTGCCCCAGCGTCAGGTAGCCGAGGCCGCAGCTGACCATCAACTGGCACACCTCCGCGAGCTGCGAGTGGAAGTCGAAGAACTGCGCCGCCTCCTCGAACGTCAGCTGCAGGACCTCGCCGATGGTCCGGTGTTTCCAGGTGATGTCGGCCAGCTCCGCGCTGTAGCGCCGGCCCAGGCAGTCCTCGCAGGGCAGGTAGGTGTCGGGCATGAACGCCATCTCGAGCTTGATGCGGCCGGCGCCGGTGCAGGTGGGGCACCGCCCCCCGGCGGTGTTGAAGGAGAACCGCGAGGCGGTGTAGCCGCGGATCCGGGCCTCCGGCAGCGAGGCGAAGAACTGGCGGATGAGGTCGAAGATGCCGAGGTAGGTGGCCGGGGTGGAGCGCGGCGTCTTGCCGATCGGCGCCTGGTCGACCTCGATCACGGACTGGAAGGCGCGGGCGCCGCGCAGCGTGCCGAAGACCGGCGGGGCGGAGCGGCCCGGACCTTCCGGGCCGAAGCCGGTGGCCCGCATGAAGGCGCGGCCGGTGAGGCCGGCCTGCCGGGTCTTCAGGGCGTGGGTGACGGCGGGGTGGAGCAGGTCCCGCAGCAGGGTCGACTTGCCCGCGCCGCTGGGGCCGGCGACCATGATGAGCCGGCCGACCGGCAGGCGCAGGTCGAAGCCCTTCAGGTTGCGGAACCGGACCTGGGTCAGCTCGAGCCACTCCGCGGGGTCGGCGGGTGGCGGTTGGCCGGCCCGGCGCGGGCGGGACGCCGCCGGGCCGACGGGGCGGTAGGCGCCGCGGAGCGGATGCGGCAGGGGGGTGTTGAGGAAGAGGCCGGTGAGCGAGCGGGCGTTGCGCCGGATTTCCGCCGGGGTGCCGTGGGCCAGCAGTTCCCCGCCGTGGATGCCGGCGGCGGGGCCGAGATCAATGATGCGGTCGGCGCGGGCCATCAGGGCCTCGTCGTGCTCGACGACCAGGAGGGTGTTGCCCCGCGCGCGGAGGGCCTGGAGCGTGGCGATGAGCCGGTCGTTGTCGCAGGCGTGCAGGCCGATGCTCGGCTCGTCGAGCACGTAGAGGACGCCCGAGAGGTTGGAGCCCAGCTGGGCCGCGAGCCGGATGCGCTGCGCCTCGCCGCCCGACAGGGTCTCGGTCGGGCGATCAAGCGAGAGGTAGCCGAGGCCGACGTGGTCGAGGAATTTCAGGCGGGTGACGATCTGCGGCACGAGGTCCTGGGTGATGAGCCGGCCGCGGGCGTCGAGGTCGAGCTGGCGCAGGTGCGCGAGCAGCCGCGCGGGGGTGTCGCTGAGCAGCGCGGGCAGCGACAGGGGCGGCGCCGCGCCGCGCAGGTGGAGCTTCACGGCGCGGCCCACGCGGTTGAGCCGGGCCCCGTGGCACTCCGGGCACGGCCGTCCGTCGTCCGCGATTTCCGCGCCGGGCTCGAGGCCGAGCTGGCGGAGGCGCGCGAGATTCTCGTCCTCCTCCCCGTCCGCGGGCTGCAGCATCCAGGGCAGGATCCGGCCGTGGCCGCGGCAGGTCGGGCACCAGCCGCGGGGCGAGTTGAAGGAGAAGTTCTTCGGGTCGAGCTCGGGGAAGGACTCGCCGGTCGCGCGGTCGGTGCGGGTGGTGGAGAACCACGAGAGGATGTCGCCGGCCGGGGTGAGGAGGAAGCAGGCGCCCTGGCCGAGGCGCAGCGCCTGCTCGAGCAGGCGGGCGGAGGCGCGCGGGGCGGACGTCGTCGCCGCGCCGGCGGATGGCGCCCGGCGCGGGCGGCCCCGTGCCGGGGCGGCGCCGACGTCCTTCAGGTCGCCGACCACGACCTCGATGTCGTGCTCCTGGTAGCGGTCGAGTTTTTGGAACGCCTCGACGCGGATCAGCTGGCCGTCGGTGCGCATCAGCGTGTAGCCCTGCTGGGCGATCCAGGTGGCGATGGGCTGGTGGTGGCCCTTGCGGCCGCGGATGAGCGGGGCGCAGAGGTAGAGGTGCTTGGCCCGCCGGGCCGCAGGGGTGGCCAGCACCCGGGCGAGGAGCTGCCGCAGGGCCCCGGGCGACAGCGGCGTGACGGCCTGGTCGGACTCGGGGTGGTGCTGCACCCCGAGCCGGGCGTAGAGCAGGCGGAGGTACTGGGCGACCTCGGTGATGGTGGCGACGGTGGACTTGCGCGAGCCGCGGGTGACCCGCTGCTCGATCGCGACGGTGGGCGGGATGCCGGTGATCCGGTCGACCGCCGGGCGGGGCAGCTGCTCGACGAACTGACGCGCGTAGGGCGACATCGCCTCCATGAAGCGCCGCTGGCCCTCGGCAAACACGATGTCGAAGGCGAGCGTGGACTTGCCCGAGCCGGAGACGCCGGTGACGACCGTCAGCTGCCGGTGGGCAATCGCGAGGGAGAGATTCTTCAGGTTGTGCTCCCGCGCCCCGGTCACCACGAGCTCGCCGGGCGCGTGGACGGGCGGAACCACCACCGCCCCGGGATCCTCCGCGGCCGCCGCTCCGCGACCCTCCGCGGCGAGGGCGGCGCGGAGAAAGGGCGAGGTGGCCGTGTCCGCGGCCGCCAGCTGTTCCGGCGTGCCCGCCGCGACGATGCGCCCGCCGCGGGCGCCGGCCTCGGGGCCGACCTCGAGGATCCAGTCCGCGGACTTGAGCACGTCGAGGTTGTGCTCGATGACGACGACGCTGTGGCCGCGGTCCACCAGGGCCTGGAGCACGGCGAGCAGTCGCTTGACGTCGTGGCGGTGGAGGCCGGTGGTCGGCTCGTCGAGCAGCAGCAGGGCGCCGGCGGGGGGCGCGTCCAGCGCGGGGGCCCGGCCGGCGGCGGGCGCCGGGGCGCCGGCGAAGCCGGCGAGGTAGCGGACGAGCTTGAGCCGCTGGGCCTCGCCGCCGCTGAGGGTGTTGAGGGGCTGGCCGAGGGTGAGGTAGCCGAGTCCGACGGACTCGAGGCTGGCGAGCCGGGTGCGGATGGCCGGGTGCTCGGCGAAGAGCGGGAGCGCGTCGGTGACGCTGGTGGCGAGGAGGTCGGCGATCGAGCGCTCGCCCCACCGGATGGCGAGCACCTCGGGCTTGAAGCGGCGGCCCGCGCAGATGGGGCAGGGCACGAAGACGTCGGAGAGAAACTGCATCTCGACCCGCTCGTAGCCGAGGCCCTGGCAGTGGTCGCAGCGGCCGTCGCCGCCATTGAAGGAAAAGGAGGAGGCGCTGAAGCCGGCTTCCTGGGCGCCGGGGGTCCGCGCGTAGAGTTCGCGGATGAGGTCCCAGGCCTCGGTGTAGAGCGCAGGATTGGAGCGCGGCGTGCGGGAGAGCGGGGACTGGTCGACGAGGACCACCTCGCCGCAGGGCGCGTCGCGGCGGATGGCCTGGATGACGGCGGGGTCCTCGGCCGGCTGCCCCTGCTGGGCGAGCAGCCCCTGGTAAATCACGTGGTCGAGCAGGGTGGACTTGCCGGAGCCGGAGACGCCGCTCAGGCAGACGAAGCGCCGCAGCGGCAGGCGGAAGGAGAGCGCCTGCAGGTTGTGCTTGGTCGCCGCGGTGAAGTGGAGCGCGGGATGCGCCGCGGGGACGGGACGGCGCCGGGCGGGCGCGGCCAGCACTTCCCGGCCGGCGAAATAGGCGCCGGTGATGCTGGCGGGTGACCGGGCGAGCCCGGCCACCGCGCCCTGGTACACGAGGTGCCCCCCGCGGCGGCCGGGCTCCGGGCCGATCTCGATGACGTGGTCGGCGGCGCGGATCATGGCCTCGTCGTGCTCGACCACGACGACGGTGTTGCCCGCCGCGGTGAGCGCGCGGATGAGGGTGATGAGCCGGCGGAGATCGCGCGGGTGCAGGCCGACGCTGGGCTCGTCGAGGACGAAGAGGGTGTCGACCAGGGAGGTCCCGAGGCAGCTGGTGAGGTTGACGCGCTGCACCTCGCCGCCGGAGAGGGTCTTGGACTGGCGGTCGAGGGTCAGGTAGCCGAGGCCGACCTGCTCGAGGTAGCGCAGGCGGGTGACGATCGAGTCATAGGCGAGCGCGGCGGGATGCTCGCGGGACGGGGGCTGGGCGTCGGCGAGGGCGACGAGGAGGTCGCTGACCGGGAGCTGGTAAAGATCCGGGAGGGTGCGCCCGCGCCACTGCCAGCACAGCGCCTCGGGCTGCAGCCGCCGTCCGCCGCAGTCCGGGCAGGGGAGGTAGGTGCGGTAGCGGGCGAGGAACACCCGCACGTGCATCTTGTAGGTGTGTTTTTCCAGCCAGCGGAAAAACCCCTTCAGGCCGTACCAGTACTTGGGCCAGGTCTTGCCGTTTTCCTCGCCGTAGCCGGGCTCGCCATCGATGACGAAGCTCTGCTGCTCGGGCGTGAGCGAGGCGAACGGGACCCCGGTCGGGATCTTCCGCTTGCGGGCAAAAACGAGCAGGTCCCGCTTGGACTCGCCGTAGATGGCGCTTTCCCAGCACTTGATGGCGCCGGCGTCGATCGAGCGCGACGGGTCGGGCAGGGCCAGGCGGTAGTCGAGGTTGATGACGCGGCCAAAGCCGCGGCAGGCGGGGCAGGCGCCGAGGGGCGAGTTGAAGGAGAACAGCGCGGGCGAGGCGGCGCGGAAGGTGCGGCCGGTCCGCGGCGAATGGAGCCCGCGGGAGAAATGCCCCGACGGGACGAGGGGCCGGGGCCCGGCGGTCGCGGTCGGTGGGTGGAAGAGATGGACCTCCCCCTGGCCGAAGTGGAGGGCGGTCTCGGTGGCCTCGAGAAAGCGGTTGTGCTGGTCGGGGGTGAGCGCGATCCGGTCCTGGGCGACGTAGAGGTGGGCGGCGGGGGCGAGCGGCCCGGGGTCGGCGAGCAGGTCGTCGAGGCGCTGGAGCTGGAGGGCCCCGGCGGCCGCCGGCACGAGGACGCGCAGGTAGGACTGGCCCTTGAGACTCTGGAGGATCTCGGGCCAGGTCAGGTTGGCCGGCCGGGTCACCTGAAAGCCGACGATCACGGTCGCGCCGGCGTGCGCGGCGACGGTTTTGGCCCAGATCGTCGCGGGGTTGTCGTCCTCGACCCGTTCCCCGGTGGCCGGATCGAAGCAGGCGGCGGCGTGGCTGAACCAGACTTTGCAGTAGTCGGTCAGCTCCGTCATGGTGCCGACGGTGGAGCGCGAGGTCTTGACCGTGTTGGTCTGCTCGATGGCGATCGAAGGGCGGAGGTTCTCGATGCGGTCGACCTGGGGCTTGTCGAGCAGGTCGAGGAACTGGCGGGTGTAGGCGCTGAAGGTCTCGACGTAGCGCCGCTGGCCCTCGGCGTGGAGCGTGTCGAAGACCAGGGACGACTTGCCGGCGCCGCTCAGGCCGGTGACGACGACGTACTGCCCGAGGGGGAGGTCGAGGTCGAAGCCCTTGAGGTTGTTCTGGCGGACGCCGCGGAGGCGGATGAATTCAGCGGAGCAGGTGGGAGCCACGGAGGGGGACACAGATGGGGCACCCGGGCGGAAACTCAACCGCGGGGGCGCGATTGTCCGGCTAGCCGGCGAGGGTGAGCCGGGCCCCGGCGGCGTTGATCGCGCGGGCCACGGCGGGGGTCGGGCGCGTGTCGGTCACGATGGTGAACTGCGCGGCGAAGGGGGTGGTGAGGCTGAGGGCCTTGCGGCCGAACTTGGAGTTGTCGAGGGCGAACACGGTGCGCTCGGCCGCGCCGATCATCTTGCGCTGGGCGGCGACCATCAGGGCGTTGTGGTTCCAGATGCCGTTCTCGGTGATGCCGGCCCCGCCGAGGACCGCGAGGTCGGCGTGGACCTGGTCGAAGGACGCCTCGCACATCGGCCCGAGCAGCACGCCGAGCCGGTTGTAGATGCTGCCGCCGGTGACGAGCGTCTCCGCGCTGCTGACCTCGCTGAAGAGGCTGGCGATGGGCAGGGAGTTGGTGATGACCTGCAGGCGCTTGCCGGCGAGCAGCCGGGCGACGGCGTAGGTGGTGCTGCCGCCGTCGAGGATGACGGTCATGCCCGGCTGCACCTGGTCCGCGATCAGGCTGGCGATGGCGAACTTCTCGTCGGGATGCCGCTGGTTGCGCGTGAGGAAGTCATATTCCTGGGCCACGGCGTCGGTCTCGACGAGGGAGGCGCCGCCGTGGTGGCGCCGGACCAGGCCGCTGGCCTCGAGCTGGTCGAGGGCCCGGCGCACGGTCGAAAGCGAGCCGCCGAAGCGGGCCGCGAGGGTGCGGAGGTCGGCGTAGTTGTGCTCGCGGATGAAGCGGGCGATGGTATCGGTGCGCTGGCGGCTGGTCATGGGGCGGGGGCCGGGCCGACCAGCCGGGTGAAGAGGTCGAGGTAGGCGCGGACCTGGCGCGGGGCGTCGAACTGCTGGCGGGCATGCTGGCGGGCGGGGGCGGCGCAGGCCTGGCGCCGGGCGGGGTCGGCCAGCAGGGGCGCGAGCCGGGCGATCCAGCCGGCCCGGTCGCCCGGGGGCGCCACCCAGCCGGTCACGCCGGGCACGAAACACTCGGCGATGCCCTGGGCGTGGTAGACGACCGCCGGCAGGCCGTGCGCCTGGGCCTCGATCAGGAAGTTGGAGAGCGACTCGCTGCGCGAGGCGTGCACCGCCACATCGGCCGCGCGGTAGAGCGGGGTGGGGTCGCGGTGGAAGCCGAGGAACTTGACGCGGGCGGCGAGCTGGCGCCGCGCGACCAGGCGCTCGCAGGCGGCGCGGGCGGGACCGTCGCCGGCGAGCCAGAGCTGCCAGTCCCCGGTGGCGGGCAGGGCGGCGGCGAGTTCGACCAGTTCGCGCTGGTTTTTCTCGGGGCGGAACATGGCCACACACAGCAGCACGGCGGTGGCGGGGCCTGCGCCCTGCGCGGTGCGCAGCGCCTCGGCGCGCGCGAGCTCCGGCTCCGGGGGGAAGACGAGCGAGTTGTAGATGACCGAGATCCGGTCGCCGGGCACGGCGTGCCGCGCCTCGAGGTGGTCCCGGGCCTCCTGACTGTTGGCGACGATGTGCCGGACGGCGGCCAGCGAACGGCGGAAGGCGCGGGGCAGCGGCTTGCCGGTGCGCATGGTCCCGACCACGGCGGTGCGGGGGAAGGCGCGCTGGAGACCGCCGGCGCGGCCATTGGCCATGCGCCCCATGCAGAGCACCACGTCCGGGGCGGCCCGGGCGACCGCGCGGTGCAGCCCGGGGGCAAACCAGTCCAGCCCGCAGTCGAACGGTTGCAGGGCCTGGTGGGGCACGGCGGGACCGACCGTGGGCGCGAGCCGCCCGCCGGGGCGGAAGGTGAGCAGCGTGGCAGGGTGGCCGGCGGCGGCGAACGCCTGGGCCAGCAGGACCGACTGCCGCTCGGTGCCGCCGCTGCGGAGATAGTCTTGGAGCAGAAGGATTTTCATTGCTCGCCGGGGTGGGGGCAGGGAAGTTGCGTCCTCACGATAATTTGTCCCCCATGATCCATTTCCTCGTACGCGGGCTGGTGTTGGCGCTGGGTGTGACCCTGGCCACCAAGCTGGTGCCCGGGATTTCCTGCTCGGACGGCAGCACGCTGGTCGTGGTCGTCCTGCTGCTGACGCTGTTCAACGTCATCCTGAAGCCGATCCTGCTGCTGTTCACGCTGCCGTTCATCATTCTCACGATGGGGCTCGGGGTGGTCCTGATCAATGCCTTGTTGTTCTTCTGGGCCGGAAACCTGGTGGACGGCTTCCATGTGGAGAGCCTGTGGTCCGCGGTGTGGGGCGGCCTGACGGTCAGCCTCACGAATCTGCTCGCGAGCGTGATTATCCGCAGTCCCCCGAAGCGGCCGCCGACGGCCAAGCGCGACGACGTGATCGATATTTAGAATCCGTTTGACGGTCGGGACAGCGAGGGCGACGGTGGGTCCAAAGCAACTATTTTCACCATGGCTGATTCCCTTGCATACGATCTCATTGTCATTGGCGGCGGCCCGGCGGGTTATGCCGGCGCGATCCGCGCGGGGCAGCTGGGCCAGCGCGTGGCCTGCATCGAGCGGGAGCGCGCCGGGGGCACCTGCCTCAACTGGGGCTGCATCCCGACCAAGGCGCTGCTCAAGAGCGCGGAGCTCTACCAGAAAATCAAGAAGGCCGAGGTCTTCGGGCTCACCGTGCCGGAGGTGTCCTTTGACTTCGCGAAAGTGATGGCGCGCTCGCGCAGCGTGGCGACGCAGATGGCGAAGGGCGTCGAGTTCCTGCTCAAGAAGAACAAGGTCGACTACCTCATCGGCTGCGCCCAGGTGACCGCGCCGGGCCGGGTGACCATCACGGAGGGCGCGCACCAGGGGAAGACTCTCGAGGCCAAGCGCATCCTCATCGCCACGGGCTGCAAGATGCGCCGCCTTCCGGGGCTCGCGGCGGCGGGCGACCGGGTGATGACGTCGCGCGAGGCGCTGGCCAACCAGACGCTGCCCCAGTCCATCGTCATCGTCGGGGCCGGCGCGATCGGCGTGGAGTTCGCCTACTTTTTCAATGCGTTCGGCACCCGGGTCACGCTGGTCGAGCAGCTGCCGCAGATCCTGCCGGTGGAGGACGAGGAGGTGGCGCGGACCCTGCATCGCGCGTTCGAGCGGCAGGGGATCACCATCCATACCGGCACCACCTGTGAGAACTTCCGGGTGGGGGCGGCGTCCGTGCAGCTCACCCTGGTCAAGGACGGCAAGGGCACGGAGCTCGAGGCCGAGCGCGTCCTCTCCGCGATCGGCGTGGTGGCGAACCTCGAGGATGTGTTCGCGGCCGACGTGCAGCTGGAGCTGGATCGCGGCTACGTGAAGGTCGGCGACGACTATCAGTCGAGCGTGCCGGGGATCTACGCCGCGGGCGACATCATCGGTCCGCCGTGGCTGGCGCATGTCGCCACCTACGAGGCGATCAACGCCGTCAACGGCATGTTCGGCCATGGCCGCCCCAAGCGCGTGAAGCATTTTCCCGGCTGCACCTACTGCCAGCCCCAGGTGGCGAGCACCGGGCTGACCGAGCAGGCGGCGAAGGCCAAGGGCCTCACGTACAAGGTGGGCAAGTTCCCGTTTACCGCGTCCGGCAAGGCCGTGGCCTCGGCGGAGTCCGAGGGCTTCGTGAAGGTCATCAGCGACGTCCAGACGGGCGAGATTTATGGCGCCCACATCATCGGCGCCGAGGCGACCGAGCTGATTGCCGAGTACGGGCTGGCGGTCGAGTTGGAGGCCACCGTCGAGGACATCCACCAGACGATCCACGCGCACCCGACCCTCAGCGAGGCGCTGATGGAGGCGGCCGCCGCGACCACCGGCCAGGCGATCCACATCTGAGCGTGCCTCGGTCCAGACGCGGATCCGCCTCCTCCTTGCCCATGTTTTCCCGGCGAACTTCCGCTCCGCTGGTCTTCCTGACCGGGCTCCTGCTGCTGGCGTCGGTCCCGGCGCGTTCGGCCCCGGCACCCGCCGCCGTCCCGGCCGGGAAGCCCAACATCCTGCTCATCCTCGCCGACGACCTCGGCTATGGCGATGTCCACTGCTACAATCCGCAACGGGGCAAGATTCCGACGCCCAACCTGGACCGCCTAGCTACGCAAGGGATGAAGTTCACGGACGCGCACTCGAGCAGCGGGGTCTGTTCGCCCTCGCGCTACACCCTGCTGACGGGGCGCTACCCGTGGCGGACGCGGCTGCAGGCGGGGATTGTCAACTATCTGGAGCGGCCCCTCATCGCGCCGGACCGCCTGACGCTCGCCGGCCTCCTCCGGGCGCAGGGCTACCACACCGCCGCCATGGGCAAATGGCACCTCGGCTGGGACTGGGCCATCCCGGCGGGCCAGCGCGCGCTCTTCGCCCCGGTGCTGGGCGCGGTGCCGCCGGTGTCGGACGCGCACCGTGCCGCCTGGCGGGCGACCTACGCCCAAGCCATCGGCGGGGGGCCGACCACGCGGGGGTTTGACAGCTATTTTGGCACGGATGTGCCGAACTGGCCGCCGTACGCCTTCATCGAGAACGACCGCACCGTGGGGCGGCCGAGCGAGTTCCTGCCCGCCTCCGAGTTTCGCCCCCTGCAGGCCAGCCTGCCCGGTCCGGCCCTGCCCGGGTGGCAGCTGACCGGCGTGCTCCCGGCGGTGGCGAACCGCGCGTGCGACTTCCTCCTCCGCCGCGCGCCCCAGACCGAGCCGTTTTTTCTCTACCTGCCGCTGACGGCGCCGCACACCCCGCTGGCGGTGAACCACGAGTGGGCGGGCCGGAGCGGGCTCAACGCCTATGCCGACTTTGTGATGGAGACCGACGCGGTGGTCGGCCGCGTGCTGGCGGCGCTGGAGCAGAGCGGCGCCGCCGACCGGACCCTGGTCATTTTCACCAGCGACAATGGCTGCACGCCCATCATCGGCGTACGGGACCTCGAGGCCAAGGGGCACTACCCGAGCGGCCCGTGGCGCGGCTACAAGGCCGATGCCTGGGAGGGAGGCCACCGCGTGCCGCTGATCGTGCGCTGGCCGGGGCAGGTGGCGGCCCGCGCCGAGTGCGACCAACTGGTGCAGCAGGCGGACTTCATGGCCACCTTCGCCGCCCTGCTTGGCACGCGGCTGCCGGACAACGCGGGGGAGGACAGTTTCAACCTGCTCCCGCTCCTGCGCGGCGGCGCGGAACCCGTCCGGGCGCGCGCGGTGAACACGGCGGTCAGCGGGCTGCCCACCCTGCGGCAGGGCAATTGGAAAATCATCTTTGGCCTGGGCGGCGGGGGCCTGGTGCCGCCAGGCGGGACCGCGGAGGTGCCTCCGGCCGGCGTGCAGCTTTACGACCTGGCCAGCGACCCGGGCGAGACCCGCAATCGGGCGGCGGACCGGCCTGACCTGGTTGCCGCGCTCACAGCGGAGATGGCGAAGCTCGTCCGGGAGGGACGCTCCACGCCCGGGGCGCCGCAGGCCAATGACGTCCCGGTGGCGTGGCGGCGGTTCCTTGATCCGCGGCCCGATTCACGTCCGTCCGGCGAGGCGCGCCGGAAGATGGACGACTGAGATCCCCGTTGCGGGGGAGGGGGCGGTACGGCCACCCGGTTGGGGCGCCGCCTAACCGCGGCGCTTCAGAGCTCTGCCAGCAGGGCGCGCAGTTCGCGCTCCGGGTCCTCGTGTTGCTGCGCCACGGCCAAGTCGAGCGCTGCGGTGAGGACCGGCTTCGCTTGCGGCCCGCGGCCGAGCTGCCGCAGCGCCTTGCCCAGCAGGATCCGCGGCATCATCCAGTCGGCCCGGCTGGCCGCGCAGGCCTCGAGGTGCACCACCGCGTCGGCCGGGCGCCCGTCGGCCAGCAGCGCCTGGGCGAGGCTGAAGCGAAACAGGGCATTGCCCGGCTGCTGCCGGACCAGCTCCGCAAATTGCTCGGCCCGCGACGCCATGCGTCACGCCACCGCGTCAATCACCACCAGCACGCCGGTGGCGTTGTCCGGCCCGCCCCGGCGGATGGCCAGCGAGATGATCTCGTCAAGGATGTCCTCCGGCAGCGCGTCGCGCTCGATCATCTCGCACAGCTCGGAGTCGCGCACCAGGCGGGTCACGCCGTCGGTGCAGAAGAGGTAGCGGTCGCCGGCGGCGAGGGGCCGGTCGATCAGGTCGACCAACGGGGACGAGGGCTGGCCGATGCAGCGGGTCAGGGCGTTGCGGTTCGCCTCGTGGTAATAGACGGTCTCGCCCCGGCTGCGCCGCAGCCGCGCCTCATTTTCGACGGAATGATCCTCGGTCAGCAGCTGGATCCGCCCGGCGCGGTAACCGTAGCAGCGGGAGTCGCCGACGTGGGCCAGGTGCAGCACCCCGTCGACCACGCGGCCGAACGTCAGGGTTGCGCCGATCCCCATGCTCGGGCTGAGCT
>SESH01035317.1_pt1 | contig 26472 bp, 29 predicted proteins | sample 3171561 | NCBI WGS metagenome assembly SESH01 (sample SAMN10866947, study PRJNA518727) | freshwater metagenome | biome: subpolar coniferous forest; feature: holomictic lake; material: water; isolation source: holomictic Lake 442 2011 16.5 m and 2014 13 m | place: Canada: near Kenora, Ontario
GGCGAAGACGTGGGGATGGCGCCTTATCATTTTGCTGGCAATGGCCTCAGTTACCGCCTTGAAATCAAAGGCGCCACGCTCATGTGCCATTTGGGAGTGCAGTACTACCTGGAACAAAAGGTCGCCGAGTTCATCGCAAAGCGACTTCATGTCGCCCAACTCGACTGCGTCGGCGACCTCGTAGGCCTCTTCAATTGTGTGTGGTGCCACGGTCTGAAAACTTTGCGCGACGTCCCACGGGCAACCGCGCACCGGATCACGTAGGCGGGCCACGATGGCGATCAGTCGGTCAACAGCGCAGCATACTGGGGCAGGGGAGTCGTTAGTCATAGTTCCGTTCATATCTATAAATGACCTAGGGGAAACGGGAGCCATCCTTTTTCGTTGCGGCCACGATGGGCAACTTCGTCATGGCAGCGTCCGCACAAGGTGGTTAAGGCATCAATGGTCTCGGTGCCCAGTACCTCGGGGTAATAGCGGTGATGCGCCTGCAAGCCGCCACTGGCATTGCAGAGCCGGCAACGTTTTCCGTCACGATTGAGCGCCTCACGGCGTAACTTTTTCCAGGCTTCGGTGCGCAGATACTCCCGGTAAACTCGCTGGCGCTCGCTGAGCCGCCAGCGTCCGGCCAAGCCAAAGAGCAGCCGTAGCAGCAAAGCCACGACCACCAGCCCGACCAGCAAAAGATAAGGCTGTGGCTGCAAAGACATCCAGTCGCTTATCTCATCATATTATCGGTGCGTTTAGTTCCGCTCCGGCAGTGGCGCTAGGTCTTCAAGAGGAGCCTGATTGTGGCTCCAGCCGACGGTCTCAAGCGCAGCCGTCAGCTCGGCGATCTGACCACCAAGGCCGGAGCCTTGGCCGGACTCGCCTGTTTGTTTTAGCGATCGATACGACGCTAGCTCTGCCTCACGCTCATCGGGGGGGAGACGCTCGTTCAGTGGTACCTGATTGTGATTCCAGCCGACCGTCTCTAGCGCTGCGGCCAGGCGGCCGATCTCGCCACCAAGACCGGACCCAGTCACAGTCGCTGGCTGCGGGACTTTCACGGCCACCGGGGCCGTATGATGACTCGTGGTGTGATGTCTTGAGTCAACGACCGCCGTGTTGCGGACGAAGCCGGTGTTGCTTGCAAAAAACGTATTCATGGGCTACCTATTGCATCGTCGGTTAAGATTGAGGTCGGTTAAGATTGAGGTCGGTTAAGATTACGAATGCCACTGCATATGGTGCTTTTGCTGCACGCGTTCCACCATGGCATAATTTTTTAGTCATTACCCTTGGCTATATTGCCGCACCCCACATCGCAGGACGATATGCGCCATATAGTGAAAGTCGCATAATGTATATTATGGAAAGTAGATTGAATCTGGGGGAGGGGGCCGAGACACAGCATCAGTCTTCGATGAAAATCTCTAATCCGTCATAGGCAGGCTCGACACCCATTGGAAGCTGCCGCCGCATCGTCTCGTAATCTAAGGAGTTGCTCATGTGGGTAAGCCAAGTTCGAAGCGGCGTGACCCGTTTGACCCAATCAAGGGTGTTATCGAGATGGGAGTGAACGGGGTGCGGCTCCTCGCGGACGCAGTCAACCACCCAGGTGGTGATGCCGTCGAGGGCTGTGAACGCGGCCTCGTCGAGGCGCAGCACGTCGGTGGAATAGGCGAAGTTACCGAAACGATAGCCTAAAGTCCGCGAAAACCCGTGATCCTGGAGGAACGGAATCACCTTAAGCGATCCTATTTGGAAAGGATCAATTCCCGTAATGGTATATGCCCGCAAATCCGGTCGATAGTGATAGTCACCGGACTTAATTGGATCGAAACAATAGGGAAAGCGCTGTCTCAGCAGATCCATGGTTTCAGCCAAGCCATAGACCGGCACCGGGCCAAGCATCATTCTGTTGATTTCACGTAAATCGTCCAGGCCGTGGCAATGGTCGGCGTGATCGTGGGTGTAGAGCACGGCGTCAATCCGCGTCACCAGCGCGTCGATCAACTGTTCGCGCAGGTCGGGAGCGGTGTCGATCAAGATTATAGTGTCAGCGTGTTCGACTAGAATTGACGCGCGTCGCCGCCTATTCTTGGGGTTGGTTGCATCGCAAGCACCCCAGCGGTTACCGATCAGCGGAACACCACTGGAGCCGCCGCAGCCAAGAATGGTCACGCGCATGGTGCTTGCGCCCTTGTAAACAATCGCCGAAAGTTCTCGCTAGTTCTTTCGGCAAATTCTTGAGTCGTGACACCTTTGATTTTGGCGACCGCCGCAGCGGTGTGAACGACAAAGGCCGGTTCGTTGCGCCGACCGCGATGAGGAATTGGTGCCAGATATGGCGCGTCAGTTTCAACCAATAGACGATTGAGCGGCACCGCAGCAAGCGTCGCGCGCAACGCCTCGGCCTTCTTGAAGGTAACTATGCCGGAAATGGATATATAAAGACCCATTTCAAGCGCCTTCTCGGCCATTTCGTGCGAGCCGGAAAAGCAATGGATCAGGCCGGTCAGCCCTCCACCGGCACCTTCCTCGCGAAGTATCCGCAAGGTTTCAGCCTCGGCGTCGCGGCTGTGGATGATGGCCGGCAGCTCTGTTGCTACGCAGGCGCGAAGGTGTCGTCTGAAACTCTCCTCTTGGGCCGGGCGCGGGCTATTGTCATAGAAAAAATCAAGGCCAGTCTCACCGATCCCCACAACCTTGGGATGACTAGCCTGCTCTTGCAGCAGGTCAACGGTCAAGCCACCAAGTTCCTCGGCGGCATGGTGGGGATGAACACCTACCGTGCAAACCACTCCTTGATGGCGCAAGGCTACCGCGAGTACTTGACTGAACCGGCTGAGGTGGGTGCAAATGGTCACCATGGCCGCGACACCGGCCCGACGTGCTCTATCAACCACTTCATCCTGCTCGGTGGCGAAGTCGGGAAAATCCAGGTGGCAATGACTGTCTATTAGGCTGGGACTATCTATTAGGCTGGGACTGTCTACTAGGCCGGCCATGCTGGTCACGCTTTCGCCCCATCTATATCTATATAGCGCGGGAAGACGCCTTGCGGCACTGGCAGCTTAGTTCCAGCGATCAATTCATGACCTGGCTCAAATCCGGCGAAGCTGCGGTCCTCCTCCGGCACCGCCAGCTGATCGAGGATGCGGGCAGAGGCACCTGGCATCACCGGCTGCGTCAAAATGGCGATATATCGAATGGCTTCTGCCAGTACGTAAAGCACGGTGTTCATCCGTGGCGGATCGTTCTTTTTCAATGCCCAAGGTGCCTGAGCGTCAACGTAGCGATTGGCGTCACTAATAACCGCCCATATATTGTCAAGCATGATATGAAATTTTTGCAGTTCAAGACTGCATCTAGCAAGTTCCAGCAAAGAGTTGGCGGAAAGAAGTAACTTTGTATCGGCATCAAGGAATGCGCCGGGTGACGGCACCTTGCCGCCGCAATTTTTGGCAATCATCGACAGCACGCGCTGGACCAGATTGCCATAATCGTTGGCGAGGTCACCGTTAATGCGGTTTACCATTGCCCGGTGGGAAAAGTCCCCGTCATTACCGAACGGAACCTCCCGCATCAAGAAATAGCGGGTTGAATCCAGGCCATAGGTGCTGACCAGCGCTTCAGGGGCGATGACGTTGCCTACCGACTTGGACATCTTCTGGCCTTCAATGGTCCACCAGCCATGGGCGAACACCCGTTTTGGCGGCTTGAGCCCGGCGGCCATAAGAAAAGCCGGCCAGTAAATGGCGTGAAAGCGCAAAATATCCTTGCCAACCATATGGAGATCGGCGGGCCAATAGCGGTCGAAAAGTGAACCATGGCTAGTAATCGGATAATCAAGCGCAGATATATAGTTAGTCAATGCGTCTAGCCACACATACATAATGTGTTTCTCGTCGCCAGGAACCCTAATGCCCCAGTCAAAAGTAGTGCGGCTGATCGACAGATCGCGCAGGCCCGATTTTACAAAGGCCATTACTTCGTTGCGCTTGCCCGGCGGCAAAATGAAATCAGGGTTTTGCTCATAGAAGTCGAGTAGCGGTTGTTGCCAAGCTGATAGGCGGAAGAACCAGCTTGGTTCTTCAACCCATTCGCATTCAGCACCGCTGGGGGCAAACTTTTTGCCGGCCGGGCCGTCGCGCAATTCGTCCTCGCCATAGAAAGCCTCGTCGCGTACCGCGTACCAGCCAGCGTAGGAGCCAAGATAGATATGCCCGCTGGCTTCAAGAGCCAGCCACAGCGTCTGGCAGGCCGCATGATGGCGCGGTTCGGTGGTGCGAATGAAATCATCGTTGGTAAATTCGAGTGCGTCAATAAGAGCCCTGAAACGTTTAGATACCCCATCGGCGAAGATAAGTGGCTGTATGCCAACCGCCGCCGCCGACTTCTCGACCTTCTGGCCATGCTCGTCGGTACCGGTGAGAAACCGCACATCCCAGCCATCCAGGCGCTTGAAGCGCGCCAACACATCGCAAGCCAGCGTAGTGTAAGCATGACCGATATGGGGGACATCATTGACGTAATATATCGGTGTAGTCAGATAATAAGTTGGTTTGCTGGCCATGTCTGCTCCGAAATAAACTGCTAGAAATTGGTCAGTCGGCAGCTGCCGCCTCGCTTTTGTCAATCGGCCGCTGCCTCGATGCCGAGCAAGGCAGTAAGCATCACATGCTTGCGGTCGAGGTTGGCTGAGTTCGCTCGCGCGAACAACCTGACGATATTTTCCCATACCTCCAGCCAGCGATCAAGGCTGTTGGCGGCCAACCTGATTACCAGCGCCGTCTCACCGGCCACGATCTCGACAGGAACCTCGCCCCGGGCCAGCGTGCGCACCAGCCGGGCCAGCCACCACACCAACAGCGCTGTTGCGGTCTCCCAAACTGCGTCGTCACCCTTGCGGGTCAGGCTGTCGGCAAAGACATGGGCGGCACGAAGGTCCAGCCGTGGCAACGTCGCCAGCATTTTGATCATTTGCCGGTAAAGATCAAGGCCCCCTGCCCCGGCCAGATTGAGCGCGTGGCCGATACTGCCCTCGGACAGTCTGGACAGGGCCTGGCTATCGGCGTAGGTAATATCCGGACGATGTCGGCACAGTAAATCGTTTACCACGACTTCGGACAGCGGCTCCAGAGACAGTTTGCGGCAACGCGAGCGGATGGTCGGCAGCAGCCCGCCCGGCGCCTCGGTGACCAGCAGCAACAGCGCCCGTTCGGGTGGTTCCTCAATTATTTTAAGCAATGCATTGTGGCCGCTGGCGTTCATTTGCTCAACGCCGTCAATCACGACCACTCGCCAGCCGCCCTCCGCCGTCGTTCGATGAAAAAAACCGGAGACTTGGCGCACGTCATCCACAGCGATGTCTGTCTTCATCTTGCCGCGCTTCTCGTCAAACCTGCGCTCGACCGTCAGCATGTCGGCGTGAGCCCCTGCCCTCACTCGTTTGAATACTGGATGTTCAGGCGCTATATATAAGCTGGATGGCGGCGGCCCGCTCTTCGCGCCGTTGGCGAGTACGAAGCGGGCGAAGCGAATGGCTAGCGTCGCCTTGCCTATCCCTGAAATGCCGCCGATCAACCAAGCGTGGGGTAGGCGGCCGCCGTTCCAGGCTGCGAGCAGGTCACGTTCGGTGCCCTCGTGGCCAAACAAGTCGGGATTTCCGCGTGGTTCCGGGATTGGATCGGTCATGGCCTTTCCCCCAACAACCGCCCCTCCAACAAATTTTGCTTAACTGCGGCCAGTACGGCGGCGGCAACTGTGTCTTGATCGGGAGTGGCGTCAACGACGGCAAAGCGTTCCGGATCCAGGCGGGCGATGTTGAGGAAGCCGTCACGAAGCCTGCGATGGAACGCCAAATCCATCCCTTCATAGCGATCGGCCGCGCTCCGGGCCAGCGCGCGAGCCAGCCCCGCTTCGGCCGGCAGGTCGAGCAAAATGGTCAGATCGGGAGCAAAGCTGCCCACTACCAGCCGATAAAGCCCGGCCACCAGCTCGCAGTCAAGCCCCAACCCCCAACCCTGGTAGGCCATAGTGCTGTCGGCGAAGCGATCGCACAGCACCCATGCTCCTCGGTCCAGCGCTGGCCACACCGAGCGTTCCAAGTGATCGCGACGGGCCGCAAAGTGGAGTAGTGACTCGGTGGTCGGACTCCAGCGACCAGCTTCGCCGTTGACCAGCAGTTCCCTAATCAGTTCGGCTCCGGGCGATCCTCCCGGCTCACGACTCGTGACAACCTCAAATCCGCCCGACTCAAGGGCGCGGGCAAGCCGCCTCGTTTGGGTTGATTTGCCTGCCCCCTCCCCGCCTTCGAAGGTGATGAAGCGGCCTTGGGTCCTCAACTTTTGCTGCCGAACACCACGTGGTGGGCAGCCGCGCCAAGTCGGCCGAAGAAGCCGAGACGCTCGACGGCGTTGCCGGCCACCAGCGGCACCTCGCGGGTGATAAATCCCGGAGCAGTTATTACCAACTTGCCCACTGTTTGCCCCTTGGTGATGGGAGCCGGCATCGGAACCTGCGCCTGCATGGTTACCTTGAGGCCGCGACGCTCCTCTTGGGCCATGGTCACTCGCAAGCCGCCACCGGTAACAGCAGTGACCGATGGTTGCTGGCCTAGCCACACCGGCAGGTCGTCAACGGCCTCGCCCGGCTTTAACAGGTTGAACACGCTGAATTCGCGGAATCCCCATTCCAACAGCCGGGCCGGTTCGTCCGCCCGTGTCTGCATGTTTGGCAAACCGTTGACGACCAGGATCAGCCGACGGCCGTCCCGCAGCGCTGAGGCGATTAGGCCATATCCAGCGACCTCGGTGTGTCCGGTCTTCATACCGTCCACCCCCATGTTGCGATAAAGCAGCGGGTTGCGGTTGCCTTGTTTGATGCCGTGGTAGGTGAAATCACGTTCAGAATAGAAGTGATAGAACTCCGGGTAGTTGTCGATCAGCGCTTTGGCTAGCGTCGCAAGATCACGGCAGGTCGAATAGTGCTCATCCGACGGCCATCCTGTGGCGTTAAGGAAGTTGCTGTCCTTCATGCCCAGTTCGCGGGCTCGTTTAGTTGCCTGACGGGCGAAGGCGTCTTCGTTGCCGCCCAGGGATTCCGCCAGCACTATAGAGGCATCGTTGCCCGACTGGATGATCATGCCGCGAATCAAGTCTTCAACCTTGATCCGCGCTCCCAGCTCGGTAAACATTTTGGAGCCCTGCATCCGCCACGCCCGCTCGCTAACTTGAAGCGTGTCGTCAAGCGACAGCCGACCAGCTTTCAGCGCGTCAAAGACCATGTAGGCGGTCATGACCTTGCTCATCGACGAGGTTGGCATGTGCTGATCAGCGTTCTTTTCGAACAGCACGGTGTTAGTGGTGGCATCGATCAAAATAACCTGGCGAGCCATGGTGTCGATAGTCGCTGCGCCCGCACCAGTAGCGAACGCCACCACCGCAGCGCCAGCGGCGAACGCTAACACAGCAACAACCAAACTTGATCGTAACCAGGAGCGGAATGAAAGCATCATGAACCTCTCTGCAACTCGAAAAGATGCCGCTACGACCGGGTGCGCCGGTCGGCGGGACTGGCGGACTGCCCCGAGCGATGCGCTCAATCTACGATCATCCGTGCCTCATTGCTGCCGACATTGACGACGCGAGACAAAATGCCGTCTGCTTGCTCGATGGAGCCGATCGGGCCAAGCCGGACGCGGTAGTAGGCGACGCCGCCGACTTGGGTTTGACTGATAGTGGTGGGAGCGATGCCAACGACTCGATCTTTAAGCCGGCTGGCGTTCTTGTATTGGGTGAACGCTCCGGCTTGAACATAGATAAGCCTAGTTCCGGTCACTGGCTGGTGGCCAACCACCGCAGCCGGAAGGAACCTCCCGCCCTTGGTATCGCCGGGGATAGTGTTCGGGGCTGCCACCGGTGGTCGCGGAACTGGAGCCACTGGTACGGGCAAGCCGGCGACCTCTATCCTGCCGGATGGAGCCGCAGCTGGCGCCGGAGCAAATCCGCCTAATCCACTTAATCCGGTTGGAGTGTTGGAAAGGGCGGCGGCGGCGATGGCCCGACTCTCGTTGGCTAAAATCTGGACTCGCACCTTGGCGGTTCCAACGGAATCGAATCCGAGTAATTTGGAGCTGCGATGGGACATATCTATGATCCGGCCGGCGACAAATGGGCCGCGGTCATTCAGCCGCACCACGATCGAGCGGCCATTGTCAAGGTTAGTGACGCGGACTAGGCACGGCATGGGAAGTGTCTTGTGGGCCGCCGTCAACTCCTCCTGGTCAAACACCTCGCCATTGGCGGTTCGCTCTTGGTGGAAGCCCGGACCATACCATGAGGCAATGCCGGTCTCGTCATAGCTGTAATCCTCGGCCGGATAGTACCAGATGCCTGAGACTTGGTAGGGCTTGCCGATTTTATAGATACCGCCGCCGCCGGCTCCGGAGCCGCCAGGTCCGCCGATCGCCGGTGTGGTGTCGGTGCCAGCGCAGGCGGAAACCAGCAGCAGAACCGCCAGCGAAACCAGCGTTGAAACCCGGGTCGAAACTCGCGCAACCAACAACCTCATGCGCAAGCCAACATCTGTAGCATCATTAACGTCTGTCGCATCTGTCGCATCTGTCGCATCTGTAGCAGGCATTCGCTCCAGCCCCGCAATATCTGGTGCGCGCATTATAACGAAATTTTCCGGCCCTGCCAAGGCGGTTGCTGATATGGCTTAATACAAATGTTGCCCTTGACCCAGGGTGGCGGTTTGGGGGTAACCTCGCTATGGTGGGTATCACGCTATGATGGGTAATCACGCTAAGTGGTGGGACAAATCGGCCCGACGTACCTGTTTGACGCTGGTTAGCCGTGAGGCATTGTGTTAGCCTTCCAGCATGGCTTGGACTGACTACATACCCGACGACATCGCGGCTCTTTACGAAAGGTCGCGTAGCCTTCGACCTTGAATGGAATTCGAAAGACCAGACATTCGACCGCGATTTATTTGCCTTTCGGTCGTTTCACGAATATGGCAAAATCTCCGCTGGCGTGTTGTTGACGCGAAGCGAGGAACTTAACCCCGTCTTTTCCGCTCTTGGTGTTAAAGCCAAATACGGAGCATCGACGGCTTGGATAGGTAAATTGCTTCCGCGACTGAATGCAGGACGCGGCGGCGGTTGCCCGATACTTGTATTCGGCATCACGCCTCGTTTGATTTCAGACTGGCACCCAGAAGGAACCTAGACCCGATGCAATCCGCAAACCAAGACTTTCTCCAACGCATCGGAGACCAGAAGTTCAATACAGTCTTGGCGGATCCGCCGTGGCAGTTCCAGAACCGAACCGGCAAGATGGCTCCCGAACACAAGCGTCTAAACCGCTACGGGACGATGAAACTTGACGAAATCAAGGCTCTTCCCGTCGGCGATGTGTGCGAAGAGACAGCCCACTGCTATCTTTGGGTTCCCAATGCGTTGCTACCTGATGGCTTGGAGGTCTTGAAGGCTTGGGGCTTTCAATACAAATCAAATCTAGTCTGGCACAAGATGCGAAAGGACGGTGGGCCTGATGGTCGTGGCGTAGGCTTCTACTTCCGCAATGTAACGGAATTGATTCTTTTCGGCGTTCGTGGCAAAAACGCCCGCACGCTCGCTCCCGGGCGACGGCAGGTCAATTTCCTTGCGACGCAGAAGCGGGAACACAGTCGTAAGCCAGACGAAGTCTACGACATCGCCGAATCCTGCTCGCCTGGTCCGTTCCTCGAAATGTTCGCTCGCGGCTCCCGTGACGGCTGGACGACTTGGGGCAACCAAGCGGACGACTATTTCCCGACATGGGATACCTACTCGAACCACAGCCAGGCCGACCGTGAACCTGCAAGGCTGGTTGCCACTGACGGCACGGCATTGGTTTAGAAGTGTCTCCAAAGCGTCCGCAAGGGCGTTTGCGAACTCCGCTTGCAGGCGGGCTCGGCTTGTGAGGCATTGTTTTTATGGCCTGGATTTATGACTAGTTAACCTGGAGACTGGAATGAATGTTGAGTGGGTCGAGGGAGAAATTGCCGGGGGTAAGGGCGTCTTCGGCATCCTAGACACCGGATTAAAGATCGCTATTTATCGCCACCGTGACGGCACCGTATGGTTCTCGGCGGCCCTCCCCGCGAGTTCGCTTACTTTCGACCGTACTCGAATGCCGATTCTGTGGATTGATAATAGCTTGATTTGCGATGCTGGGAAAATCGCTGAAATGAGTCGTCTGGCCGAGCGTGATTATAGCGGCGGACTCGATAATTTTATGCCTTTCCACATGGTCGGCGATTCCGTGATTGGATTCCACCTGTGGCATGGCGACGAAGCCAAGGGGTTGGGTTGCGTCAGTCAGTTATTAGTGGGCGGTCGGTTGTCGATTCGCTATTTTGTGCTGCCCCACGATTCGATTGATGTCATCGTCGGCTTGGCTGGGATGCCGCCATTGCTGCGCAATGCCTTAGAGCTTAAATTGGTGTGATGGCTTGGTAAAGGACACCGTTCATGAGTTGCCCTCGTGCTTTAGCAGCTATTCTGCCGCCGCTGGCCGATAAGGCGATCGGCAAGCGCGGTCTGTCCTTCGGCACCGTCTTTGCTGAGTGGACTAGCATAATCTCCCCCCGGCTGGTCGGCTGTACCCTGCCCTTTCGCATTGTTTTTCCACGTGGCCAGCGAGACAAGGCGGTTTTGCATGTATGGGCAACAAGTTCTGCCGCGCTTTATATGCAATACCAAGAGCCTCAGATCATCGAGCGGATCAATAGCGCCCTTGGATATTATGCAGTGTCTCGGCTGAGGGTTGTCAAAGCTTCACTCGGCAAGTCCACTCCTGCTCCCCCCCCTCCTCGCACGGTGCCAGCTGAAGTAGTTAAATCTATCAATATCGCCGTCGAGAGCATCCCCGACAAGGAGCTGGCCGAATCCTTCGCCCGCCTCTGGCTCGCCGTGGTCGCCGCCGCCCCTCCCCCCTCCCCTTCGTCCCCCCTCCCTCCGTTCCTCCGTCGTTAAGGCGGGGTATCCTAGGCACTGGAAAATCACCGTAGCTGCCTGTATAGTGTTGGTATTAGGCAGCGACTGCTGCCCCGCGCCACGTGGCGCGAAGGCAAGCCCGCAGGATGCGGGCGCCCGCCGTCTGAGGGGGCCTTTGATGGGTCAACATCAAAGGCCATTGATATTAATAGAGAGTCTCTCGCGCCACTGGGATTAGGCATGTTGCTGCTTATCGATAATTACGACAGCTTTACCTACAATCTATACCATTACCTCGGCGAGCTAGACGCCGAGATAGTGGTGAGGCGGAACGATGCGCTCAGCGTTGAGCAGGTGCTGGCGCTCCGGCCTGAAGGTATCGTGCTGTCGCCGGGTCCATGCGACCCCAATCGGGCCGGCATCTGCCTTCCCCTCATTCACGCGGCAGCGGAACTTCGGCTGCCGCTTTTTGGAGTGTGTCTTGGTCATCAGGCGATCGGGCAGGCTTTTGGCGGCCGGGTGGTGCGGGCCCCGGTGCCGATGCACGGCAAGGTTGGCAGCATGATCCATGATGGTAAGGGCGTGCTGACGGGGCTGCCGTCGCCGTTTAATGCAACCCGCTATCACTCGTTGATTGTCGAGCGCGAGACCCTGCCTTCCTGTCTCGAGGTGACCGCTGAGACCATTGATCCTCAGACCGGCATCCGGTTGATTATGGCGTTTGCCCACCGCAAGTTGCCGATTGAGGGCGTCCAATTCCACCCCGAGAGCATCGCCTCGGAGCATGGCCATGATATACTGCGCAACTTCCTCGCCCTGACCCGCCGGGCGGTAAATGCCGCGTCTGCGGCCGGTTCTTTAGTGTAGTAGGCCCCCATGACCCATACCAAGCCCTTCTCCAACGGCGACATCGTCGACATGAAGGCGATTCTGGCCAAGGTCGGCGCTGGCACCACGCTTGGCGAAGACGAGGCGGCCAAGGCTTTCGATATTCTTATGTCGGGCAATGCCACGATGGCCCAGATGGGCGGCTTCTTGATGGCTTTGCGGGTGCGCGGCGAGACCGTTGAGGAGATTACCGGGGCGGCGCGGGCGATGCGGTCCAGGGCTTTGACCATTGATGCGCCAGAGGGTGCCATTGACACCGTCGGCACCGGAGGCGACGGGGCCGGTACATATAACATCTCGACCGCAACCGCCTTGGTGGTGGCGGCCTGTGGGGTGCCGGTGGCCAAGCACGGCAACCGTGCCATGTCTTCCAAATCGGGTGCCGCCGACGTGCTGGCGGCGTTGGGCGTTAATATAGACGCCGACATGGCGTTGGTCCGGCGGGCGCTGTGGGAGGTCGGCATCTGCTTCTTGATGGCACCGCGCCATCACACCGCCATGCGCAATGTCGGTCCGACTCGAGTTGAGCTTGGAACCCGCACCATATTCAACCTGCTGGGACCGCTTTCGAACCCGGCAGGTGCGCGACGCCAGCTCATAGGCGTGTTTGCTCGCGAGTGGGTTGCGCCCCTCGCCCATGTTTTACACCGACTCGGCTCGGAAAGCGCCTGGGTAGTGCATGGTGCTGACGGACTTGACGAGATCACGACCACCGGTGTCACTTACGTTGCTCGGTTGCACGATGGGGCGGTGACGACGTTCGAGGTGGTGCCGGAGGATGCTGGGCTGACATCGGTCCAGGGGCGCGATCTCAAGGGTGGGGACCCTGCCGCCAATGCCGCTGCGCTGCGGGAATTGCTGCATGGTGCCAGTGGGGCCTATCGCGACGTCGTGTTGCTGAACAGCGCAGCGGCGCTGGTGATCGCAGGCAAAGTCGGTGATCTCAAAGCCGGAGTGGCCGTTGCCCGCCATGCTATTGATCAGGGCCGCGCCCTCGTCGTCCTTGATAAGCTGGTGGCGATTACCAACGGTCTGGCGTAGGCTGGCGACTAGAAAGTTTTGGTTACGGGGCAAAGAATATGGGTGAGTCCGTTCCCGATACTCTGGCACGCATCTGCGCCGACAAGCGGTCGCATATCGCTGAGCGCAAGGCTGTGCTGTCGTTTTCAGAGGTTGAGGGGTTGGCTCAAGTCGCCGGTCCCGTGCGAAGATTCGCAGCGGCGCTGCGGCAGGCGGTCAGAAATGAAGGTCATGGGCTGATCGCCGAGATAAAACGCGCAAGCCCGAGTAAGGGGCTGATTCGTCCGGATTTTGATCCGCCGGTGCTGGCGCGTGCCTATCAGACCGGCGGTGCTGCTTGCCTCTCGGTGCTGACCGACAAGCCCTATTTTCAGGGCGATGATGCTTTTCTTCCCGCTGCCCGCGCCGCCTGCGGGCTGCCAACCTTGCGCAAGGATTTCATTCTTGATCCCTACCAAATCGCTGAGGCGAGGATGCTGGGGGCCGATGCCGTACTGCTGATCATGGCCGCCCTTGGCGACGCTCAAGTCGAGGAATTGGCGGCAGCGGCGCACGGCTATGGCATGACGGTGCTGATTGAGGTTCACAACCGTCACGAACTGAAGCGGGCGGCGAAAGTTCCATCCGAGATTATCGGGATAAACAACCGTGACCTCAAGACATTATCCGTCAATATTGATGTTTCCATTGCCATTGCCGAGCACGTCCCGGAGGGACGCCTCGTCGTTTCCGAAAGCGGAATCACAAGCGCTGCGGATTTGGAGCGGTTGGCAGGTGTCGGCATCCGTTGCTTCTTGGTCGGCGAATCCTTGATGCGTCATGCTGATGTGGCTGCGGCGACTCGGAGGCTTTTGGCCCAACCGGCCCATCCAGTCGGGCCGGAGCATTGAGCGCAGTGAATATGGTTGCTCATGCCCCGCGATTCTCCCATTTCGATGGCGAAGGTCAGGCCGTGATGGTGGACGTTACCGCCAAGCCGGTTACCGAACGGACCGCGACCGCCTGTGGTTGTGTGGTTATGCGTTCAACTACTCTGGCCATGATAAAGGCGGGGGCGGCCGCCAAGGGCGACGTGCTGGCGGTGGCTCGTTTGGCCGGCATTATGGCAGCTAAGCGCACTGCCGATTTGATTCCGCTTTGCCACCCACTTGCACTGACCGCAGTCGTTGTCGAGCTTTGGTGCGACGTCGAACGAAGCGCCGTCCTCATTACCGCGACATGTCGTTTGGACGGGCGTACCGGAGTCGAGATGGAAGCACTGACTGCGGTCTCGGTGGCGGCTCTTACTGTTTATGATATGTGCAAGTCGGTTGATCGCGATATGATTATTTCCGGTATTTGCTTAACTCATAAAACAGGTGGAGCTTCGGGTGTTTTTAACCGCAGCGAGTGGCCGCTGGGTGCTATTCACACCCCTCCCTGATCCCCCCTTAATCATGTGGCGGAAATTATCCTAACCCTACCATTCAAGGGCTTGACTGTCGGCGCGAACCAAACTAGAACACAGTTCACGGTTGCGTGTTTGTTCAATTTCAAAACTTGAAATCGGCGCAGATCACGTAAATCACGTAAATCATTGAAACCGACTGTCGCCTTGCGGAGGGGAAACCGATGCTGACGCGAAAACAACTAGAGCTATTGATATTTATCAATGAAAGCCTGGGAAATGGTGGTGTTTCCCCGTCCTTTGACGAAATGAAGGAAGCGCTTGGCCTTAGGTCCAAATCCGGTATTCACCGCTTGGTCACCGGGCTTGAGGAGCGCGGGTTTATCAGGCGCTTGCCGCACCGCGCCCGCGCCCTTGAGGTGATTCGGATGCCAGGAGGAATCTCTACGCTTAAAGTCGGCAACGCGAGCGAAACGGGCGAACCTACGTCGCAGCCAACGTACCATCCCAATATCATTCAGGGTAACTTTACCGGGGGTAACTTTACCGGGGCCGCGCCAGAAGACAAGGTGGCCAGCGACGTCGAATCGGTGTCGTTGCCGTTTTATGGTCGGATTGCCGCAGGTCTGCCGATCGAGGCGATGCCTGACTGCAGCACTCATATAGGCGTGCCCGCCAGTTTACTTTCCTTGGGTGAACACTATGCGCTTGAGGTTGCTGGCGATTCCATGATTGAAGCCGGAATTCTCGACGGCGATATCGTCATTATCCGGCGCTGCGATGTAGCCGAAAATGGCACTATCATGGTTGCTCTAATCGACTGCACGGAAGTCACGCTGAAGCGTCTGCGTAGCAGGGGAAAGACCATCGCCCTTGAACCGGCCAATTCTGCCTATGAAACCCGAATCTTTGGTGCCGATCGAGTGCGGGTTCAGGGGGTTTTGGTTGGTTTGATCCGGCAGTATAAACACTGATATTGCTTTAATGCTAGGCGCCACGATGCGCTTTCAGGCTGTGGTGGAAGATCATAATTGCGCGCCCCACCTTTGGTAGAGCCAATTTGGGTGGGGCGCGGATCTTCGCGGCAAACTGGAGCTGACGATTTAGCCGATCGCGGTAATTAATAACAGCGCGAATTAATGACAGCGGTAATTAGTAACAGCGCGAATTAATGACAGCGCGAATTAGTATTGACCTTTCGATCCATATTGTAGTAGTGTATCAGCATCATACCCTGTTATTTCATGTTGTGTCTTACAGTCTGCGCAAAATTATGTAAAATCCCTGGCATTTCAGGATTGCGCTTCAGTCATGAACCAGTTTTTGGTTTTTGGTTTTCGCTTATCTGGTTTCGGCCGGTTACGAGGCGAGGTGCTGTCATGGGTGCTGTCATGGACGCAGGTGAACGTCGCAAGGCTCAAGACGCGCTGCTGCGCTCTGTTGAAGGGGCGGTGCGTCAGATGCGCAGTGATGCAGATGTAGGGAATATTGACCAGCTTTCGCGCTCGGCCGATATTGTCGCTGAAATAACTAAGCAAAAGGACTTTCCTAGCCAGCGCGCCCAGGACTTCCAACGCACCGTCAAGTTCATTCAGCGCGAAGCCTATGAACGCAGCGTCAGCAATATGCTTGGCGAAATCATCCACCATCTTCACACCGGAGATGAAGATTTCAAGAATAGCATACTACCCAAGCTCCGTGAGCATGTAGGTTTGGCCGGGCGTTTCGGTGCCGACATGGAGTTCAAGGCATCTGTCGAGCGACATCTGCAACAGATACAGATGACAACCGGCGAAGGTATCGACAAGCGAGCCAAGGCCGAGGCTGCACGAAAGACTGAGTTGCATGACACTGTTTGTAAGGCCCCGGGTGGTGTCGAACACCGGCGTGCGATACGTTATATAGACCCTGTTTTGATCGTTCGGATCAATGATCAAAACTACAATACACTTAATTGGTCGGTACGTGGGCTCTTGCTGGAGAATTTTGTGGAACCGCTTCCGCTTGGAAGTTTTGTCTGGGTTGTCTTGTCGTGTGAGGGTGTTGCCGGTGGCGGCCGTAACAAGGCAAAGGTAGTGCGACGCATTCCGAAACAACAGGAGATAGCCTTCGAGTTTCCTGATATTTCTGCGGTTGTCCTTGGTCTGATGCATGAAATGAGGCTGCTCGGAATTCGCCCAGAACCCGGATGAGAATCAAATCTCCCAAGGCGGTCTTGATTCGGTCGGTAATCGCTTGGGCATTGCCTTTTGTAATTGCCGGGCCAAGGGATCCAGGTTAAGGTAAAGCTCGGCCTAGGCGCTTAGTTCATGTCTTGGGCGATGCACGCGCAAACCTCAACCAGTTTAGGGTATGGACTGGATCGGGACGGGTGGCAGCATCTGAATTGAATTGAACTGGTCCGTAACGGATTGCGAGAGGGAGCGTTATGCCACATACAGTTTGGGTCGCCAATGGCAAGGGAGGCGTCGGGAAGTCCGTCCTAATGATGGCGCTGGCGGCGATCTATGAGGCTTCGGGGCGGCCGCTACGCCTGATTGATGCCGACGACAAGGCTAAGCTTGCCGAGTTTATGGGGCCGGAAAAGGTGCTGTCGCTCAAGGTCGGTGCTACGATGGACGAGATCAGGTCAAACCCTTCCCTCGCCTTCAGCTACTGGGATCGCCTCGCCGAGGAAATTATTGAAGGCGACACCGGAGTCGATATCGGGGCGAATATGGATCGTCTTGTCCTGTCCTGGGCTGAAAAGTCCAATCTTGCTGCCCTATTTGACGATTCGGGCGTTACCATGGATGTCTACGTCCCGATTACCGCCGAGCCGCTGGCGGTAAGCGCCGGGCTAGAGGTTTTGGAATCGGTCGAGCGCATTTTTCCTAAGAGCCGGCGCATCCTGGTGCTCAACAAAAAGTCTGGTTCCTTTGACGCCTACGCTGGGACGCCGGAGTTCCGTCGCATTGAGCTACTGCGCAGCCGCGGCTTGTATATCGTCGAAATGCCGAGCTGCATCAGCGAGGCCTGGACCGATTTCGAGCGGCTGAAGCTGCCGCCGTCGCGTGTTATCGTGCTTGATCCAAAAACTGTGGCCTCAATGACTGGGCTCGGCATTCTGGCCGCCCGCCGGGCAACTGGTGACTATGCGGCTTGGCTGAAACAGCTGACCCTGGCGCTGGCTCCCGTTACGCACACCACGGCAGCGCCCTGATGTCCTGGATCGATACTCTCGATCGGCTAATCGCTGATAGCTGGATGGCTAGCCGCGATGAAAGTGCGGCGATGCTTGATAGCCTGCTGGCGCTATCTTTGGTTGAGCGATGGGATCTGTTTGTTACTCGCGATGCGCGGCTGCTGTTCCTGTCGGACGAGGATTACACCATCCTTTTCCGCAGTCTCAACGCCCATACCATGATGGCTCAGGTTAATGACGACGCCCTGGCCGAGAATGCGGTGCCGGTCACTGAAGAAGCGACTGAGGTGCTGCCTGATGAAATGATGGGTGGGGCCGAGGCGGAGGAATATGAACAGGCTCAGCGCGAACCTGACTTTGTCCATGAGGAGCTATCTTCTACCGGCTTTCGGGCATGGATGCGCAGCCGCACGGGGTTGCGTTTTTTGGCGCTCGGTGTAGTTTGCGTCGTCGGAATGATGATGGTCGGTGCCTTCATCTCCCTTGTTGTGCTTTACCTGCTGCCAAGCGGAAAGGTGCCGCTGGTGAGCGAAAACACCGCTGTCTTGACCAGCAAGCTCGTTGATGTTGAGCGTGATCAAGTGCAACTGGCCAAGCGGCTTATTCATGTCGATAACCGGCTGAGCGATTTGGCCGTAACCGTCGATGATCGCTTTGGTACGGCAATGCGCGCGGTTTCGCTTACCTCCAATTTTGACCAGCTCCAGGCCGCAGTTGAGCGGGGCGGTTCATATGCCACCGAACTCGCCCGTCTCGCCCCGTACGTCGCTGGCAATTCTGCTATGGAGGAACCTTACAATCGTCTGGACTTCTATGCTCTTGGCGGGGTCCCTTCCATCTTAGTACTGCGTGATCGTTTCGACGAGATGGCGCAGCGGTTGGGGGGGGTAATTGGACCCGGTGACAGCATAGCGGTGCGCGCTGTCGATACAGAACAAGAAACCGGCGTTGTTGCGCGGCTCTTCGGTTGGATCGCGTATGGCTTCGGTATGGCCGAGAGTGCCGAGTCCAAAAGATTTCGTGCGGCGCTTGCCGGCGTTCGCGCTAATCTCGGACTGGGCAACTTGGCGATCGCGGTGCGTCAGATTAAAGAATTGCAACCTAACCCCGTCGATCTTGTGACACGCTGGCTGGTTGTCGCTAATCTGCGGCTTGAAGTGGATAAGTCGCTTGCTGTCCTGCGCCAGATTGCGTTGCACAATCTGCCAGCCGCCCCCGACCCGCCAGCCGCCGCCGATCAATAGGGACCCTGGTATGTTGAGGAGCTTGCCGCCGTCCGTTGGTCCCCGCATGACGACATCTAGGATTGTTACCCTGGATTTCCTCACTGCGTCTGGCCATCCTGATGCGGTGGTGGCGGGGCTGCTCCTCGTCGTCATAGCCATGCTGGTCTTGCTCGGGCTGGCTGGGCTGATTGAGCCGGTGCTGTCGCTGGACTTGTTTCGCCCTGATCTCGGTTTCGGCGAGTTCGTCCGCATCATGGCCAAGATATTGTTTTCGGTGGTTGCGCTGGTAGCGGCTGGTCTGGGTTTGGCCAAGCATCCGCGCTTTCCTACCCTGTTTCTGGGGTTGGCTGCCGGGATCACGGTGCTCGTAACACTGGAATTGTCCCTATGGCTTAAGGGTGACGGCTCTCTCGCCTTTTTTGACATCGTCGCCGTTTTGTCGGTAGCGTCCCTGCCCTATGTGATCTTTTCGCGCAAGTGTCGGCTGATCTTTCGTCGTCGCTTCGACCTCCGGACTATCGGGGGCGATGGTGCCGATGTGAGCTGGGCGTTGCCGCCGCCTGCAGCGATGCTCCCGGCACCCTGTAGCGTAGACCAAGCGATGATCGAACGGCGGGCGCGGGTGCGCCATGGCGGCAAGGCCGGATCTACAGTTTGTGATGGTTCGGCGCTGACCGTGCCTGTGAAACCACCCGATGATCCCACTACTGCAGCGCTTTGGGCCGCACTCTATGGCCCGGATTCTCCAACCATCCCTTTAGCTGAAGACGCCGAGTCAGACTCCGAAGATGGGCACGGCAGCAGCGGAGCTGGCCGCCGGGTCGGCCTCGAGTCTCTTATAAACCTCAGACCACCTGGGTCATGACATGGCCGAACGGCCTCTCGTAATTGCTATTGCCAGCCAAAAGGGTGGCGTCGGCAAAACCGCGACTGCAGTCAATCTTGCCACAGCGCTGGCCGCCGCCGGGCGACCGGTGCTGTTGGTCGATTGTGACCCCCAAGGCAACGCCAGCGCTACCCTTGGCTATCACGATCACGAAAATGGCGATGGCGGCACTCGGCAATTGCTGGTCGCCGGAGGAGCTGGCCAGGGTGGGGTGTGGCAGACCAGTATCCCTGAATTGTCGGTTGCCCCGGCTGGACCGAAACTCGCCGCGTTTGAAGCCGAATTGGTCGGCATGACCGATAGCCAAAACCGTTTGGTGCGGGCGATTGGCGATTTGCCCGTGCCGTTTGACTTCGTGGTGATCGATTGCCCCCCTTCCCTTGGTTTGCTAACGATCAATGCCTTGATGGCGGCGGACCGGGTAGTGGTGCCTTTGCCTTACGATGTCCATGCGGTCCAGGCGCTGCATCACCTTGATCATTTTATGACGGACCTTGCGGCGGCAGCACGTCGGCCAAAGGCGGTGCTTGATGTTTTGATGACCATGCACCGGCACGAAAGCGGCAACCGTTCCTCACAAACCCTGGCCTCAATCGTGCGGCGCTCATTTGGCGAGCAGGTGCTGACTAGCGAAATTCCTTTCAGTCACGAACTGGCAGCCGCGTCGGCGCTGGGCAAGCCGGTATTGCTTCACCGACCGCGCTCGCCTGTGGCCGGTGCCTATGTCGCGTTGGCAGTGGAACTGGTCCAGCGTCTAGAGGATCGAGCATCGTGGGCGGCCGGGCGCTCGAGCAGTCGCGATAGCGCCATAAGCTGGGACCCGGTGGCGGCTCAGATGGGCATTACCAGCCGACTGGTCTCGTTGGTCACCAATCCGGCCTCCCCGCTCTATGACGTCGAGGCCGCGACCGAGCACCAGACGGCGATGCGCGCCAGCTCGCTGGCGGATGCCGCCGAACGCTCGTTCGGCCTGCGTCGTCATGTCTGGATCGGGATCGGTCTGGTACTGGCGTCGCTGATGATCGGACCAATCCTGTTCTTCACCTTAGCCCATATGGCCCCGGCCGAGTGGCGGCTAAAGGCGGTGACGTCGATCATCGGCGCCCGTACCCCGTGGGAGGCCGGTACCGTGATTCTGGCCCGGGCCGACCCGCGCGCCCAGAAACTGTTGCTGTTGGCGGCTATGCTGGCCGGTAGCCCCAGCCCCGCTTTGGCCGAGTGCCTCGACCAGACCGATTTTGAGCATGGCCCGGTGCTCCCCGTACAGATGCCGTGCTTGATTGCCCTAACGGTAACGCCGGGGCTTAGTCCCAAAAGCGACCGGCCGAAAGAATAACGGGCCATTGCCCATTGGCCCGCTCGGCCGTATAATCACATCCATGCTTGACACCCCTCCCCGCTTTCCTCCCGCGCCGCCACGGCACCTCCTAGCTACCGAGGGGATGCCTGCGGTTGATATCGTGCGATTTTTCGATTCCGCCGAAAGCTACGTCGAGCATAACCGCAATCCTGCTCGTGAGCGGCTCGGTTTGCTGCGTGGGCGTACCTTGGTTAATCTTTTTTTTGAAAACTCAACCCGCACCAGCACCTCGTTCGAGCTGGCCGGTAAGCGATTGGGTGCCGATGTTATCAACATGGCGGTGGCGGCGAGTTCAATCAAAAAGGGTGAAACCTTGCTTGATACCGCAATGACCCTAAATGCAATGCATGTCGACGTGTTGGTGGTGCGCCACCCTGACTCTGGTGCGGTTAAGCTGCTGGCCAATAAGGTCAACTGTGTGGTGATTAACGGCGGCGACGGCAACCACGAGCATCCAACACAGGCACTGCTTGACGGCTTGACCATTCGCCGTCGTAAAGGGCGGCTTGGGGGATTGATTGTTGCCATCTGTGGCGACGTGCTGCACAGCCGGGTCGCCCGTTCCAACATCCACCTGCTGAACGCCATGGGCGCGCGGGTGCGGGTCGTGGCACCGCCAACTTTGCTGCCGGCCGAAATCGGTCGTCTCGGCGCCGAGGTCCACACCAGGATGGAATCCGGCCTTGCCGACGTCGATATCGTGATGATGCTGCGCTTGCAGACTGAGCGGATGAGTGGACAATTCGTGCCATCGGTGCGTGAGTACTTCCATTTTTTCGGCCTGACTCGGGAAAAATTACTGGCGGCCAAGCCAGATGCGCTGATCATGCATCCGGGGCCGATGAATCGAGGCGTCGAGATTGACTCGGAAGTCGCCGATGATATCAAGCGCAGCGTGATTCTAGATCAGGTCGAACTAGGCGTTGCCGTGCGCATGGCTTGCCTTGATCTGTTGACTCGCCCGACTGCCAACGCCGTTTGACTTATGCTACATCTTCCTATCCTTTTGGCAACAGGTTGGCCCGATGCCTAGACTTGCTTACGTCAATGGACGTTACATTCCTCACACCGAGGCCCGCGTTCATGTGGAGGATCGCGGCTACCAGTTCGCCGACGGTGTTTATGAGGTGATGGCCATCCTTGAAGGCCGCCTTGTAGACCTTGATGGTCATATGGCTAGGCTTGGCCGCTCGCTCGCTGAACTGCGCATTGAGTGGCCGATGACTAGGGCTGTGCTGCTTTTGGTCATGCGCGAGCTGATAAGCAAGAATGCGGTCGTTACCGGCTTGATTTACATTCAGATTACCCGAGGGGTAGCTCCTCGTGATTTCAAATTTCCTGGGCCAAAGGTGCGTCCCTCGCTGGTGATGACCACGCGCAAGGTTGTTCGATTCGCGACGCTTGACCAGATTGCCGATGGAGTGGCGGTGATCACCATTCCTGACATTCGCTGGCTGCGGCGTGACATAAAATCGGTTTCGCTGCTGCCCCAGGTAATGGGCAAGCAACAGGCCTACGAAGCCGGTGCCTTTGAGGCTTGGATGGTCGATGGTGACGGCATGATTACTGAAGGTTGCGCGAGCAATGCCTGGATCGTCAATGCGGCAGGCGTGCTGGTTACTCGCCATCCCGATAACCTTATCCTCAACGGCATCACCCGGCAATCTTTACTTGGTCTGGCAACCGCTGCCGGTCTGACCGCTGAGATTAGACCATTTTCTGTGGCTGAAGCTTATGCTGCAACCGAGGCGTTTATTTCAAGTGCCACCACCTTTGCCTTGCCGGTAACCCGGATTGATGGTCGGCCGGTTGGTTGTGGCAAGCCTGGTCCACTGACTCGGCTTCTGCGCGCCAGCTACCTGGAATGCGTGGGCAGGGTCCGGCCATGATTCCGCCTTCGCCCCAGCTTTTACCCGATACCTTGCCGTTGGCTATCATATTTGACTGGGATAATACGCTGGTCGATAGTTGGGAGTGTCTTCACGCCAGCATTAATGTCACCCTCGTGGCCATGGGGCAGCGGCCCTGGACCAACGAGGAAGCGCGCAAACGGATACGTCGCTCTATGCGGGACATTTTTCCCGTGCTGTTCGGTGAGCGTTGGGATGAGGCGCGAGCAATTTTCTACGCTCATTTCGCGGCCAATCACATGAAGCAACTGCGGCCGCTGCTGGGTGCCGAGACGTTATTGAAGACCCTTCGAGCGCGCGGGGTTTATCTCGCGGTGGTCAGCAACAAAACTGGTCGCTTTCTGCGTGAAGAGGTGGATGAACTGGGATGGAGCGATCATTTCAGCCGGCTGGTTGGTGCTGGCGATGCCTTGTTCGACAAGCCGGCCACGGCCCCGGTGAAGATGGCCCTTGAGCCGCTTGGATTGACCGTCGGGGCACAGGGCATCGGTCACACTTGGTTCGTTGGCGACGCCGACATCGATATGGAATGCGCCCACGCTGCCCGTTGCCTGCCGGTTCTGGTCGGTGGTGGCGAGGGAAGCGACTTTACTCAGTTTCCGCCGGCATTTCGATTTGACAACTGCACGGCGCTTTGTGACTTGATCAGCCTGCTCAGCGAGCCTATATTACAAGGTGCTTGCGGCGCCCGGTAAGTTGGTGCCTGTGGCCTTCTGGTAACCTCGGGTCCAGTTGACAGACCCCAAGAACAATAAACGAGAGGACACAAAACATGTCCGAAAAAGGTCAAAATGTACAGGATGTTTTCCTGAACCACCTCAGAAAGGGCAAGATACCTGTAACCGTGTTCCTGGTTAATGGCGTCAAGCTTATGGGTATTGTTACTTGGTTTGATAACTTTTCTATTTTACTGCGGCGAGATGCGCATTCGCAGTTGGTTTATAAGCACGCGGTCTCGACGGTGATGCCGGCCCACCCGGTTACGTTGTTTGACCCCTCCGACCGGGATTCCAATCACGACTGATGGCACGGCGGAGGCCCCAAATGGGGCGCCCCCTGGTTCGGGGCGTGCCGCCGTAATCCATCCCGTGCTGCGTGCCGCAAAATACGGCAAGCGTAGCCCTGGTTCGCAACTTAAGGAGGCTATGGCGCTAGCTGCGGCAATCGAGCTTTCGGTTGTTTATTCCGATGCGATACCGTTGAGCCGTCCCAATCCTTCACTTTTACTCGGGTCCGGTACGGTGGAGAGCCTTGCCGCCATCGTCGAGGCGCAGAGCATTTCGCTGGTCGTGGTTAACCATCCCCTTACCCCGGTTCAGCAGCGCAATCTTGAACGTGCCCTCAAGGCCAAGGTGATCGACCGCACGGGCCTCATTTTGGAAATATTTGGTGCTCGCGCCCAAACCAGCGAGGGTCAGTTACAGGTAGAGTTGGCGGCGCTGACCTACCAACGATCGCGCCTTGTTCGTTCATGGACCCACCTGGAGCGGCAACGCGGTGGGTTCGGCTTTTTGGGAGGTCCAGGAGAATCGCAGCTTGAACTCGATCGTCGGTTGATTGGCGACCGCATCATCCGCATTAAAAAGGATTTAACCGAGGTTCGCCGCACCCGTGCCCTGCATCGCCGGGCCCGCGAGCGCGTGCCATATCCGGTGGTGGCGCTTGTTGGTTATACCAACGCGGGTAAATCAACCTTGTTCAACCGGTTGGCCGGGGCCGACGTTTTCGTCAAGGATTTGTTGTTCGCCACTCTCGATCCGACCATGCGGGCCATTACGTTACCTTCGGGGCGCAAGGTTATTCTTTCGGACACGGTGGGTTTCATTTCCGATCTGCCGACCGGCTTGGTGGAGGCCTTCCGCGCTACCCTGGAAGAGGTTATCGCGGCTGACATAATCATGCATGTCCGAGACATCTCCCATCCTGATAGTCAAGCCCAGCGCGATGATGTTCATACCGTGCTCAAGGATCTGAAAATTGAACCGGAATCCGATCCGCGACTGGTTGAGGTGCTGAACAAGATTGACTTGCTCGAAGGTGATGCCCACCAACAGGCGTTGGCCCAGTTTGACGGCGGCGCGGGCCGGTCGGTGGTTGCTGTTTCGGCCCGGAGCGGAGAGGGACTTGAGCAGCTTTGCGCCGTGCTTGACCGAATGATGACGGCGGAACGTATCACCATCAACCTGATGGTCGACCTTGCCGACGGCGCCGCGCTGGCTTGGCTCCATCATAACGGTGAGGTGCTGTCGCAAAGGGATGATGATGACTCGGCATTTGTCCGGGTCGCGCTGTTGCCGGCCGACTGGGCTCGCTTCCAGCACCGCTTTCCGTATCGCGCCCCTGAATGCGCCCCTGAATGCGCCCCTGAATGCGCTCATGAATAATCGGGTCAGCCGAGATGCGTGCCGAACCGTTGTGGCTCTTTTCTATGCTGTTGGTTTTGGTGTTGGGGCCGGCATTGGCTCAAGACCAATCGCAAGATGGCCCTGACGCTATTGCTCCCGCCGCACGGGAGATATTACGCAACTGCCGCGATCCACTGTTCATCAATTGCTTCAAGGAATGGTATCCAGGAATTGAAAAGGATCGCGTAAAAAATCGTCCCCAGCCCCCGCCCGGCCCTCCGCCGGCTCCGCAAAAACAGGCACCCTCCCCGGAACAGCCAGAAGGCGCGTTGGATGCCGTGACCGACCAGCAAAAGCCGGAACCGCCGGAGGCTGATGACAAGAAACCGGAGGCAAAGCCTGCCCCAGAAACTAAGACCACCCCCGAAACTAAGCCTGCCCCAGAAACTAAGCCTGCCGCGCCGCCACCCGCCCCAATTGACGAGGCTGATATCAAGACTTATGAGGCTTTGGTACGCGCCATTAAGGAGCAGGGACTTGAGGATCGGGTCATAATCAGCGGGCCGCCGAAGGACGGTAGCGTCAATCTTGAATTCGTACCAGCCAAGGGCGGCCGCGCCAAGGCGGCTGCCCCGCTTCGGTCGCGGATTTCAGCACCGATTACCGACGACGAGCGATAGGATGTTACCGTTCTATTTAGTTGCACTGGCCGATGGACGGGGCGGCGCAAATATGGATACCGTCGGTCCAGGTCGCCCCGGTCAGGCTGGCATTGCGTAGGTCGGCTCGATCCAACCGGGCCTCGGTTAGATTGGCTCCTTGCAAATTGGCGGCATAGAAGCGGGCGCTACGCAAGTCGGCGCTGCGGAACGAAGCTCCGTTGAGGTCGGCGCGGCTGAAGTCGGCATCAATCAACCGTGCGCCGTCAAACACGGTGCCGACTAGCTTGGCGCTGACAAATTTGGCGCGGTAGGCGTCCGACTCCTTAAGCGATGCTCCGCTCAGGTCCGAGCGCAGAAAGCTGGCCTCGCGCAGCATGGCTGCGGTCAAATCGACCTGCGGCAAGCTGCGGTTGTCGAGCAAACAACGGTGCCAGTTAACCTTGGGTGCCGCTCCCTCGGTGCAATCGGCCGCAGCTTTGCCCGCACTCAGGCAAATTATCATGACGGCGACTGCTTCGAGAAAGTGCCAACTCGGTCCGGTTGTCATGAGCGTACCAGCGGCTTGTATTTGATGCGGTGGGGCTGCTCGGCATCCGCGCCTAGGCGGCGTTTGCGATCGGCCTCGTAATCTT
>SESH01024427.1_pt1 | contig 26376 bp, 37 predicted proteins | sample 3171561 | NCBI WGS metagenome assembly SESH01 (sample SAMN10866947, study PRJNA518727) | freshwater metagenome | biome: subpolar coniferous forest; feature: holomictic lake; material: water; isolation source: holomictic Lake 442 2011 16.5 m and 2014 13 m | place: Canada: near Kenora, Ontario
CAACTTACGAATAGCGGCCCGCTGGATGTCTTGTGGTAATTTGCGGGAATGCTCTCGCCTGTAGATCTTCTCGGTCTCTGCACACCTGAATGACCTAGTCCATTCCAATTATGGCGCCCCCCTGCCGCCTCGTGCGGCAGGGGGCGGAGATTGGGGCGGTAAGACGCGCCTTTCCGACCCAATCTCCCGTCCCCGCGACCCAAGGTCGCGGGGACGGCGCCATCATGAGAATTGCCCGCGCGGAACCAAATCGTCATTTGACCCGCCGATCGAATGCGTTACACTGTCTCTCGTCGGCGTAAGGCAAACGCCATTGTCCAAAAAACATCGTAGAAGGAGCCGGGCCATGACAAAGAATCTCATCGTGTGTCTCTTTTTTGCAATCGGGATGTCTGCTGGCGTACAGGCGGCGGACGCATCATTCCAGCTCAGCCTGTTGCCGGACGTTGCGATCCACAGTTCGAGCACGACCATCTCCGGCTTCTCGTTGAACATCTGGGGGATGAACCCGCAGGAACGTTCGCTTGCCATCGGCTTTGTCAACGGCAGCTACGGCGATAGCAGCGGCGTGAGCCTCGGCGGCATCAACTACAGCGAGAACTACACGGGCACACAACTGGGCCTGCTCAACATCGCCACCACGGACTTCTTCGGCTGGCAGGCCGGCATTCTCAATGTCACGTCGGACACGTGCAGCGGATTCCAGCTCGGTCTGCTGAACTACGCCGGGCGGCTCACCGGCCTGCAGCTCGGTCTTTTCAACATGGCGGCACAGGCGCAAAGCGGCATGCAGATCGGCGTGATCAACCTGCTCCCCGAGAACCGATACTGGTTCTCCGCCGGCCTGGCCAATGAAGTCGCGCCGGTCATGGTGCTGATCAACTGGCGTCGCTAGGAACCTGTCGGACTTAGGCCGCCGGATAGACCGTGCGGAAGACATCCGTGCCGCCGGAAAGGGTCCGAACCTTGAATCCGAGCTGCTTGAGGATGCGATAGGCGAGATAGCTGCGCAGGCCGACCTTGCAGTAGACAAAGTATGGGCGCGCCTTGTCGAGCGTGTCCTGCTGGGCGCGCAACTTTCCGACCGGCAGGTTGGTGGCATCGGGAAGGTGCCACGCAGCAAACTCAGCCGGGCCGCGGACATCCAGCAGCACCGCATCCAGCGGCAGGCTGTCCAACTCCTCCGCATACCAGAAATCAACATCTCCCCGCAGCAAGTTACAGGCGACAAAGCCCAGCATATTGACCGCATCCTTGGCTGAACCGTACGGCGGCGCATAGGCCAGTTCCAGGTGCTCCAGATCCCACACGCCCAGGTTGCCGCGCATGGCCGTGGCCAGCACGTCGATCCGTTTATCCACGCCATCATGCCCCACGATCTGTGCCCCCAGGATGCGGTTGCCATCCGGCGAGAAGAGCAGTTTGCAGCGCATGGGCGCCGAACCCGGATAATACCCGGCATGGCCCATCGGCGAGAGATAGACCTTGCGATACGGCAACCCCGCCTTGCGCAACGCCTTCTCGTTCAAGCCGGTCAGGGCCACGGTCAGGTCAAACACCTGCAACACGGATGTCCCCTGCGTGCCGCGATAGCGGCTCTCCCGTCCGCACAGGTTGTCCGCAATCATGCGCCCCTGCCGGTTGGCAGGACCGGCCAGCGGAAGATACGTGCTCTTTCCTGCTACGAACTCCCTGCATTCCACTGCATCGCCGCCGGCGTAGATATCCGGGTCCGAGGTTTGCATCTGATCGTTGACCGCAATACCGCCCAGCGTTCCAAGGGTCAACCCGGCGGCCTGGGCCTGGGCCGCCTGCGGCAACGAACCGAGCGCAAAGACCACGAGGTCAGCCTCGAATGTTGCGCCGCCTTCGGCCTGCACCACCACGACGCCCTGGCGGTCCGTAAACCCGGTGACGCCGCACCCGGTGTGGACATGCACGCCGTGGCGCACCAGCTCTTCCTGCAGCAGTTGCGCCATCTCCGGGTCGAGCGGCCCCATGAGCTGGGGCATCTTTTCGAGCACCGTCACCTCCAGGCCGCGCCGGCGCAGATTTTCCGCCGCCTCGATGCCGATGTAGCCACCCATGACCACGGCGCGCGCGGCCCCTGCCTGAACGCGTGCCAGGATACGATCCATGTCCTCCAGGGTACGCAGCTCGAAGATGGCGGGGTGATCCAGCCCGGGGAGCGGCGGTCGGATCGAACGCGCCCCCGGTGCCAGCACGAGTTTGTCATAGGCTTCCGTATACGTGCGCCCGGTGCGAACTTCGCGCACCAGGACCAGATGCGCGGCGCGATCGATCGCCGTGACTTCTGTCAGCACCCGCACGTCCAGATTCAGCGAGGCCCGCAACGACTCGGGCGTCTGCACCAGCAGGTCATCCCGCTCGACGATCACGCCGCCAATATGATACGGCAGGCCGCAATTGGCGAACGAAACATGCGCCCCCTTCTCGAACACCACGATCTGCGCCTGCTCATTCAGGCGTCGCAACCGTGCCGCACACGACATGCCCGCCGCCACGCCCCCGACGATGACTACTTTCATAGGCCGCTCCTATCGATGGATAAACACAGCCAATGCGCGACACAGAGGGCCCCGCGCGGGCGCGAGCCCGCCTCCTTGACTGGTTGCGATTCAGTGTAGTCCTTGCGGCTCGCCGCTGCAACGCTCCTTCGTCGTTCCTTTTTCCGTATGCGGTCCTGGGGCGGTCATGGGATGGCTGCGGAAAATCGCATGGCGCTGGTATGGCTCGCGGCGGGGCCGGCGGCAAGTAGCCCCGGGCCGCCCCGGGCCGAGGGCGGAGTGTGGCGTTGGGCTTGTATGCGCCTTGCGTGCGCTGGGCTCGAGGGCGAGCCCGCGCTACTGGCCGCAACCGTCTGTCACCAGCACATAACCGACCCATTACCGTCTTCGAGAACTACCGCTTGCGCCCCTCCTCGCGCGCTGATACCCTCGACGCAACGAACGATGGACGATGCGACGCATGCGAAAGCGCAAACGTTGCAACCGAAAGCAAAACAATGAGAAAGTTCCTGCTGGTGGTGTTGGTGGGCGTGGCGGGCGTGGCCTTGTGCCTGTGGCACGTGAGACATTTCAAGGCGCAGCCGGCGAACCAAGGGTTCGAAGTTGCCATGGTGACCATGTCCGGGTCAGCCTGGATCGGGATCAAATACCACACGGAAACGGGCGAGGCCTGGAGTTCCTGGAACGGCAAATGGGTCAAGATCGAGGACCCGACCAAGCTACCCCTAGGGCGTTACGTCATCCGGATGACGCCCCTGGTCAACGACTGGGCCGCTGTCCGGCTGGAGGTGCTGAGCGGGAAAGCCTGGCAGTGCCAGCAAGGCAAGTGGATTGAGCTGACACCTGCCGCACCCTAGGAACCTGTCTGACTTAGGCTCTGGATCGTTCCAGTGCCTTCTGCCGACAGGTTCCTAGAGCTCCACCTGCACACCGAGCTCCACGACGCGGTTGGGGGGCAGACCGAAGAACGCTGCCGCGCTCTGGGCATTGCGGGCCAGCAGCGTGAAGAGACGGCGGCGCCAGTAGACGCGCGGGCTGCGGCGGGAGAGCACAAGCGACTCCTTGCCGAGGAAGTAGCTGGCGCGGGACGGGTCGAAGGGGCCATCCGGCAGATCAATGCGCGCCAGCGTTTCGGGGACGGCTGGCGTTTCCATGAAGCCGTACCGCAGGATGACGCGGGTAATGCCATGCCCAAGGAGCTCAACTTCGTCGCGCTCTTTTTCCAGAACCGTGGGGGTCTCTTCCATGAGTACTGCCACGATTAAGGTGCGGGCGTGAAGAACCTTGTTATGCCGGTAGTTGTGGAGTAGCGCGCGCGGGACCGCCAGGCTACTGCTGGTCAGAAACACAGCCGTGCCCGGCACGCGCACCGGCTGCACCTGCGCCACGTCCTGCACAAAGTCCTCAAGCGGGAACGACTGCGACTCGACCGTCTTGCGCAGGAAGGCGCGCCCGCTCACCCAGGTGCTCATCAGCAGCACAATCACGGCGGCCAGAATCACCACGATCCAGCCGCCGGACATCAGCTTGGCCAGGTTGGCGGAGAAAAGCGACAGGTCGAGGAGCAGGAAGCACGCACCAAAAAAGTAGAGCACCGGTCGTGGAATCGCCGGCCAAAAAGCCGGCGCGATCAGCAGCATGAGGCAGGAAGTAATCAGCATGTCGGCAGAAACCGTAATGCCGTAGGCGGCCGCCATGTGGGTGGAATCCTTGAACACAAGGATCGCGCCTACCGTGAACACATACAGCGCAAAACTGATAAACGGCACATACACCTGCCCGATCGTGCTGGCCGAGGTATGGACAATGCGCAGCCGCGGCCAGAATCCGAGCTGCACCGCCTGGCGGGCCAGCGAGAACGTGCCGGAGATGACCGCCTGCGAAGCAATCACGGTGGCGGCCGTGGCGAGTGCCACGAGAAACGGCACAAACCACGCCGGCGCCAGTAGATAGTAAAGATTCGCAGGGGCGGCGGCCGCGCGCCCTGACGCGATGTGCTGCAGCAGATAGGCCCCCTGCCCCATGTAGTTCAAAAAAAGCGCCGGAAAAACGAGTGCAAACCAGGTGTGCCGGATAGGCTGTTTGCCAAAGTGCCCGATATCCGCATAGAGTACTTCCGCGCCGGTCAGCGCCAGAAAGACGGTGCCCATGAGCGCAAACCCGGACCAGCCATTAATGGTCATCAGGTGAACAGCATGGATCGGATTGAGCGCCGCGAGGATGGCGGGGTATTGGATGATTGCGCGCACACCGAGCACGGCGCACACCGTGAACCAGACCAGCATGACCGGACCGAAGAGGAGTCCGAGGCGCGTGGAACCTTTCGATTGCAACAGGAAGAGCGCCGTCAACGTGAGCAGCGTCAGCGGAATGATCAGCCATTCCAGCATGGGCGCAGTAACCATCACGCCTTCCACGGCGCTCAACACGGAGATGGCTGGCGTAATCACACCATCGCTGAACAGCAGCGCGGCGCCAACCGCACCAACCGTGGCCAGGAGCACGCCGTTGCGCAGTCGCTGCGGACCCAGGCGCACGACCAGCGCCTGGAGCGCGATAATCCCGCCCTCGCCGCGGTTATCCGCGCGCAAAACCAGCAGGATGTACTTCACGCAAACAACGAGCACCAGCAGCCAGAACAGCAGCGAAACCGTTCCCAGAACATTTGCGGACGTGAGGTCGAGTTTGTGCGATCCAACAAAGCACTCGCGCAGGGCATACAGCGGGCTTGTGCCGATATCGCCGAACACCACGCCCAGCGCCGCCACCATCAGGGCCAGCGTCCTGGCGCGGCTGCCGGTCGCCGCCGGTCCGTCAGCCACCACTGGAGTGTCGTTGCTCATCGGTTGCGTGAGACAGACGCCGGAACGTCAATAAACGAAACGGCGGCCACGTCCGTCAGGACGCCGCCGCCGTTGATAAAAACCGCCGTGTTCACAGGCTCCCTGCTATGCCGGCTGCCCGGCTGTCTGTTCCTTGACAGCGGTCTTGGCCTTGGTCGTCTGCAACGTGGCAGGCGTAACTACAGTCACCCATTCAAGGATCGCCATGGTCGAGCCATCGCTGCGGCGCTGGCCGAGCTTGGAAATGCGGGTATACCCGCCTGGCCGCCCGGTGAGCGCGGGAACGACCGTTTCAAACAGACGCGCCACAGCCGCAGGGCTGCGCAGGCGGGCGGCCGTCAAACGACGCGCAGCCAGCGTGCCCTTGCGGGCCAGCGTGACGATCTTTTCCGCGTCCTGCCTGGCCACTTTGGCCTTGGACAGCGTGGTCTGGATGCGATCCCGCAGGATCAGGTTGGCTACCAGCGAACCCAGCATCTGTTCGCGATGGGCCGTGGACCGACCGAATTTCTTAGCAACTCTTCTGTGACGCATGACTCTCGCGCTCCATGTGGGCTGCGCCGCAACAAGCGGCGATCCAGATTCAATCCGCGCCGGGAACCGCGGAAAACTATTCCTCGGACGGACTCTTCTTCTTCGCCGCCGCCATGACTTCCAGCATCTCGGCGTCGAACTTGTACCCCAGGGATAGGCCGAGTTCCAACAGCTTGTCCTTGATCTCGTTCAGCGACTTCTTCCCAAAGTTACGATACTTGAGCATATCGGCCTCGGTCTTCAACGCCAGCTCGCCGACACTGGTGATATTGGCGTTGTTGAGGCAGTTGGCGGCGCGAACGCTGAGCTCAATCTCGTTGACACTCATGTTGAGCACCTTGCGGATGCGGTCGCGCTCCTCGTCAACCTTGCGCTCGGCTTCCTCAAACTCCACCACTTCCTCGCTGTAATCCACGAAAACATCGAGGTGATGACGCAGCACGGCGGCAGCAGTTTTCAGCGCGTCATCCGGGGTCACGCGGCCGTCGGTCCACACATCGAGAATCAGCTTCTCGTAATCGGTGCGCTGGCCAACGCGGGTGTTCTCCACGGCGAAGTTGACACGCGCGACAGGAGAGAAGCTGCTGTCGACCGGAATTCGGCCGATTTCCTGCTCTGCAGTCTTATTCCATTCGGCCGGGAAAAATCCGCGCCCCGTACGAATCTCGACCTCCATGTCGAGTTCGCCATCCACATCCAGCGTCGCGATATGCTGCGTCGGGTTCAGCACCTCGACGCTGTTGTCGAGCTGAAAGTCTCCGGCCGTAATCGTGCAGGGGCCCTTGCGCTTGAGCGAAATCCATCGCGGCGAGCGGTTGTAGCTGCGAAGCAGGACGCGCTTGAGGTTCAGGATGATATCCGTGACATCTTCGCTGACACCCGTCAGGGCGCAAAACTCATGATTTGCCCCCTTGATGCGCACAGAAGTGATGGCCACACCCTCGATCGAGGAAAGCAGCACCCGGCGCAAGGAGTTGCCCACGGTGCGCGCATAACCAACCTCAAAGGGTTCGGCCACAAAACGCGAGTACGTGGGGGTGGCGGTAGTCTCATCCTTGACCACGCGCTTGGGCATCTCAAATCGGCTGAGTCGAATCGGCATGTCTCATCCTTTCAGGCGTTCTGCCGCGTTGCCGCGACACGCCCACCATCACGCATTGACCTAGCGCGAGTAAAGTTCCACAACGGCCTGTTCATTCACGATCGGAGCAATCTGCTCGCGCGTCGGAACGGCCATCACCTCGCCACGAAAATCCTTCTTGTCCAGCGCCAGCCACCCCGGCGTCTGCTGTGTCGTAGCGGCTTCGAGCGCACGCGTGGCCAGATCACGGCTGCGGGCCTGATTGCGCACTTCCACCACATCGCCGGCCTTGAGGATGATGGACGGCACGTTGGCCAGCTTGCCGTTGACCAGCATGTGTCGGTGCAGCACGAACTGCCGCGCCGCACGACGCGACGCCGCAAATCCAAGCCGGTACACGAGATTATCGAGCCGCAGTTCCAGCATCTGCAGCAACAGCTCACCGGTGACGCCCTGGCGGCGCAACGCTTCGCGGAAGAAACGCTTGAACTGCACTTCCTGCATGCCGAACTGGCGGCGCAGGCGCTGCTTTTCACGCAACTGCGCGCCGTACTCCGACATCTTGCGGGCGCGGCGGGCCACATGCATGCCTGGGGCGCCATGCCCCTGGTCGATGGCGCACTTTGCCATATAGCAACGCGCACCCTTCAAGAACAACTTCATCCCCTCGCGGCGGCACAGCCGGCAGGCGGGTCCTGTGTACCTACCCATTAGACTCTCCTTCTCTTACGCGCACGGCAACCATTGTGCGCAATCGGCGTGCAATCGCGAACCACACTGATATGGATCCCGGCAGACTGAATCGCGCGTACGGCGGACTCACGTCCTGCGCCAGCGCCCTGCACGCGAACCTCCACCTCATGCATGCCCTTGGCCACGGCCTGTCGGGCAGCGTCCTGAGCAACCATGGTGGCCGCAAAGGCCGTGCACTTGCGCGAGCCGCGGAACCCGGCCTTACCGGCCGAACTCCACGCAATCACACCACCGCGCGCATCGGTGATGGAAACAATGGTGTTGTTAAAAGACGAACGCACAAAGGCAATACCGGATGGAATCGACCGTACTTTCGCCTTGCGGATCTTCGCGTCAGCCGCAGCCTTGGCCTTCGCATCATCGCCTTCGCCCAGAATTGCAGCCGCCTCGCTATTGACGGGGGCGGCCGTGGCCGGAGCCGCGGCGGGCTTTTCCTGAATGGTTACTTCTTCGCTCATGCGTCAGCCTCGGGGGTATCTTCGGTGCGGCTGCACCGCCGTCCGACGGCATACGTGCCGACGGAACGCGCGGATTAAGCCTTCTTATCGTCGCTCTTGATTGCCTGGCGAACGGCCTTGTCGCGGACGGCGCCAACGGTTTTCTTCGCGCCCTTGCGGGTGCGAGCATTCGTGCGTGTACGCTGCCCGCGCACCGGCAGCCCGCGCTTGTGCCGCATGCCGCGGTACGAGCCGATGCTGATCAGGCGGCGGATGTTCTGCGACACTTCACGTCGCAAATCACCTTCCACGCGATAGTGCTCTTGGATAAAAGCAGTAATATGACGGATCTCGTCCGGTGTCAGGTCGCCCGCCTTCTTGGCCGGATCAATCTTGCACTGCGCCACGACTACGTGAGCACGTGTGATCCCGACGCCGAAAAGGTATGCTAGCGCGTAAGCCACGCGCTTCCTGTCCGGAATATCCACACCCAACAATCTTGGCATGGCAACTCTCCAACTATCCTTGGCGCTGTTTATGGCGCGGATTGGTGCAAATGATGCGCACAACGCCACGCCGCCGTACCACACGGCAGCGCTCGCATATTCGCCTGACGGAACTGCGAACTTTCATGACTTCGTTTCCCCGTTCAAAAAGAGATTTAAGATACCCAATTCCCACCCCCAAAGTCCATCACAAAAAAAATAAATTATACAAGCGTCATAATCTCCGCGCCATCCGCACACACGCACACCGTGTGTTCGAAGTGCGCCGACAGCCTTCGGTCACGCGTCACCACGGTCCACTTGTCGGCCAGTATCTCCACCTCGGCGCCACCGAGGTTGACCATCGGCTCAATGCAAAACGTCATGCCAGGCTTCAGTAACGGGCCATGCCCAGGCTTGCCATAGTTTGGCACCTGCGGCTCCTCGTGCAGTTCACGTCCGACACCGTGGCCGACAAACTCACGCACCACACGGCACCCGCCTGCGCGCACTGTCTGCTCCACGGCGGACGACACATCGGACAGATGCGCGCCCGCACGCACGGCCGCAATCCCTGCCTCCAGCGCGCGTCGCGTCGTGGCCGTCAGGCGCTCACCATCCGGCGACGCCGCACCGACGATCACTGTAGTCGCGGTGTCGCCAATGAAGCCTTCGTGCTTCACGCCCACATCAATCGACACCAGGTCTCCGGACTCGATCCGCCGCGGGCCGGGGATACCGTGGATAACCTCCTCGTTCACCGAGACACAAATCGCACCGGGAAACAACACGGCTCCGCCGGCGCCGCGATACCCGAGAAAGGCACTGGTAGCGCCGCGTGCCAGAATCAACTCCCGCGCGAGCTCATCCAGTTCACGCGTGGTCATTCCGGGCACGACCGCCGCGGCGAGCCGCTGCAGGATCCCGGCGGCTATCCTTCCGCTCACGCGCATCGCCGCGAGTTCGCTCTCGGTCTTGCAAACAATCATTGCAATGCCTGAACAATCCGCCCGGCGACTTCGTCCGCGGCACCCACCCCATCCACCCGCACCAGCAATCCGCGGGCACCGTACCACTCGATCAGCGGCGCGGTATCCTTGCGAAACACGCCAAGCCGTTGGCGTACGGTTTCGCTGTTGTCGTCCTTGCGCTGCACCAGGTCAACCTGACAGGCGTCACACTTGCCCGCCACGCGAGGCGGCAGCGTACGCACATGGTAGCCCTTGGAGCAGGCAGGACACATCAGACGTCCAGCCAACCGCTCAATCAAAATTTCCTCGGCCACGTCCAGCAGCACCGTGCCGCGAATGCGCCCGCCTTGCGCCGCAACCACCGTCTCCAGCATCTCGGCCTGCGCTACCGTGCGCGGAAAGCCGTCCAGCAGGACCTGCAGATCAGCGCCCCCCGCAACCAGCAGATCGGTAATAATCCGTCCGATCAACTCGTCGGGCACAAGCTTTCCCTGCTTCATGTACCCATCCGCCTCGCGGCCGGCCGGGGTGCCCTGCTTAACGGCACTGCGCAGCAGATCCCCACTCGAGACGTGGCGTACGCCCAAACAGCCGACGAGCCGTTCGGCGGCCGTTCCTTTGCCAGAGCCCGGGGCGCCAAGAAGGATGATTGCTTCCATGTGATTGTGAACAGACGGGTTACGGACAGACTGACTACTTCCGCCCCTGCAAACGGCCGTGCTTGAGAAAGCCGTCATAGTTGCGCATGAGCAGGTGGGACTCCATCTGCCGCAGGGTGTCGAGCGCCACGCCCACAACAATCAGCAGGCTTGAGCCACCGAAGAACGAGGACATCTCCCACGGAATTTTCAGGTAGGCGCGCAGGGCCTGCGGCACAATGGCCACCGTCACCAGCCCGAGTGCGCCAAAGAAGGTCACGCGCGTCATCACCATATCCAGGTGCTCCGCCGTGGCCATACCGGGGCGGATGCCGGGCACATACGAGCCATTGCGCTTGAGGTCGTCCGAGATGCGCACAGCGTTAAACTGCGTAGCCACCCAGAAGTACGAAAAGAAAAAGATGAGCACGGCATAGCATAAAATATGCACCGGGCTAGCCATGTCGTTGAGGCTGCTGCCAAAGGTCTGCAGCCCCACCAGGATCGAATGCAGGAAGGGTGTGGCAAACGCATCCGGCGAGATGCGGCTCATAGCGGCGCCGGAAAACTGGATCAGCGGCTGGGCAAAGATGATGGGCATCACGCCGGAGTAATTTACGCGCAGCGGCATATAGGTGTTCTGGCCGCCGTACTGTTTGGTGCCCACCACGCGCTTGGTGGAATGGATCGGGATCTTGCGGAGCCCCTGCGTCAGCATGACGGTTCCCATGACGACCAGAAAACCGAGCACCAGCAGCAGCAGCAATTCAAAAATGCTGGCGCCGCCGACGGTGAAGTACCGCTGCCAAGCCTCGAAAATGGCGGCCGGCAGGCGGCTGCAGATGTTCACCATAATCACAACCGAACTGCCGTTGCCAATACCGCGCAGCGTAATCTGGTCACCCAGCCACACGATAAACATCGTGGACGTGGTCATGGTGAGAACGGTCAGCAGGCGAAACGGAAGGCCGCAGAATGAGGGGTCGACCAGATTGAGCTCCCCCATGCCGAGCGCACCCGGCTTTTCAAGCACCGCCGCCAGCGCGTACGACTGGCAAATCACCAGCACCAGCGTGAGATAACGTGCGTACTGGTTGATTTTGGCGCGCCCGGCGTCGCCCTCACGCGAGAGCCGCTCCAGCGCGGGGATGACTGCCGTCAACAGCTGAACCACAATCGTTGCGCTGATGTACGGCCAGATGCTGAAAAACCCGACCGAGCACTGGCTCATCGCGCCGCCGCTAAAGACATCAAACCAACCCATCAGCCCGCCACCGCCGGTTTGCTCACGAATGCGGTTGAGTGCCTCCTCGAGCGCATGCCAGTCCACACCCGGGGTCGGCACCATGGAAACCAGGCGACAGATAAACACCAGGCCGACCGTAAACAAGATGCGCTTGCGCAATTCCGGGATGCGAAACGTATTGGCAAAGGCGGCAAGCATGGCATGTCCTCGGGGGCAGGAGTACGGGGTCAAGAATCAGGATGCCGAAGGGGGTACGCAAGCCAGTACCATCATGAAGCCACCCGCCGTCTCAACCTGACACGTGAACGCCGACGTCTCCCTTGTAGATGCTGAATTCCGACTCCTGAATACAACTATCAAATTACGACGCACGATCCGCCCGCCGCCTCGATCTTCATGCGCGCGGCCGCGCTGAAAGCATGTGCCTTGATCGTAAGTTTCTTCGCGCATTCGCCGTCCGCCAAAATCTTGATGCGGTCGGGATGACGCGGCGCCAGACCGGTGCTGCGCAGCAGCTCGGGTGTAACTTCGACGCCTTCCGCGAAAACAGCCAGCGCCTCCAGGTTCACGCTACAGCAGAGCACGCGCGTAGAATTCTTAAACCCGCGCTTGGGAAGGCGGCGCAACAGAGGCATCTGGCCGCCCTCAAAGGCAACCTTGTGCTTGTGCCCCTTGCGGGCATTCTGTCCCTTATGGCCTTTGCCGCACTGGCGGCCATGCCCCGAAGCCGTGCCGCGCCCCACACGCTTGCGAGGGCGCCGGCTACCAGGGGTATTCGTCAAAGTGGAGAGATCCATGTATGCGTACTCCGGATGATGTTCAAGCCCGCGCGGCAGCAATGCTCTCGGCCGAACGGAGTTTTTGCAGGGATGCGATCGTGGCCTTGACCACATTCAGTCTGTTCTTGCTGCCCAGCGACTTACCGATCACGTCGCGCACACCGGCAGCCTCAAGCACCGGACGCATGCCTCCGCCCGCGATGACGCCCGAGCCGTCCGGGGCTGGCTTCAGCAGCACACGGCCGCCGTCGCACGCACCCAGAACCTCATGCGGAATCGTCTTGCCATGCATGGTGATCTTGATCATGCGCTTGCGCGCCGTCTCGCCGCCCTTACGGATGGCATCGCTGACCTCGTTGGCCTTGCCAAAGCCGAAGCCAACGCGCCCCGCGCGATCACCGACCACGACCACAGCGCTGAAACTGAAGCGGCGCCCGCCCTTGACGACCTTGGCGCAGCGGTTGACAAACACCACCCGCTCATCCATGCCGTCGCCCTGGGACTGGCCTTGGGAATTTCGATCCATCGCGCTCACTTCGTCACCTCCGTCGCACCAGTCGCGTCATTCGTAATCTTCAGGCCGCCGGCCACTGCGGCCTCGACCAGTTGCTTGACGCGGCCATGAAACCGGAATCCGCCGCGGTCGACGACCACCTGCCGCAAACCCTTGGCTAGCGCAGCTTCCGCTGCCAGCGCGCCCACCTGCTTGGCGGAGCTGAGATTACATCCCGCCACCGCCTTGCCGGAAGAAGTATGCGCCAGCGTGCATCCAGCCGCATCGTCGATGAACTGCACATACAACTGGCGGTTCGAAACGAAGATTGCCATGCGCGGGCGCACAGCCGTGCCATGCACGCGCTGCCGCAGACGCCGGTGCCGAATGATTCTCTGATCCTTGCGATTGAAGCTCATGTCTCGCTCCGCTTGCCCCGCACCTTATGCGACGGTCTTGCCTTGCTTGCGGCGGATTTGCTCGCCGACGTACTTGATGCCCTTGCCCTTGTAGGGTTCGGCCGGGTAGAATCCACGAATGCGGGCGGTGGTGTCTCCCACCATCTCCTTGTCGATCCCGTCGATCGTAAGCTGAACGCCCTGCTTCTCCGTCACCTTGATCCCCGCGGGAATCGCGAAATCCTTTGGCGCGGCAAAGCCCAGCCAGAGTTGCAGCCTGGCGCCCTGCACCGCAGCCTTGAAGCCGGTGCCTTCAATGATCAGTTCTTTGCGGTACCCCTTGGTGACGCCCTGAATCATGTTGACGACCAGGGTGCGGCTCAAGCCGTGACGGCTCTTCTGGCCACGGGAATCATCCGTACGCGTCACCAGCACCTTGCCGGTCTCGACGCCTGCAGAGATACCCGATGGCAGCTCGCGCTCGAGCTGGCCCAGCGGCCCCTTGACCGTCACATGTCCGCCGCTGGCGGTTACCGTGACGCCGGTCGGTATGACGACCGGCTGTTTGCCGATTCTCGACATCGCACACCCCTTACCAGATTGTACAGATCAACTCTCCGCCAAGCTTTCGCTGGCGGGCGTCCTTGCCGCTCATGACGCCATCCGAAGTGCTCAGCACCGCGGTGCCCATGCCGCCGAGAACGCGCGGAATATCCATGTAGCCGCAAAAACGGCGCAGACCAGGCTTGCTCTCGCGGCGTATACCGCGAATCGCCGGCTCGGCCAGCTCGCTGTATTTCAGCTCAATGTGCAACACGCGCCGACCATCACCCGCAAGGGTATAGCTAGCGATGTAGCCTTCCGCCTGCATCACACGCGCCACCTCGCCTTTGAGGCGAGAGCCAGGCATGTCCAATGAAGGCATGCCAGCTTTTTGCGCGTTGCGTATGCGCGTCAACATATCCGAAATCGGATCCGACCAACTCATCGTCCTGCCCTCACCAGCTTGCCTTGGTCACGCCGGGGATCTGTCCGGACACAGCCAGCTCGCGAAAACACAAACGGCAGAGCTGGAACTTACGCATGAAAGCGCGTGCACGACCGCAGCGAGTGCAGCGATAGTACTTGCGCACCGAAAACCTGGGCGTGCGTTTCGCCTTTTCCATCAAGCATGTCTTGGCCACAGCGGATTCCCTTCTAGCGGCCCGCGAAAGGCATTCCCAGCTGGGAAAGCAGTTCGCGCGCCTCCTTATCATTGCGGGCCGTCGTCACAAAAGTGATATCCATGCCCTTCTCCGTACCGCCGCCAGACCCTCCAGCGAGCTCCGGAAAAATCGTCTGTTCCTTCAGGCCGAGCGTGTAATTCCCGCGCCCGTCGAAACCGCGATTGGCAACCCCACGAAAGTCACGAATACGCGGCAGCGCGGCGTTAATCAGGCGGTCCACAAACTCGTACATCCGATCGCCGCGCATGGTCACCTTGGCACCGATGACCATGCCCTCGCGCAACTTGAAGTTCGAGATGCTTTTCCTGGCTTTGCACAGCATCGGCTGCTGGCCGGTGAGCGCGCCCAGGTCGTGCAACAGCGACTTCTGCGCATCTTTCTCTACGATGCCGAAGCCCATGTTGACCACTACCTTGGTGAGACGCGGCACGAGCATGGGGTTCTTAAACCCCAGCGCAGCACTTAGCGCCGGCACCAATTCCTTGCGATATTTATCCTTCAGTCTGGCCATTTTCGCCGCTCCTACTGCAGCAACTTTCCGGATCGTTTGGACCGGCGCACGAGCTGGTCGCCCTGCCGTTCGCGCGTAATGCGCGTGCCCTTCTTCTTGTCCGGATCGTAGGGCATGAGATTTGAGAGATCAATCGGAGCTTCCCGCTTGATGAAACCGTCCTTGGACTGGGTCGTCGCCTGAGACCGTCGCACCGACTTCTTAACGACGTTGATCCCCTCCACGAACGCCTTCCCCTTACCAGGCACTACACGCAGCACCTTGGCCGTCTGACCGGCAAAGATACCCGTGATGACGATTACCATGTCATCCTTCTTGACGCGTGCCACACTCATTCAAACCACCTCCGGCGCCAGCGAGATCACCTTCATGTAGTTCCGGTCACGCAATTCCCGCGCAACCGGGCCAAAAATGCGCGTCCCCATCGGGTTCAGCTTCGCGTCGACAATCACGCATGCGTTCTGGTCAAACCGTACGCTGGAGCCATCCGCGCGCCGGATAGGATGCCCCGTGCGAACCACCACGGCCAGGCAAACCTGACCCTTTTTGATCGCGCCGGTGGGCATCGCTTCCTTGATCGCTACCTTGATCACATCACCAATGTGGGCAAACGTTTTGCGCTGCCCGATGATACGAAAGCACATGGCAAGCTTGGCGCCCGTATTATCAGCGACCACCAGTTCGGTTGCTTCCTGAATCATGCCTTCTGCGCTCCTTTGGCAACCTGCGTCACCGCCACCAGCCGCCAGTGCTTCAGCCGGCTGATGGGACGACACTCCGCAATTTCAACCTGGTCGCCCACCTGCGCCTCATTGCGCTCGTCATGGGCGTGGTACGCCTTGAACTGACGGACAACCTTCCCGTACTTGGGATGTGCCCGGCGACGCTCCGTGCGCACCACGATGCTCTTGTTGCCGCTCTTGCTGGTCACCACGCCCTTGCGGTGCTTGCGACTGTTGCGCTCAACCGTCTCGGGTGTCACTACTTCTGTTGTCGTCTCAGCCATCACTTGCCTGCCTTCTGCGCGTGCGCAATGGTCTGCATGCGCGCCACATCCCGGCGCAGCGTGCGTATGCGAACCGGCTTGTCGGCGCCTTCCCCCGTGCGGTGCTTCAGCTGCAGATCACGCAATTCCTGTGTGACCTCGCGAATGCGACCGGCGAGCTCCTCCGCCTTCAACTCTCTCAATTCCCTCGTCTTCATCGCTGACCGTCTCCTGCCGCTACCTGCGGCTGATCAACTGCGTGCGGAGTCCCAACTTCGTGGATGCCAGCCGCAAACACTCGCGCGATACGGCCTCCGGCACACCACCGACCTCGAAAATAACCTTGCCTGGCAGCACGACGGCCACCCAGAACTCGGGATTGCCCTTGCCTTTACCCATGCGCACTTCAATCGGCTTGCGGGTCACCGGCTTGTCTGGAAACACGCGGATCCAGAGCTTGCCCTTACGCTTCATGAACCGGTTGATGGCGACACGGCAGGCTTCAATCTGGGTGTTCTTGAGCCACCCGCGATCGAGCGATTTCAGGCCGAATTCGCCGTATGCCAGCTCCGTTCCGGAAGTGGCGTACCCGCTGCGGTTCCCTTTAGATTGTTTGCGGTGCTTAACCCGCTTAGGCATGAGTGGCATTGGTGCGTCTCCTGGTATTCGTACGCGCCGGCTGGAAATCGTCCTTCTTGCAGATCCACACCTTGACGCCGATCAGTCCAGCCGTCGTGTGCGCCTCAGCAAACCCGTAGTCAATATTGGCGCGGAGCGTGTGCAACGGCACTTTGCCCTGCTTGCTCCACTCGACACGCGATATCTCCGCGTTGTTGATGCGACCGCAGCAGCGAATCTTGATGCCATCCACGCCCATGTCCATGGCGACCTTCTCGGCACGCTTGATGGCGCGCTTGATGGCCACGCGGCGTTCAACCTGCTGCGCAATGCTCTCCGCCACCAACTGCGCATTGGCATCCGGATCTCGCACCTCGTGGATCTCGATGTAGATCTCCTTGCCTGTCCTCTTGGCGAGGTCAGCGCGAACCTTGTCGATATCCTGGCCTTTGCGTCCGATCACGATGCCCGGACGAGCGGTATGAATATTCACCCGCACGCGATTGGCATAGCGCTCGATGATGATCTTGGCGACGGCCGCATTTTCGAGGCTCTTGCGAACCTCCTCGCGGATCATCATGTCCTCTGCCAGCAGTTCGCCAAAATGCTTCTTGCCGCTGAACCAGCGTGAACGCCACTGTTTGTCCAGGGCGATCCGGAAGCCTATCGGATTGACTTTCTGTCCCAACGTACCGCTCCTTCCCGCAAACCAAACAACATCTACTCGGCCGGACTGTCCGGCTGTCCGTCTGTCAACACCACTTTCACGTGGCATAACCGCCGCGCAATGGGACTGGCGCTACCTCGCGCCCGTGCCCAGTGCCGCCGCATCCGCGTACCTTCGTCGAACACTGCCAGCTTAACGCGCAGATGTTCAACATCGAGATTGGCATTGGTCCGCGCGTTAGCGAGAGCTGACTTGAGCGTCTTGCCCAGCGTCAGCGCCGCTTTCAGCGGACTAAAATCCGTAATCTGCATCGCCTGTGCGATGGGTAGCCCCTGCACCTTGCGTGCCAGAGGACGACCCTTCAACGCCGAAAGTCGCACATTACGCGTTATGGCTGTCACTTCCATGCTGCTCTCCTACCGCGCCACAACCTTGTCGGTGTGGGTGCCATGCGCCCGGAAGGTGCGCGTGGCTGCAAACTCGCCGAGTCGGTGCCCCACCATGTTCTCGGTAATAAAAATCGGGATGTGCTGCTTTCCGTTATGAATCGCAAACGTGTGCCCGATAAAATCCGGCATAATCATTGAGCGCCTCGACCAGGTCTTGATCGGAGCCTTGCGGCCGGACTTGTTCATCAGCTCGACCTTGCGGAGGAGCTTGGGTTCCACATAGGGACCTTTTTTTACGGACCGCGACATGGTTTACTTTCTCCGCTTTACAATAAACTTGCTGGACGGGTTGCGGCGCTGGCGCGTCTTGCCACCCTTGGCCAGCTGACCCCACGGAGACCGCGGGTGCCCGCCACCAGAGGTGCGTCCTTCGCCACCGCCCATCGGATGATCAACCGGGTTCATGGCCACACCGCGCACCGTCGGACGGATACCCATCCAGCGTTTACGCCCGGCCTTGCCAAACTTCACGCTGCTCCACTCCGCGTTGCCAACCAAGCCGATGGTCGCCATGCAGCGGCTATTCACGCGCCGCACCTCCCCGGAAGGAAGCCGCAGCGTGACAAAGCCACCTTCGCGGGACATCACCTGGCAACTGTTGCCAGCCGAGCGCGCCAGCACGCCGCCGCGGCCGGGCACAAGCTCGATGTTATGCACAAAAATTCCCAGCGGCACCTTCTCCAGCGGCACCGCATTGCCAACCCCGGGCTCTGCGTCCGGACCCGCCAGCACCAGCGCGCCCACCAGCAAACCATCCGGAGCCAGAATGTAGCGCTTCTCGCCGTCGACATAATGCAGCAGCGCCAGATTTGCAGAGCGGTTCGGATCATACGCGATCGCTGCCACACGCGCGGGAATGCCGATCTTGTCGCGCCGGAAATCCACAATGCGATAGCGCGTCTTGGTCCCGCCGCCGCGATGCCGCGTCGTGATCCGGCCCACGTTGTTCCGGCCCGATCCGCGCTTCTGCGCCTCGGTCAGACCCCGTTCCGGCTTCTGCTTCGTGATCTCATCAAACGTCTGGGCTACGTGGTGACGCTGCCCATCGGATGTCGGTTTAAAATTCTTGAGCCCCATGTCTCGTTCCCTCCGGCGGCGTTACACAGCCTCGATGCGTTCGCCCGCCTTCAATGTCACGATCGCCCGCTTCCAGGCCGACGTACGGACCGTGCGGCGATTGCGCAGCACGCGCGATTCGCCCTTGTAATTCTGCGTATTGACAGACAGCACATGCACGCCAAACTGCTTTTCAACGGCCTGGCGGATCTCTGGCTTGCGGGCCTTGCTCGCCACTTCGAGCTGAAACTGGTTCATCCCGCCAAGAATGGTACCCTTCTCGGTCACCTGAATCTTCCGAATAATGCCGGCGTGCTTCATGCTGCAACCTCCGCCTTCTTCACCAAACGCGCCGTCAAAACTGCAAGTCCCGCACGCGTCGTCAGGACCGTCCGATGGCGAACCAGATCATATACACCAACATCGGCCGCTCTGACAACAGCAACCTTTGGAATATTATGCGTAGCCCGCACCAGTTTTACATCGGGTTGGTCAACGACGATCAGGCATCCACGTGTGATTCCGAGCTTCAGCAGCAGCGCTGCGAGCACCCGGGTCTTGGCTTCGGCGAGGTCAAAGCTCTCAATTGCGATGAGGCCGCCATCATGAATCCGCTCGCTGAGCGCGTGCCGGTAGGCGAGCTGGCCAACCTTGCGGTTGATCTTGGTTTCAAAACTGCGGGGTCGAGGACCGAATGCTACGGCGCCGCCGCGCCAAACGGGCGACTGCCGCAGACCGGCGCGTGCACGGCCGGTGCCCTTCTGCTTCCAGGGCTTCTTGTTGCTGCCGGCCACTTCGCCCTTGGAGAGCGTCGAGGCTGTGCCGGCACGGCGTGCGTTCTGGGTCGCCACGACGACATCCTTAACGGCTTGTCCGCCACGGTCGAGCACCAGCATCGCATCGTCAACCGCCACATGGCCGCCAGCTTCGCCGGTCGTCTTGTACAGTTTGATCGAACTCATCGGATCCCTACCCCTTCTTCAGGGACTTTTTGATCACCACTACGCCGCCCACCGGACCAGGAATTGCGCCCCGAACCAGCAGCAAATTATCGTCCTTGCGAACCTGAACCACCGCAAGATTGCGCGCCTTGCGCGTCACTGCGCCCATGTGCCCCGGCATACGCTTACCCTTGTGCACCCATCCTGGCAAATCGCGGGCACCAATACCGCCAACACGTCGCTTGGAGTGGCCGCCATGCGTCATCGGGCCACCGGCCATGCGGTACCGTCGCACCACACCCGCAAAACCGCGTCCCTTGGTGGTCGCCGAAACGTCCACCTGCGCAATCCCATCAAAAATTCCAACCGTGATCAAGTCGCCGGCCTTGACCGATTCGCCTTCGTCAAGCTGAAACTCCCGCAGCTCGCGGCAGGGTGTGACCCCGGCCTTCTCATAACGCACGGCCAGCGCCTTGGTCAGCCGCCCGGCTTTTTGGTCGCCGTAACCGAGCTGCACGGCTGAGTAGCCGTCCTTGTCCGGTGCCTTTACCTGGACGACCGGACATGGCCCAGCCTCAATGACCGTCACGGCAACGCGCCGTCCCTGGGCGTCCCAGACCTGCGTCATGCCAATCTTCTTACCTATCAAGCCTTGCATGGTTGCTCCATCCCGCCTAGACGCGAATTGAAATATCCACACCCGCGGGCAGGTTCAGCTTCTTCAGCTCATCCACCGTCTTAGCCGTTGGGCTCACGATGTCAAGCAATCGCTTATGCGTTCGCATTTCAAACTGGTCCATGGACTTCTTGTCCACGTGCGGGCTCCGGTTCACGGTGAAACGCTCAATCCGCGTAGGGAGCGGAATAGGTCCCACCACCTGAGCCCCGGTGCTGCGGGCCGTGTCGATAATATCCGTCACGGCCTGATCCAGCACCCGGTGGTCGTATCCCTGCAATCGAATGCGTATGCGCTGACTTTGCATTCTCGCGTCACCTGTTCAATAGTTGTTCTCTCACTGCCTTCGGCACCACAGCGAACTCGTCGGGCTCCATCGTGTAGCTGGCGCGTCCGCGCGTGAGCGATCGGATCGCCCCCGCGTATCCGAACAACTCCGCCAGCGGCACGTGCGCGCGGATGATCTGCGTGTCGCCACGCATCGTCATGTCACGCACCTGTCCTCGCCGGCCGTTCACGTCCCCGATCACCTCGCCGACGTGTTCCGGCGGCGTGATAATGTCCAGGCACATGATCGGTTCCAGCAACTCAGGGTGCGCCGCTTGCGCCGCCTCCCGGAACGCCATGACCGCCGCCGTCCGAAAGGCCACATCCGTGGCCATTTCCTCGTCCGCGATCGCAACTTCCTTCACGCGTGCCAGCACGTCCGTCATCGGGTACCGCGCCAGCACACCGGTCAAAATCCCATCCGTCAGACCCTGCTCCAGACACTCTCCCAACGCTTCACTGTTGTCCAGTGCGCGGAGCGCGCCCGCCGCGACTTCCGTCGCATGGCCGCTCCCGCGTTCGCGCGGCGACACTTCCACCGATATCCGTGCCCAGTGGCGCTTGCCGCCAAGCTCGCGATCAAACAGATGCGTGGCGCAGGCTGTAGCCGTCACCGTCTCGTAGTACGAGACCATCGGCTTACCGGTATTGGCTTCCACCGAAAACTCGCGGCGCAGGCGGTCTACCAGGATCTCCAAATGCAACTCGCCCATGCCACTCAAAATCGTCTGCCCGGTCTCCGGGTCCAACCTCACGATGCAGGTCGGGTCCTCGGAAGCCAGAGCTTTCAGCGCCCCTTCAAGCTTCTCACGGTCGGCCCGCGACTTCGGCTCGATCGCCATGAACATCACCGGTTCCGGCGCTTGGATCCGTTCGAGCGCCACGGGTTGATTCTCGGCGCACAGCGTGTCGCCGGTAGTCGCGTCCTTCAACCCTACAACTGCACCAATATCGCCAGCTTGCAACGACTCGCACTCGCTCTGCGCGTCCGCATATAATCGGACCAGCTTCAGCAACCGCTCTCGCTTCTTAGTTCGTGGATTGAAAACATTCTGCCCTTTGCGAACCCGCCCGGAATACACCCGGATAAAAAAGAGGCGCCCGACATACGGATCCGTTGCGATCTTGAACACCAGCGAACTCATCGGAGCGTCTGCGTTGGCTTCACGCACCATGCGGTTTCCGGTCTTGACCTCGATGGCCTCCACGGCCGGCCGATCTTCCGGCGACGGCAAGTAGGCCAGCACAGCATCCAGTAACGGCTGAACGCCCTTGTTGCGCAATGACGAACCGCATACGACTGGCACGATCCGTCCAGCGAGAGTTGCGCGCCGAATGGCTGGCCGCAGCACCTCCGCCGGCAGATCCGTCGTCTCAAGATAGCTTGGAAGCAACTCCTCGTCCGCCTCGGCGATCTGCTCCACCAGTTGCATGCGGGCCGCTTCCGCGGTTGCACACAACTCGTCAGGAATCGGCTGCCGTCGCACCGTTCGCCCGTTGTCCGCCTCATCGAAAGTCAAGGCCTGACGTTCCAGCAGATCGATCACACCCTGAAATCCGGCCTCGCGGCCCCAGGGGAGAAAGAGTGGCGCGGGATTGGCTCCCAGCTTGCGGCGTATCTCGGCTACAACAGCGTTAAAATCGGCGCCCATGCGATCCATCTTGTTGATGAAGGCCAGCCGCGGCACCCGGTATTTATCAGCCTGTCTCCAGACCGTTTCCGATTGCGGCTGCACACCACCCACAGCACAGAACACGCCGATAGCACCATCGAGCACGCGCAGCGAGCGCTCCACCTCGATGGTGAAATCCACGTGACCGGGCGTGTCAATGATATTGATCTGCGCATCATGCCACGCACAGGTGATCGCCGCACTTGTAATGGTTATGCCGCGTTCCCGCTCCTGGATCATCCAGTCGGTGACGGTATTGCCGTCGTCGACGTTTCCAAGCTTATGCGTGCGTCCAGCGTAGAAAAGAATGCGCTCAGTAGTCGTGGTTTTGCCCGCATCGATATGCGCCACGATTCCAATGTTCCGGACCTGCGCGAGCGTAAACTCACGCTCGCCCGGTGAAACACCAGACTTGCCTACTTTGCACTCTTTGACCTTGCCGTCCAAGACGCCTGCTCCACGCGAATTTTCAAAGAACAAGTTGGCGGCTCGCAGCCGCCGCGCGCCTACCAAGCATAATGCGCAAAGGCCTTGTTGGCCTGTGCCATCTTATGCGTGTCGTCGCGCTTCTTGATCACATTGCCCTGGCCGTTGTAGGCCTCCAATAATTCCAAAGCGATCGCCTTCGGCATGGGCGTGCCGCGCCGGGTGGCGGCAAACTGCGCCATCCAACGCAACGCGAGCGCGAGCTGACGGGCAGGCCGGATCTCGACCGGGACCTGATACGTCGTGCCGCCGACGCGCCGCGACTTCACCTCAACCTTGGGCTTCATGTTTCCAATGGCCTGGTCAAGAACTTCCAGCGGATCTTTGCCGGTCTTGGCCGCCATTTCGTCAAGGGCGCCATAGACGATATGCTCAGCCGTGGTCTTTTTACCGCGCTTCATCATGCTGCTGACAACACGCGCCACGAGTTCGCTGTTGAACTTCGGGTCGGCCGTCAACCGCCGCTTGCTTGCTCTACGTCTTCTCGACATAACTTAGCCCGCCTGAAAAATTACTTCTTCTCTTCCGTCTTCGCAACCTTGACGCCGTACTTCGAACGGCTGCGGTTCCGGCCTGCGACACCCAGGCTGTCCAGGCAACCCCGCACAATGTGGTACCGCACGCCGGGAAGATCCTTGACGCGGCCGCCACGCACCAGCACAACGCTGTGCTCCTGCAAATTGTGCCCCTCGCCCGGAATGTATGCCGTCACCTCGTAACCCGTGGTCAGACGCACACGCGCCACCTTGCGCAATGCGGAGTTCGGCTTCTTGGGCGTCTGGGTCTTCACAACCAGACAGACGCCACGGCGCTGCGGGCACGACTTGAGCGCCGGCGACTTGCTCTTCTTGCGCAGCGGCGTGCGTCCCTTGCGAACGAGTTGATTAATGGTCGGCATGCGGTGCAATCCTTCTGTGGAACACGAAAGGCAATGAATATAGCAGTACGTCGCTCAGCACGCAAGCCCACTTTTGTTTTTTTTTAACGCCGCCTGCCTGACGCCCTCCGGCGGAGGTGTTGCGCTGTTTTGTCCATTGACAAAACAGTTCATTGTTCTATGCTGTTTTTCATGGAAGAATCGGCGCTTTTGTTCAACAATCTGGGTGTTCGGTTCGGGTCGCGCCGAAGCGAAGTTGTCGCGCTGGACAACCTCAGTCTCTCCGTGCCCGCCGGAACGATCTTTGGCTTTCTCGGGCCTAACGGTGCGGGTAAGACCACGGCCATCCATGTTCTCCTCGGGTTTCAACAAGCCACCTCGGGTAGCGCGGCCGTCTTTGGCTGCGATGTGCGTCAGGCGATCGCACGGCAGCGGATCGGCTATCTGCCGGAACATCCGGATGCCTATCGCTTTTTGTCTGGCCGCGAAATGCTGCTGTTTGCTGGAAAACTGTGCGGTCTGTCCGGAGCCGCCCTGGAACAGCGCACGCAAGCCGTGCTACAGGAAGTCGATCTGGCGGACGTCGCGAACCGGCAGATCGCCACCTACTCACGCGGCATGCGCCAGCGCATCTGCCTCGCGCAGGCGCTGCTGCACGATCCTGACCTGCTGATTTTGGACGAGCCGACGGGCGGACTTGACCCGCTGGGACGCCTGCTGATCCGCCGAATTATCAGCGACTGGCGCGCCCGCGGCAAAACGGTCTTCTTCTCCTCACATGAACTTTCCGAGGTCGAGCTGGTCTGCGATCACGTCTGCATCCTGGCGCGCGGACGTGTGGTCGCACAGGGCGTGCCGCATGAGCTGGCAGCGCCTGGCGAACGGCTAGAACAATTTTTCATGCGGGCGGTGGCGGACGATGCCGCGCATACAAATGGAGGCCGATAATGCACAACGTGCTGGCCGTGGCGGGTGTGGTCCTGCGCTGCTGGGCGCGGCGCAAGGAGGGGTATATCCTGGTCCTGATCCTAGCTGGCGTGCAATATGCCGTCGCCTCCATGGATGTCCTGTCGACGGGGGCCTCGTCGCTCTATCTCTATGATATCGGGCTACTCCTGACGTGGTTCCTGGGGTGGCTCATTGCCATCCATGTCGGCGCGAGCGAACTCCCTGGCGAGGAATCACGCGGCACGGTCTTCCTGTTGCTGGCCAAGCCCCTGCACCGCGCGGAGCTGATCGCGGGCAAATGGCTGGGAGCCTGGCTCACGGTCATTGTTTGTACACTGGCCTTCCATCTGGTCGTGCTTCTCTCGGCGCTGGCCGCCGGCGTGCACCCTCCCTGGCCCGCACTGGCGGAAATGTGCCTGATGCATCTGGTTTCGCTGGCCGTGCTGACAGCCATGGCCATCGCGATCTCAACGCGCCTCAACCGCGACGCCGCCGTGTCCCTGGCCGTAACGGCCGCGCTGGCCATCTTCCTGATCGTTCCCAAGATCCCCAAACTCGCCCCTTACGCCACAGGTTGGCGCACCGGCATGTTCGATCTGCTCTACTACATGCTGCCGCATCTGGAGCTGTTCGACCTGCGCCGTCGCGTGCTGCATGGCTATGGCCCCATCCCCGGAAGCACGCTGGCGCTGCTCGCTGCATACGGTGCTGCCTGGACCGGCATCCTTCTTTTGCTCGCCTGGCTGGCTTACCGAAACCGGAGATTCCAGCGCGACCGGATGCTCGAGTAAGCCGGCGCTGTCGCGCAGACTTACAGGGTTCAGGGTTCAAGGGTCAGGGGTCAGATATCATGCGCAATCGCCTTATACCAGGGTTGCTCCTGATGCTGCTGGTAACGGCGGCGTTTGTGCTGGCATGCCGGCTGACCGCCACCGGCATCGCCGGCACCACGGACCGCAGTGAGGATGCACTGGAGAGCCTGCTGGGCGGCAGCCGCATCTTTCTCGGTGGCCTGGCCATGAACCGCGCCGACCTGTATCTCCACCGCGGCCTGGTCGGCAACGAGGCCGCAGCCTTTTCCAATCGCTGGTTTCAACGCATGAATGCACTCATCTCACCCAACGTCCTCGAACACCGCGAGGGCGCCGAAGGGATGAAAGATGTGCTCCCGTGGGTTACACTGGCGGCTCGGGCCGCGCCCACCAACACCGATTATGTGCTGACGCAGACCTTCCTGTTCCGGGTAACCGGCAACCCTCAGCGTGCGCTTCTGGAAGTCCGCCGGGTGCGCGCGCATCAACCACAAAACCCCGAGCTGTGGCTGGAGGAATCCCGCATTCGCCTCGCCCTGAACCAATGGGACCGCGCCACGGCCGGACTGGACAGTTGCGCCAGACTGATCGGGACACAGCCGTCACCGGAACAAAGCCCGTTGCTCGCGGAAACCTGCATGTGGCGCGGACTGCTTTACGAACGCACCGGCGACAGCAATTCCGCCGCAACCTTACTGATGCAAGCCATCCGGCTGGAACCACAAATGTACGGGGCGCTCTCCAACCGCGTGGCCGCACTGCAGGCCGGCCTGCCCCCGCCAGTACCCGTAACCGAAGTGCTCGCGAAGTACCGCCGTATGGCCGCCAACCCGCTCTGCACACACGACCACGAACAGGGACATGCGCACGACGAGGATGACGAGTGAGTGGGAGGGACGGAGGAAGGGACCGGAGGGACGGAAACGGCTACTATGCCG
>SESH01015531.1_pt1 | contig 26168 bp, 24 predicted proteins | sample 3171561 | NCBI WGS metagenome assembly SESH01 (sample SAMN10866947, study PRJNA518727) | freshwater metagenome | biome: subpolar coniferous forest; feature: holomictic lake; material: water; isolation source: holomictic Lake 442 2011 16.5 m and 2014 13 m | place: Canada: near Kenora, Ontario
CTACGGCGGCCTGACATTGCTCCTGGTCACGGGATTTTCAGTCCTGATCTCCTACACGAGCTGGTGGCTGGGGATCGCGGCCTACCTCGAAGGGCTAGCCGGCTAGGCGGCGGGCGTACTGAAGAGCCGCCGGGGGGTTGCATCAGGCCACGGCCGGTGGTCAAATACGCGGCTCTCCGGCCTTGTGTGGCCGGATCAGGATCATAGCCATGTCACGAGTCTGTCAAATCACCGGAAAGAAGCCGCTAGTCGGCAACACGGTGTCGCACGCGAACAACAGGAACCGCCGTCGCTTCCTCCCGAACCTGCACACGCATCGGTTCTGGATTGAGGAAGAGAAGCGCTGGGTCACCCTCAAGGTGTCCACGCGTGGTCTGCGGACGATCGAAAAGCACGGCGTGGCCGCCGCGGTTGCAAAGCTGCGCTTGCGCGGCGAGCACGTCTGACCGGCCCGGGCTTAGGAGTCTCTAGCGATGCGTGACAAGATCAAGCTCGTGTCTAGTGCCGGTACCGGCCACTTCTACACGACAACCAAGAACAAGCGCCTTCATCCTGAAAAGATGGAAGTGTCGAAGTACGACCCCGTGGTCCGCAAGCACGTGGCGTACAAGGAAGCGAAGATCAAGTAAGGCGCCGGGCGGTTCATGCCGCCCGACTGACCTGCTTCGCTCCGCTCAGACGCCGGCCACCATCGCCGGCGTCGCCAGCCGATAGCCCTTCAGAGCTCGCGCGAACTCCTGCAGTCGCTCGATTCCGCTCGCCTCGGCCTCGCGCACCCAATCGCGCAAGTACCTCGTCAACCGCTCGTTGTCGCCGATCGTGCCGCTCCACAGCACGGCCAGGCGCTGCTGGAAGTCGTGCACCGTACGCAGCGCAGCACTCTGCGCGAGCACCTGCTGCAGGCGCGCGCGCGCGGCGTCGTCCAGCAACTTAGGATGGCGGACCAGCAGCTTCCGAACCCGCAGGCTGAGCGCACCGGCGCTACGCGCCGCCTCGGCCTTCAACACCGGCATCGTCACCGTGCGCGCGTAGTTACGCAGCACGTCCATGCGCGCAGTGATCACCGTGCGCACTGTATCCAGATCCACCACTGGCCGCGGCGCCTCGACGCGCGCGCGCGGGGCAACCTTGCGCACCTTGGCCAGCCCGACCGCAGAGAACAGCGTCAGCCACATCCAGCCGATATCGAACTCGTAACTGCGCATCGAGAAGCGCGCCGAGGAGGGGAATGCATGGTGGTTGTTGTGCAGCTCCTCGCCACCGGTCAGCAGCCCCCACGGCATCAGATTGCGGGCGGCGTTGTCGCACTCGAAGTTGCGATAACCCAGCGCGTGGCCGAGGCCATTGATGACGCCCGCCGCCATGACCGGCATCGCGGCCATCTGCACCGCGATGATGATGATTCCCGGGACACCAAACAGCACCAGATCGGCCAAAATCAGCGAAATCAGGCCGAGGTTGCGGTAGCGCGCGTAAACGTTGCGCTCGACCCAGTCATCCGGCGTGCCACGCCCGTACTTGGCCGCAATCGCCGGATCGCGAGCGGACGCTTGGTACACTTCGGCGCCCTCAAGCAGGATCTTGCGTAGGCCGAGCAGGACGGGACTGTGCGGATCGCCCTCGACGTCGGAAAACGCGTGATGCTTGCGATGCACGGCGACCCACTCACGGGTAATTTGCCCGGAGGTGGCCCAGATCCAGAGGCGGAAGAAGTGACGCAGCACCGGGTGCAGGTCGACGGCGCGGTGCGCGGCGTCGCGATGCAGGTACAACGTGACCGCCATCATCGTGATCTGCACCATGACGAAGCCGGCCAGGACGTAGCCCCAGAAGCTCAGATTCAGGACACCGTAGAGAAAATCGAGGTTCACGTGCACTTCACTCCTAAGTTCCAGCGCGGGATTGGCGCGGCTCCCTCCGGGGCCCGGCCAAGCCAGTATCATACGCCCGTTATGGGGGGTATAAGCTGCGGATTCAATAGGGGTTTTTTAATTTCAGCCGGCCGCGGAACGGATTCACGTGCCTGAACTGCCCGAAGTTGAGACCACCTGCCGGGGCCTAGCCCCGCTGCTCGACGGCCAGCGGATCGCCGCAGTGCTCGTCCACGAGCGCCGCCTGCGCTGGCCGCTGCCGCACGGCTTCGAGCAGACGCTGACGGGGCGGCGCCTGCTCACCGTGCGGCGGCGCGCCAAGTACCTGCTGATCGACACCGATGGCGGCACCCTGTTGGTGCACCTGGGCATGTCCGGCAGCCTGCGCGGGGCAGACCCGGCAACGCCGCGCAAGACGCACGACCACGTCGAGATCGTCCTGTCCTCGGGGCGCTGCCTGCGCTTCAACGATCCGCGGCGCTTTGGCAGCATGCACGTAGTCGCAGGCGACCCGGAGCTGCATCCGCTGCTGGCGCACCTGGGGCCAGAGCCGCTGTCAGACGACTTCGACGCCCACTACCTGCACGGCCGCACGCGCGGGCGGCGCGTCGCGATAAAACTGCTACTGATGAACGCGCAGATTGTCGTCGGCGTCGGCAACATCTATGCGAGCGAAGCGCTGTTTCACGCCGGCGTCGCACCGGGGCGCGCCGCCGGGCGACTCAGCCGCGCCGAGGTCGCGCGCATCGTTGCCGCCATTCGGCAGGTGCTGGCGGCCGCGATCAAGGTCGGCGGCACGACCCTGCGCGACTACGTCAATGCAGACGGCGCGCCGGGATATTTCAGCCAGAAGCTGTACGTCTACGAGCGCGCTGATGAACCCTGCCGCCGCTGCGCGACACCGGTGCGACACCGGGTACAGGGCCAGCGCTCCACCTACTGGTGCCCTACTTGTCAGCGCTGAACTGAACGCGCACGGCCGGCTGGATCAAGAGCAGCACGAGCGCCGCGGCGACCGCGAACATCACCAGCAGCACCTGCGTGGCCAGCGCATCGACCGCCATGGCGAAGCTCGCCCGATCGGCATAGCCGCGCGCCAGCGCGAGTAACGCGTCGTGCAGCAGCACACGCAGGACTATAGCCAGCGCCAGGCCCAGCGCAGTGGCGGTAATCGTCGCGCCGCGAGCGCCGCGCCAGCGCCGCACCAGTCCCCAGCCGAGCGCAGCGACCGCCGCCTGCAGCACGACAGCCGCCAGCAGCAGGGCGGGCATCCGCAAGAAGAGCCAGACGAGGTAGTCGCCAGCGAGACCGGAGTGCCGCCAGATATCCGCGACCGCGGGACTGGAGCCTGCGACAAACCAGACCCCCAGCTGCCAGGCCGCAAGGAGCGCACCCAACGATCCCAGCAGCAGCAGGCTCAGACCCACCGCCGTCACCATCGTCACCGCCAGCGCGAACGGCATCCGGCTAATACACCAGCCCGACGCCCGCGCCGCGCGGATCGGAGGCAGCCTCGACCTTGCCGCTGCCGTAGTCCCAGGTCACGACCTGCGTGTTGCCCCAGCTACTGCGGCCATCGTGCAGCTTGTGGCCACGACGCTCGAGATCCGCGCGCTCCTCGGCGTTGAGCGCGCCAGGCTCCAGCATCACGCTGTCCGGCAGATACTGGTGGTGCACGCGCGGCGCAGCGACGATTTCCGCAGCGCTCTTGCCGTCGAGCCAGTTGAGTATTCCACCCAGCACGTTGGAGATGATCGTGCTGCCGCCTGGCGAGCCGATGATCAGCAGCCCACTCGGCCGCTCCACGAAGGTCGGCGTCATGCTCGACAGCGCACGCTTGCCCGGCGCGATTGCATTGGCGTCGGCGCCAACCAGACCAAATGCGTTGGGCGTGCCGGCGCTGACGGCGAAGTCGTCCATCGTGTCATTGAGCATGAAGCCCGTGCCCGGCACCATGTAGGTGGCACCAAAGAACAGGTTGATAGAGACCGTGGCCCCGACCCTGTTGCCCTCACGGTCGAGCACAGAGAAGTGCGTTGTCGAAGGGCTCTCGTCACCCGTATAAACAGGCCGCAGCACGGACGACGGCGTCGCGCGATCCAGCCGGATCGAGGTGCGTTGGCCGGCCGCATACTGCGAGCTCAACAGCAGCTCGAGCGGGATCTGCACGAAATCCGGGTCGCCGAGATACTCAGCCCGGTCCCTATAGGCACGGCGCAGGGCCTCGATCGTCAGATGGCGCCGCGTATTGGCATCCAGCGACTTAAGGTCGTAGCCGGCAAGGATCGCGAGCGCGTCCCCTATCACCACTCCGCCGGACGACGGCGGCGAGGCGGTCACAAGGGTCGCGTCACCGTAGTGCAGGCGCAGCGGCGCCCGCTCGACGATACGGTAGCGGGCCAGATCGTCGACCGTCCACAGGCCGCCATCCTTGCGCACGCCGGCGGCCAGCTTTGCCGCGAACGCGCCTTTGTAGAAGCCATCCGCACCCTCGCGTGCGAGCAGTTCGAGCGTGCCGGCAAGCAGCGGCTGGCGAATGCGCGCACCCACCGGTGGAACTTCGCCCTTGAGCAGGAACACGCCGGCTGCGTCCGGCGACTGCAGAAGTTGCTTCTGCTTGACGCGAATCGCGTTCTGCAAGCGGGGATAAAGTTCGAAGCCATCACGCGCGATCCTGATCGCGCTCTTCAGGCTGGTGGCCAGCGGCAGGCGGCCGTAGTGACTGGCGACCCAGGCCCACGCAGCGGGCTCGCCAGGAATGCCGGCCGCCAGCGGCCCTGCGGTCGAGCCCTCGGCGCGACCGGCGTACATGTCGCGCGTCGCGGCCATCGGCGCCGTCTCACGCCCGTCCACCATCACGTCGCGACCGGTCGCAGCAACATGCAGCAGGTAGAAGCCGCCGCCGCCAACCCCGGAACTGGCAGGCTCGACCACGGCAAGCACGGCGCTGACCGCGACCGCGGCATCAAAGGCATTGCCGCCCTGCGCGATCACATCCAGTCCCGCCTGAGTGGCGAGCGGATGCCCGCTGGCGATGGCGGCCTTCGGCGGCAGCGGCACGGGCGTCGCCGCGGCCGACACAACAACGAAGCAGACGCCGAGCAGGGCGGCAGCGAACCACCGCGCCTGCGAGTGCACGGGCATGCTCAAGCCGCCGGTTCGGGGGGTGGTGCCCCGCGAGCGAACAGCGGCGCGCGGGCCTTCAACTGTTCTGCGACGTACGGATGCACAAACTCACTGACGTTGCCGCCGAGGGAGGCGATTTCGCGGACCAGCGTCGAGGAAATGAACGTGAACTGCTCCTGCGGAGTCAGGAACACATGCTCGACCTCCGGCGACAAGTGGCGGCTCATGTTGGCAAGCTGGAACTCGAACTCAAAGTCAGACACGGCGCGCAAGCCGCGCACGACGACGTGCATGCCGCGGCTGCGGGCGTACTCGACGGTGAGGCCGGTGTAACCGCAAACCTCTATGTTAGGAATGTCGTCGAGTACCAGTCGCGCCATTTCGACGCGCTGCTCAAGCGGGAACATCGGGGTCTTGTTGGGATTGGCGGCAATCGCCACGACCACGTGCTCAAAAATGCCTGACGCACGCCTCACCAGGTCCTTGTGGCCATTGGTGATCGGGTCAAACGTGCCGGGGTATACAGCGCGTCTTTTCTGGTTCATCTGCCGTCCGTCCGCTCACCACCGGCGGCCGGGTCAGCCGTACCCCGACGCTGCGCCAGCACGCCTCGCACTTCGCCGGCGCGTGTCTCGCGTACCGCCTCCCAGCCGTCCGGCAGCGGCACGACGGCATCGCTGACAGCATTTTCCAGGTAGACGTAAGCACGCGGCGCGAGCCAACCCCTTTGTTCCAGCAGTGTACACAATTCAGGCAGCAGCCCCGAGGCGAAGGGCGGGTCGAGAAAGACCACGTCGAATGGCCGCGGCGGTCCCTGCAGGTAGCTGCGCGCGTCGGCGACGACGATCAGCGCCTGCGGACTGCCGAGCAAGGCGGCAGACGCACGCAAAGCGCGCGCCACCGCAACATCGCGCTCGACCAGCACGACCTCGGCAGCCCCCCGCGACAACGCCTCGAAGCCGAGCGCACCACTACCGGCGCACAGGTCCAGGCAGCGGGCATCGACCACCGGGCGCTGCAGCCAGTTGAAAAGCGTCTCACGAACACGGTCCGGCGTTGGGCGCAATTCAAGGGCGGTGGGAAACCGCAGCAGACGACCACGCCACCGACCGGCGATGATCCGTACCGAGTTACGAGTTACGAGCGGTTTTTTTTGCGCTGCGGCAAGCGTTTTGCCGCGCTGCACACTCGGTTGTCCATGATTGCCAGACTTCGAAGTCAAAGCGTACCCTTTAAATTCACTGCCTCAAATCGCAATGATACGCGCTCGAGGCGCGCAGAAATTCACGCGGGGAGCACACAGCTAATGAGTACCCGTCACGCTGCCATCCTGTCCGTCGCGGCACTGCTGCTCGGCGCCTGCAGCTCCGGCTCGTCGGGCGTCGGCCCTACCAACACCAACGCTGGCAACGGCGCACCACCACCGGTCACGCGGGCGGCATTCCGGCCGCTGTTCCAGCTCGCAGAGGGCATCCTGCCGTATCCCACCGACCTGCTCCTCAACGGCAGCAGCGACGGCACGGTTAACTTTCCATCGCTGGCAGTCACGCCAAACGCGGTTTCGGTCAACGCGCTGGACGGCTTCGGCCTCAACGGCGAGATCACTATCCGCTTCTCTATGCCGATCGACGTCACGACCCTTTCAGCGCCCGGCGCAGTGACGGTAGTCGAGACGCAGATGCGTACTGTCGTGGCGAGTGCCAGCAGCATCGCGCGGGTGCCGATCGCCGTGCGCCGGCCGCTAGTACCGGGCGTGGACTACACGGTGGGACTCTCCACCGCGGTTGACTCACTCGGCCAAGTGCTGTCGATCAAACCCCTGCACCCACTGACGCCGTCGACCGGTGGCGTGCTGGCCGGTGCGCCTGCAGGGCTGGTGGACCAGAGCGGCGTTGGCTACCTAGTGATTCTGACCGCGGCCATCAAAGCGACCGACGGCACAGCGGCTCAGCCGGACAACGACTTCGCCGGCATCAAGGCCGCGATCGGCGCCAACCCGCTGGCGCCCTCGCCCGGCTGCGCTGCAATCACGAACCCGACCGGCGCGGCAGTCTGCGCAGCGACCGTGCCACAGCTGGCGATCGCCGCCGGCGCTCATATCCCGCTGAGCTCCGTGGCGCTAACGTTCAGCTTCACGACCCAGTCGACGCGCGACACGCTGGTCGAGATGGCGAGCCAGATCATGGATGCGGCCGGCCCGCAGCTGCTCGCACAGGGCCTGCCCAACGGCGCCGGTGGCATCCTGACCTCGAAGAACATCCTCGATCCGACCGGCCAGAACCCGTATCTGGCCGGCATTGCCGACGTCTACGAAGGTACCGTCACGCTGCCGTACTACCTGCCGACCCCGGCCGACGCCTCAGTCAGCAACCCCGCCCCGCCGCTGACCGGACAGTGGCTATCGGCAGCGCCGGTGGCGCTCGTGCCAGGACAGACCGGCAGTCGCTACATCACCCGTTACAACCCCATTCCGGCGGCAACCCATCAGGTCACCGTACCGGTGCTGCTGACGATCCCGAACAACCGTGCCCGTCCCGTCGCCGGCTGGCCCGTGGTGATCTTCGTGCACGGCATCACCCGCAATCGGGCTGACGCGCTGGCGATTTCAGAGGCCTATGCCACTGCCGGCATCGCGGTAGCCGCGATCGACCTGCCACTGCATGGCATCACGCTGGCAGATCATGCTGCGGGACTGCGCTTGCCGGGTGTCAGCGAGCGCACCTTCGACATGGACTACGTCAACAACACCACCGGCCAACCGCCGGCGGATGGGGTGGCTGATAGCTCCGGCATGAACTTCATCCAGATCACCAGTCCCATCACCAGTCGCGACAACCTGCGCCAGGCGGTCCTCGACGAACTGACGCTGGCGCGTGCGCTGGCGGCCCCGAACTCGGTCATCGTGGGCAGTGGCGGGCCGGCGCCGGCGCCATTCGATGGCAACCACATCAGCTATGCCTCGCAGTCGCTCGGCAGCCTCGTCGGCACGATGGTCGCGAGCCTGGACTCGGACATCAACGCCTTCGCGCTATCAGTCCCCGGGGGTCTGATCACCGAGCTGCTGCTGGACTCCGCCACGTTCGGACCGATCTTTGGGCCCGCAGTGGCGGCGCAACTGGGCCCGCACACGCTGCTGTACAACATGTTCTTCCGTGACGCACAGGCCGCCGCCGACGCCGGCGACCCGGTCAACCATGTTGACGCCGCCGTCATCAACAAACCCGTCCTGGCACACAAGGTGATCGGCGACCTGGTCATACCGAACAGCGCGACCGACCGGCTGATCGCATTCGGCAACCTCACCAGCGCCAACGGCCCCGGCCTGTGGGGCCCGGGCAGCGCCGTCACCTTCACCGCTGGCGGGCACGGCTCGCTGCTCGATCCGAGCATCTCGGCGCAGGTCACGGTCGAGATGCAGACCGAGTTCGTGTACTTCGCCGCCAGCGACGGCGCGGGCTTCCTGATCGTTGACCCGACCTTCGTCCAGCCCTGAGAAGCTGCCCGTCGGGACGGGTCCCTGACAGGCCCGTCCCGCGCTCCTCCCCTGCTAATTTCGGGCGTCGCTTGCGCCCGAGCCCGCTACCGGCGGAACGCCGGTAGAATGCGGCTCGGTCACGAGGTCCCCGATGTTCGATTTTCTCAAAAAAACCGCCTCAACAACCTCAGCCGAGGCCTCGAGCCCCGTGGCCGCGGCACCTGGCGCCCGCGGCCTGTTCGGCCGCCTGCGCGAGCGGCTCACGGCGAAAGCCTCCAGCCTCGCCCGCGACCTCAGCGATTGGCTGCCCGGCCGCAAGATCGACGCCGACCTGCTCGACGAGCTGGAACTGCGCCTGCTGACCGCCGACGTCGGCATCCCGGCGACCGAACGCATCCTCGACGACCTGCGCCGTCGCGTCGCGCGCAAGGAACTGGCTGACCTCGATGCGCTGCTCGCTGCCCTGCGCAACTCCATCACCGCGCTGCTCAAGCCCATCGCACAGCCGCTGCAGATCAGTGCCGCACGGCCGTTCGTCACGCTGGTCGTTGGCGTCAACGGCTCCGGCAAAACCACGTCGATCGGCAAGCTCGCGCACCACCTGCAGGAGCGCGGACTGTCAGTGATGCTTGCCGCCGGCGACACATTCCGAGCCGCGGCCGTCGAACAGCTGCAGGTATGGGGCGAGCGCAACAACATCCCGGTCATTGCGCAGGCGGACGGCGCGGATCCTGCTGCGGTGATCTTCGACGCGTTCGCAGCGGCGCGCGCACGCGGTGTAGACGTGCTGCTCGCCGACACCGCCGGTCGACTGCAGAACCAGTCACACCTGATGGAAGAACTGAAGAAGATCCGGCGCGTGCTGGGCCGACAGGAGCCCACCGCACCGCACGAGGTGCTGCTCGTTCTGGACGCGAGCCAGGGCCAGAACGCACTTTCACAGGCGCGCGTCTTCCACGAGGCGCTCGGCGTCACGGGGCTGGTACTCACCAAACTCGACGGCACCGCCAAGGGCGGCATCGTCATCGCCATCGCGACCGAACTTGGCATTCCGCTGCGCTTCGTCGGCGTTGGCGAGTCGATCAGCGACTTCGGCGAGTTCGACGTCGAGGACTTCGTCACCGCCCTGCTAGCTGCACCGGCCGCCGTATGATCCGCTTCGAGCAAGTCACCAAGCGCTACGCCAGCGGGCGCGAAGCGCTCGCTGATCTGTCTTTCGAGGTCGCGCGCGGCGAGATGGTGTTCCTGACCGGACACTCGGGCGCCGGCAAGAGCACCGTACTTAAGCTGCTGGCGCTGATCGAGCGGCCGACCCGGGGCCAGATTCTCGTCGACGGCCGCCAGACCGGATCAATCGCGCGCAGTGCGGTGCCGGCTTATCGGCGCGGCCTGGGCATGGTGTTTCAGGATCACAAGCTGCTGCACGACCGGCCGGTTTGGGACAACGTTGCGCTACCGCTGGTGATAGCCGGGGTACCGCGCCGGGAAATCGACAAGCGTGTGCGCGCAGCGCTCGATCAGGTGGGCCTGCTCGGCCGTGAGCGCGGCTTCCCCGTCGAACTGTCGACTGGCGAGCAGCAGCGTGTCGGCATCGCCCGTGCGGTGGTGAGCAAGCCGCCGTTGCTGATCGCGGACGAGCCCACCGGCAACCTGGACCCGGAGCTGGCGCTGGAGGTCATGCGGCTGTTCCGCGCATTCAACGAGGTCGGCGTGACCGTCGTCATCGCAAGCCATGACCTGCACCTGATCGAGCAGTTCGGCGCGCGCCGCATCGCGCTCACGGGCGGCCGCATCGCCGGAGAGGCTCATGGCTGAGCGTGGCCGCGGCTTTCGCATCCTCGTGTCCGGCTGGCTGGAACGGCACGCCCAGACCTTCGTCGCGTCTCTCGGGCGGCTCGCGCGCGCACCGTTCGGCAGCGCATTGACCCTCGGCGTGATCGGCATCGCACTGGCACTACCCGCCAGCCTGCAGCTGGTCGTACAGAACGCGCGCATCGCCTCCGGCGGCTGGCAGAGCGCGCTCGACCTGAGCGTCTACCTGCAGCCGCGCCTGTCCGAGCAGGACAGCGCACAGCTGGCCGAGCGGATCTCGGCCCGCGGCGACGTCGCCAGCGCGAGGTTCGTCAGCGCCGCGGAGGGCCTCGCGGAGTTCCGCCGCTGGTCGGGGCTCGGGCCGGCACTGGACGCTCTGCAGGACAACCCGTTGCCGGGAATGATCGTCGTCAGGCCACGCGTCGCCGAGGGTGCCGGCGAGGTGGCCTCAGTCGAGCCGCTCGCGCAATCGCTGCGGCAGCTGGCGGGCGTCGATCAGGTACAGCTAGACACCGAATGGGTGCGGCGTTTCGCGGCGATCCTGGACGCGCTGCATCACGCCGCGGCGCTGTTCGCCGGGCTGTTGGGGTTGGCGGTGCTGATGATCGTCGGCAATACCGTGCGCCTGGACATCGACGCACGGCGCAGCGAGATCGAGGTGGTCAAGCTGGTCGGCGGCAGCGACGGCTTCGTCCGGCGACCCTTTCTGTACGGCGGGCTCTGGTATGGCCTCGGCGGGGCGCTCGTCGGCTGGCTGCTGGTCGAAGCGCTGACGCTCTCGCTCGCAGGCCCGGTAGCCCGCATCGCCAGCGCCTACGGCAGCGCGTTCGCCCTGCACGGACTGGGCCTGCGCTCGTCGCTGACGCTGCTGGCGAGCGGGGCGGGCCTCGGCTGGCTTGGGGCCTTTGTATCGGCCACCCGCCACCTGCGGGCGATCGAACCCGGCCACGATAGCTAAGTCAGGCCTGCTTTATAACATATTGAAATAACTAAAAATTATGGGGGAACCAAGGCCCGACTTAGCACTCAAAGCAAACGAGTGCTAAAATTTGGGCACCCGGAGCCTGTTAGACCCGGGAAAAGGTAGCGATTCACCCATGACGACCGCGCTGGCCACTGCAACGATGCCCACCTCCCTCGTACTCCGCGGGCCGGTTGGCAGTCTCGACGCCTACATCGACGCCGTCTCGCGCATTCCAGTCCTGTCACGGGAAGACGAGGTCGCGCTCGCGACCCGCCTGCACCAGGACCAGGACCTCGAAGCTGCGCGCCAACTGGTGCTGTCGCATCTGCGCTTCGTCGTGCACATCGCACGCGGTTATTCCGGCTACGGCCTGCCGGTCAGCGATCTTGTGCAGGAAGGCAACGTCGGCCTGATGAAGGCCGTCAAACGCTTCGACCCGACGGTAGGTGTGCGGCTGGTATCGTTCGCCGTGCACTGGATCCGCGCCGAGATCCACGAGTACGTGCTGCGCAACTGGCGGCTGGTCAAGGTCGCAACGACCAAGGCGCAACGCAAGCTGTTCTTCAACCTGCGCAAGGCCAAGAAGAACCTTGCCTGGCTGTCGGCTGAGGAGACCGCCGCGGTCGCCAAGGAACTGGGCGTGACGCCCGCCGAAGTGACGCAGATGGAGCAGCGGCTCTCCGCGCGCGACGTCGCATTCGATCCACTCGCAGATGCCGACGACGAAGACGGCAGCTACTCACCCGCCTCCTACCTGCCGGCACCCGACGCTGACCCGGCGGTCGCGGTAGAACGTGCAGAGTGGGAGGACGCGTCAACGGTCCGCCTCAAGCACGCGCTCGCAACGCTCGACGATCGCAGCCGTGCCATCGTCGAGCGGCGCTGGTTGCGCGACGAGGACAAGGCGACGCTGCACGAACTGGCCACCGAATACTCGGTGTCGGCCGAGCGCATCCGCCAGATCGAGGCCAACGCCCTCAAGAAACTGAAGAGCGCAATGGCCTGAGGCAGCTGTGGCGCCTCAGCCGCTCTTCAGCAGCGGCGACAGGATCAGCTCCACGCGACGATTGCGAGCCCGACCGTGGGCCGTCGCGTTGCTCGCGACCGGTTGCAAATCACCCATGCCGACTGTCGCAACGCGCGCACGCACGATGCCTCGTCCCTGCAGGTAATTCGCGACCGCAGTTGCACGCCCCTCGCTGAGCATCCGCTTGTGCTCGGCGCTGCCGTCGGAGTCGCTGTAGCCGGCTATCTCAATGAGGGTCTTGTCAAACTTCTGCAGCACCGCACAGATCGAGTTGAGCGTGGCGTTGGAACGCGACTCAAGCTCGGCGCGGTCAGTGGCAAACATGTCGGCGCCTGGCAGACTGACCCTGAGGTCGTCGCCCACACGTGCAACCTCGGCACCACTGCCGGCAAGCTGCTCACGCAGCCGGGCCTCCTGCACGTCCACGTAATAACCAACTGTATCTGCACTGAGCGCCGCGCTGCCAGCGGCCAGCGCCGAACGACGCTGGTTGTCCTTCGTCTGGCTGCCAGATGCCCACGCCGCGCCGCCAGTCGCGTGCCCTGCCGGCGGCAGGCTGACTACAGGTGCGACTGCCGTGGCGCGTGGCGCGGGACCGGCGCAGCCAGCAGCCAGGCACAGCAGCACACTGCAGCCGAGGATGATTTCCATGCCGTGTCGCACCGAGTCGCTCCTCTGGGCGCAAGAATTCGTGGCAGTGTAACGCAGCCCACCCGCATGCGGCGCGCTGCTAGAGTGACGCCTCCAGGAGACGCCGCCATGCGCACACTCGATCAATGGCTCGACGAATACGCGCTCAGCCACCGCCATCCGGTGAACAAGATGTTGCACTGGATCTGCGTACCGCTGATTGTACTGGCACTACTGGGGCTGCTGGCCTCGCTACCGATACCGGCCGCCCTGAGCCACTGGCCCGGCGGCTGGGCGAGCGCGGTCGCAGTCGCGGCGCTCATCTATTACACACGACTGTCAACGCGACTCGCGCTCGGAATGCTGCCCGTGTTCGCGCTGCTAGGGATCGGTGTGCACGAGCTTTCGATGTTGTCAGCGCCACTGTGGCTATCTAGCCTCGTAATCTTTGGCATCGCCTGGATCGGCCAGTTCATAGGCCATGCAATCGAGAAGCAGCGGCCCTCGTTCTTGAAGGACCTGCAGTTCCTGCTGATCGGACCGCTATGGCTACTGGCCGCGGCATACCGCCGCGCAACGCTGCGCTACTGAGCGTCAGGTCGATCCGCCGCCGTTGCGGCGCGAGGGGCGGTTCTCACGCGGGCTAAGCTGCTCGGTGACGATGCGCTGGTAAACGGCCGACACGGTCCGACCCAGCGTCTTTGCGATCTCGGCGCGCGGCATCTCGCGAGCCACCAGCAACTTCAGTTTCCTGAGGTCCGACGGCGTCCAGCCGTGCCCGTGGTGAGCGCGCTTTCTTGTCATTCGATGTGAACTCTTGAGATCCGAAGGCCCGAGCGGGCGAGCAATAATGCACGGGAAGCTCCAGCCAATCCACCCCAGAAAATCTATGTTAAATGCCGTACTTCAGACGCGCCGGCCAGTCAAGACCGCAGCGCGCACAGCCTCTGCAACCGCAGCGTGCACGGCCGGATCCAACGGGTCGGGTACCAGGTCCTCCTCCGGCGCGAGTTCGGCGATGGAGTGTGCGGCCGCCATCAGCATCTGGTCGGTGATCGAGGTCGCGCGCGCATCCAGTGCACCTTTGAAAAGGCCAGGAAAGCCGAGCACGTTGTTGATTCCCTTGCCATCTGCGGCAAACGCTGCGCCGCGCTCCAGCGCCACGATGGGTTCGATTTCCGGATCTGGATTCGACAGCGCGAGGATCACCTGACCGGGCCGCACCCATTCCGGACGGATTAGGCCGCGCACTCCCGTGGTCGCAATAATGATGTCGCACTGCGCCATAACCTGTTCGAGCGTCGCCGGCTCACCGCCCAGGCCCCGCAGCCGCTCGAGGGCCGCACTGCTCAGATCCGCGCCAAGTATGCGACCCGCACCATGGGCGCGTAACAGACGCACGATGCCAAGCCCGGCGGCGCCAAGCCCGATTTGGCCAATGACGCTGTGTTCGAGCAGTCGGCCCACACGGCGTGCGGCGTTGTGCAATGCAGCGAGCACGACGACCGCAGTGCAGTGCTGGTCATCGTGCAGCACCGGCTTGTTGAGGCGCTTGCGCAGCTCTGCCTCTATCTCGAAGCAGGCGGGCGCTGCGATGTCCTCCAGTTGGATCGCGCCGAACGACTTCTCGATCGCGAGAATCGTCTCTATGACGCGTTTTGGATCGCGGTCATCAACCAGGATCGGAATACCGTTGAGGCCAACCAGCGAGGCAAATAGCGCCGCCTTGCCCTCCATGACAGGCAGCCCCGCCAGCGGGCCTATGTCACCCAGGCCGAGGATCGCCGTGCCGTTGGTGATAATCGCCACCGTTCGCCCCAGACTGGTGTAATCCCAGGCACGCGCCGGCTCATCACGAATCGCCAGACAAACACGCGCGACTCCCGGGGTGTAGATGTCGCGCAGCACCTGCTGGGTGTTGATCGGCAAACTCGAGGACATGCGTAGCTTGCCGCCGCGATGACGGTTGAAGACGCGATCCGACTTGCCGACGAAACGCGCCGTCGGTAGCTCGCCGATCCGGTCGTACAGACTGCGGTCGGCAGACTCATCCATCTCGAGTGTTATTTCCCACTGAGTGCGGCCCTGCTCACGCTTGATCGCATGCAGGTGCTCGATCACCAGTCCCGCATCGGCGATTACCTGCAAGACACGGGCGAGACTGCCTGGCTGGTGAATCGTCTCGATTATCAGAATCTCAGGAATCTTCATGATGCCTCACGCTCCAGCCGCCAACGCCGCACGGCTTCCTCAAACACTATCGCATGCAATTCGGCCGTGCGCAGCGTCGTTGGCGCGTAACCACCGCCAAGGACGATCACCAACGGCAGCCCGGCCTTGCGCACCGCATCAATGACCAACCGATCACGCCGGCGAAGACCAGCCTCGCTCAAAGCGAGCCGCCCGTAGTGATCGCCGGCGACTACGTCGACACCTGCGACATAGAAAACGATGCCGGCATCGGCAGCCGACAGTGCCGTAACGAGCGCAGGATCCAGCGCTGCAAGGTAATCCTCATCACCAGTCCCGTCCGGTAGCCCAACATCACGCGTCGAGCGCTCCTTGCGCACGGGATAGTTTCGCTCACCGTGCAGCGACAGCGTATAGACCGCCGGGTCGTCGGCGAATAACGCCGCGGTGCCGTTGCCCTGATGCACATCCAGGTCAACGACCAGCGCACGCCGAACTTGCGAGTCGCCACGCAAAGCGTGGATTGCCACCGCGACGTCATTGAGCACGCAAAACCCCTCGCCGTGATCAGCGAAGGCATGATGCGTGCCGCCAGCAAGGTTTGCTGCCATGCCGTCAGCAATTGCAGCCTCAGCGGCCAACACCGTGCCGTGCACCGCCAGCCTCGAGCGACGCCACAGGCGCGCAGTCAACGGCACACCAAGACGACGTACATCGGCAGCCGCCAGCGTTCCGGCAGCCAGATGCGCAAGGTAGGCCTGCTCGTGAACGGCGCCCAATAGCGCGAGGCTCGCTTCGTGCGGCTCCATGATGTCGCCCGGCGCAAGGAGCCCCCGCGCGCACAGCAAGTCGCGCAGCAGGGGGTACTTCCCCATCGGGTAGGGATGGCTGGGCGGCAAGTCGACGCGATAGTCGGGGTGGTAACTGACGCGCATCGGTAGCAAATTCCAGCGCCGCAGATCGACGACGCATACCGGAGGAATGCTCGCCGTATCGCGACGGGGGGTCAAGCGCTAGGCCACGACTCAAGTGTAGGCGGTCTTAATGCAATCCTACGGCAGCGACCGCTAAGCTGGCGGCACCGAATGTCCACCGCCCGCAGTCCAGGAGCCCTCATGACCTCACATCCTAATCGTTTCGCGCTGCTGCCCGTCGTCGGCGCGACGCTGCTTGCCGTCGCGCCGACGGCTGCGCTCGCGGCTCCGGCCGCCAGCACGTACGAGATCGTGCAGCGCTGGCAGATTGGCGGCACTGGCGGTTGGGACTATCTGACGATGGACTCTGCGCGCCACCGGCTGTTCATCAGTCGCGGCGACCACGTCGACGTGCTCGACACGGCCACTGGCAAGGTAACCGCTCGGATCTCTGATACCAACGGCGTACACGCGGTCGTGCTGGCCGAGAAACTTCACCGCGGCTACACCACCAACGGCAAGTCGAACTCGATCACCGAGTTCGACCTCGACAGCCTGACAGTGCTACGGGAGGTGCCGATCCCTGCCGCCAACCCGGATGCCGCGCTGTACGAGCCAGCAGGCAACCACCTCTACGTATTCAACGGCAAGAGCCACGATGCTCTGGTGCTGGATGCCGCGACACTCGGGGTCGTAAAGAAGCTGCCGCTGCCGGACAAGCCCGAGTTCGCCCAGGATGACGGCGCCGGTCATGTCTACGTCAACATTGAAAGCGACAAGGGCCAGTTGGTACGCATCAATGCCAAGACGCTCCTGATCGACGCCACCTGGGATCTGCCTGGCTGCGCGACACCGAGCGGGCTGGCGCTAGACCGCCAGCACGCGCGGCTATTCTCGGTCTGCGACGGCAACGTCATGGCCGTGACCGACGCACGCACAGGCCATCCGGTAGCCACGCTGGCGATTGGCGAAGGACCCGATGCCGCGGAGTACGACGCCACGCATGCGCTGGTCCTGAGCTCCAACGGCGGCGGGACGCTTTCGGTGATTCAACAGGATGGAGCGGATCATTATCGCGTCGCCGCAACGTTGGCGACGCAGAAAGGCGCCCGCACGATGGCATTCGACCCCGCGACGCGCAGGATCTATCTGGTGACCTCGGAGTTCGGACCAACCCCCGCGCCGACGGCCGAGCAGCCGCACCCGCGGCCGCCGCAGGTGCCGGGCACATTCACGGTACTAGTGGCCGAGCCGCGCTAGGGACAGGGCTACGGCTGCGTTGGTCAGCACCGCCGCAGCCAGCCGTACAACGCCGGCATCGCCAGCAGCACCAGCGGCAGCGCGCCGGCGAGGCCCGCGATGATCGCAATTGCGAGCGGTGCCTGCATTTCGGCGCCGCTGCCGATGCCGAGCGCTAGCGGCAGCAGCGCAAGTATCGCTATCAGCGTGGTCATCAGGATCGGGCGTAGTCGTCGCTGGCCGGCTGCAACCAGCACCGCTGCGGGGCTCACACGATCCAGCTCCAACTCCGCGAAATAGAACACCGCCAACTCCGCCACGATGCCGACCGTCATCGTCAGCCCCATCATCGACGAGATGTTCAGTTCCGTCCGCGTCAGCAGCAACCCCGCAAACACGGTAGACGCCGCGACCAGGACCGTTGCAAGGATCGAGAACACCACCGCCCACTGCTCATACAGGAACAGTAACAGCACCATCACCAGAAGCACTGCAGCCGCGAACACCAAGCCGAGCGCCGCGAATGACCTCTGCTGTTCTGCATAGAGTCCGCCGTACTCCACTCGCACGCCGTGCGGCAGCACCATCATGCCGATGGCGCGCCGAACATCCGCCATCGCGGAACCCAGATCCCGACCCTCGAGACGGGCCGTCACGGCGACCTGTTGCGCAAGATCCTCGCGCTGCACCTGCGGCTGGCCCGACACGACGCTGACGCTCGCAATCCGACGCACCGGCAGCAGGCGTCCATCACCGCTACGCAGGCGCAGATCGCCGATCGACTCGACACGGTTACGGGCCGTGGGCGAGCTCCAGACACGGATTCCGACCAGCTTCTCGCCAACCTGGATTCGGCCCACCACCGTGCCACCCACCAGAGCTTCCAGCTGCCGCGCGACGAGATCGGCATCCAGTCCTTCCCGAATCGCGCGCGCGCGATCAACGCGAACCTCAATTGCATCACCCGCGACGCGCAGCCCATCCTGCACCTCGACGATACCGGGCAGCTGGCCGATGCGCGCCGCAACGCGCGGCGCTAGTGCGCGCAACTGCGCCAGATCGTCACCGAACAGCTTGACCTCAACGGGTTGTGGCACGGCCGTCAGGTCACCGATCAGGTCTTCCATCAGCTGTGCGGTCTCGATCTGCAGACCAGGAACTTGCGCCTCAACACGGCCACGCAGGTCGGCCATGACCTCTTCGATGCCGCGGCTGCGCGTGGCGCGCAGGCGTATGAAGTAATCGCCCTCGTTTGCCTCGGTCAGGCCGCCACCTAGCTGCACGCCCGTACGCCTAGAGTAGGTCGCTACCTCTGGAGTCGCCCGAATCCGCTCCTCCACCTGGCGCAGCAGCCGATCTGTCTCTGCCAGCGAAGTGCCCGGCGCGGCCCGGTAGTCGAGGATAAAACCGCCCTCGTCCATCTTCGGCATGAAACCCGAAGGCAGGACCATATATGCACCGACGCCACAGGCGCTGACCAGGACCAATAATGCCGCTACCCGGCGTGGATGCGCGATTGCAGCCGTCGCCGCAGACGCGTAGCCCGCCGTAAGTCGGGTGAACCAGGCAGGAGCGTGTGTGCCGGGCGGCTTGGAACGGCTGATGAGCGCGTCGGCCAACAACGGCACGGCAAACCACGCCACCAGGAAGGAGACAGCGAGCGCCGACGCCATCGTCAGGGCAAGCGCCTTGAAGAAGCCACCGGTCACGCCCGACAAAAATGCGAGTGGCACGAAGATCACGATCGTCGCGAGCGAGGAGCCGAGCAGCGGCTGCAACATCTCGCCGGCGGCACCCAGCAATGAAGCGTTGCCAGGCGTAAGCGCCTCATCATGGCGCCGCACCATGTGCTCAACCATCACCACCGCATCATCGACGATCAACCCAACGGCGGCTGCCATTCCGCCCAGCGTCATGATGTTAAAGCTCATGCCAAGTAGCTGCAGCAGCAGCGAGGTGATGGCAAGCACCGCCGGCAGCACGATCGCGACGACCAACGTCAGTCGCAGGTCCTGCAGGAAAGCGAACAGCACAGCTGCGGCGAGCAGTGCGCCGATAAGGATCGAATCTCGCACACTGTGTGCCGCCGCGGTCACAAGCTCCGACTGATCGTAAAACGTTGCGACATGTACGTCCGTCGGCAGTTCATCGCGATGATCGGTAAGAACCAACTCTATCGCGCGCACCAAAGCCGGAGCGTTAGCGCCGCGAGTCTGACGTACATTGATCAACACCGCGTCCCGGCCGTCCGCGGTCACTCGCGTATGCAGGGGCGCCGGGGCATTGACGACCTCCGCTACTGCACGTAGCGGCACGATGCCCGTTCCGCTGGCGTGCACCGGCAACGCCAGAATGTCGTCGCGGCTACGCAAACGGGCATCCGTCAGCGTCAGGAACAGCGTACTTCGATCCTCGAGGCGACCGGCCGAAGACACCAGGTGGCTTGCCTGCAGCTGCTGGATCAGATCGGTGATCGAGATCCCCGCAGCCGCGAGCCGCGCCGGATCGACCTGCACCTGGTATTCGGCAAGCTGGCCGCCGAGCACCTCGACCTGCGCAACGTCGGGCACCGTCGCGATCAAAGGCCGCAGGCGGTAGTAGGCCAGGTCGCGTAATTCAACCAGACTGCGCTTGTCCGAGGTCAGCGACAGCCCCACGACCGGAAATACGGTCGGGTCCATGCGGCGCACCTCGAACGTCGTGCCGACGGGCATCTCGGCCAACGCGCGATTCATGGCCGACTCAACCTGGAGTTGCGCGGCGACCATGTCGGCACCCCAGGAGAACGCCACCGACAGCTCGGCAGCGCCACGTGAGGTAGTCGAGCGTATCTGGCGTACGTCCGGGACGCTGCGGAGCGCCTGTTCTAACGGCCTGGTCAGCTCGACGACCATCTGGTCGGACGGGCGTTCGCCGGCGTCGACGGATACGACGATGCGGGGAAAGTCGATCCGTGGGAACAAGCTGACCGGCAACCGCGCCGCCGCAAAAATACCTGCCGCAGCGGCCGCGGCGAACAGGAACAGCACCGATCGCCGGTGGGCGGCGAGCCATGCGGTCACGGTGCGCCCTTGTCGGCAGGGCCCGTCGTCATCGGCCGGATGGCCATGCCATCGGCAACTTCGTGGTTGCCAACCGTGACCACTAATTCACCCGCAGTTACGCCGGAGAGAAGCTCGACATACGAGCCGTCGTCTATGCCGGCCGTGACGACACGGCGCTGCGCCTTGCCGTTTTTGACGACGTAGACGACCAGCGCCTCATCCTCGTGCACGAGGGCGCCAACGGGTATCGCAAGCCCAGAATGGGCGGCGATAACGACACGGCCCTCAATCTGGCTACCTGGCATCAGCCGCGTATCCACAGGCAGCGCAACGCTTGCTGCTGCCAGGTGCGTATCCTTGTCTATACGCCGCTCGATAGAGGTGACCTGTCCGGTCACCGCCACCGCATGCGACTGCGGTAGCCGCACGTGCGCCGGAGCGCCAGCCTTGACGCGCAGCGCATCCTCAACCTCGAGCCCAATGCGAGCCTGCAAGCCGCGCTCGTACCCCAAGCGGGCGACTGGCGCACCTGCAGCGAGCAGGTCACCAGGCTGTACGACGAGACTATCCACAATCGCATCGCGAGCGGCACGCAGCACCACCTCGCGACCACCCCCCGTCCGGCTGAGCAGGCTCTCGTGCAGCTGCGCCAACGTTGCTGCTTGAACCGCCGCAGCGACGGAGTCGGCGTCAGTGGCGAGTCCCTCCTCGCGTAGCCGCTGCAAGCGGCGCGCTTCGCCGGCGGCAAGGGCTGCGTCACGGCTACTGCGATCCAGGTCCAACAGCGTTTGCGCACTGGGGCGCAACGTTGCGATAGCTTGACCGGCGTGCACCTGTTCGCCGGCCGCAACGAGCACCTTAGCGACTCGCGATTCAACTTCGACGACCAGGGCCGCAGTCTGGCTGGGCACGAACTCGACCTGGCCGTAGCCGGTCACTGTCTGCTCGAGCGTGCGCAGGACAATCGGGGCCGTCGCGACCTCGGCAGTGGGTGCCGCAACCTCATCCTTCGCGCCACCGCAACCCGCAAGGCAAATTCCCCCCATCAACAACGCAGCAACGATCCGCTTCATGGGGTGAGCTCCAAATCTGTCAGGGGTTGTCCAACCGCGAGCGAAAGACCGATGCGCTCTTCGGCGCAGGCCTGCTGTAGCGCGAGCAGCGTCAACGAGCGGTCGAGCGCTGCGGCGCGCGCTGCCTCCGCGACTGGCCGTGTCGCATCCCCGCGCAGCGCCGCCGCCTCATAGGCGGCCGCGATTCGCTCCAAGTCCGGCGCCTGCACCTCGAGCACCACGCGGGCGCGTTCATCAATCTCCAGCGCCGCCACAAGCGCCGCGATATCGGCGCGCGTCTGGTGCAGCCTAGCGGCATATTCTGCGCGCAGCTGCGCGCGGTCGGCCTCGGCGATGCGAAGGACCCCGCGGTTCCTGTTCCACAGCGGCAAGTCGACGCTGACAGCCTGACCCGACGTATAGACCCGGCTCGTATCGCGCGCGCGGTTTAGCGTCAACCCAACGCGCGGGTATTGACTGAGAACGGCGCGACGCACGACTTGCTGCTGGCTGTCGTAGTCCGCAGCCAACGCCCGAAGATCGAGTCGCGCGACTCGCGCGACAGTAAAGAGAGTGCCGGCATCTGCGCCCCGCCACGCCTTCAAGACCGGCAGTGAGGCCAGCGACAACTTCGCCTCCGGAGGGAAGCCCAGCAGTCGATTGAGCTCAAGACGCGTTGCGTCAACGTCACGTTCCGCTGCAAGGGCGCGCGCCACGGCGTCAGAATCGGCGATCCGGCGCAGCTCAATCTCGTCGGCCTTCAGGTCGCGTCGTTGGCCAGCGGCCAGGCTGCGTGCAAGAGCACGGTCCGCCACGTCGGCCGCTGCGCTTGCCAGCTGCGCCGCGCGCTGCTGGTAGTGCATGCGAGAAGCCAACAAGCGGGCCTGACCCGCAGTCATCCATTCAGCCCAGGCTATGTCCATACGGACGCGGGTGGCGTGCGCCTGGGCTGCTCCGCGGTCGGCGCCACGTGTGATCATCGGCCCGAGCAGGTCGAGCGCAAGGCTACCGGCCCAGGCCGGCGAAAACGTCGCATCGGGGGCGCTGGAAACACGGTCCCGACCTAAGCCGAACTGAGGGTCTGGCAGCAGGCCGCTGGCGAATACCTGTGCGTCGGCGACGCCCTGCTGGGCGCGCAACGCACGCAGATCGGGGTTAGCAAGCACACTAATCACGGCCAGCGCATCGGGCGTCAGCGGCCGTTCGAGGTCGAGCCTCATCGGTAGTAGTCGCGGATGCTGCAACAGGGGTGCGGCGCGCTCGAGCGCAGCACTGTCCGGAGGCGCAAGCGTGGTCTGCAGATCGCGATCCTCAAGGGGCTGTGCGTGATAGACAGCGCAGCTGGCCGAGGTGACCAACGCACAAAGTCCGATGACGACTCGAAACCCGTACATATATCGACGTTCTCTCAAGGTTCGCCTAACCCGCGATGGCGGCGGGATGTTGAAAATCAGGGCGGTTGGATCCTGGCTGTTGCAACGGGCAACGCCGCCACCAAGGCGAGTAGCCGCGACATGATGCCAGCGGCAGGCCGGCACACGTCAGCCGCGGTCCGGCCATCCAGCCCATCGATCAGCAACACTCACGTCAGCTCCCCGAAGCCTGAAGCCCCTGGTGACTATACCGCCAACGCAGACTCGTTCTTGACTCGGACAGCAGCACTGGCAACCTGGGGCGGCACGGGACCACAATGCCTGCCGCGGGCCCGGCGTGGCCCGTCTGCACGGAGCCCGCCATGCTGCTACGCGAACCCCGCCTGGAAACCGCGACCATCGTGGACCTGCGCCCGACCCAGATCACGATGGGTATGCGGGAAGTCACGGAAAAGCGCCGCCACTGGCGCACGCTGCCGCACCAGGCCAAGTTCCTGGGGAGCCACCTGATTCCGGTGATCCATGGGCCCAAGGGCCGCTACTACGTCATCGACCACCACCATCTGGCTAGGGCACTGCTGGACGAAGGGCTCAAAGAGGTGGCCATCACGGTCGTGGCGGACCTTGGCAGGCTCGAAAAGGACGAGTTCTGGACGTTCCTCGACAACCGCGGCTGGCTGCATCCCTACGATGCCACTGGCGCGCGGCAGCCGTACTCGGCCCTGCCGCGCCGAATATCCGATCTCGAGGACGATCCATTCCGCAGTCTGGCGGGGGAACTACGCCGAGCGGGCGGCTTCGCCAAGGACACAACGCCGTTCAGCGAATTTCTGTGGGCCGACTTCCTGCGCCGGCGAATTGCGCGGCGGGAGGTCGACAAGCGGTTTGCCAGCGCGCTCGCCGCCAGCCTTGAGCTCGCCCGCAGTCGCGACGCCGACCACCTGCCCGGCTGGTGCGGGCCGATCACGCGTTGAAGCAAGGGCCCACACAGTTCGGGTGCGGATCTCTACAATCGGCGGGATGAACACCTCCCCTGCCCTCCGCCCCCGCAGCGCCGCACGCGCGCTCGTCGACTGCTTGCTCGCGCAACAGGTCTCAACCGCCTTTGCCGTTGCCGGCGAAAGTTACCTCGCCGTTCTGGACGCTCTGCACGACGTCAGTGATCGCCTGCGCCTGGTCACCTGTCGCCACGAAGCGAGTGCGGCGAACATGGCGGAGGCCGTCGGCAAACTGACCGGCCGGCCCGGCGTCTGTTTCGTGACCCGCGGGCCTGGCGCCACGCACGCCAGCATCGCTGTCCATACCGCGCAGCAGGACGCGACGCCGATGGTGCTGTTCGTCGGCCAGGTCGCGCGCCAGGATCTCGGCCGTGACGCGTTTCAGGAAATCGACTTCGGCGCGATGTTCGGCACAATCGCCAAGTGGGTTGTTGAGGTGCACGAACCGGAACGGATGTCGGAGCTCGTGACGCGCGCGTTCGCGATCGCGCTGAACGGACGGCCCGGGCCGGTCGTGGTAAGCCTGCCCGAGGATGTGCTTGAAGAGCCGTGCGCCCAGCCGGCAGGGCCCTACGTCGAGCGCATCTCCACTCCGCTCGGGGTTGGTGTAGTCGAGGCGATCGCGGCCCGCCTGCAGAGCGCGGCGCGGCCGCTGGTGTGGGTCGGCGGCAGCGGCTGGACGCCGGAGGGTACCGCCGCATTAAGGCAGTTCGCCGAACAGTGGCAATTACCGGTCGCCACCGGCTTTCGCCGCAAGGACCTTTATCCTAATAACCACCCCGGCTACGTCGGCGAATTCGGCTTTGCCGCTGGCAGCGGCGCAATGCGCTCGCTGAAAGAAGCTGACCTCGTGCTGGCGATCGGCGCGAACCTATGCGACGTCGAGACCGGCGGCTACACGCGCCTCGATGCCCGCACCAGCGTCGAACGGGTCATTCATATTGCGATGCGGCCCGAGGATGCCGGCCGCGTATTCCCGGTTTCGATGCGAGCCAGCGCGTCACCAGACGCCGCCGCCATCGCGCTTGCGCAACTCGAGCCGCCGGCCGCGATAACTTGGCGAGGATGGACGCACGCGGCGCGCGCAGCGTATGAGCACGACCTGGCACCGGTCGCAGTCACCGGCGCAGTAAATCCCAGCGAGGTGTTTCTTGAGCTGCGACGCCAGTTGCCGGACGATGCCATCATCAGCAACGGCGCCGGCAATTACGCCGCCTGGCTGCACCGCTACTTCGAGCACCGCCAGTTTCGTACGCAGCTAGCCCCGCAGAGTGGCGCGATGGGCTACGGCGTACCGGCCGCGATCGCCGCGGCACTGCTGCACCCAACACGCAAAGTGGTAGCCGTAGCAGGCGACGGCTGCTTTATGATGGCCGTTAACGATCTGGTGACGGCTACGGCAACGGGTGCGAAGGTCGTCTTCCTGATACTCAACAACGGCGCCTACGGAACAATTCGAATGCACCAGCAGACCCGCTTCCCTGGCCGAACGGTAGCCACCGACCTCATCAACCCCGACTTCGTGGCATTGGCGGAGGCCTGCGGCGTGAAGGCGACACGGGTTAGCACGACAGCCGAGTTTGCCCCGGCGCTGGCCGCTGCGCTGGCGGCCGACGGCCCACGACTCATCGAGCTGGTAACAAGCCTCGAGGACATCGCCCCAGGCCGGCGACTGTCCTCGCTGGGCGCCAGTTGACGGCCGCCGCATGCACTACTCCAGCATCACCACCGGCTATCTGGACGCGATTGAGGTTGTGGCAGGCGCGCCCGATCTGCGCCTGCTGACCGAGCTCGTGCGCCAGCACGTTGCCCGCTTTGCATTCAGCAGCGTCGGCCCGAGGCTCGGCGACGCATTGCCGCTAGACGTGCCTTCGCTCTACGACCGAATCGTCGCTCGCGCACGCGGCGGCTACTGTTTTGAGCAGAACGCGCTGTTCTACGCCGTGCTCGAGGAGCTCGGATTCGACGTCCGTATGAGCCTTGCGCGCGTCATCTACAATCAGGACATTGACTCGCCGCTGACGCATCGGATCAGCCTGGTCCGCTTCGGTGACGACCAATACGTCGCCGACGTCGGCTTCGGAGCGATGGGACCCGCAGCACCCATCAGCATGCAACGCCGTGGGCCGCTCAACTCCGAGTGCACCTTCGGTGTCTGCGAAAGACGCAGCGGCGAATTTCACCTGCAGACTTTCAAGGATGGCGGCGACTTCTCGCTGTACAAGTTCTCGCCGGGCCACTTCGGACTCGCCGACTGCGAACTGGGGCACTTCTATTCCCACCGCCATCCGAAAGCCGTGTTCGTCAACAATCTGGTGGCGTCTAGAATTCTGGACGACGAGATCCGCTCACTGCGCAATCGGGATTACTGGGTCATCGCGCCTGCCGGCCCCATCAAGACCGCGATCGAGAGCGCCGGGCAGCTGCGCGAACTTCTCAACCGGGAATTCGAC
>SESH01029186.1_pt1 | contig 26070 bp, 18 predicted proteins | sample 3171561 | NCBI WGS metagenome assembly SESH01 (sample SAMN10866947, study PRJNA518727) | freshwater metagenome | biome: subpolar coniferous forest; feature: holomictic lake; material: water; isolation source: holomictic Lake 442 2011 16.5 m and 2014 13 m | place: Canada: near Kenora, Ontario
GCACGAAGCGCAAGGCCTGAGATTTCAAGATGCGATACGCACGGTTGCCCGGATCCGTTGCAAGCAACCGATCAAGCAGCAGCAGCGCGGCGTCGGTGCGTTGCTGGGTGTTAAACAGCATGGCGAGATCAAAGCGGGCAGCGGCGTAGCCCGGTGCAATCAACAGCGATTCGACGAGCTTACGCTCCGCCGTCTCGTAGTCGCCACGACGTGCAGCAACGTCAGCGTGCAGGCGCAACGCCACCACGTCACGAGGCACTAGCGCCAAATGCGCGCCTAGCAGCGCATCTGCGGTCTCCAGCCGATTCTCCGCCAGCGCCGCCTGGGCGTCGGCCAGCTCTGGCGGATCCGTCGTCAGGCGCGTGTAAGACAGGTACGCCGCGTCACCACCCGCCTCATCACCGGCCTGAAAGCGCAGTGCCGCCAGTTCACGCCATGCATCGGCAAGGCCCGCATCCAACGCGAGCGCCCGCTCGATCTCGGCCTGCGCGGGCGCTGCGTCACCGCAAGCGGCAAGCGCACGTCCCAGCTCCAGATGAGTGCTGGCGATGTCCGGATACAGAGCCACCAGCGGCTGCAGTACCGCTACCGCCGTGGCCGGATCACCGATCCGGCGGCAAGCCGTGGCGAGCAGCAAGGTGGCTCCCTCGTGGCCGGGAAACCGGCCGAGGATATCGCTCGCTGCACGGGCCGCCGCCGCCGGATCGGAGTCCATCCTGACGGAGGCCCGCATGAGTTCCAGGTCGGCAGAGGCGGTCGACATCGCGATGGTCTCCTACAGAGTCGGGCGAGCGTGCGGGCCGCGCCCGCGTCACACAGCGCGGCTATCTAAACGGACTGGCCGGGGCGAGTCAAACCGCAAACAGGCAGGCCGGGACGGCCCCGCATGGGACAGGTTACACTCGCCGCGACGTCGTGTTCCGGCCCTGAGGATGACCCCTTGAGCACCGCTGCCCCCCTCGACGAAGCCACCATCATCAGCACACTGCAGAGCTCCAAGGCTCAGGCAGCCGCTGGCCGAATGGCGGAGTCGGACCAGATTCTCGTTCGACTCGCACAAGCGGCGCCGAACCACCCGTCCGTCCTCAACGAGCTTGGCGTTCGCATGCTCAACCGCGGCGTGCCCGACCAGGCACAGGCGCTGTTCGAGCGCGCGACGATGGCAAATCCAGGCCATCCGGCCCTGTGGTCGAACCTCGCAGCAAGCTACAAGGCCCTGGGCCGGCGGGCCGAGGAACTCGATGCGATCGACAAGGCGCTGCAGCTCGAGCCTCGCCATATCTCGGCGCTGCTACAGAAGGGCGCCCACCTCGAGGAGACCGGCAACCTCCGTCCGGCCGCTCGGGTCTACGCGAACCTGCTGTCGTTCCTGCCGCGGGAAGCGGCCGAGGCGCCGCACCTGCGCGAAGCGGTTGCTCACGCCCAGCGCATCGTCGATGCGGATCTGGCAACGCTGATCGCCAAGCTTGAGGAACCGCTCGCCGGCATTCGCGATCGTCACGGCGGCAAGGCCCAGCGTCGCGTCGATCGCTGCCTCGACACACTGATGGGAAAGCGCACCCCCTTCTATTCGAAACCCACCTGGATGTTCATGCCGGAACTGCCGGCGATCGAGTTCTTCGAGCGCTCGGACTTCCCCTGGCTGGATGCGTTCGAGGCCGAGACGAACCAGATCCGTGCGGAATTTCTGCGGGTGATGACCGCCGACCGCGATGGCCTGCAGCCGTACCTGGACTTCTCCAAGGACCTGCCGCTCGACCAGTTCCGCGAACTGAACCGCTCCCGCCGCTGGAGCGCTTACTTCCTCTGGAATCAGGGCAAGCCCGTGCCGGGCCACCTCGCACGCTGCCCGGTCACCGCTCGGCTGCTGGAAACCGCGCCGCGCTGCCGCATAGAGCATCGCGCGCCAACCGGCTTCTTTTCGATCCTGGATGCCAACACCAGCATCCCCGCCCATGTCGGCGTCACCAATACGCGCTGCACGGTGCACGTGCCGCTCGTGGTGCCGCCCGACTGCGGCTTTCGGGTCGGCTCGACAACCCGTGAGTGGGTGCCGGGGCAGGCCTGGGTATTCGACGACACGATCGACCACGAAGCCTGGAACCGCTCCGACACGCCGCGTGCGATCCTGCTGTTCGATATCTGGAACCCGCTGCTGACGGCAGCCGAGCGAGAGATGATCAAGACGGCGACCGAGATCTACGCCGAGTATTACGAACTGCCGCCGGACCATAACCTGTGAGCGGAGCAAGCATGAGATCGACCGTACTTGCCATCTGCGCGCTTTTGAGCGCCGCGCCGGCAATGGCCGAGACGCTGGCGCACTGCGTTGGCATCGATGCCGCTGACGCCAGACTTGCCTGTTATGACGCGGCCGCGGGACGACCCGCGCAGCCCGCTGCGACCGCGCGGATGCGTGAGGCGGCTCCCGCAGCGGCAGCCGCCACCGTGGCGCCACCGACGGGCGCCGCTCGCAACGACGACCCCGCCAACTTCGGCCTGACGCCCGCACAGCGCAAGACCGAGCCTGTCGGCCCGTCCGTGATCCAGGCGCACATCGCAGGCCTGAGCACCGACCGCATCGGCAATGCCATCGTGACGCTGGACAACGGCCAGACGTGGATCCTTGGCGACAACGACTCGCGCCTCGAGGTCGGGCAGACCGTCACGATCAAGCGCGCGGCGTTGGGCTCTTTCCTGATGACGACACCCGACCGGCACGCTTACCGGGTGCGACGCAGCCGCTAAGGATCAATGGGTCGTGGGGCCCGCAAGCCGCTCCACCCAAGGATCCAGCACGGGCTTCAGCGGGACCAGCTGGCGAGCGTAGTGGCGCCAGTGACCGACACCGGAGCGATCCAGGCCGCGGCTCAGCTGAGCCGTGCTTGGCGTGGCGTGCTCGCGCGACTGCACGCGCTCGGCGAAGGAGCCCATTCCATCGGTCCACTTGACGCCGAGAAAGTCGCAGATGCCGCGCATCTCGCCGCTAAAATCCGCCATGACCTCTTCGTACCGCACCTGCCGCCAAGCCAGGCCCAGCACCGGACGCACACTCTTCGCAAACGTCATGACCGCGTCGTAGAAGCGGCCCGCGCCATCGAGCGTCAGCATCTGGTACATCGCCGGGTTCATCTTGAAGCGGCGACGGAAGCAGCTGAGGATGACGTCCCGCGGATCGCGGCACGCAAACAGGATCTTCGCGTCGGGGAACAGCCGGGCTATCAGCGGCAGCTTCAGCGTATTGAGCGGATGTTTGTCGATGAACACCTTACCCTCGACCCTCGCGCCGGTGGCCGCGACGGCCGCCCAGTACGCGGCACGCAAGGTCGCGAGCGTCGCCTCGTCCGCATCGGCCAGTGAACGCAGATCCAGCGGCTCGCGCATGTACCTGAGCACGCCGTCGGTCAGCAGCTCGTGCTCCTCCAGACTGATGATATCCGGGTGACCGTCGAGCACGACCTCGAGCAGCGTCGTGCCTGAACGCGGGAATCCGACCAGAAACACGTGCTCGCGCACGGGCGCGGCACCGACGGAAGGGCGCACCGCCCAGCGTGGCGCAATAACGCTGAACGCCGCATTCAGCGCGCGGGCGTAGTCGAGAACGCTCGAGCCCGCCGCATGGCGACGATTGAGCGTCATGAGCGCCTCGTTACAGGCGCTGTAAGCTGCGAACGCCTCGTCATAACGGCCCAAGGCGTCAAGCGCATCGCCGAGCAGGCCGCGGGCGCGCGCCTTGTCATAGGCGCCGGCGCGGGGATCGGCGATCACGCCTTGCAGCAGCGCCTCGGCCTCAGCGTAGCCGCGGCCGCTCAACTCGGCGGCCGCCAGACTCAGCATCGCATCGGGATAGCCAGGCACGCGCGCCAGCGTCCGCTCTGCCCAGAGCCGGGCCTCGGCGTGCTCGCCACGGTGCGTCGCGATGGAGGCCAACGCCGCCATGGCGACGATATTGTTCGGATCGAGGTCCAGGGCCTTCAGATGACTTTCGCGGGCAAGCCCCAGCGAGCCCAACGCGATCAGCGCGTTCCCCCGATTGGCGTGCGCAAAGCTGAGCTGCGGCTGGCGCAGTAGCAACTCGTCAACATGATGCAACGCGTCAGCTGGACGGTCGACCCGCTGCAGGCACAGCGCGAGGGCGTTTCGAGCCGGCACGTCATCGGGCGCCAGCTCGACCGCTCGCTCGAGCAGCCGCACGGACTCTTCCAGACGTCCCTCGTGCTCACGCAGCGTCGCCACGACGTTCAATAGCAGCGGATGCTCGAACCCGGCCGCCAGCGCCTCAGCCGCGATCGCCGCGGCGCGGTCAATGTCGCGGTTCTGCGCCAGCGTCAGCACCGTCTCCAGCATCTTCAGGTCGGCATCGAGGTCGCGCGCCATGTGGGATCCCTGCTAGGCCGGCGGATCGGAGCATGATGCCAGAACCAGCCGGGCTGCAACGACGCCGCCAATCCACAAAAAAAAACGGCGGGCCGAAGCCCGCCGTCCTTGGTTCCGAAAGAAGCTTTCGCTTCTCTTAGAACTTCGCGCTCACGTGAGCGTAGATGTAGCGTCCCAGCGTGTCGTACGTGCCCACGAAGGTGTTGTCGTTGCAGGTCGAGTTCGGGCAATCCGAATAGTTGCCGTTGACAATGATCGGCGGCGACTTGTCCTGCAGGTTGTTGACACCCAGGCGGAACGTGACACCCGTCGACAACGGAATCGACGCCGACATGTCGATGTAGTTGAACGCCGAAATGTGCGCGGTTCCCGGGAAGTAGGCCGCGGCAAGCGCCGGATCCGAGCTCGTGCGGTCCGTGTCCACCTTGCCGATGTAGCGCCAGCGCAGCGTCAGATCCAGGCCGGCCCACGGGGTCGCCCAGTTGGCCGTCGCCACATGCCGCCACTTCGGGGTCGGGCTGCCGCAGGTCGAACCGAAGTAGCCCGTGCAGTCGTACGCCGCACCGGTCGTCAACGGCTGCGTGTCCCACTTCGAGACCTTCGTGCCGCTGAGGTTCAGGTTCAGCTTGCCGAAGGTGCCCATCGTGAAGCCGTAGTGCGCCGCAAGGTCGATGCCCTTGGTGCTGACAGTACCGATGTTCTGCTCGGTCGCGTCCATGTAGTTCGTGTTGTTGAACCACAGCGAGCCGGTGCCCGCACCGCGATGAATCAGGCCGCAAAGGGCCGGATCGCCGGTGTTGGCGCAGTTGGCAATGATCGTGTTCGACGACAGCGACGAGATCGTGCTCTTGATCTTGATGTCGTAGTAGTCGACCGAGACGACCAGGTTCGGGATACCGGCCGGCTGCACGACGAAGCCGAACGAGTAGGTGTCCGCGACTTCAGGCTTCAGGTTGACGTTGCCGCCGATGCCGGTGTTGATCTGCGCGGCGGGGTTCGGAAGGATGTGGCCGTACTGCGCCGCGGTCACGCCGGTGCGCATGCACTGCTCCAGCGTGTACGCCGGCGTCGAGCCCCAGCATGGGTCGGCCGTGCCGCCCGAACCGATGACCGACGGGGTGAACAGATCGCCGATGCTCGGCGCGCGAACCGCGCGGTTGTAGCCGCCACGAACGCGGATGTCCTTGATCGGCGCCCATTCAACGCCCAGCTTATAGGTGCTGGTGCTGAAGCCCGAGGTGTAGCTCGAGTAACGGTAACCGCCTTCAAGCGCCAGCAGATACGCGCCCGGCTTCTCGTCGAGCAGCGGCAGGTTGAACTCGGTGAAGAGCTCGGCGACGTGGAAGCCGCCGTGAATCGCGCTGAACGCCCCGTTGCCGCCCGACGCGAAGCCGTGCGCAAAGATGTAGTCAGGATCGAAATCGTACTTTTCCTGACGATACTCAGCACCGACGCTGAGGTTCAGGCCGCTGGCCGCGGTCGGCAGCTTGACGCCGTACTTGCCGAGGTCGCCGGCAACGTAGCCGGACACGATGTACTCAGTCGACTTGACCGCGTAGCTCGACTGCACGGTCAGGTAGTCCAGCTGCGCCTGGGTGACACCACCCGGGGTCCAGATGTTCCAGGGCACGCAGGCCGGGTCGGAGCCGTTGAGCACGGACACGCAGACCGGAGCGCCGCCGTTCGGGTTGGCAACCACGTTCAGGGCATTGTTGACCTGCTGTGAGCCCAGGTAACCACCCTCGATGTTCTCCATCTGGGTGATGCCGATCTGGCCGTACACATCGTAGCGCCACGCCTCGCTGATCTTGCCCTTCGCGCCGATGACCTGGCGGAAGGAGTTCGACGAGTAGTTGTCGACGCGCGGGCCGCTCTCGACCGAACGACGCGCAGCGTAGACGGTGATGTTGTCGCCGGTGCCGCCGAACGTCGACTGGTTCGCAGCGATGTTGTCAGGCGTGCACATGATCGACACTTCGTACGGCGTCAGCAGCGGGTTCGCGCAGCTGATGCTCGGCGTACCGAACGCGAACAGGCCCGACGGGCCGTACTCGGCGCGGGACTGGTTGCGGGCGTACATCGTCTCCGAGTACGCGGTCACATGGTCGTTGACATCGTACGACAGGAACGCACCGGCGGTGTAGCGCTCAGCCTGGCGCTGCACGAAGCTCAGCGCGCCGTAGTTGTACGCATCGGTCGATGAGGTGTACGGACGGAAGCCGTTAGGACCAGCAACAGTCATGTCGGCGAGCGTGGCGTAAGCCGAGCTCGGCGTCGCGCCTAGCAGCAGGAAGCGGCCGGTCGCGCTCGAGCTTGAGCCGCCACAAGCGATTTTCTTGCCAGCGGCGCCCGGGTTCGAGCCAGGGCTGTTCAGGGTGCAGGCCGCGTAGTCGACCTTGTTGCCGGCAACCGGCTGCGCATTCAGGTAGGTCGCGTAGACGGTGGCGTTGCCGCGTCCATCAGCAAAGTTCGCGCCCGCGAGGAACGAGACGTCCTTCGTGTGGCCGATGTTGACGTTGGCCGGGGGCAGCGGCTGGTTCTTACGCGTCAGAGCATCGAGCTCCATCGCGTTGTTGTTCTTGTGCTGACCAAAGCCGTAGTTAGCATCGATCTTGACGCCTTCGAACTTCGTGTTGAGGACGAAGTTGACGACGCCGGCGACCGCGTCGGCGCCGTACACGGCGGAGGCACCGCCGGTCAGCACGTCCGCGCTCTGGATCAGGTCGGCCGGAATCTGGTTGATGTCGGGGCTCGACGAGGTGCCAAGGCCAGCGCCCGGGCTCATGCGACGGCCGTTGATCAGGACCAGCGTGCGCTGCGAGCCGAGGCCACGCAGGCTGACGGTCGCGGTGCCGTTGGAGCTGATCGACTGGCCACCGCTGTTCTCAGCAATGACCTGTGGGAGGTTGTTCAGCAGGTCCTCAGCGCGCACGAGACCGGTCTGCTGGATATCCAGCGACGTGATCGTCGTGACGGGGCTGATCGAAATGTCATTCGGCGACTGCGTCAGGCGCGAGCCGGTGATGACGACGTCTTCGAGCGTCGGAGCCGGGGCCGTCGGAGCGTTCTGCGCGAAGGCAGCCGAGCCGCTGACCGTAGCAACCGCCGCGAGGGCGAGGTGCACTGCCTGCCGCACATTGCGACTTGTATTCGTCATTCGTTAACTCCCAATGGTTTTCATTACCGTCTGCCAGGCCGCTAGCGCCTTAACTTTCCGGTCTTTTCTTGCTGCTTAATCGTTACAAACGAGACTGCGTCTCGTACGCAGTCCCCGCTTATGGCAGAAATACTACACGAGGTAGGTAGTGTGTGCAAAGAACCGTAGGTTTCGCCGTGCTTTATAAGGCAAATGGCGCACTTCGACCTAGGTGTGACAAAAACACAACACGGCCCGTAGAAAATGCTGCATCGCGGCAGTCGACGTCCGCCAAAGGCCGCGAATAGGGGCTCAGAAGAACCAGCAGTTGGTCGCGACCGTAATCCGTAAGTCCTTGCCGTAGAAAGGAGTTACTTCATGGAACAGGTAGGAGGGGAAGACCACAACCTGCCCTTCAGTCAGCCGCAGCTCCAGCGGCCGCAGCGCAAACGGCGGGTGCAGGCGGGCATTGGCCGGATCGGTGTAGGCCTGCGCCCCCTGACGGGGATCGAAAAATCGCAGCAGCCCGCTGTCTGGCCGACCCTCGACCTCCTCCCCGGCCCGGACGCAGTAGACCGCGGACCAGGACGCCAGCGGATGGTTATGGGCGATGAACGAGCCCGCCTGCCGGGTGATGTGGAACCAGGTGTGGTTGTGCAGCGTCAGCCGAGCGAGATCTTCCTGACGCAGGCTGGTCGTCGCCAGCACGGTCTTCACCACCGCATCGAGCATGAACTGGCGCAGCTCCTGCGCGCAGGGCTCAGGCCAGCGGAACAGGTTGAAGCGGCTCTCGAAGGTTTCCTGTTGCGCGATATGGCTCGGCGTCGGGTTGCGGTGTTCGTCATCTTCGCGGGCGAGGAATAACGCCTCGAGATCCCGGTTAAGCGCCCCGCAGGGCTCCAAGCGCGCTTCGCCCAGCGGCACGGCAAACATCGGGCTGATGGTCACGCTCGGGCTCACCACCACGGCACCCCCGCCTGCTCCGGGCCCACGAAACGGACCCGCGCGGTGACCAGCACCAGCGCGCCCAGCGAGCGCACCAGCGCGATTTCATGGGTCATAGCACCGGGAAACACCGCCATCTGGCCCGGCTGCGGCCGCCAGGTGACGTGGCCATGCTTGTACGGCATGCGCGCCTCGCTGGTGGTGGCATCGGGGAACATCGTTCCCAGACGCGACTCATGCAACCGCAGCACGCCGCTGTCGAAGCGGGACGGCGACGGCTCAGGCGCCGCGACGCAGTACACCGCGAGCCAGGCGCTGTTGGCGTAACTGATCGACGGCACGCAACCCTCCGGCTGCACGATGCTGAACCAGGCGCGCGACTCGACCCTAAGCGCCGCGAACTGCTCGGGCGCGAATTGGTTGATCGACGCGGCCACCGCGCTGACCCCGGCCAGCATGCCGCGCGCCAGCCGCTGCACTGGCTCCTCCGGCCACTCATACAGGTCATCGCGGCTGCGGAACACGCGCGGCGCCGCCGGCCGCGACGGCTCCTGCCACTGCGGCGTAGCGCGGGCCGAGAAAAGCGGCAACAGCGACTCATTGAGGGCAGGGGCATCGGGCAGGACAACGACGCCGAACGGCGTTGCGAAGATCGGCACGATCTCCGGCGCAGGGACACTCATGGCACTGCCGCCCGCACAGGCTGCAGGTCGGCGAGGGACTCGCGCAGCGCCGCCAGCTCCTGCTCGTAATGACGGGCGCGGCCTGAGGAACGTCGATAGAGCGGTTCGCGCACCTGCCAGACGCTGGCGGTCTTCACCGAGCGGTCCGCCCGCGGGAAGTCGAGGTAAGCGCGATCCCAGGGCAAGCCGAGCGCTGCGCACAGCGCAGCGCCCGCGCCTGCGGGGTCTTCTACCAAGTGGTCGTAGTCGAAAGCGATGATGTCGTCACCGTACAGCTGCTGCCAGTGCGCCATGACGCGCCGGTACTGCCGATAGTAGTGGCCCGTGTCGAGCAGATCGAGTGCGTAATTCATTCGGTGGTCGAGATGCAGGAAGAACGTCGACAGGCAGGTGTCGAGCGGAGCGCGGATCGTATGGACGATCTTCGCCTCCGGGAACAGCGTCTTGATCAAGCCAATGTAGAGAAAATTGTCTGGCCGCTTGTCGGTAACCAGCTGGGCGCCAGGGAACAATCGCACGATCGACTGGCGATACTCGTCCGCCAGCTGCCCGAGCGCGGCGCTTGAGACCCGCTGCAGCGCCTCTGGAAACGGCGCCAGCTGCGTCGCAACCGCCGCGGGGATCAGGTCGAGCTCGCCGCCGGCCGCGACCCCCGGTGCGCCGGCGAGCAGCTGCTCCGCCAGTGTCGACCCGGAGCGGAACATGCCGCAGATGAATACCAAGCGCGGCCCGGCGCTGACCGGCGGCGGCAGCGACGAGGGCAAGGACGTGGCGATGAGCCGGTCGGTCAGCGATTCCTGCGCAACCCGGTCGTAGTGAGCGGCCGCAGGCCGACTCGCGCGGCTGTCCCGGTTGGCTTGTGCGTAGGCGGCGAACGCGGCGGGGTAATCCCCGGCCTGGTCGAGCAGCCGCCCCAGGGCAAAGCCCAGATCGGCGCGCTCTGACAAGGTGGCGACAGGGCTGTCAAGGGCCAACCGCAACCGTGCGGGCAGCGACTCGTCACCGTCCACGGCCAACTGCAGGTTGGCATAGCGCGCCAGAGCCAGAAAGCACGCCGGATCCACCGCGAACGCCCGTGCGTACAGAACTCGCGCCGCCTCGCGGCGTCCCCGATCCTCATGCAGATTGGCGAGGTTCAACATCCCCGGGACGTAGCGGGGGTTGAGCTCAAGAGCCGCCAGCAGCTCGCGCTCAGCGGCCTCGTCACGACGCAGATAATCGGCGTAGATCACGGCGCGATTAAGGCGCGCCGACTCCGGCTCCGCCACGCCATGCTCCAGCGCCTTCTGGTAGCAGGCCAGCGCCTGTTCGTAATGGCGTCCGTGGCGCAGCAGAAAGCCGAGGTTGAACCAGCAGTCCGGCAGCGCAGGATCCCGCAGCAGCACCTGCCTATAGGCCTCGATAGCCTCGGCCGCACGGCCGTCGCGCTGCAGGCGCAGAGCCTCGCGAATCATCGCCGCCGTCGTGGCCACCCTATACCGCCTGTGGAAATGCCTATCGCTCGGCGAACGATATTCCCACCGACGCCCGCGCGCCAGCAGACGCCCACCGGTCGGCGCTGATAAACCCCCTGCCAAAAAAAACGGCGGGCCGAAGCCCGCCGAGAATACAAATCAGATCAGTGACTTCAGAACTGCACAGTGGCCGTCGCGAACATGTACCGCCCCAGCGCGTCGTACACCTGCGGGTAGGTATTGCCGTTGCACTGCCCTGCCGAACAGTTCGCCGAACCAAAGATCGGCGGGCTCTTGTCGAACAGGTTCTGGATGCCCAGCCGCAGCGTCACGTTGTCGCTCGTCTTGATCGCGCCGGTGAGGTCCAGATAGCTACGCGCGCCGAGCGCCGCGTCGGTATTCGAAATCGAACCGTCCGCCACCGTCCCGTTGGCGGCCAGGTTCGGATTCGAGCTGAGCTGATCAAGCGACACGGCCTTGAAGTAGCGCCACGCCAGCGACACATCGATTCCATGCCAGGGTGTCTGCCAGGTCGCCCGTAGCGTGTGGCGCCACTTCGGATTCGACGTGCCGCAAATCGTGCCGTAGTAGCCGGCGCAATCGTAAGTCGTCGTCGTATCGGCCGCGATCGGCGTCGTCTCGAGCTTGTCGATATACGTCCCCACGAAGCTCGTATTTATTTTGCCGAAGCGGCCAATGTCGACGCGGTACGACAAATCGACGTCAGCACCGGTTTCCCGCAGGCGGCCTACGTTGGCGAGCGTATCGGTAATGTAGCCAGACGGCTGCAACCACAGCGAGCCGAACTGATCACGATGAATCAGGTCGCAGAAGTGGTTGTTGTTGAGGCATTGCTGCAGGATCGTATCGGCACCGATGCTGGAGATGACATCATCGATCTTGATATCGAAATAGTCGATCTGGGCACGGAAGTTCGGCAGCCAGTGCGGTTGGTAGCCAACACCAAATGAAGTGGTCTTCGCAGATTCTGGCTTCAGTCCAGGCGCGCCACCCGTGAGGCCGTTGTACTGACTGGCCGGGCTCGGCAGGATGTTGCCGTATTGTGCCGCCGACAGACCCGTGCGCGCGCACTGCGCCTGGGTGTAGTCGGCCGGCGCTACTGGCGCGCCAGTCAAATCATCAACTGCCGCGCACGGGTCCGTCGCCCCGTCCAAGGCGACCGAACGCATCGCGAACAGCTCGCCGATGTTCGGCGCACGCATCGCGCGTGCGTAGCTGCCACGCACGCGCAGCTCATCGATCGGCGACCACTCGACCCCGAACTTGTAGCTGTTGGTCGTGAAGCCGGTCGAGTAATCCGAATAACGCACGCCCGACTCTATCGCGAGCGACTGCGCGCCCACCTTGTCGTCGATCAGCGGCAGACGCATCTCGGCGAAGGCTTCGCGCGAGATGATCTCGCCACCGACCGGCAGCGTCGCGCCACCCTGGCCGGCGCCATCGCCGGTCTGGAACTCCATGTCCGGCGTCGTCGACGACCGAACCTGCCGCCACTCGACACCCATGTTGAGCATCATGCCGGACTTGGCCGTCGGCAACTTGACGCCGTATTGGCCCAGATCGCCGGTGACGTTGCCACTGACGATGTGTTGACGCACCTCGCCACGAAGCAACAGCGGCACCTGCAGATAGTTCAGCGCATCAGCGGTCACGCCACCAGGCTGGAAGATGTTCCACGGCACGCAGTTTGGATCGGTGCCATCAACGACCGACTGGCAAACCGGGCTGCCGCTGCCGTCGGAAACGACATTCAGGGCGTTGTTGATACGGCGCACAGACATGTCGTGCTGATAGGTCTGCGCGAGGCTGGTGATGCCCAACTGCGCAAAGATGTCGTAATCCCAGCCCTTGACGATCTTGCCGCGCGTGCCGATCACGGCGCGGAAGGACTGGTGCTCCAGATCATCCTGGCGACCACCACCTTCGACGTTACGACGTCCGATCAGCATATCGACGTTGCCGGCCGTAGATTCGCCGCACCAGGAGTTGAGCATGCTGCTGGACAGGAAAGGATTGGCGCAATTCACCGAATAGATGTTGCCGAAGAACGCGCCGGACGGCGCGATCTGCGCAACAGAGCGATCGTTCATGTACTGCACTTCGCTGTACACGTCGGCGTGCTCGCTGAACTCGTAGTGCACGAATGCGCCTGCCGAGTAACGCTCATCTGGCCGCATGAAGTAGTTCACCGGGCCATAGTTGAAGGCATTAGCGCTGGTATACGGCACCAGCGTGCCGGCAGGGCCAAGCGTGTACGTCGACGGATACTGGTCCAGCGAGGCGAAGCGCCCCGGGAACGAGGTCGACGAACCGCCGCAGCCGAAGTGGCCATTGTTAGGCTCGTGCGCACTGCCCTTCAGGAAGCCGGAGGAGAGTGTGCACGCGCTGTAGTCGTAGCTCGACTGCAGTACCGGGGAGACGTTGCGGTAGGTCGCATAGAACGTCGCATTACCTTTGCCGTCGGCGCTGTTCATGCCAAAAACAAGCGACAGATCCTTGGTGAAGCCGGTGTTGACGTTAGACGGCGCCGACGCGAAGGTTGAGCCCTTATCGGCGTTCCAGGTATCCAGCGAATCCTGCACACCCTGTGGATTGGAGTTGTGGTGCTGATTGAAGCCGTAATTGGCGCTGAACTTGAAGCCTTCGAAATGCGTGTTCAGGATGAAGTTGACGACGCCGGCAACGGCATCTGCGCCGTACACCGACGACGCGCCGCCGGTCAGCAGATCGACCCGCTCAACCAGCTCCGTGGGAATCTGGTTCAGGTCGGACGCGCTGCCACCACGCGGATCGCCGGGACCGAGGCGACGACCGTTCACGAGCACCAGGGTGCGCTGCGCACCGAGCCCGCGGAGGTTGACCTGCGCAGTGCCGTCGGAGCCGTTGGAGATGCTAGAGCCCTGCGACGCAAAGACTTGCGGCAGCGAGTTCAGCAGGTCTTCGATCTTGGTAACGCCGGTCTGCTGGATATCCAGCGCGGACACCGCGAGCACCGGGCTGATCGACATTTCGTTCGGCACCGCGATGCGCGAGCCGGTAATGATTATCTCTTCGAGGACCACGCCGGCCGTGCCGGCCTTTTCCTGCGCGACGGCAGTGCCCGCGATGGCCAGGACGCTGCAGGCCAGCGCAACGCGCACGGCATGACGCAACTGGTGATTCCCTTCCAAATGACTACGCATTTTTTGTATCTCCCTACGGGTAACGAAATTGATCCCGGGCCGCGCCGCGCGAGCCCCAGAACCGATGCGCTAGGTGGGAGACAGTGGTGCGCAATCAGACCGCGATGCGGTCACGCTAAACGGATTCCTACCGTGTAACTTCTCCTTACAAAGTGCAGTGCGTCGCTTTTATGACACTCACTGCAACAGCCCGGTATTGATGCGCAGAGCAGGTTGCTAGGTAATAACCGAGTAATACCCCACGGCATACGGGGCACTTCGGCTCGAATACTCTGCATTTATTATTAAATTTATTGATTCAGCCAGTTAACGCACTAGGTAGAGACGAATTTTCGTGTGCGTTGGCGAATTTTTGCGCGCATCAGCTTCGCATTCAGACAGCCCTCAAGGGCCGCTTTCGTCGATATCCTTCCCAGATCGTTGCTTTCCAGCAACACACGGAGCGGCGCGCCGTTGCAGAACGGGCCTTACCGCAGTCTGGATACCTTCGCGCCCCTGCCACTGGGCGTGCGCAACCAGAATGAGCCCAGGGCGGCAGCGGAGATGCGCACTGTTTCGCCCACTGTGAGCGCAAGGCTCTCGTCGGTCGCGAGCTGCCGCCATACCTGTCCACTGTCTAAGGTCACTCGCAGATGCCCGTCGGCACCAAATCGAAGCTCGGCGACACGCCCTTCCATCGCGCTCGGTTCAGCACGCTTCACAGCAGGCTGCTGCGCATCAATCTTCGCCGGCGACAGGCTGAACACAACCGGCGTGGCCGGGACAGCCGACGAGGCCACGGCACGGGCTGATTCGCGATCGAAACAGGCGAGCCGCACGCTGTCGTCCAGCACGCCCCGACAATCGAGCAGCGCCGCCCATGGGCGAGTCGCCGCATCGGTGGCGCACGCTTGATGGGGGGCTCCGACGCCTATCAAAGCAAGCACCCAGAACAGGACGAGGCAGCGCTTCGTCTGCTCAATAGGCGAGGTCATCATTGGCTTCTCCATCCCTGCTGATCGACTGACGAGCCAGACTCAGACTCGATCAGGACTGATTACTGACGCGCGAACTCAAGCACATCGCGCGCGAGCGCGTCGTAGTCGCCGCCGAAGTGGTGCCCACCGGGCACCGCCAGCGACTTGACCTTGGGCCCCGCGAGCTTGCCGCACGGGCTGTCCGCCTCATCGCTGCCATACAGGCACAGGACCCGCGTTGCGCCCGCGCGCTCAACCTCCGCGCGCGTCGGCCGCCCGCCGCCATCCGCACCCGGGATCCAGCTAGCGACGTGGAACTCGAATTCCGCAGTCTCGCTCAGCCCCAGCAGGCTCAGACTACGTACGCTCGCACGCATCGCCTCAGGCAGCCGGTTGTAGAGGAACGGCAACGCGTCGGCGCCAAACGAATAACCCACCAGCAGCACGCGTGGCCGATGCCAGGCAGCGCCATAGCGCGCGATGAGCCGCTCGAGGTCGCGCGCCGCGCCCTCAGGAGTGCGCTTGGTCCAGTAGTACTTGAGGCTGTTCCAGCCGACTACCGGCAGACCCGCGGCCGCCAGCGCGGCGCCTACATCCTGATCGAGCCCGGCCCAGCCCCCGTCGCCGGTCAGCAGCACGACGAACGTGTCGTCGAGGCCCGCAGCGGGTGCGCCCGTCGCCGACACCTCGACCAGCGGCAGGTCACGCACATCCGCGACGCTCGCGGGCGGCGAGGCGCCGGCCTTCGCGAGCTTCGCGTAACTGGCGCGGAACTGCGGCAGCCAGTTGCGCTCGACCGAGAACCCATGCCCCACCTTGTCGAGCCAGACGAGCTCAGCGCTCTTCGTCCTGGCCGTGAATTCCTTCGTCGCCGGTGAGTCGCACACCTGGTCGGCCGCTCCCTGGAACGCGACCCACGGCGTCATATTCGTCGTTGAGGCGGCGTAGACCATGCCTACCGCCGGCGGCGGCGTGCCGTGCTTGGCGTACTGCCATTCGTACTCGAGCCCGCTGCCCTTGCAGACCTTCTGCGTGACCTGCAGGTCGGGGCAGAATCCCATGCTGAGCGCGCCGGCAAACGTGCCCTTCGGCGACTGCACGGCGGCGGCATAGACGAGCGTCGCGCCGGACGAGTAGCCGACCAACACCGGCGGCAGGTACTCAGGAACCTTCAGGCGCTGTTCGACCGCGTGGGCAAGCCCTTCGAAATCCACCGCGTAGCTGCGGCACATCGAGGCCGGCGCGTTCACCGCCTCCAGGTAGCGACGAATGTCGATGCCGACCACCGCCGCATCCATCTCCAGCAGGTGGCGCGCCATCTGCACGACGCCCATATTCCAGCCGCCGTCGCCCGAGACGAACAGCGCGACACTCTTGATGGCGCCCTTCGGGCGGTAGATCGTGACCTCGCCGAACGGCCCGTAGTGCATGCGCTCCTCGCCGGCCAGGCGCGGTGCCGGACGGTCGCCGCCGGTGCCGGGCGGCGCGCCCGGATCGACGACTGCAGGCGGCGGCGTGGCCATTGCGGCGGAAATCACGCACAGCCACAGCAGCGGCACGGCGATCAGGTGACGAATGGTCATTTGCTGACGAGCTCCTTCAGTCCACCGGAAATCAGCGTCGACACGTCCAGCAGGACGCGCGGCAGATGCAACCCGCCGGGGGAGGCGAGGTAGCGCGGCTCCCACACCGGGTCGAACTTCGCCTTGTAGCGGCGCAGTCCCTCGAAGTTGTAGAACGACTCGCCGTGGCGGTAGAGGAAGCTGCCCATGCGATGCCATAGCGGTGCCAGTGCGCGGTTCTCGAGCCCCGACAGCGGCGCCATGCCGAGGTTGAACCAGCGGTAGCCTTCGGCGCGGCCCCACAGCATCAACTCGATGAACAGATAATCCATCGCGCTACGCGGCGCATCGGGGGCGAAACGCATCAGATCGATCGACAGCTCCTCGCCACTTGCGGTGGGCCACAGGTTCGCGAATGCCACCACCTCGCCCTCGGCGCGGATCACCGCGAGCGGCAGCTGACACAGGTAGGCCGGCTCGAACGTACCCAGCGAGAAGCCCTTCTCGGCCGTCGCCTTGTCCATCAGCCAGGCATCGGAGATCGCGCGCAGCCGCGGCAGCAGCGCCGCGACGCCTGCCGGCGGCACGATCTCGAACGAGGCAGCGTCGCGCTCGGCGCGACGGCGGGACTGCCTGAGGTCCGCGCGCGCGCTGCCCTCGAGCCCAAACCCGGCCAGCGGCACCCGCGCCTCCTCGCCGAGCTTGAGCAGCGACAGTCCAAGATCGATGTACAACGGCAGTGAGCGGCCACTGACCTCGTAGAACACGGTCCGGCCACCGCTGCGATCCACCTGCTCGCGGTAGGCCCAGACCAGCTCCTCGGCGCGCGCCGCAGGTCCCACCGGGTCACCGAGTGCAATCCAGCTGCCACCGCTGACCTGATACATCACGAACGCATCGCCCGCCGGATGGAACAGCAGCCGCTTGTCGCCGGCGAGCACCGCGTTGGCAACACTCGCCTCAGCACCTGCGAGCGCGGTTCGCGCCCGGGCAAGATCTACATCCGCCGGATCATGCGGCGGGACCACGGCGGTATGCAGCAGTTTTGCGGCGAGGAACGCGCCGAACACGACCAGTACCGCCACCGAGGCACGCAGCACGCGCGGCGCATGCCCGTGCAGCGCGAACGTCCACCACAGGTCCTGGCTGTAAGGCACGTGGCGGGCGCCGGCCCAGCTGACCAGCAGCGACAGCACGACGATGATCAGCACGCTGGCGACCCAGCCGGGCGTGAAGCGCTGGCTCATGATCGTCGACGGGCGATAGAAAGCCCGCCGCGCTAGCCACAGCACCAGCAGCACGAGCCCGAGGTACAGCGCCTCCTCGAAGTCGAGTCCCTTGAGCAGCGAGGCGAGGATGCCGCCGACCAGCAGCCAGAACGTCAGGTGGTAGGCGGCCGCGAGTCGCCGGAACAGCGCGCGTGCGAGCACCAGCAGGCCGACACCGATCACGCTGCCGGCAAGGTGGGACAGTTCCAGCAGCGGCAACGGCACGACTTCGGTCAGCCGACCGAGCCGGGCGTCGAGCCCCGGCGTCGCGCCGGACACCAGCAGCACGGCGCCGGCCACGAACACAAGAATCCCGACCAGTTGCGGCGCGACGGGCGCAAGCACCGGCCCGATTGCGGCGTCAGCGAGCCCGCCGACGCGCAGTAGTCGCTCGCGCTGCCGCCAAAGTTCGTGGGCGGCCAGCACGAGCGCCGCCACCGCCAGCGGCGCGAGATAATAAACGCCACGGTAGGCAACCAGCGCGCCGAGCAACACCGGCGCCGGCACGTCGGGCAGCGCGAGCGCGAGGACCGCCTCGAACACGCCCAGCCCGCCCGGCACCTGGCTGACGATGCCGCCAACCACGGCAACGGCGTACAGGCCGGCGAAAGTCGGGAAGTCGACGCCAGCCACTGAACCGAGCAACTCGAACAACACGCCCGCCGACAGGGAGAGCTCGACGACCGCGACGACGACCTGCGGGATCGCGATGGTGGCGCCGGGCGGGCGCAGCGCCCACGCACCTATCGTGAGCGGCGCACGTGCGCGGCTCGCCCAGACGGCGTAGGCCAGTACCCAGCCGAGCAACAGCAGGCCGAGCACTTTGGACCAGGCATGGCCGAGATGCAGAACCGTGTCGCCGGGGGCGGCCAGCAGCAGTGCCCCACCGGCCAGGACGCTGACACCCAGCGCCGTGGTGAGCGCACATAGCGACACGATGGTTGCGACGTCGACAGCCGTGAGGCCCACCGACGAGTAAAGGCGGTAGCGAACCGCCGCGCCGGTGAACGCGGCAAGGCTCAGGTTGTGACCAAACGCATAGGCGATGAACGAGGTCAGCGCGGTACGCGCGTAACTAACCGGCTTCTGCACGTAGCGCACACCAAGCCAGTCATACAGCGTCAGCATCAGGTAGCTGCCGGCGGTCAGTGCGGCCGCCAGCAGCAACGTCGCGCGCGGAATACCGCGCAGCGCAGCGCTGACGTCACGCAGGTGGTAGTCACCGAGCACGTGATGCAGCACGGCGGCGACGATGACGAACACCGCCACCGACAACAGCGGCGCAACCCAGCGCCGCCAGTACGCCACCACGGAGGCTGGCTCCGCCGACACCACCGCCTGCTCACTCATACGGTTACTATCCACTAATGACCACCACACGTACCGTCTGGCGCAGCTCGCGCGCCGGCTCATTGGATCGGCTGCAGCTTGCGGAGGAAAGGCTACCACCACCAGGACCCGGCGAGGTGCAGCTTGCAGTGCGCGCCGTGGGCCTTAACTTCGCCGATATCTTGGCCTGCCTTGGCCTGTACTCGGCTACTCCCTCGGGCAGCTTCGTGCCAGGCCTGGAGGCCGCCGGCATCGTGACCGCGGTCGGCGCGCCGTTGCCGGGCCACCCGGCCTACGAATGCGGCGAGCGGGTGCTGGCGCTGACGCGTTTCGGCGGCTATGCGACCGCGCTCAACGTCGATACGCGCTACCTTGCGCCTATCCCCGCCGACTGGTCGTTCGAGCAGGCCGCGGCCTACCCGGTGCAGGCACTGACGGCCTGGTACGGACTGCTGCGCCTCGGCGCGGCGCGCAAGGGCAGCGTCGTGCTGGTGCAGTCGGCCGCCGGCGGCGTCGGCCTGCAGGCGCTGGCGATGCTGGCACGCATCGGCGCGCGCGCGGTGGCGGTCGTGGGCCGCGAGGCGAAAGTCCGCTTCCTGCGCGAGCGCAGCGAACTGCCGGACGCCTGCCTCGTGGTTCGCGGCGGCGACGGCTATGCCGCGCGGCTTGACGCCGCGCTTGCCGCCCACGGCGCGACGGGCTTCGACATCGTTTTCGATGCCGTCCTCGGCGATGGCTTCCGGCCGGCGTTCGAGCGACTCGCGCCCGAGGGGCGCTACGTGCTGTTCGGCGCGGCCGACTTCATGCCCAGCGGCAGTAGTCGCAACTGGCTGCGACTGGCGTGGCAGTGGCTACGTCGACCGCAGCTGGATCCGCTGGCGATGATCTCGACGAACCGCACCTTCATGGGGTTCAACCTGATCTGGCTGTGGGACGCGGTCGAGCGTGTCCCGGACGCGTACGCAGCGCTCGCGGCGCTGGACCTGCCGCCGCCGCACGTCGGCAACCGCTACCCGTTCGCCGCAGCACGTCGTGCGCTGGACGAGCTGAAGGCCGGCCAGACCGTCGGCAAGTCGGTACTGTGCGTCGATTGAGCGCCGCGCGCGATCAGCCGATATAGCGCACCGCGCTGGCAAGCCGCGCGACCAGCGCATCGATCGCCGCGGCATCGGTGCCCGCCGGTGCGAGCACGGCGAACGCACCCCGCTGCGCCGGCACGATGACGCCGCGGTAGCCGCCCTCGTCGAAATGCATCGCCACGAGCACGCGCTCGTGCGTCAACACCATCACTGTCATGGGGCCTGCCGGGGTCTGCACGACCAGGTGCGGCACGAACCAGCCGCGGAACAGGCAGCTGTGCACATAGCTGACCTCGGCGGCGCCCGATTCGAGCGCCACACCCGCCCGGCCCAGCACGTATCCGACCGCGGCGGGCGGCGCCGCGAAGGTCGTTCGCAGCCGTGAGTCCGGCTCGTGTGCCATGTGGGCGACCAGCGCTGTCGCGAGCGCCGGCTGCGGAGACAGCGTCCAGCTCAGGACCACGAGCAGCGCTGTCGCCGCGAGCCCCGCGGCCAGCGCAAACCAGCGCGGCCGCCTCGCATGCACCACGGGCGCGACGTCCGCGGCCCGGCTCGGCAGGCTCAGTGCGCGGTAAATCAGTCCGTCCAGGCGTGCAAGCTCCTGCGCATGACGCGCACAGGCCGGACACTCAGCCAGATGCGCCGTTAGCGCGACCGGCCGGGCAGCGGGATCAGCGCCCAGGGCGCGACGCACGTCGAGGCAGTTCATGGCTCGTCGCCTCCGACGCCCAGCGTGATGCGCAGCTTTTGCCGTGCGCGGAACAGGCGCGTAAGCACGGCGCCGCCAGTCAGTCCCAGCTGCGCGGCGATCTCGTCAGTCGAGAACCCCATCAGCACCTGCAGTACCAACGGTTCGCGATAGTCCTCGTGTAGCGCCCAGATATCCGCCCGTATGTCCATGATCTGCTGTCCGTCCTCCACCGTGAGCGCCGGGTCCTCGAGCGTCGCGAGGTCCGCCACGTCGACGACCTCCAGCTGCTTGCGCTCGAACCGTCGTGCGAATTCGCGCCGCGCGATCGTGCACAGCCAGGCGCGCGCGGACGCCGCCTTGTCCAGCCCGTCAAACGCGCGCCACGCACGCAGTAGCGTGTCCTGCACGACGTCCTCGGCCACGGCGCGGTCACGCGCGAGCCAGAAGGCATAGCGATACAGATCGGGCCGCAGAGCACCGCAGAGCGCGTCGAAGCGCGTCCGGGCGTCGCCTTCTGCCTCAGCAGTACTCATAGGAATAGACCGGTCCCTGCTGCGGGATATTTCATTTATCCCGCGTCATCGGAATCCTAGCAGGCACCGCTACTCGCGCGCGCTCTTGCAGCGCAGCATCGACCGGCGCGAACTTTTCGCGCCTCGCGCTGTAACAACTCCGGCGGCGCTCCGGTCTATACCCCGACACCCCTTATTCATCGCCATTGGTCGGAGCTGTCTGATGAACTTGTCCTCGATCCACGCCATGATCGAAGCGCCACTGGCCCGCGTGGCCGCCTGGCTGGTAACGCCGGCCGCGCTCGCGGCCCGCAGCTATGTCAGCTGGGTCTTCCTGCACTCCGGCTGGCTCAAGCTGTCGGACTGGGGCCAGACGCTCGCGTTGTTCCAGACCGAGTACCGGGTACCGCTTCTGACGCCGATGCTCGCCGCTACCGTCGGTACCGGCGGCGAGCTTTTATTCGGCGGCCTGGTTGCACTGGGACTGTTCGGCCGTGCCGGCGCGCTGGGTCTGCTCGCGGTCAACGCGATGGCGGTCCTGTCCTTTCGGCACGTACTGCTCGCGGACGGCTTCGAGGCAGCCCTCGCACAGCATGTGCTGTGGGCGGTCCTGCTCGCGGCGCTGGCGCTGTATGGCCCGGGCCGGCTGTCGATCGACGGGCTTGCACTGAGCACGGCCGCCAGTGCACCCTCCCGCTCCGACCCCATGACTTCCTGACCGCTGGATTCGCTGTTCGGGCGATCCGCTGGCCGGGGGACCGGCGGCGGACACCCCCCCTCACCGGTCCCCTTCGACATCCCATTTCCATCACGAGGTATCGCAATATGAAGATCACCCTGAACGGCGCTGCCGTTGCCACCGCCGCCGCCCTGCTGTTCGCCACCGTTGCCGCTCCTGTCGCGCAGGCCGAGGAAGCGAAGATCAAGTGCGAAGGCGTGAACTCCTGCAAAGGCACCTCCGCCTGCGCGACCGCGCGCAGTTCCTGCGAGGGCCAGAACAAGTGCAGGGGTGAAGGCTTCCTGCTGCTGCCGAAGGCGGCCTGCGACGCGGCCAAGGCCAATCTCGCCAAGTGACGCGCCGGGGACGCGGCGGCGGCGCCGCGTCCCCCTCCTAGATACTCCCCGATGCCTGCCGCCACTCCCACCCGCCCGCTCGGCTTCGGCCTGGGCCTGCGTCCGGCGCACTACACCCAGATTCTTGACGGCAAGCCCGCCGTCGACTGGTTTGAGGTCATCACCGAAAACTACCTCGTCGGCGGCGGCCGCCCGCTGCACTTCCTCGACGCGATCCGCGCCCGCTACCCGATCGTCATGCATGGCGTGTCGTTGTCGATCGGCAGCACCGCGCCGCTCGACCTCCACTATCTGGACGGCGTACGCGCACTGGCCGCCCGCTGCCAGCCCGCCTGGATCTCGGATCACCTGTGCTGGACCGGCACCGGCGCGCACAACCTGCACGACCTGCTGCCACTGCCGTACACCGAAGAAGCACTGGCACACGTTGCACCGCGCATCGAGCAGGTACAGGAACGACTCGGGCAACAGCTCGTGCTCGAAAACGTTTCCAGCTACATCAGCTACGCCAGCTCCGCGATTACGGAGTGGGAGTTCCTGAGCGAGCTTGTGCGTCGCACCGGCTGCGACCTGCTGCTCGACGTCAACAATGTCTACGTCAGCAGCCGCAACCATGGCTTCGACGCACGCGCGTTCATCGACGGCGTCCCCACGCGCGCGGTGCGCCAGTTCCACCTCGCCGGCCACCTCGACCTCGGCACCCATGTCATCGATACCCACGACGCGGCGGTGTGCGAGGCGGTGTGGGACCTGTATGCGTACGCCGTCGGGCGCCTCGGCCCGGTCAGCACGCTGCTCGAACGCGACGACCAGATTCCGCCGCTCACCGAGCTCATCACGGAGCTCGATCGCGCGCGTGCGATTTCCCACGCAGCGCTGCAGCAGGTGACCAAATGAAGCTCGCCGATCTGCAACTGCTCGCCCAGAGTCACCTGCTGGAGGGCGGCGACATGCCGCCGGCGCTGCAGGACGCGATCGCCGCTCCCGCGAGCGAACGCTGGACGATCTACGTCGAGGCGTACCGGCTGCGGCTCACCGCGGCGCTCGCCACGCAGTACCCGACGCTGACTGCACGCTGCGGACGAGCGCTGTTCGGCGAGCTCGCCTGGCGGTTCATCCGCGCACACCCTTCGACCTACCGCTCGATCCGCGACTACGGCCGCGAGCTGGCCGACCTCGCACACGGCGACGGCGCAACGCCGGAGCTGCGCCTGCACGGTGAATTGGCCCGTTTCGAATGGCTGCTGGCCGCGGCGTTCGATGCACCGAACGTGACCGCCTGTACCGTCACGGCCCTCGCCGAGCTCGCCCCCGACGCCTGGCCGACGCTGCGCTTCGCCGCGGTGCCCAGCCTGCAACGCCTGCGCACGACGACCAACGCCGTCGCGGTGTGGCGCGCGCTGCGGCGCGCGCTCGAGGCAGACCCCGCCTGCGGGCCGCTCGCGGAACCTGTCGCGACCGACATCGCGCCCGTGGACTGGCTGATCGTGCGGCCGCAGCTGGAGACCGAATTTCGCTCGCTGCCGGCCCACGAAGCCGCCGCGCTGGACCTGGCGCTGGCCGGCGTGCCGTTCGCGGCGCTGTGCGAGACGCTCACCGCCACCTACGGCGATGCAGCGGCCCTGCAAGCGGCCACCTGGCTCAAGGGCTGGCTCGCCGAGGGGCTGCTGCTGCGGGTATGATCCGAGGCCGTCCAAGCGCCTCCCGAGTGCCCCCATGATGACGGCCCGCCTCCTGCCACTACTGCTCTGCCTGACCATGACACTCACACCCACTCTGCTGCCGACCTCTGCTCTGGCCGCTGCTGCGCCAGCCAGCCCCCTGCTGGCAGCGTGGACGGGGCCTTACGGCGGCGTGCCGCCGTTCGACAAGGTCAGGGTGGAAGACTTCAAGCCGGCGTTGCTCGCCGGCATGCAGGCGGAACTGACCGAGATCGACAGCATCGCGGCCAATCCCGCCGCGCCGACCTTCGATAACACCATCGCCGCGATGGAGCGCTCCGGCCGCTCGCTACGGCGTGCCTCGACGATCTTCCACGTCTACGCCTCAACGCTGAACGACACCGCCGTGCAGGCCGTCGAGAGCGATGTGGCGCCGCTGCTCGCCGCCCATTCGGACCGGATCGTCCAGAACGAACGCCTCTACCGTCGCATCGATGCCGTCTACGCGGCCCGCGAGCACGCGGGACTGACGAGCGAGCAGCAGCGACTGGTGTGGGTGCTGCATACCGACTTCGTGCGCGCCGGCGCGAGCCTGGACGCCACGGCGAAAACGCGCATGGCGGCGATCAACCAGGAGCTGGCGGGGCTGTACACGCAGTTCTCGCAGGCGCTGCTCGCCGACGAGAACGAGCGCTGGCTGGTCCTCGACGACGAACGCGACTTCGACGGCCTGCCAGCGTCCATGCGCGCAGCCATGACCGCTGCCGCCACGTCACGCGGCATCAAGGCGAAGGCGGCCGTACTCAACACCCGCTCGGCGGTCGAGCCGTTCCTCGAATACTCGACCCGCCGCGACCTGCGCGAGAAGGTCTGGCGCACGTTCATCAGCCGCGGCGACAACGGCGACGCGCATGACACCAATGCCGCGATCACCCGCATCCTGCGCCTGCGCGCCGAACGCGCGAAGCTGCTGGGCTATCCGACGCACGCGCATTGGCGGCTCGAGGACTCCATGGCGAAGACACCGGAGCGCGCCGTCGCGCTGATGGAGGCGGTCTGGCCCGCCGCCGTAGCGCGCGTGCACGAGGAAGTCGCCGACATGCAGGCGGTTGCTGACCGCGAAGCTGCGGCCGCCGGCTCGCCGAAGATCGTCATCGAGCCGTGGGACTACCGCTACTACGCCGAGAAGGTCCGCCACGAGAAATACGACCTCGATGCCAACGCGGTCAAGCCCTACCTGCAGCTGGAGAAGCTGCGCGAGGGCATGTTCTGGGTCGCAGGCCAACTACTCGGGCTGCAGTTCACGCCGGTGCCGAAAGGCAGCGTGCCCGTGGCACAGGCCGACATCCGCGTGTTCGAGGTCAAGAACGCGCAAGGCCAGCACGTGGGCCTGTGGTACCTCGATCCTTACGCGCGCGCCAGCAAGCAATCGGGCGCGTGGATGAGCGAGTACCGCACGCAGGAACGCTTCGACAAACCCGTCACCACGATCGTCTCCAACAATTCTAACTTCGTGCAGGGCACACCGGGTGAACCGATCCTGATCAGCTGGGAAGACGCGACCACGCTGTTTCATGAGTTTGGCCACGCCCTGCACGGCCTGAGCTCCAGCGTCAGCTACCCGATGCTCGCCGGCACCAACGTCGCGCGCGACTACGTCGAGTTCCCCTCGCAGCTGATGGAGCATTGGCTGTCGACGCCGGAGGTACTGCAGCGCTTCGCGGTGCACTACCAGACCGGCAAGCCGATCCCGGCCGAGCTGGTCGCCAAGATCCACCGCAGCGAAACCTTCAACCAGGGCTTCAAGACGATCGAGTACCTCGCCAGCGCGATCGTCGACATGAAGCTGCATCTGGCTGGCGATACGCCGATCGACCCGCGCGCCTTCGAACGCGAGACGCTGGCGGCGCTGGGCATGCCCCGCGAGGTGGTCATGCGTCACCGCACGCCGCAGTTCGGCCATGTGTTCTCCGGCGACGGCTACTCGGCCGGCTACTACAGCTACATGTGGTCCGACACGCTGTCGGCCGACGCTTGGGAGGCCTTCACCGAGGCCAGCGGCCCTTACGACAAGGACGTCGCCAAGCGCCTGCACGACGACGTCTTTGCAGTCGGCAACACGATCGATCCGGCCGATGGC
>SESH01071089.1_pt1 | contig 26059 bp, 23 predicted proteins | sample 3171561 | NCBI WGS metagenome assembly SESH01 (sample SAMN10866947, study PRJNA518727) | freshwater metagenome | biome: subpolar coniferous forest; feature: holomictic lake; material: water; isolation source: holomictic Lake 442 2011 16.5 m and 2014 13 m | place: Canada: near Kenora, Ontario
TCGTCGCGCATACAGCGGTTGACCAGTTCCTCCAGCGTGCTATTAAGAGCATCTGCCACCACTACGGCGCGACTTATGAGTTGATTCGACTCATCCCGGCTAAATTCCTTGTTCATCGACCGTGACTGGTCGACAAGAAACAAGAAAACACCACGACGATCACGACTGATTTCCTGAGAATAGGTCACGAAAAACGCCCCCTCACAGCACATCCACGCAACCGGCGCGACACTACGGCGGCTCGCCCCGGCACCCCATTAAGTAAACTATCACTATCCCACTCCGCTGTGAAGCCTCCGAATACGCCCCATCCATACTTGCCCCCCCCGCCCCCCCGGACAGCTTTGAAAAAGGTTCAGGGTTTAGGCGCAACGTCAGGCTTTGCCGACGGCTTATCACTACCCTGGCCTAGGGGAATCATCACGAACGGAGCCGAACAACTGACGCCGGGCACGTCACCCACACTACTGATGGTCATTTTGAATTCAAAATTTCTGGTAAGGATTTCCGCCACAGCGGATGGCGGGGCCGCCTGAGTACGCGCGGCATGGTTAAACCATTCGGTGATTGCAGCCGCCGGCTTGTCGGAATTTACGCCCAGGACCGCGAGGCGCCACGCCCCCAACGCCGCCTTGCAATATTTTTCAGAAATACGGTCGGTTTGCCGAGGGTTTACTGTGCCCTCGATGCTGTATCTGAATTGTCCAACCTCGCTCAACGAAAAGTCGACATCGATGATATCCTCGCTGCGCCCAGCGCTATGATCGTGCTCAACCCTGATTGAATGCACTAATTCGGCCGTTTTAGCGACCGCGTGCAAGCCCCAATCGAGCAGGTTGACCGGCTGACCTAACAACCAGTCAATACCATCGGCACTCGTCACCGGAACCACAGGGGCTCTATCGGGAGCAGTAGCCCTATCGGGAGCAGTAGCCCTATCGGGAGCAGGGGCTGCGGTAGGGGTAACGCAGATTGCGGACAATTGGGCCGCGCGCCGTCCGTCATGCCCGGCGTCCGCGAGGGCCTTTTCACGCTCGCCAAACAAACCACGGCGCGCCTCCTGACACTGAGCCAGCGACGCGAATGGTATCTGAGAGCTAACCGGGGGGTAGTTTAACCAAAACCAGCTATAAACCAAGATTGCCGGGTCCATGATCCCTCCACAACCAAGCCCAAACGTCGTCTAATACCAGTGGCCTTTGATGATAACCAATCAAAGGCCCCCTCAGACGGCGGGCGCCCGCGTCTCGCGGGCTTGCCTTCGCGCCATGAGACGCGAGGCGGCAGTCACCGCCTAATACCAACGCCCCGAGCCGCTATGAGACGAGTCTTCGTCTCGGGCCGTTGGTATAACCAAACCTACACCAATAAAATCTGAGAGCACAGGACCAAGTCATCTTTCCTCCTCGCACCCAGCTGTGACTCTTAGCGCAAACGCAGCCAACGGGCCTGCCGCACACGTTCTACCGGTGCTTCGATAAATATGACCGTTACAGCTGCTACAAAAATAGATACAAACAGCGCAACCGAGCTGAATGCCGTACCCACCAAACTAGAAATATCGGTCAGAATTACGACAACCAATCCATGGCATAAGTAAAGTGGATAAGATAAATTTCCAATTAATCGATCAGCGCTAATATGTCGTGTCATATGAAATAAATATGGGAGTCCGGCTGGAATAACAACAAGAAGAATAATGCGACCAGGATGGTAAATTGACGCCTCAGCACCATAAATTGGATAAATGATTACCATTATTACTGGGACAACGGCGACAAATCTCTCCCAAATTCTTAACTCACGGCTCTTGATCCTGACATACCAATGAAAGGACAGCACGCCAAGCAAAAATACCATCAACTCGAAGGGAAAAAACCGGTTAGTCCAGGGATCCTGATCCAGACCGCTGGCAATTCTTACGGTCAGTGCGACCACCGCCACTGTGAGAACAGCGAGCCAGTGCCGACGCAACAAAAACGGCGCGAGCATATAAAAAGATATCTCAATACCTAATGACCAAGCCTGTGGAACCAGGAAAAAGTTATGAACCCTTGGTAAGGGAGAAACATTAAACACCTCGAACACCAGTTTTCCATCATGCAGGCCCATAAACAGACCGGCATCCATACCAGCAATGAAAATATTACTGGCAATTATATAGGCAAGCGAACTATAACTCAAGCGTTTGAAATCTGAAATCAATAAAACGATCGGCCCATCTGTACAAAACGAATACCATGCGATGGAGAGCAGCAGCAAAAACCAATAAGTAATAAATATTCTCATTGCACGATTACTGTAAAAGATATAATTATCACATGGCGATAAATATTTCTCATTTAAGATCAAAGCCATAAAAAATCCGGACACAACATAAAAACCTTGCACTGACGGGCCACCACCAGTCATGCAATAACCAAAGATACCGCCTGAGTGAAATAATACGACGGCAACAGCAAGAAGGAAACGAAGAGTTCCCATTATACAACACTTTATATTGTTGACGGTGCTCAGCTTCATAAAAAAAGGCGCCGTGTCTGGCGCCTTTCCTTATTTTAACCAGCGACTCAGTCCGCCTCAGTGGACATCCCGCCAAACCTTCTTTTTACAGGCAAACATCAGTCCTGTGAAGATGGCCAGGAATATCATGACGCGAATCCCCAGATTCTTGCGCTGATCCTGACTCGGCTCGGCAATATAGGAAAGAAAGACGGAAACGTCCATGGCCTGCTGCAAAGCGGTCGGCTTAACCGTCTTGCCAGCGCCGTCGGTCTTGTCGGCGTAGTCTATGCCATCATCGTTCAGCATCTTAGGCATGCCGATTTGATGCCCGGGGAAGTACTTGTTATAGTACTTGCCGTCCGCCAAGGTTACGCCAGCCGGCGGAGTCTCTTCATAGCCGACCAGCAAGCCAGTGATATAGTCCTCGCCGCCATGCCTAGCCTTGACGACCACCGACAGGTCGGGCGGCAGCGCTCCACCGTTGGCGGCGCGGGCTGCCTGATCGTTCGGGAATGGCTTGACGAAGCGGTCGGACGCCCGCCCCGGACGCTGGAACATCTCGCCCTGGTCATTCGGGCCATCGCTAACCTGGACCTCGGCCGCAATCGCCTTGACTTGGTCTTCGGTAAAACCGATGCCTCGGAGGTTGCGGTATGAAGCCAAGCTAATCGAATGACAGCCCGAACAAACTTCCTTATAGACCTGAAAGCCGCGCCGGGCCGCCTTCATATCTAGCCTACCAAAGGGGCCGGCCTGTGGCCAGTCCTGACTGGGCAGCTCAACTCCCTCATTGGCGAGGGCGGCTCCGGCAACGCCAAAGGCCAGCGCTGCGGCAAGGAGGACAGTTTTCATGGAACGCATCACGCCTTCTCCATCAGCTGGGCGGTTTACTTGCAGCATGAACCACCACCCTTCAGGACCGCTTCCGAAATGCTAGCTGGCATTGGCAACGGCTTTTCAAACTTACCGAGCAATGGAAGCAGAACAAGGAAGTAGGCGAAGTAATAGACGGCGCCGAGGCGAGAGATGATTATCCAAACGCCTTCCGCCGGCTTGACGCCACAAAAGCCGAGAGTTATCACAACGGCCACCAGCAGCCAAAAGCAAATGTTGGAAATTGGCTTGAACACACAACTTTTAACCTTAGATGTGTCAAGCCATGGCAAAACAAACAGTACAAGGACCGCGCCGAACATCGCCAACGTACCGCCCAACTTATCAGGCACGGCACGAAGTATCGCATAAAGGGGCAAGAAGTACCACTCCGGCACAATGTGAGTAGGTGTTACTAAAGGATTGGCCGGGATATAGTTGTCGGGATGCGCTAGGTAGTTCGGGTCGAAGAAAACAAAGTAGCAGAAAAACAGCAGAAACGCGCTGAACGCGAACAGGTCCTTAATCGACATGTAAGGATGGAACGGGATGCTGTCCTGCGGCCCCTTGATGTCGATACCGAGGGGGTTATTAGACCCAACGATATGAAGCGCCGATGTATGCAAAAGCACTACGCCCAAAAGTACGAAGGGCAATAGATAGTGCAGCGCAAAGAACCTATTGAGGGTTGGGTTATCAACCGCAAAACCGCCCCACAACCAAGTCACTATCGGATCACCAACCACCGGGAATGACGAGAATAGGTTGGTGATAACGGTGGCGGCCCAGAAGCTCATCTGGCCCCACGGCAGGGTATAACCGAGGAAGCCGGTCGCCATCATCAGCAGAAATATAGCCACACCAAGTATCCACACAAGCTCGCGCGGCTTCTGGTAAGAGCCATAGTATATACCGCGAAACATATGGAGGTAAATGGCGATAAAGAAGAACGCAGCCCCGTTGGCGTGGAGGTAACGCAACAGCCAGCCGTAGTTAACGTCGCGCATGATCCGCTCAACCGAGACGAAAGCTTGGCTGGTACTTGGTGTGTACTGCATCGCAAGCATAATGCCGGTACCGATCATCAGCATTAGCATCAGCATAGCGACCGCACCGAATGCCCATAGGTAATTGACGTTCCGAGGCATCTGGAACTCAACATACTCATGATGCAACAATGTAAAGATCGGTAGTCGGCCGTCAATCCAGTTGATTACGGGGTTCTTAAATTTGGAAGCGTGAAGGGCCATTTTAACATCTCCCATCCCGAAGGACCGGTTAGCCGATCTTGATCAGCGTATCTTTCAGGAACGTGTATTTCGGCACCGGCATATTCAGCGGTGCTGGTCCCTTGCGGATACGCCCTGAGGTATCGTACTGCGAGCCATGGCACGGGCAGAACCAACCGCCGAATTCGCCAAGATGTCCGCTGACCTTGCCATCAAATACCGGCACGCAACCAAGGTGGGTGCAAATGCCGACCAGGACCAGCCACTCGGGCTTCTGGACCCGATCGGAGTCGGCCTGGGGATCTTTAAGGTCAGTCAACTTCACTTCGGCTGCGGCCTTGGTCTCTTCCGGCGTACGGCGGCGGATGAAAACCGGCTTGCCTTGCCAGGTCACGACGATCTGCTCACCGGGCTTGACCGAAGCCATATCAACTTCGACGGAGGCCAGCGCCAGCGTGTCGGCTGCGGGGTTCATGCTGTCGATGAACGGCCAGACGACCGCAGCCAGTCCGACAGCTCCGACAGCGGCGGTGCCCAGATACAGGAAATCCCGGCGCGAGGCCCCGCCCCCGCCGTCCCCTGCGGCAGCGCTCGCACCAGATGGATGCGCGATGCTCGACATCAGTTTTTTCTCTCCTTGAGCGTTGCCAGCGCAAAACAGCGCGCCGTCCTTGAAGACGGACATAATCAATCATAAGACGACAAATTCCTAGCAGGACTTACCGCGCTTTGTCCCGGCCTAATTTGACGCTACGCTCAACCGAGACAAACCGTCGCAGATAACATAGTTGGCCCCACTCTCCCCCACCCTCTCCCCCTCTCCCCACTCTCCCCCTCACAACAAAGTATGCCGATATGCGATTGGTCCTGTTTGAACCAGATATTCCGCAAAACACCGGCGCGATGATGCGACTGGCTGCCTGCCTGGGGGTTGGGGTCGACCTGATCGAACCGTGCGGGTTCGTTCTTGACGACCGGCGGATGCGTCGGGCAGTAATGGATTATTTCGAATCTCTGGACCTAGTCCGCCACCACTCGTGGGATGCGTACCGTAAATCTATCGGGTCACAACGCCTAATCCTGCTTAGTACCCAAGCAAGCACACATCATACCGACTTCGCCTTTCGCCACGATGACCACCTGATGGTTGGGCGCGAGAGCGCTGGCGTGCCCGACTCGGTACGGGATGCGGCCGACGCCGCCATCGTCATCCGGTTGGTCCCACCCGCCCGCTCCCTCAACGTCGCCCTAGCCGCAGCGATGGTACTGGGCGAAGCACTGCGCCAGACCAAATACATGCCATCCCCGCCACTAAGTTAGCTACCCGCACTCAGTTACCGGCCGATCGGTTTTTTTTCAGACCGCTCCGCTCTACCATTGGCCATGATGACCCATCGGACCTATAAACATATGTCCTTACCCAGACTGAGCGAGCAGTGATGATATCGCGCGCCGAAATATTTCCGCCGGCTGAATTATTTCCGCCGATAGAGCCATATCGTTACGACATGCTGGAAGTTGATGCCATGCACACGCTCTATTATGAGCAAAGCGGCAACCCAATGGGTGTGCCGGTGCTGTTCCTACATGGCGGGCCTGGTGCCGGAGCATCACCGACGCATCGCCGCTTCTTCGATCCCGCCCATTATCGAATCATTATTATCGACCAACGCGGTGCCGGCCGTTCCCAACCCCTGGGCGAAACCTGCGCCAACACCACCGATCTGCTGATCTACGACCTAGAGCACCTGCGCGAGACGCTTGCCATTCCCCGTTGGCACCTGTTGGGCGGTTCATGGGGCAGCACACTGGCGCTCGCCTATGCCGAAACCTACCCCGCGCGCTGCCTGAGCCTGACCTTACGCGGCATATTCCTAATGCAGCGCAGCGAGATTCAGTGGTTTCTCTACGGCATGGGCATGATATTTCCCGAACAATGGGCGGAATTCATCAATTATCTGCCTGAGGATGAGCGCCACGATCTGCTAGAAGGCTATTGGCGTCGGCTCAACGACGAGAATCAGTCGGTGCGGATTGCGGCTGCCCGCGCCTGGAGCATCTATGAAGGCGCCTGCTCGGCACTGACGCCCAACCCTGCCCTGATCGCGGCGGCGGCCGAAGATACCCACGCCCTCGGCCTTGCCCGAATCGAAGCCCATTATTTTCGCCACAACTTATTCACGCCGGAGACCAAGTTACTCGATCAGGTCCATCGTGTTCGCAATATCCCGGCGATAATTATCCATGGCCGCTACGATATCATCTGCCCCATCGTCACCGCCAATCGCCTGCACAATGCATGGCCAGAGGCGAGTTACCGAATCATCCCCGACGCCGGACACTCGGCGATGGAACCCGGCATCTGTGCGGCGCTGATCGAGGCGACGGAACAATTCAAAGCAATACGGCCCTGACCGCAGCCGACAAGTGGTAAGCGGCACGGTCAGAACCAGAACCAGAACCAGGTTCAGCGAGACCGGCTGATGTCGCGCAACACCTCAACCTCGTTGGCCTTTTCCACGAGACGATACTTGACGACATCGGTAGAGCTGATCATGCCCAGCAAATCGCCATTCTCGACTACCGGGATATGACGTACCCGGCGCAGAGCCATCAACGACATAACTTCGGCGATACTGTCGGATGATTTGCAAGTCTTAACTTCACGAGTCATCAAGTCCTCAACCTTAAGAGTAAGGCCGGCGGCACCCATATCGGCAATACCGCGAATTATGTCACGCTCGGTGATGATTCCAGACAATTTCCCCTTTCGGTCCCGGACGACCAACGAGCCGAACTTCTTGTCGCGCAGAATCTTGGCGGCATCCAAGATGGTTTCAGTCTGAACGATGGTGATGGCTCCGGCGCCTTTGGCGCGCAGGATTTCCGCGACATTCATTGAACGGCTTCCTCGCTTCGAATCAGGGCATCGCGTCATGGCGGCAGCCCGCTGTAGGTCGAATTTTAGGTCGTCTCGGCGGCAACGCAAAGCCCTAATTCAGTCAATATTCAGGCTTGAAACTTTACGCCCCCCCCACCCCCGCTCCGCGCAGCTCGGCATACATTGCCTTAACCTTTACGTAATCAACCTTTCCAGTGCTGAATATCGGCAGCGCATCCACCACTAAGACGCTGCGCGGCACCAGCAATTCCGAAACGCCAGAGTGGCGGGCCTGTTCAGATATGGCCGTGCGCTCGGCATGAAGGCGCTCGGTAACCAGCACCAACTGCTCACCCTTGCGCTTGTCGGCAGCCGCAATCACCGCATGGCGCTCGTCTGGCCACAAAGTGTAAACTAGTGCTTCGGACGCTGGAAGCGAGACCATCTCACCGGCTACTTTGGCGAATCGCTTGAGCCGACCGACGATGCGAACGAATCCACGCTCGTCTACGGTGGCAATGTCGCCGGTGTCATGCCAACCGCCAGCCGGCGCTGCCAGCGGTGTTTCAAGAGGCGCCTCAAGTCCCACCGCCCGCCCGGCCTTTAGGTAGCCCAGCATGATGTTGGGGCCAGAAACCAGCAGCCGACCGCCTTCGGTAATCCCATCTACCCGTTCCAGCCGGTAACGAATGCCGGGCAGGAACTGACCGACCGCACCGTTGGTCGCATACATCAGGGTGTTAACCGCCAGCACCGGCCCGGTTTCCGTGGCACCATACCCCTCCAAGACCCGCACGCCAAAGCGGTCGGCCCACATCCTCCGCGTTTCCTCACGCAGCTTCTCGGCACCCGCAAATATATAGCGAATCGAACGAAAATCATAGGGATGGGCCACCCTGCCATAGGCATTGAGAAAGGTGTCGGTACCGAACATCATGGTGGCATCGCAGGCGTAAGCGATCTCCGGCACCATCCGGTAGTGCAGGGGCGACGGATAGAGAAACGCCTTGAACCCGGACAGCATCGGCAACACCAGCCCCCCAGTCAGTCCGAAGGAATGGAACACCGGCAGCGCATTGAAAAGTACATCAGCCGGGGTGAAATCAACTCGCGCCTTTAATTGGCGGCAGTTGGCAACCAAATTACGGTGGCTCAGCACCACCCCCTTGGGCAGGCTCTCAGAGCCGGAGGTAAACAGTATTACCGCCGGGTCGTCTGGCCTGACCGCATAACCCCGATGCACCAAAGCCGCGCGCCGCGCCCTCCACATACCACCAAGCTTGTCTGCGAGGGTCAGGTCGGCCCGAACGTCTTCCAGATAGACCACACGGGCGACAGCCTCAAGCGCCGCCACCGCAGTTTCGAGTTTAGCTGCGGCGATAAAGCGGCGTGCAGTTACCACCACCGCAATTTTGGCAACATGGCAGGCCTGGAGCAACTGGGACGAGCCGACCGTATAATTAAGCATCGCCGGTACACGGCCCGTCGCCAACAGCGCCGTAAACACCACAGCTGTCCCGACCGCATTGGGCATAAAAACCCCGACCGCTTCCCCCCTGGACGCGACTCGAGCCAGGCGCGGCCCCAGCACCATTGCCCCGAGCAGCAAGCGATCGTAGGTAATAGGCACTCGCTCCATATCCTCGAACACCGGTGTCGCCCCACCATGCCGGGCCCGGGCGGCAAGTATGGCCTCAAACAGGGTTTGGTCGATGCCGCCCGCCTCGAATCCAGCTGCGGTCATCAATTGGTACAACTGGTCGCCGGCCAACTGGCGCCGTTTGCGCCCCCCCACGCCAGAAGGCAATTCGATGGGACGCGCTGGCAGGATGGTAATGGTAATCTTCGGAAACCAACGGATGCGTACCTTGCCCCGCAGCAACGAGAACGGGGAATACTGCGGGCCGTCGATCCATACCGGTATTATCGGCGAGTGGGTCCGTGCCGCCACCACCGCCGGGCCGTCATAAACTTTCATGATGCCGCCGGTAACGCTGACCCGCCCCTCGGGAAACATGACGCAGCGGCCGCCGCGCTTGAGCGCCCGGATCAGCGAGATCATCGCCACCGGACTAAGTGGATCAATGAGGAAGGCATCGACTAGCCACAGCCACGGCCGCAAGCAATGACAACGCACCATGGCATCGGTCACGGCCAGACTCGGACGACCAGGCAGGAAAGTAGCAAGCAGCGGCGCATCCATCAGCGACACATGGTTGGCTACCACGATCGCCCTATCGCCCACCGCCAGATAATTCTCGAGTCCGCGCACCTCGACCCGATAGGCAAGTCGCATAAGCGCCGCCATTACCGTTTTCAAAACAGGGGCGAGTACACGTTGCGCCCAGCCAAGCTGAACCTTAATCTTAGACAAACCGCACCCCCTTCACCGCCACTGCAAATACCGGTCAGCACCGCACCGAGCCCCGAACTTAAAGCAGCTGCCACTTTTTTGCGCCGACTATCGATCATAGATGCAATTATACCAATGGCCTTTGATGTTGACCCATCAAAGTCCTTTGGTATAACGGGTATGGTGGAGCTGTGGCACCTGTGATAGCATGTGAGAAACCATAAGGATCTGACTATGAGCGCCGCCCGCAAATATGCCCTCGCTGATCCGACCGCCCTCGCGCTGAACCTTCTCGCCGAGAAGATCGACAGGAATGACCAACGTCAGCGCCAAGACATCGCTGCCCTGCGGGCGGATATCACTGACATGCGGGCGGATATCGCTAGCCTGCAGACGGACTCCACTCACATGCGGGCGGATATCGCTAGCCTGCAGACGGACTCCACTCACATGCGGGCGGATATCGCTAGCCTGCAGACGGACTCCACTCACATGCGGGCGGATATCAACGGGCTACGCTCGGATTTCAAAATTCTGAACGAGAACCAGCTTAAGACCAACCGGACGTTGGGGCTGATCATGGTGCATCTTGGGATACCCAAAGGTGAGGACTAACAATTATGAGGCGTGATGCCCAAAAACTACCAAGGACGCTGCACTTTTTGCCGTAGCGGTCCAGGCCGATACATCTCAGTTCGCGTCCCTGCTACATCCCTGCACTATATGATCTTATGATGTAATATATTTTATGAGTACCCCATGGAGGCCTCATCATGGTGAATGATCGGCTGATGACGGCGGTTCTTGACGCCAATTCCCGTGTCCATGACGTAACCTTTCTGGCATTGCTAGGTCGTCCGGATAATCCATTGACTATCTGCATGTGCGCCGACTACTTGATCCCGCTCACGATATATCAGGGCAACAACATTGACGAGGGCTTGTCCGCACTCGCCAACACCGTCATCACCCTGGAGCAGGCACGAAAACTGTAGCAGCCTGTTGATGCTTCCAAATGGGCATCTGAAACTAGCTGTCTTTAACTCCACAATCATGACAATATAGAATCCATAAGCGTCCATAATTGGTTTTTGCCCCGAGTTTCCCCCAAACCAAAGAGGTCCCGCGATGCCTGCCCGTTTTATCATTGCTTTCTGTTTCGCGCTTAACTGCCTCCTGGCGGGACACGCCCTCGCACTCGACGTCACCCCCTTTGACGAAGAGGCTGCACAACAATTTTTCGCCCAATCCCAAGCCAAAGCCGGCCTGTGGAGATTGATCCATTACTACGAATCGCAGGTCGATCAAACATATTGCGGTGTGGCTTCGGCCACGATCGTTTTGAATTCACTCGAGGTAGGGGCGCCGCCATCGCCGGCAATCTATCCCTACCGCAAATTCGACCAGATTAATTTTTTCAGCGAGGCTGTGCTTGCCGTAAAGCCGCCAAAATATGTCCATATGAGCGGCTTGACCCTCGACGAACTGGGAAAAATGATCGCTAGTTTCGGGGTGCGGGTCGATGTACACCACGCAGCGGCCCCGCTCGATCTCAATGGCTTCCGCACCTTGGCTTCTGCGGCGTTGAGCGATGCTAAGGACCGGGTAATCGTCAACTACCATCGCAAGCCGCTTGGACAGGAAGGCGGCGGCCACCACTCCCCCCTGGCCGCCTATGACGCCGTCAGCGATCGGTTCCTTATTCTTGACGTCGCTCGTTATCGCCTGCCGCCCGTCTGGGCCGGCGCCGCCGAACTGTGGGCTGCCATGAACACCGAAGACACCGACGCCAAAGCCAATCGCGGTTTTATTGTCATTCATGCAAAGTAGTAATTTTCAACCTTCATTGGCAAATTAAAGGAGACGCACATGTTAAGCTGGCGGCCACAAGCATCGATAGCCATTCTAGCGCTATCTATCCTTTTATTTGGCACAGCCTTTGCAACCGCTGAGGACTATTGGGGCAAGACGCTTCCCAACGTTCCGACCCAGTTTCTGTTCGGCTACGGCTCCTTGATCAACACCGCGTCGCGCAACAGTACCGCCACCAAATTGGCACCAGCCATCCCGGTAAGGGTCTCGGCAAGCTTCGGCTATGTCAGGGCCTGGATTGAACAATCGCCATCGGGCTTCACGGCGCTTGGTCTGCGCAAGCCACGCAGTGACGAGAAGGCGACCACCATAAACGGGGTGCTTTATCCGGTTGAGGAAAAGGACCTGCCACTCTTCGATGAACGGGAACAAGGATACACCCGCGTCGCCGTTCCCCTAACGGACATGGAAGCAGTCTCGTGGCAGCAATTACCGAAGAAGGCCCAGATTTGGATCTACATACCCGACACGGACAGCACCAAGCTGGAAGACAAACCGCAACCGCCCAGTCGGGATTTTCCCATCGTGCAGTCCTATGTCGATATCGTGGTGCAGGGTGCCTTGGAATATAGCGAGGACTTCGCCCGCGAACTTATCGAAACCACAACCGATTGGAACGAGTACTGGCTTAACGACCGCGGACTGGCACGCCGTCCTTGGGTGCAGGACAAGGCATCGCGTGTGGTCGACCGCCTGCTCAGCGTCACCACTCCCGCCGCCGCCCGCTTCAAAGATCGCCTCTTCCCCGAAGTGTTCGCGGCAAAGTTCTACGCTCCCGCCAATCATTAACTGCCACCCCACCTCCGCGTTTCCTACAAGAAACTATATGGATCGATATCGACTTGGACCCGCACGCTCGCCGGTATCTTTACGCTGGCGAGCCACAGGCGGATCAAGGGCTGCAGGATCACCGAGCGCGGCGCCTTGAGCAGCAGACGGCGACGGTGGCGGCCTCTGAGTAAAGCCAAGGGGGCGGGAGCGGGGCCAAGGACTTCAACGCAATCGCTGCGGGGGGCATGGCGGCCAAGCAGTCGCGAGGCTGTGTCCGCCTCCTCCATTGATTCGCTGGAAATCACCAAAGCCGCCATCCGGCCGAACGGCGGGAACTGGTCACAGCGGCGCTCGGAGGCCTCGGCGGCAAGAAAGGCGTCGCGGTCGCCGGCCACCAGGGCCTTGATTACCGGATGTTCAGGCTGGAACGACTGCAACAGCACTCGCCCCGGCCGCTCGGCTCGGCCAGCACGGCCCGAAACCTGATGCAACAACTGATATGTCCGTTCAGCGGCGCGAATATCGCCGCCGTTCAGCCCCAAATCAGCATCTACCACACCGACCAACGTCAACATCGGAAAGTGATGGCCCTTGGCCATGATCTGAGTTCCGATCAAAAGATCGATATCATGGTTGATCACCCGCCCCACCAGTTCGGCGATAGCGTTGGGACCGGTCAGCGTATCCGACGCCATAACCTCCGTCCGTGCCTTGGGGAACAGCTCGGCAATCTCCTCAGCTATACGCTCGACTCCGGGGCCGCAGGCGGCGAAGCTATCGCCCTTCTCGCATTGGGGACAAAACTCGGGAAGCAGAACGGTGTGCCAGCAGTGATGGCACTGCAAGCGCGCGGCCTTGCGATGATCAACCAGCCAAGCCGAGCAGTTGGGACATTGCAAACGAAAACCACAATTTCGGCACAGGGTAAGCGGTGCATAACCGCGACGATTGAGAAACACCATCGCCTGTTCGCCGGCGTCCAAGGTCTCGGCCAGCGCAAGACGCAACGGCGGGGCCAGCCAGCGCCGAGGCTCGGGTTTGTGCAGGCGCAGATCGATCACCTTGACCACCGGCATGGTAGCGCCACCGTGGCGGGCAGGAAGGCGCAGCAGGGCATAGCGGCCGCCTTCGACATTGACCATGGATTCAAGCGAAGGGGTGGCCGAAGCCAGTACAATCGGTATGCCACCAAGCCACGCCCGCACCACCGCCATGTCGCGCGCCTGGTAAACGACCCCCTCCTCCTGCTTGAAGGCCTGCTCATGTTCCTCGTCGACGACGATCAGGCCAAGGTCGCAATAAGGCAGAAACAAAGCCGAACGGGCTCCAACCACGATTCGCAGTGCTCCGTTTGCCACAGCCCGCCAAGTCCGCCGGCGTTGGGCAGGCGTCAATTCCGAGTGCCACAACCCAGGGCAACCGGCAAAACGCTGAGTAAAACGGTCAAGCCACTGGGGGCTTAGCGATATTTCTGGCAGCAAGACCACCACCTGCCGCCCCGCAGCCAAGCAGGCCGCTACCGCCTCAAAATAGACTTCGGTTTTGCCGGAACCGGTAACTCCATCGAGCAAAGTCACCGCATACTTGCTGGCAACCACCCTGTCGCGCAACGCCACAGCCGCCTCCTCCTGCGCGCAAGACAGCACCGGCCCAGGACGGTTGAAATCTAGTGTGGATAAGTTTGGCCCAGGTAAACCACTCGACTCGGACGCCTCTGCCGGCCGTAGCACTTCAAGCAAGCCGGCATCCAGCAGACCACGCACCACCGTAGGACCGCAACCAGCAGCGGCGGCCAAGTCCGCCACCCCCCGCGCTGGTCCAACGGTCGCCTGCTCCAAAACCACCAACCGAGCCGGCGTCATCTTGAATCCGGCAGGCAGCCCGGCCCTGGTAGGCCGACAAATGGTTGGTTGACGTGGCATCTCCAGCGCCGCTGGCACACTAATGGCCATCCGCAACACTTGGCCGGGCGGCGTTATGGTATAATTGGCAACCCAATCGATAAAGCGACGGGAAACCTCGCTCATTGGAGGCAAATCAAAGCGCCGCACTACCGACTTTAGTCGGGCGAAGTCCAAATCTCCCGCCCCCACGCTCCAGACCACACCGGGAAGCCGGCGCGGCCCCAGCGGTACCTCAACGTAGTCGCCCAACCGCAGCTCAAGCGAACTAGGCACGCGGTAATCATAGGGACCAAGCAGCGGTAACGGCAGCAGCACCCCAACCCGTCGATCAGGACTTGTTGCTGGGGGGCAAGAGAGGGGGGAACTGGCGTCGCTGCCAACCATGAGCTAGAGTGTCCTATGTTTACTGCGCGGGGCCGCAACACCCGCAACCACATTTTTGACAGGAATCGAACGGCCATGAAATTTTTCGTAGACACTGCCGACCTTAGCGATATTCGCGACCTTGCCGCCACTGGGCTGTTGGACGGCGTCACCACAAATCCATCGCTGATCGCTAAGTCGGGCCGCAACTTCCTGGAGTTGATCGCCGAAATCTGCGAAATCGTCGCCGGGCCGGTCAGCGCCGAGGTTGCAGCCACCGACTTTGCGACAATGCTAGCCGAGGGTCGCAAGTTAGCGAAAATCTCGCAGCATATCGCGGTCAAAGTCCCGTTGACGCCGGACGGGCTCAAGACGTGCAAGGCGCTGTCATCCGATGGCATCATGGTCAATGTTACTCTGTGCTTCTCGGCGGCCCAAGCGATTCTGGCGGCGAAGGCTGGCGCAGCTTTCATCTCGCCCTTCGTCGGCCGGCTCGATGATGTCGGCACCGACGGTATGGGCCTGATTAAGGATATCTGCCAGATTTACAGTCAATATCCGGCCTTCACCACCGAGGTTCTGGTCGCCTCGATTCGCCATCCGATCCACGTGGTTGAAGCGGCAAAGCTCGGGGCGCATGTGGCAACAATGCCACCAAGCGTGATCCGTTTGCTGTTCAACCATCCGCTGACCGACAAGGGGCTGGCGCAATTCGTTGCCGACTGGCAGAAGACAGGTCAGACAATATTGGGTTGAGGATCATTGGGTTGCGGCCTGACGTTAATGCTATGTGGGATCGACGGCCAGCTCCCCATCCTTCATGAATTCCTCAACACATTTCGGTTGGTTTTGGCTCGGGATGACGCACAAGGGAAGGCATGGCGGATATGGGGCGCGAACACGGTCACAGCCATCAAATAACCAGCGGGGTCCAAGAGGAGGATGTCGCGGCCTATCTGCGCGAGCATCCCGATTTTCTGATCCGCCGCGCCGATTTAGTCCAACACCTAGCCCCGCCAATGGTTCGGCGGGGGAGCAACATAGTTGACCTTCAGTACTACATGGTCGACCGCCTGCAAAACGAAGTCAAGCGGTTGCACGGTGAACAACGCGAGCTTTTGACAACCAGCCGGGCAAACCTCAATAATCAGAACCGGGCCCATGCCGCTATATTGTCCCTGCTCGACGCCCAAAGCTTTGAACAGCTAATCCAGACTATCACCACCGACCTAGCGGTGCTACTCGACCTCGACATTGCCTGTTTGATTGTCGAATCCGGCGGACGCGACCTGCCGCGACACGATACCGCTGGCGTCCAAGTGGTAAAACCCGGCCAAATCGAGCGCTGGCTCGGCCGACGCGAGATGCTTCTATCGGCCAACGTCTATGGAGATCCTGCGATATTCGGTGGCGGCGCCGGACTGGTACGTTCGCAGGCACTAATTTGCCTGCACCTCAGCGGCGAAGTCCCGCCCGGTATGCTGGCTATCGGCAGCCGCGATCCGGGTATGTTCCAGCCATGTCAGGGCACCGAACTCCTGGGTTTCCTCGCCCGCGTAGTCGAGCGCTGCATACGCTCCTGGCTGGACCTGCCGGCCTGAGCGGTAAGATAGGCGGCGACTGCCGCCACGCGCCACATGGCGCGAAGGCAAGCCCGCAGGATGCGGGTGCCCGCCGCCTGAGGGGGCCTTTGATGGGTCGTCATCAAAGGCCATTGGAATTATCTCTGCTGCGCAAAACGATCTAGAATGCACTGCACAAAAACGTGCTGGTAATTTCCAAAATTTCTGATATTGATGCAGATGTTGGGTGGAGAGCGCGGTGCTGAACGGCCCCGCGTTTCTTTTTGGGTCGAGATGAGACCCGCACCGACCCGAACTCCTATCCAAAGGAAACCTTTTGTCCGACCAAATCGCTTCGACCTTTTCCGATCTCGGCTTGATCCCGGCCTTATTGAAGGCCATCGAAAGCTGCGGCTATGAGAACCCCACCCCGATCCAGATTCAGGCTATACCTCCGGCGTTGTCCGGCCGTGACCTGATCGCCTCGGCCAATACAGGCACCGGCAAGACTGCAGCTTTTGTGCTGCCGGCCTTGCAACGATTGGCGCTTAACCGCCGGACTGAGGGCCGCTTCGGCCCACGTGTATTGATCCTTTCACCGACTCGCGAGCTGGCAGCGCAAAGCCTGGAAGCGGTGCGACGCTATTCCAAATTCTCCCGAGTTAACACCGGCGTCATCGTCGGTGGCGTGCCCTATCGCGAGCAGCGCAAACTACTGGAGCGTCGCGCCGACGTGATTGTGGCGACGCCGGGACGGTTGATCGACCACCTCGACCGCTCCTGGCTCGACCTTTCCGGCATTGAGTTCCTGGTTCTGGACGAAGCCGACCGTATGCTGGATCTCGGCTTCCTGGAGCCAGTTGAAAAGATCGCGGCAGCCTGCCCGGCCGGGCACCAAACCATGATGTTCACCGCCACCGTTGACTCCGCCATGGTCAGGCTGGCCCACCGGCTCTTGATTGACCCGGTACGCATCGACATTGCCGGCAAACAAGTCTCCCTTGATGCTATCGAACAGCGACTGCTCCGCGCCGACGATCTTTCGCACAAACACCGCCTGCTCACTCATCTCGCCGCCAGCGAGGATGTCAGCAAGGCCATTGTTTTCGCCGCAACCAAGCGTGACGCCGACCGCCTCGCCGAGGATCTTAGCAACCAGGGCCACTCCGTCGCGGCCCTCCACGGTGACATGAGCCAGCCCCAGCGCACCCGTACCCTTGACGCGCTCCGGCGCGGACGCATCCGGCTGTTGATCGCAACCGATGTTGCGGCACGAGGGCTTGATGTCGCCGACGTCTCTCACGTTATTAACTTTGATCTGCCTCGCGTCGCCGAAGACTACATCCACCGCATCGGCCGCACTGGGCGCGCTGGGGCGTCTGGCATCGCCTATTCGTTCTACACTGGCAAGGAGCTAGGCCAGGTCCGGGCGATTGAGCGTTATCTTGGCAAACCCCTGCCCGCCCACACCATCCCCGGCCTGGAGCCCCGCCCAGCCCCGAGACGTGCGGCGGCGTTAACCCCTCCGGTCAGAAGCCGGACCCACACGGCCACCCGCACCGGCGAAGCCCCGCTCCGGAAAAAGTGGCAGGCATAACTTATAATCTAAGTATTTGCCAATGCCGGGGGTCTGGGTTTCAATATCCCAGACCCCTTTTCTTTTGACCGATCTGCGTCTTAACCTGTTAGCGAAAGATGCCGCTACTTCTCGGTCAGCGAGTCAACCATGCGCTTGACAGCTGCCATTTGTTTGCCAGTCTGACGGTAGTATTCACCGGGACTATCGTAGCCAAACCAATCCCAACAGCCTGCGGGATTGATTGGGCCAAATGGTGATGTCGGGGTTACTGTTGTGGAGATTGCATCGGGGTAGAGAATTACAATTCTATTTGCTTCCGCCCAGGCATTATATCCAGCATCTTTGGTAAATGCGCAGCCGACACGAGCGCTTGACTGTAGGCAACCGTGAAAAGCCACGTGCAAGCGACACGGCACGCCAGTCGCATCCTTACATGCCGACGGAATATAGATATGCCCTTCCTTGGCTATGCTGTGCCACGCTGGGTCCTTGATATAGGCCCCCTGGTCGAAGGCGATTAGGTTGTCCTGAACCGTGGGGACGGATACAGTTGACGGATCGATCAGCGGCACGGTCGCTCCGTAAATGTGGGACAGCAAAGCGCCTGCACTGTCGTAACCACAGTTATTAACGTAGCTGCATTGATTATTCGGTTTACATTCAACCGCATTATCTTTGCATTCTCCCATAGGCGTACAATCCTGGTCGCATTTCTGCGAGTGTGGATTGTTGGTGACCATGGAATGAGGGGCGACTATGGTCTTGACATATTTGATCTTGGTAGGATCCTTGATGAAGTAGCTATAGTACTTGAAGGTTGCATCTACCACGGATGGAACAACCATTTCATCTTTGGTGCCGCTGAAGATATACACCCTTTGTTTATCTATGAACCCGATCGGGTCGATGATGCCGTAACGAGCAAGAAACTCGGTATCGGTGATCAGAAACTTGAGCTGTGGCCCGCCCATCTTGCCCATCATGCAGCGGACATACTTCCCGTTCATACCAATCGTATCATACTTCGCACAAAGGTATGGCCCCCCCGCGATCACACCGACGCCCATCACCGACTCAGAAAAGGCGACACCGAACTGCTCGGCCATATAGGCACCGGACGAAACTCCCGAGACCGAGACCGCCTCCGGATCAATATTTAGTTTCGGCAAGGGATCCGCCGCCGCAGCCTGGCCGATAATAGCAACGACAGCCAGAACTGGAGCAAAAATTGCGCATACATACGTATTCATCGCCATTTCCTTCTACATATAACCGGCGCCGATTGAAACCGGAATATTATTATTATAGATCACAACCAAATTCAAATTCAAGCTCGCATCAACGAAGCGCGGGCGACACGACGTGCAAGCCCTCATTGGCTATTTTGTCAAAAGCCTGCTATCTGTTCGATCACCCAACCTCCGAAGAAAAAAATGCTCAACGAAATCAGCCGACGCCGAACCTTCGCCATTATCGCCCACCCCGACGCTGGCAAGACCACACTTACCGAAAAGCTGCTGCTCTTTGGCGGCGCCATTCAGATGGCGGGGGCGGTAAAGGCGCGTGGCGACCAGCGTCGGGCTCGATCGGACTGGATGAAAGTGGAGCGCGAGCGCGGCATCTCGGTTACAGCTTCGGTTATGACCTTCGATTATGACGGCCGCACCTTTAATCTGTTGGATACACCCGGCCACGAAGACTTCTCCGAAGACACTTACCGTACGTTGACCGCAGTCGATAGTGCGGTAATGGTAATTGACGGAGCAAAGGGCATCGAGGCGCAGACCCGCAAGCTATTCGAGGTCTGCCGCCTGCGTGACGTGCCGATCATTACTTTTATCAATAAGATGGACCGCGAGGCCCGCGATCCATTCGACTTGATGAGCGAGATTGAAGACGGGCTTCAACTTCACGTAACACCGGGATCGTGGCCAATCGGCATGGGGCGTGACTTTCTCGGCTGCTACGACCTAATCAATGACCGACTAATGCTGATGGACCGCACCCAGGGCGACGTAGTTAGCACCGGCCTGGAATGTCACGGCCTTGATGACCCTCGCCTCGACACATTGCTGCCAGCCCATGCTATCGCCCGTTTGCGCGAAGAGGTCGGCATGGCGCGCGGGCTGATGCCAGCGTTTGACCTGGATGTCTACCGCTCCGGCCACCTCACGCCGGTATTTTTTGGCAGCGCCATCAACAATTTCGGCGTCCAGGAACTGTTGCACGCACTAGCCCGCTACGCCCCGCCGCCCCGGCCCCAGGCAGCCGATAGCCGGTTGGTTGATCCTAGCGAGGAGCGGGTCAGCGGCTTCGTGTTCAAGGTCCAGGCCAACATGGACCCCAACCACCGCGACCGCATCGCCTTTCTGCGACTTTGCTCCGGCCACTTCCGGCGCGGCGTTAAACTCCGCCACAGTCGCTCTGGTAAGATTCTGGCGGTCAACAATGCCGTGCTGTTCATGGCCCGCGACCGGGAACTGGCCGAGGACGCCTGGCCCGGCGATATCATCGGCATTCCCAACCACGGCTCGTTGCGAATCGGCGACACCCTGGTCGAAGGCAGCGAAGAGCTGCGCTTTACCGGCGTCCCCAGTTTCGCCCCGGAAGTCCTGCAACGGGTCCGACTCGACGATCCCATGCGGGTCAAGCACCTGCGCAAGGCCCTCGACCATTTCGCCGAGGAAGGGGCAAGCCAAGTATTCAAACCGCTCTCGGGGGCCGACTGGGTGGTAGGCGTGGTCGGACAATTACAATTCGAGGTGCTAGCGGCACGAATTGAGGCCGAATACGGACTTTCCGCCCGCTTTGAAGGTGCCGCCGTCGACGCTGCCCGCTGGATCGAGTGCGACGACCCGATTCTGCTCAAAAGTTTTGTCGAAACCAACCGCTCGGCCCTGGCCGAAGACCATGACGGTGCCCTGGTCTTCCTCGCCCGCAACACTTGGCACCTAAACCGCACCCAAGACGATTTTCCGAAGCTACGCTTCTTGAAAACTCGCGAACAAAATCGCAGAGTCGAAACAATGGCGTCTTAACCCAGGGTGTCCCGCCATGCTTATCGAGTGGAACGCTTGCCTCGAAACCGGGGTTTTCGAAATTGACTACGATCACAAGCGGCTGATTGCCCTGGCCAACGCGATAAGCCTAGCCGCCACCCGCCGCGAAGTCGACGTGGCTGTACTGGCGAGAGAATTCTGTAACTACTGCGACGATCACTTTGTCATGGAGGAGGTCTTTATGAAAGAGATCTCCTATCCCTGGTATCAGGAGCACAAGGCCGACCACGACTTTCTGCTAGTCGATCTTGACCGGATCATGGCAAAAGTAAAATTAAACCCAGAGGTTCTGACTGTTGTACCAGACTTCATTAACAGTTGGACGGCTAACCACGTCCTCGTTGTTGAACGCAAGCTTGCCGAGTTTGTCCGTGCGCGAGCCTGTTCCGACGGCCTAGGAATCTAACCTCCATATCGCTGTTAGGGAGTATATACGTTAAGTTATGGCAGCGGTTGTGAACCCCGAGACATCAGGTCAAGCGCCAGGTTGAGCTTGAGCAGATTGACCCGCAGCTCACCAAGAACGCCAAACGTCCGCTTCTCGGTTATCAAATCAACCAGCATCCGAACCTGTTCTTGGTCAAGGCGGCGGACCCTGGCCACCCGCGCGACCTGAAAAAAGGCGGCGGCTGGCGAGACATCGGGATCAAGGCCGCTGGCCGAACTAGTGATCATATCGAGAGGAACATCCGGAACCATGCCAGTACCTGCGAAACCGGCACGCTCGGCGGCGGCGCGGGTCGTGATATCGGCGATCAACCGCTTGCTGGTCGGAGAAAGATTGGTGGCACCAGACTGGGTAGCGTCGTAGCCATCCCTACCCGCCGCCGACGGTCGAGAATGGACGTATTGCGGCTGAGAAAAACGTTGACCGACCACAGCCGAGCCGATCAACTTGCCGTCAAGCTCGATCAAACTGCCGGTAGCCTGAAACGGGAAAAGCACTCGCGCCAAGCCCGTAAAAACCAATGGGTACGCGACTCCGGTCAGGACCAGCATCAGCAGCAAAAGCCGCAGAGAGGATTTCAGTTCGCTCAACATCGGCAGGCTCACACTAGGTGCAGGTAATTAATGACCACATCAATGGCCTTGATACCGACGAAGGGAACAACAAGCCCGCCGCCGCCGTATATTATCAAATTACGCTGGAGTTGGCTTGCCGCATCAACCGGGCGGTAGGCAACGCCTTTAAGCGCCAATGGGATCAGCGCCACAATCACCAGCGCATTGAATATGATCGCCGACAGGATCGCGCTGCCGGAGCTGCCCAGTCCCATGACGTTAAGCCCGGCAAGTTCTGGATAGGTAGCCATGAACAGCGCCGGAATGATAGCAAAGTACTTGGCCACATCGTTGGCGATGGAGAAGGTGGTGAGAGCACCGCGACTCATCAACAGTTGCTTGCCGATCATCACGATTTCAATCAACTTAGTCGGATCGCTCTCAAGATCGACCATGTTGCCGGCCTCGCGCGCCGCCATGGTGCCGGAACTCATGGTCACCCCGACATCGGCCTGGGCCAGGGCCGGGGCATCGTTGGAGCCATCGCCGCACATGGCCACCAAGCAACCCTTGGCTTGCTCGCTCCTGATCAACTCTAGTTTGCGCTCGGGTGTAGCCTCTGCCAGGAAATCATCGACACCGGCCTCCGCCGCGATGGCAGCGGCAGTCAGCGGGTTGTCGCCGGTTACCATCACGGTTCGGATGCCCATCCGGCGCAGGATCAAGAAACGTTCGTAGATTCCCGGCTTGATGATGTCTTTAAGAGAAATCACGCCGATGCCGACGCCGTCCCGCGCCACCACCAGCGGCGTGCCCCCGACCTTCGCCACCCGTTCCACCGCCAGCGTAAGTTCGCGGAAATGGCGAACCGGTTGCCCTCCGGCCGCCTTGACCAGATAGCCGTTGATGATGGTATCGGGCGCCCCTTTACGTATCTCGGAATTGGGCATATTAACGCCGCTCATCCTGGTCTGAGCGGTGAATGTGATAAAGCGCAGCAGACCGAACTTGCCTGAAGCGGCATTTTCCTCAACAGTGTGAAGGCCATAGCGTTCGCGGGCCAGCGCAACGATCGACCGGCCCTCGGGAGTTTCGTCGGCCAACGAGGCAAGCAGCGCCGCTTCGGCCAGATCGCGCTCTAATATCCCGGGAACGGCGATGAACTCTGAGGCCATGCGGTTGCCGAAGGTGATAGTACCGGTCTTGTCAAGCAGCAGCACGTCGATATCACCCGCCGCCTCTACCGCACGTCCCGACTTCGCCACCACGTTAACCTTGACCAGCCGATCCATTCCTGCAATGCCGATGGCCGAGAGCAATCCGCCAATAGTGGTAGGAATTAGCGTCACCAACAGCGCCACAAGATTGATGAGTGGCACCATTGTTCCCGAATAGACAGCAAAAGCCTGGAGCGTCACCACCACGATCAGGAAAATGATAGTCATGCCGACTAACAATATGGTCAGCGCGATTTCGTTCGGAGTCTTTTGGCGCTTGGCCCCTTCGACTAGCCCAATCATACGGTCGAGAAATGAATCACCGGGATTGACCCCGATCTTGACGACGATGCGATCGGACATTACCTTGGTACCGCCAGCAACCGCCGAGCGATCGCCGCCACTCTCGCGTATCACCGGAGCCGACTCGCCAGTGATCGCCGATTCGTCTACAGTGGCGATGCCGGCCACCACATCGCCGTCGCCTGGAATGATCTCGCCAGCCAAGACCACCACCAAATCACCCAATCGCAACCCCGCCGCCGGCACGACCTCAAAGGTCTTGGCGTGTATGCTTTCTACCCGATGCGCCACCATCTCGATCTTGGATTTGCGGAGCGAATCAGCCTGAGCCTTGCCTCGCCCTTCAGCCACCGCTTCGGCAAAATTGGCGAAAAGCAAGGTAAACCACAACCACGCCACCAGTTGACCTGCCAAGTAACTTTCACTACTGCCAGCCCCAAGATCGCGTAGAAATATCCCAGTCGCCAGTACAGTTACCACCACGACCACAAACATGACCGGGTTGCGGATCATCTCCCGCAGGTCAAGCTTGAGCACGGCCCCGAGTGCCGCCGGACCGATTATGCGCAGATCGAACAAGGAGGCTTCATCAGGACGATGGATCATCGCAGAAACCTCAAAAAACTTTGCCGTGAATCATGGCCAGATGCTCAAGCACCGGACCCAGAGCCAGGACCGGAAAGAAGGTCAGGCCGCCGACGATCAAAATCACCCCGATAACCATTCCGATAAACAAGGCCCCGTGAGTCGGCATGGTACCAGCCGTCGGCGGGACCATCTTTTTAGCGGCAAGCGAACCGGCAATGGCCATCAAGGGAATTATCGTAAAATAGCGTCCGATCATGAGGACCAACCCCAACATGCACGCCTGAAACGAATTTGAGGCGTCAAAGCCAGCAAAGGCCGATCCATTGTTACCAACTGCGGAGGAGTAAGCGTAGAGCAACTGCGAGAGTCCGTGCGGCCCCGGCTGACTGATCGCGGCAGCTCCGGCGGGAAACGCAATGCTGAGTGCGCCAAAACCAAGAACCCCCACCGGCACCACCAGCAGTGCCATAACTGCCAGTTTGATCTCCCGCGACTCGATCTTTTTGCCCAGGTATTCAGGTGTCCGTCCGACCATCAGGCCGGCGATAAAGACAGTTAGTATAACGAACACCAACATGCCATAGAGGCCGGCACCAACACCGCCGAACACCACCTCGCCCAGCTGCATATTGACCATCAGCACCAAGCCGCCCAGCGGGGTAAAGCTGTCGTGCATAGCGTTGACCGAACCATTGGAAGCTGCGGTGGTCGCGCTCGCCCACAGCGCCGACGCAGCAACGCCGAATCGAACCTCCTTGCCCTCCATGTTGCCAGCCTGCTGATCGATGCCCCCAATGGCCAACAAAGGATTTGCCAGCAACGGATTAGGACGACTCTCGAACCACAGAGTCGCCGCCAAACCGGCCATAAACAGAATTAGCATCGTCTTAAATATCGCCCAACCCTGACGGGCATCTCCGACCATACGGCCAAAGGTAAAGGTCAGCGCAGCAGCAATGCCCAAGATCGCCCAGCATTGGACAAAATTGGACAACGGGGTAGGATTCTCAAACGGGTGGGCGGCGTTGGCGTTGAAATAACCACCGCCGTTACTGCCCAATTGCTTAATCGCGACCTGGGATGCGACCGGCCCCTCCGGGATTTTCTGTTGTACGCCTTCCAGGGTGAACACGGTGGCCGGCGATGCCAAAACCTGGGGCGTGCCCTGCCAGACCATAAACAAAGCCAGCGCCAGCGCCAAAGGGAGCAACACGTAAAGCGTGCAACGGACCACATCCACATAGAAATTGCCAATAGTGCGGCAGGAACGACGGCTAAAGCCGCGCACCAGCGCCAACAGCACAGCCAAGCCGGTAGCAGCCGACAGGAAGTTCTGTGCGGTCACGCCCAGCATCTGGGACAGGATCGACAGCGTTTGTTCGCCGCTATAGGCCTGCCAATCGGTATTGGTAACGAAGCTGACAGCGAGATTAAAAGACAGCGCTGGCGACACCCCGGGAAGCCCGGCCGGATTAAGCGGCAGCCAATACTGAAGCCGCACCAAAGCATAAAGAAACAACATGCCCAAAAGGTTGAAGGCCAGCATGGATGCTGTATAGGTGGACCAGTGCTGTTCCCGCCCCGGATTTATAGCGCAAATCCGGTAGACCAGTCGCTCGGCCGGCTTAAGCAATCGATCAATCGGTACTGGTTTACCCTCGAACACCCGAGCCATGTAACCGCCCAGCAAGGGTACCGTCGCCACCAGCAACGCCAGGAACAAGGCGATCTGGACCACGCCCTGAAAAATCATCGGTCCAATGCTCCCGCACTCAAAATTTCTCCGGCCTTATCAAGGCATAGACCAAGTAGACAAGCAAAAAAGCCGCTACCGCTCCGCCAATAGGCAAGTCCCAAGCCATTACCAGCTCCGTTAAATCCAATCACATGATCGCATGAAGCCACAGCAGGCACCAAAAAAGCCGATGATTAAGCCGACGAAAATACAATCAATCATGGTCTAACCCCAAATGCCAGCGCGGCGGTAACGTCCGCCGA
>SESH01037335.1_pt1 | contig 26038 bp, 32 predicted proteins | sample 3171561 | NCBI WGS metagenome assembly SESH01 (sample SAMN10866947, study PRJNA518727) | freshwater metagenome | biome: subpolar coniferous forest; feature: holomictic lake; material: water; isolation source: holomictic Lake 442 2011 16.5 m and 2014 13 m | place: Canada: near Kenora, Ontario
GTTGAACAGGTGCTTCATCGGTGGTCTCCGTGTCGCTCAGCTAATGGGCGCCACGTCAGCGCCGCTACCCCTCTGATGCGTGGCGCGGCGGGATGGTTACACGCTTACTCGGCGAGGGCGAAGTCGACCGCCGCCAGGGCGTGCAGACGCGTGGTGTCGAACAGCGGCACGGCGCTGTCATCCGCCGACACCAGCAGGGTGTCTCGGTGCAGCCGAGGATGATCCCCTCGGCACCCCGCGCCGCCAGCCGGGCCATGATCGCCCGGTACTGCGCCCGCGACTCCGCGCGCACCGCGCCCAGGCAGAGCTCCGCGTAGATCACCCGGTTGACCACTGCCCGGTCATCGGCCTCGGGCACCAGCACCTCCAGGCCGTAGCGCTCGGTGAGCCGCCCGGTGTAGAACGTCTCCTCCATCGTGAAGCGCGTGCCGAGCAGGCCGACCCGCTGTAGCCCGCCTGCGCGGATCGCCGCGGCCGTGGCATCCGCGATGTGGATGAAGGGAATGCCGACTGCCCCGGTGATCGCGTCGGCCACCTTGTGCATGGTGTTCGTGCAGAGCACCACGCAGTCGGCGCCGGCCCGCTCCAGGCTGCGGGCGGCCTCGGCGAGCAGCAGGCCCGCCTCCTCCCAGCGCCCCGCCTGCTGCATCGCCTCGACCTCGGCGAAGTCCACCGTCAGCAGCACGCTGCGCGCCGCGTGCAGCCCGCCCAGCCGCGCATTCACCTCCGTGTTGATCAGCCGATAGTACTCCGCCGACGACTCCCAGCTCATCCCGCCGATCAGCCCGATAGTGCGCATGGTCGCTCCCAGCTAGGTGCGGCGTTCCAACGCAAGCCGAACACCGAGCCCAATCAGGATGATGCCCGTTGTCCCTTCAAGCTTCTGGCGGACATCGGCGCGCGTCACCCACAGCCTGAGCTTGCCCATGGCGAAGATGAGCAGCGTGAGCCAGATGATCCCGATCACCCAATGGATGCCCGCCAGGAGCAGCGATTTGAGCAACACCGGATCGGTCGGGCGGATGAATTGGGGTAAAAAGGCGAGGTAGAAGATGGCCGCCTTCGGGTTGAGGACGTTATTGACGATGCCTTCACTGAACGCCTGCCACGCGCTCAGCGGGGTTGACGTCAACGCCGGCGTAGCCCCCTCGACTACCACATCGGAAGGCGATTGACGCACGGTCTGGATGATCGTCCAGACGCCAAGGCCAATGAGGTACGCCGCACCAAGACTCTGAACCACCTGATACGCAAGGGCGGAGCGCACCAAAAGAACCGAGAGCCCAAGGGCGGACAACGTGGCATGCACGAAGAGACCGCAACAGATCCCCAGGGCCGTCAGGAATCCTGCCGTCTGCCCACGGGTGAGGACACTGCGAAAGACGAGCATGGTGTCCGACCCCGGAGCCATGGTCAGGAGCGTGACCGCAACGAGAAATGTCCATACCGATGCATCAACCATGGCGGCCCTCACGGATAGCGTAGGATCATCCTGCATCCATTATAGACGGTAGACCGGAGTAGCCATAGCCCATACGTCGTGCCAGCTACTCCACAATGCCCTGGCCGTCGCCAGCGCGCATAGCGTCACCAATATAATCGGCTCTTCCGCATCTCGATATTGGTGGCGAACCCTGAATAGGAGCCCGCGTGGCGAAAACAAGCCACATTTCTGCGGTAGGATGCGGCAGCGCTGCGTTGAGCGCGTCGAGTAGATCCTTCTCAGGAGCAGGCTATGTCACTTCAGCCACAAGCGATCTATTGTGTCCCTGAAGATACGGCTCGCGTTGCGCGGGCCATCTTTCCCCAAGGCAACCTGGTGATGCGGATGTACGACGAGTTAGGGATGCTCTTTGGTGATGCTGATTTCGCCGACATCTTTGCCAAGGAGGGCCAACCTGCTGTGTCTCCGGTTCGCCTCGCCTTGGTGACCTTACTCCAGTTCTGGGAAGGCTTGACCGACCGCCAGGCCGCCGACGCCGTTCGCACCCGCATCGACTGGAAGTACCTGCTCTGCTTGGAGCTGACCGACCTCGGCTTTCACCACACGGTCTTGAGCGAGTTTCGCACGCGGCTCCTGCTCCACAGCGCCGAGCGCCGCCTCTTCGACGCCATCCTCGCAGGGGCTCAAGAACGCGGGTTGCTCAAAGCCGGTGGCCGCCAGCGAAGCGATTCGACCCACGTCCTTGGCGCGGTGCGCGCCATGACCCGCCTGGAGATCGTCACCGAAACCCTTCGTCACGCCCTGAATGTGCTGGCGACCACACATCCCGAGTGGCTGCGCGCCCATACTACTGCGGAGTGGGTTGACCGCTACGGGCTGAGAGCGAGCGAGTATCGCTTACCCAAGGGCCAAGAGAAGCGTGATGCCTGGGCCGAGCAGGTCGGTCGCGATGGACGTGCGCTCCTACGTGCCGTGTACGCCGAGCCAGAAGGGAACGAGTTACGTGAGCAGCAAGCCATTGAGATGCTGCGATGCGTCTGGCTCCAGAACTTCGTGACCGTTGATGAGCGCTTGCGCTGGCGCACGAACGACGAGACGCCTCCGACTGGGCGGTTCATTGGTTCTCCATATGATGGTGACATGCGCTACGCGACCAAGCGTCAAACCCACTGGGTCGGCTACAAGGTGCATTTGACCGAGACCTATGGCGATGACCAGCCAAACATCATCACCAACGTTGAGACCACAAACGCGGCCGTCTCAGATGATGCGGTCACGGAGAGCATCCACGCCTCGCTGGCTGAGCATCACCTCCTGCCGGAAAAGCACATTGCCGATACGGGATACGTGAACTCAGAGCTGTTTGTCAGCAGCAAAACCAGCTACGACATTGAGCTGATTGGGCCAACACGAGGCGATAACCACTGGCAGGCAAAAGACGGGGCAGGGTTCGCCGCGCGCGACTTTGTGATCGATTGGAACCAGCAGCAGGCCATCTGCCCAATGGGAAAGACCAGTAACAGTTGGACACCGGCGGTCGACAGGTTCAAGAACGACGTGATCAAGATCAAGTTCACAATGACAGACTGTCAGGTCTGCCCGGCGCTGAACCAGTGTACCAAGGCGAGCCCACCTCGCCGTACGATTACCATCCGTTCGCGAGCGCAACACGAAGCGCTGCTTGCTGGGCGTCAGCGCGAGCAGACTGACGAGTACAAGGCCGAGTACGCAAAGCGGGCTGGTGTTGAGGGCACGATCGCCCAAAGCGTGCGAACGACCGAAGTACGCCGCTCGCGCTACGTCGGCCAAGCGAAAACGCACCTCGCGCATCTGATGGCGGCCGCCGTCATCAACATCATGCGCCTCCTGCGCTGGTTAGCTGGAGAGCCGAAGGCTCAGACCAGGTTCTCTCCATTCGCTCGCCTGTACCAGGGAACGACGTGATGACCTCAAGGGATTCGCCACCAATATCATCTCCCGTGCTCACGTCATGAGCGGCATACCTGAGCGCGCTCCTATGTTAGTAGGAGCGTGAAGATTGCCCGTTCATAGGCAGTTCGCGTGATCATTTTGCGCCGATTCACGTTTCTCTCGGTACCCAGAGCATCCGCTTTTTTTGCCTGAGCACGGGAGATGCGGAAGATCCGATCTTTCGTGAGGCAGCGATCTCCCCAAAGTAAGATTCTCCCGTGAGGCCCCGCGTGGTGGTCTACCAGGATCTCGATGGCAAGCTCTACACCTTCTCGGCCACGAGCTGGAGCAAGAACTTCATCGGCGGGGCGCCCGTGGCCCTGCGCCTGCGGGGCGAGCTCGTGCGCGCGACGGCCCGGGTTGTCGATGAGCTGCCCCTGATCGGTCAGGTGATCCGGCACATGGTCAGCGCGCATGGCGAGTCGCTGGTTGCGGGTATGGGCCTGATCGGCCACGGCCCTGATGGGGCTGCCCGCCTCCAGCTGCCCAAGGGCAGCCGGCTGGTCGAGTTCACCCTGACGTCCTGATCGCGCCACCCTGGAGCGGGAGCCGCCCATGCTCGATGCGCTGGCCCGAACCCATCCAACGGAAGACGCCGACCTCACCCACGTCCAGCGCGACCCGCTGGCCCTCGTGATCACCGCCTGACTCGATAGTAAGCACGGCAGGAGCGGCAGCGCTCGCACCCGGGATACATACACCACCACGCTGGCCGATTTCCGCGCGGCCCTGGGCAGGGTTGGGCTGGATCTCGACGCCGAAACAACGGCGGTGGCCCTGGTCGCGCAGGCATGGGCGAAGACGAGTAAGCGTAATCGCGCCGTCAAACCGACCACCGTCGCGCTGCGGCTCATGATCGTCTCCAGCTTCTATGCCTTCGCGCTGCGCCGGAAGCTCCTGCGCCTACCCGAGAACCCGATGGAATTGGTGGAGCGCCCGAAGGTCGAGCGCTACGTCGAGGCCCAGGCGCTCGATACGGCGACCGTGCGCGCAACCCTCGCCACACTGAAGGCCGAGGCCGTCGGCGATGGGCTGGCGGGCGGCCAGGCCGCCCGCGACCTGGCCCTGCTGCGCGTGGCGCTGACCACGGGCCGCCGGGTCGCCGAGCTGGCGGCCCTGCGCGGGCGCGACCTGGCAATCACCGACGAGCGCGTGACGATCACGGTGCAGCGGGCCAAGGGTGGCAAGGTGATGCGTGACACGCTGGCGCGTGACGTGGCCGCCGACCTCCTGCGCTGGCTGCGCCGCCACCACGGGGCCGAGCTGGGCAGCCTCGCCGCCGACGCCGCAATCTGGCCGGTGCTCAAGGGCGGCGGGGTGGCGGGACGCGGGCGGATCGGCGCACTGCTCACCGCCTAGGATATCGGTGAGGTGGTGGCCCGTCGGCTCCAGACGCACCCCCACGCCCTGCGCCACAGCTTCGCCCAGGCGATGGAGATGGAGCGGGCGGGGGCCACGGTCAGCATGATTCAGGCTCGCCTGGGGCACCGCAACCTTGCCACCACCGGGCGCTATCTCACCCAGCTGAGCCGGGCCGAGAACGCCCACGTCGATGCGCTGGCTCGCCTGTTTACGGGCGGAGGGTGACGCACGCTGAGGGAATCCGCTTTCTGATCGCGCGCCTGTCCGAGCGGCTCGCCAGTATTTCGGGCAGGGACTCGCGCATCGCCCTCAAATCGGCAGATCGAACTGAAGGTTCACGAGCGCTGAGGCATTGGAATGCCCTCGCGGCGACTGGGACGCATTTCAGATCTGCTACCATAGTACGATGGCTCAAGACCCTGGCGGCAAGGTTATGCTTTGAGTCACATGATCTCCGGCTTCGAGGCACTAAGCGGATGATGAAGATGTGCGAGATTGCCATTCGCCGCTCATGGGACATCCGCTCATGGCGTATGCATCAATCGCCGAACAGGAGGTAGAACCAGTGCTTCATCGCTGCGCCTGGCGTGTTTGGCTGGGCTGAGCCCCATCCAAACACGCAATGATCGCCTCAATCACCCGCTTCGTCTCCTGCGGATCGCGAATCTGGATCGACACCACGCCGGCTTCTTTGGCAGGATAGTCGTTCCCTCCAGGGAATATGGCATCGCCGACAAAGAGCATCTCCTGAATCGCGATGCCGAGGGTATCGCGGAGCTTGCGGATCCATAGGCTTTGTCGATGCCCGGCTTCGTGATGTCAATCGAGGTCGTACCGCCCAGGTGCATCGAAAACGTCGGGATACGCGCGCCGAGGAGCGCCTGGAGTGGGTCCCATCAACCTCAGGCACGGCGTGGAACTCCGGCATGTTCAGCACGGTAAACTGGGGCGTGTGGGTGCGCAGCTCGTTGGGGGTTGGTTGGAGAAACATGGTGTGCGCAAAGAGGCTGTGCCAGGCCGTCTCCGTGACGATGCGGATCGGCAGGCGGTAGGCGGGGTCCGCGCCGGCAAAGCAATCTTGGACGAACAGGTCTTTGCCCTGAAGGTAGGCCAGCGCCCGGTGGTGGAGCAGATCGAAGGCGTGCGGCTCGAACGGGCGGTTCACCGCGCCCCAGCCGACCGTCTGCGCGCTGCTCGGCTCGTGCACGATGAAATTTATCCAGCGGCGCGCGCCCGGTATGATCGCCGGTGCGCACGACGAGCGGCCCGAGATGGGCGAGCAACCCCTCGCGACGCATGAGGGCCTGCTCGTACAGGGCGGGCGTATTGAGGTTCCACCAGATGGTGCGGGCATTCGTGACGCCCAGTGTGTCTAAGCTGGTGGTTGGGGGTGTCTCATGGTCATTCATGCGCGTGCTCCGTGTTGGTTGGTCGCACGCCATGTGGCGTAGGATTCGCCCGCGCCACATGGCGTGCGGCGACGCTAGCGCTTCGTGGGGGCCTCGTCCCAGTAGGATGGCTGCCGGTAGTGGCGGTAGAGCCGCTGCTCATAGGCCCGGTTCAGCTGGGTCGGGTCATACTCCGGCCCGCTCTTGATCGTCACGCGGGTGATGTCGACATCCACCGTCCGGTCGTCCCAGTTCACGCCGGTGATCCAGGTGGGGGCCAGCAGCACCTGCTTGCCGGGCCACCAGTTGTGCGTGTCCACCACCACGTAGCGCAGCGCCCAGGTCGCGTCGTCCATGATGAAGTCGTTGATATGGCCGATCTCGCCGTCCGTCGCGCGGATGTGGTAGCCGCTCACCTCGCGCGTGCTGCGCAGGTGGAGGTCGCCGGTTGGATAGTCGATCTCGTCCTGGCGAATCTGCTCGCGCTCGGTGGCCAGCATGCCCACCGGGGCGTATGCGTCGATCCCGCCGCTGTAGTAGGGCATGCCCGTGCCGCCCCACAGCCCTGGCCCGTACCAGTACGGGTAGTAGTTGTAGTAGGCTGCGTGCGCGATCTCCATCTGGCGAGAGACCGGCTGGTCGGTCTCGGTGCTCGGCGCATCCTTCACCTGCTGGCGGGTCAGGTTCACCGCAACTAGCCGCTCCTCCCAGTCTACCGAGCGAATAGAGCGTGGCGAGATCAGCACGGTCTCGGAGATCAGCCAGCCGCTAGTGTTTGCCACCATATAGCGGATCGACCAGGCCGCGTCGTCGAAGAAGAACTCGTCGACGTGGCCGATCTCGCCGTCCGTCGCGCGGATGCTGAGCCCGCGCAGATCCTTGACACTTCGTAGCATCTGGATAGCTCCCTCGTTACACCTGAACCACGACCTCATTGATCACATTCGTCACGCCCTTGGCACGCCATGCCGCGTTCCTGGCCGCCTCCACCTCGGCCCAGGAGTGGACGGTGCCGCTCAGCGTCACGCGCGAGTCTTCGACGGAGACGGTGATCCGGCTCGCCTCAACCTCGGCGGTGCGCACCAGCGCCTGCTTGATCCCCGCCTGGATCTCGCTCGCCGACACATAGGGCTGCACAATCGTGACCTCGTTCCGCACGCCCTTGACCCCCGCGATGCGCCGGGCGTCGGCCTCGGCGGCGGCGCGTTGGTACTGCCAGTCGGTCGTGCCGCTCAGCGTCACCCAGCCGTCACTGACCTTGGCGTGGACGCGGCTATTGGGCACCGACCAGTCGAACAGGAGCGCATTGGTGACGTGGTGTGCGATGTCGGCATCCATGTGGGTTTTGCTCTTGGCGGGCGTGACCGTGATGTCGTTGGTGAGCACGCGCACCCCCGTGATCCGCAGCGCATCGCGCTCGGCGGCCCACTTCTCGCCATAGTTCTCGACGCTGCCACGCAGCGATACCTGGCCATCCTTGACCGTGACGCCAATATCGGTGATGGTGACCTCCGGGTCCCACATTAGCTCATCGCGCACGTCGTTCTGGATCTGCACATCGGACTTCAGGCTCATCATCGCGGTTTCTCTCGTTCTCGCTTGCGCAGGAACAAACTGCTGCCCCTGTCGGAGCCAGTATGCCGACGCGCAGGCGACCTGGTATGAAGATCGTTCATCCCTGCGCTGCGAGCCGGTCACGCAGCTTCTTGGCGGACTAGCGAAATCGCGCTCGGCGGCGTCGCTCAGGGGCAGGCCGCTGCGCGGGTCGGTGCCGTTCTGCGTAACGTACTGATAGTCCCAGTGGGCGGCGCTATAGGCAGTTTGAGCGTCGCGCAGGGCGTTGGCCTGGGCGTCGATGGCGCTGCGGATGGAGCAACCAGCGCGGTGCCGCGTTGCGAGCGTTTGCGCCTTGCCCGCGCTCGCGGCCGGAAACTCACAGCGGGTGGTACGCCGCAGCGCTGCGGCGTACCACCCGCTTGTTGTATCACAGAGGGCGATGGCGCTACTTGAACTCGGTCGCGGCGTGCGCGCGTGCCTGCCGCAGATCCGCCCGGGCCTCGCGTGCGCCAGCGTTGAGATCTTGGACGGCGGCCGCCGCGGCGCGTGTGCGCCGTCCCCACTCCTGCTGGGCCGTCTGGCGCTTGGCGTTAAGTGCGGCAATCTGTGTGTCGATACTGGCCTTCGCCGCCGTGGTGGCCTGCGCCGCACGCGCCTGCATGGCCTGGAGATCGCGCTGCCACTCCGCCTGCTGGGTGTGCCAGCTGGCCTCCAGCTGCTGCCATGTCGTGGTGATCGTCGCCTCAAGGATGGCGATCTGGGCCACGATTTTGGCGCGCGCCTCAGTCGCGCTGTCGGCGAGCTCCGCCCGGCCATGCGTGATCGTCGTACGCAGCTGATCGATGCGGGACTGGATCTTCTGCTCAAGCTCCTGCCGCTTCGCGTCGCGCCGCTCCCGCAGCGTGGACTGCTCGGCGCGAATCAGCTGCGATTCCTGGCCGATCTGGGCATCCATCTGGGCGATGTCGGTGTCGAACTGCGCGAGCAGCGCGGTCCAGGCGCGCGCATCCTCCAGACGGAGCTTGGCGACCTCCTGCCAGAACATGGCGGTCGCGAGCTGCCCAGTATGCCCCGCGTGCAGGCTGCGCCGGGTGCGCTGGCCATCGAAGCTATCCAGCGTCGTATCGAGCTGGTCATGCCAGGTCGATTCGATCAGCACGACCAGCGCCGAGTTGCCGGGGGCGAGCTGCTCATCGAGGGCCTGAAGATTCTCTCTCGGAAAGCCGAGGTCGATCAGGCTCGCCGTGGCCGCGCCGGTGGCGGCACCGGCAACCGACCCGATCAGCGCGCCGGCCGGGCCGCCGACCAGCCCAATCAGGGCACCGCTGATGGCGCCGAAATACGCACCGTGCCGCGCGTCCACATCTTGCGAGTCGCGGATCTCGGATGCCCCGTCGGGGTGCTTGACCAGGGTCGCGGCGTCTAGGATCGCAATGCCGCCTTCCCGCTCTAACCGCAGGAGCGCTGCATACGCGGCGCTGGCCGCGCCCTCGCCATCGAAATTCGTCACGACTAATTCTGTGTCTATCATCATACTGGTTCCTCTACCTCATACTCGCGTGGGCAGAAGCTGCCCGCGTGGCTACCAGTATGGCCCACCGCAGGCATGGGGGTATGAAGGTTGTTCATCACGTGATGAACAACCTTCATACCCATATGGCATATGCCTGCTAGACTCAGCCACGATGACGCGTGACGCCCCACCACCGTTGCGCCCACCGAGCCGCATCAGCAAGGAGACCCTGGCGATGACACATCCTCACATGCTGGTGGTGATTGATCACCACGAGACACGCGTCTATACGACGGAGTTCACGGGGGCCCAGCCCACGGCCCTGCGCCCCTACGACCCGCGGGGCGAGCTGCACCACCTGCACCACACCTCCGGCCACTTCCAAGGCCAGCGGGCACCCGAAGATCCGCAGTACTACGCGGGCATCGCGGCGCTGGTACGGGATGCGGGCGCGCTGGTGATCTTCGGCAATGGCAAGGGCACCTCCAGCGCGATGGTGCATCTGGTGCGCTATCTGACCAAGCACCACGTAGAGACTGCCGATCATATCGTCGGCGCGGTCGTGGTTGATGTCGAGGCGCTCACGGAGAACCAGCTGCTGGCCGAGGCGCGCGACTTCTACGCGGGCGAGGGCACGGGCGATGACGGTGATACGAAGGAGCGATCATGAGCAACGGGACAACGACCGTGCCGCGCGCGCAGCCGACGAGCCTGGCGGACTACCAACAGGCGCTGGACGCGGCGCAGCAGGAGGTCGCGACGCTCAACGACCACTACCTGCGCGCCGCCGCTGCGCTCGACAACACGCGCAAGCACACGACGCGCGAGGTGGCCACGCAGGTCAACCAGCAGGTACAGCGCCTCGTCCTCAGCATGCTCGACGTGGCGGATAGCCTGGAGCGGGCGCTCACCTACAGCACACCGGACACACCGCTGCATCAGGGGATGCAGATAACCCAGCAGCAGCTCCTGGCGGCCCTGCGCGGCGAGGGGGTGGTGCCCATGCCGATCATGATCGGCTCGCGCCTCGAGCCGCTGCGCCAGGAGGCGGTCGGCACACGCGCGTCGGTCGAGGCGGAACTCACGATTGTGGACGTGCAGCGGACCGGCTACCTGCGGGATGGCCAGGTGCTACGCCCCGCGCAGGTGATCGTCAGCGGCCCCGGATCGCCCTAGGCGCGTAGCAGGACGGAGGAACAGGCCGTGGATCTCGATTTCAAAGACTACTACACCGCCCTCGGCGTGGCCTCCGATGCCGACGAGGCGACGATCAAGCATGCCTACCGTGCATTGGCCCGGCAGCATCACCCCGATGTGAATCCCGGCGACCAGACGGCCGAAGATCGCTTCAAGGCGATCAATGAGGCCTATCAGGCGCTGAGCGACCCCGAGCGCCGTCGCACCTACGACGCCTTACGCCAGGAGCATCGCCAGTCGCAGCGGCGCGGCGGCCCGAGTCGCCCAGGCGGCTTCGCGCGTGGTGATCGGCAGGCCGCGCCGAGCCAGCGGGGCGCGACCGGCGGCATGTCGTCTGATGATCTGCGCGATATCTTTGGCGACGACGCGGCGTATTCCGACTTCTTCAGCTCGATGTTTGAGCGTGGCCAGGAGGGCGGCAGCGCCCCGCGTCGTGGGCGTAATCTTGAGGCGGCGGTCGAGATTACGCTCGATGAGGCGTTCCACGGCGCCACCCGCGCGCTGCAGGTCGGCGAGCGACGGATCGAGGCGCGCATCCCGCCCGGCGTTGATACGGGCGCACGGGTGCGGCTCGCGGGCCAGGGCGGCGCTGGGGCGGCGGGCGGCACGCCGGGCGACCTGTATTTGGAGATTGAGGTGCTGCCGGACGCCCGCTTCACCCGCGACGGCGACGACCTGACCACCACCGTTGCCGTGGACATGTTCACGGCGGCGGCGGGCGGCGAGGCGCGCGTGACCACGCTGGACGGCGCGGTGCTGCTGAAAATCCCTTCGCGCACCCAGGCCGACCGCACCTTCCGGCTGCGCCGCAAAGGCATGCCACATCTGGATCAGCCCGATCAGCGCGGCGACCTGTATGCGCGGGTCACGCTGGTATTGCCCGATCCGTTGAGCGATAGCGAAGTCGAGACGTTACAAACGCTCCAGCGCGCCCGTCAGCCCGCCACGGCGGGGGGGAGGTGATCGATGTCCACCGATACTACGACCCTAGATCAGCTCGCCGCCCAGATCGGGCTGCCGGCAGCGCTTGTGCGCGACCTGTTCGACCACGGGCTGATCAGCCTGGGCGAGGCGCAGCGTGAGGGCGACCTGCGCGAGCTGCGCCGCGCCCGCCGCCTGCGCGACGACCTGGAGCTCCAGCACGCGGCGATCACGATCATCTTGCGGCTGCGGCAACGCACTATGGCGCTGCAGCGCGAGGTGACCCAGCTTCGCAGCGCAGCGCGCGCAACAGCACCCACCCCGCCGCGCGGCGCGTGGAGCGAGGCCGAGTGGATGATCCTCAACGAGGTATCGTGATCGCCTATGAGTACCGTGCTTCTCGTCATCATCGTGACCGTGGTGATGATCGCGCTGACCGCGCTCTATGTCGCGGCGGAGCTCGCCACGGTCAGCGCGCGCAAGGCGAAGATCCAGCAGCAGGCCGTAGCCGGCAACCGATTCGCGATCATGCTCGCGCCGATCATCGAGGATAGCCATCAGCTCGACACGGCGATCGCCGCCAGCCAGCTGGGCATCACGGCGGCCAGCCTGGTGCTCGGCTCCTATGGCCAGTCCACCATCGCCGGGGAGCTCACGCCACTGCTCGTCGGATTGGGTGGGGAGGCGGTGGCCAGATCCATCAGTACGATCGTCGTTCTGGTGGCGCTGACCACGCTCTCGGTCGTCCTCGGCGAGCTGGTGCCCAAGTCGATTGCCCTGCGCTACCCGGAGCAGACGGCCCTGGCTACGGTGCTGCCGATCCGCTGGTCGACCATACTCTTCCGCCCCCTGATCGTCGTGTTCAATGGAACCGCCGCGCTCATCCTGCGCGCCCTCGGCGTGCAAGCTGCCGGCAGCCACACTCATGTCCACGCCCCAGACGAGATCGAGTTGCTGGTGGCCGAGAGCACCAAGGGCGGCCTGCTCGACCGCGATGAGCGCGAGCTCCTGAGCAACGCCTTTCACGTTAACGAGCTACGCGCGGCACAGGTGATGGTGCCGCGCACGCAGCTCACGGCGGCGCCGCTCGCGACCCCGGTGCCCGAGCTGCTCGCCCTCGCGGCGCGCGCGGGCTACTCGCGCATCCCGCTCTACCGCGCGAGCATCGATGTGATCGCCGGCATCGTCCATATCCGTGACCTGTACCGGCTGTATGTCGCCGGGACGCGCGAGGTGCAGTCGGTGCTGCGGCAGGTGCCCTTCGTGCCCGCGTCGGCCTCGGCCACCGTGGTGTGGAACCGCCTGCGCCAGGAGGGCAGCTATGTGGCGATCGTCTTCGATGAGTATGGCGGCACCGCCGGCATGATCACGGTCGAAGACCTGATCGCGGAGATCTTCGGCGATGTGGAGGACGAGTTCGACGCCGAGCCCCTGGCCATGACCACAGGCCCAGATGGGCGCGTCGCGCTGCCCGGCGATATGGCGCTGGATGAAGTGAATACGACCTTCGGCCTGCGGCTCCCCGCGGCTGGCGTGCATACCCTCGGCGGGCTGATCACCGACGCCCTTGGCCGGGCGCCACGCGTGGACGATGTCGTCACCATCGGCGGGGTCACGCTCTACGTCGCGGCCACCAATGGGCTCGCGGTAACGCAAGTCGGCATTGTCCCGCCTGCCGCGAGTGCCGACAGCGCGGCGCCGGAGGCGCGCTGATGGACACCTACGTTGTCCCGAGCCTGATCATTCTGGCCCTCATCCTGATCAACGGGCTCTTTGTGGCGGCCGAGTTCGCCATAATCGCGGTGCGCCCGACCCGGATCACGCAGCTGGCGGCGGCGGGCGACCGCACCGCGATCGACCTCAAGCGCATGCTGGACAACCCCCATCAGCAGGATCGCTACCTCGCCACCGCGCAGGTCGGGATCACGCTGGCGAGCCTGGGCCTGGGCATGTATGGCGAGACCACCGTGGCGCACTGGGTCGCAGCACCGCTCCAGCAGCGCTTCGGAATGGGCGTCGCGGTGGCCGACGGCATCGCGGTGGCCAGCGCGCTGGCCCTGATGACCTTCGCCCACGTGGTGGTGGGCGAGATGGTGCCGAAGTCACTGGCCCTGCGCTCCGCCGAGGGCACCGCCGTTGGCCTCGCCGGCACGATGCGCGTGATGCAGCGGATCTTCGCGCCGACCGTGTTTGTGCTCAATGCGATCAGCAGTGCAATCCTGCGGCTCCTGGGCATCCCGACCACGCTGGAGCGCCGACGCTACTCGCCGGAGGAGCTGGATCTGGTGGTGGCCGAGAGCGCCGAGGGCGGGCTGATCTCCGACCAGCAGGAACGCCTGCTGCACAACATTTTCGACTTCGGCGACCGCCACGTGAGCCAGGTGATGACGCCGCGGACGCGGATTGCGGCCCTGCCGATCACGACGCCACCGGGCGATCTGCCGCAGCGCCTGGCCGCCGCTAGCCGCAGCCGGATCGTCGTGTATCGCGGCGATCTGGATCACATCGTCGGGGTCGTGCTGATCAAAGAGGCGATCACGCGCCAGATCACGCAGCCCGGCCCGCTCGACCTGCAATCGCTCATTCGCCCCATCCCGGTGGTGCCGGAGACGGCCCGGATCGGACGGGTGCTGGCCGCATTCAAGCGCGACCGGGCGCAGATTGCGCTGGTGATCGACGAGTATGGCGGGACGGCGGGCGTGGTCACGCTGGAAGATCTGGTGGAGGAGGTTGTCGGCGAGGTACACGATGAGTTTGACGGCGGCGAGCTGCCGCGCCTGCGTGAGGTGGCGCCGGGCGAGCTGCTGATCCGCGGGGACGTGCAGCTCGATGACCTGCGCGAGCTGACCGAGCTCGTGCTCCCTGAAGCGCTGCGGGCTGCGGTCGAGACGGTTGGCGGCCTCGTGGTGACGCTGCTGGGTCGGCCGGCCCAGGTGGGCGACAGCGTGAGCATCCCCGGCGCACAGCTGCGCGTCGAGGAGATCGTCGGGCTGGCCGTGCGGCTGGTGCGGCTGGTGCGCCTCCCCGGCGCGGCCCCCGATCCCGTGGCCGGTCGTGCGTGATGAGCGAACTTCATACCGGCTGCGCATGTGCCTGCTAGACTGCCCATTGGCCCGTGTGACGCCGATGTTCTGGTGGGTGGCCGCGCTGGGCACGCTGACATGCTCGGTATGCACGACCTGCTGGCCGCTCGCGCTGATGTATCCGTATTTCACCTGACAGTATCAGGAAAAGACGGCGCCAGGACGTCCGTTAGCCCTGCTACATCTATTGCCTCGCCTATGCTACGCTGAGTCTCCTTTTACTACTGCCGAGGATAACACCTATGGTAACGCAGATCGTATTTCATGAGGAGGCCCGCAGCACGCTCAAGCATCGCGTCTCCATGGTGACCGCCACCGCCAGCGATCTCGGCTGCGCCAACTGTGGCACGCCACTGAATCTGCCTGGCAAGGGCAGGGCCGGTGTCACCTGCCCAATCTGTCAGCTCTTCAACCCGTTGGCGGCCCGCCATCCCGCGCCCAAGATTACCCTTGATACGCTGGTCGCACAGCTGAGCGATCTCGTCGCTCAGGCCCGCGCGAGCGCACTTCCGCTCGACGCCATCGTCCACGTGCTGTGCGACGAGCTGTCGTTTGCCGCAGAGCTTGCGAACGTGGGCCGCGATTTGTACGTCCAGATCATCGACCTTGGCCCGCGCGTAGACCAACCCATGCGCCAATCACGCCAGGAAGACCACATGCTGCTGCGTGGTCGGACCGTCGGGGCGAGCCTACGGTAGACCCTCGCACCACTCCCTCAGACGGGTCACGGAATAGGAGGAGAACAACGATGGATATTGGGCCACTCGAATACGTGGTGATCGGCGTACCCGACGATCAATTTACGCACACCGTCCTGCCGGCGCTCCACACGATCCACAGCGCTGGGCACCTGCGGGTGGTGGATCTGCTCTTTGTCCACACACATGCCGATGGCACGGCGATCACGCGGGAGGTGCGCGACGTGAACCCAACCGATGTGCCGCGCTACAGCGGCATCGTGGGCGACCTCACGGGCCTGCTGACCGCCGACGATGTGGCTACCCGATGATGGGTCGCGGCATGGGCATGGGCGGCATGGGCATGGGGTCGCCGCTTTTGTCGACGCTGCTGGCGGGCGGCATGGGCTATCTGTTTGGCAGTAATGCGGCCCAGCAGGCTCCGCAGGTTCAGCCGTACCCGCCCTATCCGGCACCGTATCCACCAGCAGCAATGCCGGCAAGCGCGGACAACGGCAGCCTGGCGAAGCTCCAGCTCCTCGGCCAGTTGCACGAGTCCGGCGTGCTGACCGACGATGAGTTTGCGCGGCAAAAGCAGCAACTCCTGCGGAGTTAGAGGCGTCGCCGGGCGGTTGGCAGCAACGTGACCCTATGGGCCACGTCTCCCTATGCCGCCGTGGGATCTTCGGCCGCCGTGGCGACGAAGCGATAGCCTCGACCGGGGATCGTCGCGATGTAGCGCGGGTTCTGCCAGCCGTTCTGCAGCTTCACCCGCAGGTTGTGGATGTGCCGGTCGACCACATTGCTCTCGGCCACATAGTCAGCGCCCCACAGCTGGTCCAGAATCTCATCGCGGCTCAGCAGCTGCCCGGCGTTGGCCGCCAGCAGATACAGTAGGCTCTGCTCGACGGAGGTGAGGTGCAGATCTTTGCCGTGGACGTGCACCGTCCGGTTCAAGATGTCGATCTCCAGGTCGCCAAGGTGCAGCACGGGGGTAAAGGTCACACGCTCGTGATAGGTGCGCCGCATCACCGCCAGCATGCGGGCGACCAGCTCCTCCGGCGAGAAGGGCACGGTGAGAATATCGTCCACGCCGTGGTCAAAGGCCGCCAGCTTGGTCTGGAGATCGCCCCGGTGGGTCAGGGCGATGGCCGGGAGACGCTCGGTGGAGGGGATGATATAGCCGAGCTGCCCGAGGATGGCGCCGCGCGCGAGGTCCATATCGACGATGACGAGGTGCGGTCGCCAGGTGCTGATCGCGGTGAGCGCCTCCTCCGTGCTCCGCGCCACCTGGGTCTGGGAGATGCCGTGGTTGAGCGTGAGGCTGACGTACTGGGCGAGCACCGGCTGGTCGATCACCAGCAGCACGTGCGGGGCCGCGTCGAACGGGCGATTGTGAGGATTCATCGGTCGCCTTCCGCAGGTTGCGGGCCACGAAGCGCTACCCCCTAGCATAGCACATTGTCCTGGTTTGGCCGCGCGCTCCGGCGGGGTCAATTGCCCGCTGTGCGTGATGAGCAATCTTCATACCAAGGCGGTGCGGGATTGCTAGACTCATCCACGACCGCTCGTGCGAATCTGCGCCTGTCGCGCAGGCCACCGGAGCCATGAGGATGGAGGCGTCTTATGCCGAAGATTGATACCACGGCGCTGGTGCGCCGCGCGGTTGCCGATATTTGGAACCGCGGCGATCTCGCCGTGGCCGACATCCTCTTCGCCAGCGACTACGTCAACCACAATGGCCTGATCACGGACCTCGTCCGTGGCCCGGAGGCGATCAAGGTCAGCGTCGCCCTCTACCGCACCGCGTTTCCCGATCTGCAGATCAGCATCGGTGCGCTCACGGTGGAGAAAGATACCGTTCTCCTGCGTTGGGCGGCACGCAGCCATATGCAGCCGGGCACGCTGACGGGGCTTCTCGTCTGTCGGGTTGCCGGCGACCAGATCGCCGAGAGCTGGGTGCAGTGGGATCAGGGGCGGGCCCTGGAGCGGATCGGCCTTCGCCCGACAGGCAGGGCTGCTGGCTAGAGATCGGGCTGTTCTTCGGCATCTGGCCAGCGCGCCGCGCCATGCGGCTCAACCTGATCGACGCGCTGCGCTACGCGTGATTCAACGCTCACGCGGTCACGGAAAAGGAGGCCTCTTTGCCAGTCCTATCGCTATCTGCCATCTTCCCGCCGCTCCAGGCGCGGAATCTAAATGGGCGCACGCTCGCGCTGCCTGCGGCGTTTGCCGGCGTGCGCAATGTGGTGATCGTCGCCTTCCGCCGCGAGCATCAGCAGCTGGTTGACTCGTGGTTTCCCGCCCTCGACCCGCTGCTGGCCGCTCACCCCGACCTGCGTGCCTACGAGGTGCCCGTGCTCGCCAGCGGCTACAGCTTCGTGCGCCCCTTCATTGACGGTGGGATGGCCGTTGCGATTCCGAGCCCTGCCGTCCGCGAGCGCACGCTGACCGTCTACACCAATGTGGCGAAGGTCATCGTGGCGCTCCAGATCCGCAGCCCGGAGACCATCACGATCCTGCTCGTCGACCGCAGCGGACAGATCTCCTGGCGTAGCGAGGGGGTCTATGCTGCCGATAAGGGCGCCGGGCTCACCCAGGCGCTCGCCGCAGGGTCTGGGTGAGGTGGCAATGGCGGGCGCCAGATCGGCGGTGCGGCCAGCGACAGCGGTGCTATCGATTGAAAAAGGAAGGACACCCCGCATGCAGATCTCCATACACCCAACGTCTGCTGCGCTCCCGATCACCGCGCTGTCGCAGGCTCGGCGCCTATTCGCTGGCATGCGCCTGGTGCCGCTCTGGACGATCATCCGATTGAGCTTGTATCTGATCACCATTGGGGCCTTGTGCTAGTTAAAACCTAGCTCGGAAACGCTAAGCGCTTGATCTGCAACCAGTCCGGGTTGCCGAGCAGGCGGTTGAGATACAGGCAGAGGGTATGCGCAGTCAGTTTGGTGTACAGCCGGGCACAGAGGCCCCAGAAGCTATGGGCGTAGTTCTGCTCAATGGCGAACTGCTCGCCCAACTGACCGTTAACTGTTTCGATGATCTGGCGGAAGCGTTTGATCAGGCGGGTCAGCGTGGCCGGCAGTTGGACGTGTTGATTGGCGCGGCGCAAGGCTATCAGTCGCACGTCCTGTTCCTGGAGCTGGGCGGCCAACGTGGCCTTCACATAGCCCTTGTCGCCCAGGAAGGTGCGTCCACTCAAGGCGGGCAACAGATCCTCGGCGACGTCGCGCTCATCAGCCGTGGCACCCGTCAAGGCAAAGTCCAGAATGACCCCACCCAAGGTGACGATCAGGTGCAAGCGATAGCCGAAGAAGGTCTGCTTCTTGGAGGCACACTGGCCGAAGGTCGCTCCGTAGGCGTCCCAATCCCGGCTGCGCTGGGGCGCCAGGTGGAACTGCACCACCGGCACGGGCAGGCTATCGATCGCCCCGTAGGCGTCTTGGGCGACGTCGAGCAAGGTCAGCACAATCTGGCGAATCTGGTTCATCGCGCCCATCAGATTGCGCCGACGGCGATTGTAGCGACTGCGCTCGGGCAGGCGCGGAAACAGATGCCGATACGGCTTCCAGTGGGTGGCCAGGTGGGTCTCGCGATCCCAGCCGCAACATTCGCTCACGATGGCCATCGTCATCAACTCGCTATCGCTACAGGTGGTTGGTTCTGGCCCGGGCCGCCGATACAGGTGCGCAATGGGCTGCCACAGGTCATCGATTGTGATATACATCCAGGTGACGAAGTCCTCGAAATCGGCTATCATCGGGCTACCTCCGCTGTGGGTGCTGGTGCTCTAATCAAGTCCAGCCATACCACGGCGGAGGCCGTTTCGTCAACCACTTTTAACTAGCACAAGGCCCCATTGGCGAAATCCTGACCGGCCTGGCGCTGGGGGCGCGCCTAGCGGGCGCGGTCAATGCTCGGCCCTCCCGATTGTTTCAGAGTCAGCACGCGCTTACCGCAACGAGTGACATCCGTACCTGGCCGAGCATTATCGTCATTGACGGATTAGGCCGCGACGGCGGCGCCCCTCAACAGCTCGTTGGGAGCGCGCACGACCACTTCGTCCCCTATCATCAAGCAAGGAGGAATGTGATATGACAACCGACTTCCGTATTCAGCCCCTGTCAGACCGCGTGGTCGTCAAGCCGACGGAGCGCGAGGCGCAGACCAAGGGCGGCATCTTCCTGCCCGACACCGCCAGCAAGGAACGCCCGATGGAGGGGCTCATCCTGGCCGTCGGCGCGGGGCGGTTGGACGACCGCGGCCAACGCGTGCCCATGCAGGTCAAGGCCGGCGACACGGTGCTCTTCGCCAAGTACGGCGGCACCGAGTACCGCGTGGACGACGTTGAGTATCTGATTCTGTCCGAGAAGGATATTCTGGGCATCATTCAGAGCTGATGCATTTGTAGAAGAGGATAACTACCCCTATGCCTAAACAGATCTTGTTTCACGAAGAGGCCCGCCACGCACTCAAGCGCGGCGTCGATATCGTATCTGACGCGGTCAAGACCACGCTCGGCCCGCGCGGGCGCAATGTGGCGATCGACAAAGCATACGGCACGCCGACGGTCACCCACGACGGCGTCACCGTCGCCAAAGAGATCACGCTGAACGACCCCTTCGAGAACATGGGCGCCCGGCTGCTGGTCGAGGTCGCCACCAAGACCAACGATGTGGTTGGTGACGGCACGACCACGGCCACCGTTCTGGCCCAGGCGATTGTCGCCGAGGGCCTGCGGATCGTCGCCGCCGGAGCCAACCCGATGCAGATCAAGCATGGGCTCGACAAGGGCGCCGTGGCGATTGTGGCCGAGCTGAAGCGCCTGGCCAAGCCGGTGCGCGACCGCGCCGACATCGCCCATGTGGCTGGGATCTCGGCGGGCGACAGCGCGATTGGCGAGCTGATCGCCGATGTGATGGAGAAGGTCGGCAAGGACGGCGTGATCACCGTCGAGGAGAGCAAGGGCATCGCCTTTGAGACCGAGTATACCGAGGGCATGCAGATCGACCGCGGCTATCTCTCCGCCTACTTTGTGACCAACGCCGAGCGGATGGAGGCCGAGCTCGACGACCCCTACATCCTGATCACCGACAAGAAGATTTCAAGCATCCAGGACATCCTGCCGATGCTGGAGGCGGTCCTCAAGGTCAGCAAGAACATCGTGATCATCGCTGAGGACGTGGACGGCGAGGCCCTGGCGACCCTGGTGGTCAACAAGATGCGCGGCACGATGAACGTGCTGGCGATCAAGGCACCGGGCTTTGGTGATCGCCGCAAGGCTATGCTCCAGGATATGGCCATCCTGACGGGTGGCACGCTGATCACCGAGGAGATTGGCCGCAAGCTCGACAGTGCGACGGTCGAGGATCTGGGCCGGGCGCGCCGCGTGCTCGCCGACAAGGACAGCACCACCTTCGTCGAGGGCCGCGGCAACCCGGAGGCGATCACGGCCCGCGTCGCGCAGCTGCGCGCCCAGATCGAGACGAGTACCAGCGACTTCGACCGCGAGAAACTGCAGGAGCGCGTGGCGAAGCTGGCCGGCGGCGTGGCCATCCTCAAGGTTGGCGCGGCTACCGAGCCCGAGCTGAAGGAGAAGATGCACCGCGTCGAGGACGCGCTCTCGACGGCGCGGGCCGCCGTGGAGGAGGGCATCGTGCCGGGCGGCGGCGTGGCCATGCTCAATGTCATCCCGGCCCTGGATCAGGTGCAGGCGTGCAACGCCGACGAGCGCTTCGGGGTGGAGATCCTGCGGCGGGCGCTGGAGGAGCCGATGCGCCAGCTGGCCCGTAACGCCGGCGAGGAGGGCTCGGTGATCATCGACACGGTGCGCCGCAACCAGGAGTCGAGCGGCGACCCCACCTCCGGTTACAACGTGCTGACCGGCGCGTACGGCAGCATGCTGGAGCAGGGCGTCGTCGACCCGGTGAAGGTGACCCGCTCGGCGGTGCAGAACGCCGTCTCGATCGCCGGGCTGCTACTGACCACCGAGGCCCTGATCGCCGACCTGCCCGAGGCGAGCCCGGCCCCGGACATGTCCGGCGGTGGGATGGGCGGCATGGGCGGCATGGGCTTCTAACCGCGTGTTCGCCGGCGGCGCCGGTGCACACGATGGATCTCCCGACTGGCACCGCCGGCGCATGGCCTGACCGTCACGCGCGCAGGTCCGCAAGTAGGCGCCGGGCGATAGCTGCGGCGGCGTGGGGACGTCCCACTGCTGCCGCACGTTGCCGCATCAGGGCGAGGCGCGCGGGCTGCGCCAGCAGCGCCTGGACGGCGATGGGCACCATCTCAGGCAGACGCAGCTGCGTTCCGGCGCCCGCTGCGGCAACCATATCGGCGTTCCACTCCTCCTGGCCCGGGATCGGGTCAATGATCATCAGCGGGGTGTGCCGGGCCAGCACCTCGCTGACGATCAGCCCGCCGGCCTTGGTGATCACCAGGTCGCTCGCGGCCACCAGATCGTCGACATAGTCAATCTGGTCGAGCCTGACCAGGCGCACCTGGCCGTGGCCCACAAGGCCGTCCAGATGCTGCGCCAGCTCAGTGCTACGCCCGGTGACCGTTACCAGGGTGAGCGGGGCATCCAGCCCGAGCAGCCCCTCAAGCATCAGGCGCACCCGCTGCGGCTCGATCCCGGCCCCGAACAGGCTGATAACCGGCCCATTCGGCGGGAGCCCGTGGCGGGCACGCATTGCGGTGGGTGCCTTTGGCGCGGCGATCTCGGCGCGCACCGGGATGCCCGTCACCTCCAGAATGTCAGCGGGCACGCCCAGCCGGACGAGCAGCTGCGCGGTGATCGCGCTCGGCAGGAAATAGCGGTCGATGTACGGGTGTACCCAGCTGCTGTGGGCGGCGAAGTCGGTCACCACGGCGTCGATCGGCTGGCGGAGCGTGCCGTCATCGCGCAGGGCGCTCAGCACCATCAGCGGCAGCTGCTGCACGCCGACGATCAGGTCGGGCGCAAGCCGCCCGATCAGGCGCTCGAGATCGCCCAGGAAGGGCCGATAGGCCCGCCCGCTGCGCAGGTTGGCCCGCATGGCCGCGTCGAGGTGGTGTAGATCGGTCGCCTCGTAGAAGAGCTGGTAGAGGCGCGGCGCGTGCTCGCTGATCTGCCGGTAGAGTTCCTGCGCGGCGCGCTGAAGCACCGGGCCGAGGTAGGCGAGCGTGTCTTCCACCACCACCTCCACGTCAGGGTGGGCCTCCAGGGCCGCACGGAGGGCCTCGGCGGCGTGCCGGTGGCCAGAGCCGAACGAGGCGTGCAGGATGAGGATTCGCGCCATCAGCGCACCTCCGGTATCGCAACCGCCCGGTGGCGGTCGATCATCGCGGCGACCAGCTCGCCTGTCGCATCGGCGGTGCGGTCGAGCAGGCTGGGCCCATCGGTACGCGCGGCAGGGTCGAAGTAGCCGCCGAGGCCGTGGTGCTGGGCGGGGCCGAGCGTAACCGTCGTGATTTTGCCGGCGGCGCAGGCGCGGTTCCAGGCCGAGCGCCGGACGATCGGCCAGCGACCGGGGAAGCAGCACGCGCCGTAGCCCGGCATGGGGTCGTGGGTGCCACAGAGCTGGTGGACGGACTCGATGGCGTCGAGCCCTGGGTCGGCGCTCATCACGCCGCCGATGGTGATCAACTGGAGGGGTGCGCCCAGGGCCGGCCCGAGGTAGCGCGCGGTGCCGAGGGCGATCTGCGCGCCGCCGCTGTAGCCGATCAGCGTCACGGGCGCGCCGCTGCCGCTGCGGTAGCCGTGGGCGGCCAGCGAGCGGGCGATCACCCCGGCAGTGCCCCAGCTGTAGAGCGGGCCGTAGCGCTGGTCGGCTGAGACTAGCATCTGGAGCAGGTTGCGCAGGTTGATCAGGTTGCCGAGGACGGCGATACGGCTGCGAGCCAGCTGGCTGTGGCGCACCCAGCGCCAGAAGCCGCCCAGCCAGGGCTCCGCGCTCAGCCCGATGTTATCGACCGCGTAGATAAACACGTCGTGGATGAGCACGCAGCCGGGAAGCCGCGCCGCGAGCCGGCGCAGATAGCCCAGCTCAAGATCACCGAGGTCGGCCGCATTGACCACGCCGATCCCCGACAGGTAGACGACATAGTGCGCTGGGGAGGCGTGTGGTCGGGGCGCGTCCGGCGGTGCGGCGATCATGCTGGCCGGGCGGTGCGTCCAGCCGGCCCACCAGAACAGCGGGCCAAGGGGCGAGAGGAGGGCGGCGACCAGCGCCGCCACCAGGCCCGCGACGACCAGCATCAGAAGATTCAGGCTCAGGGTGCGCAGCGCGGCGTCGAGGATCGTCATGGTGCCCGTCGCTCGGGCGGCTCGGGGTCAAGCAGGGCCAGGTGATCCAGGATCTCCTCCAGGGTGCGCCGCTCGGCCTGATGCGTCGTGAGCGTCCAGATCTGTCGGTCGGCCAGGGCGAGCGGTCGGCTGAGCACGCGGCGAGCCGCCTGAAGCAGCAACCAGCCGCCGACCGCGCACGCGAGGGCCTGCCAGGGCGCGATGGCGAGCGTGTCAGCGAGCTGCGCGGCCACAATGACGAAGCTCGCGCCGTTGAGGAGGGCGGCGATGCCGGGGCCGCCGTAGGGGATGAGTGCCAGGAAGCTGAACAGGAGCGGCACGTAGCCCATGCTGACCAGCACCATCAGCGCAGGCGGGGCGATGGCGATGCCCAGGGTGGATCGGACGACCAGCCCGATCGAAAGCGCCCAGCAGAGGGCGCCGAGCAGGGAGAACAGCCCAGAGACAAGCAGGTTGCCCACGAAGCTGCGGCGGCCGACCTGATTGGCGAACAGCACCACGCTCTGGGTGCCCAGGCCATCGGCGAGCCCGGCCAGGAAGATCAGGAGCAGCGCGGCGTCCATATATACTACACAGGGCGCGGCGCCGGATGCGGTCGCTGGAGCAGCACCGGCACCCCCGCGCCACGCACGAGCTTATCGGCGACACTGCCCAGGAACAACCGCGCCGCACCGCTGCGACCGTGGGTTGCCAGTGCCAGCAGATCGACCGCGTGGTCGCGCGCATAGTTCAGCAGGGTGATCGCCGGCGAACCGATGAGCACCTCGGTCTGCACATGCAGCCCCTCCGCCCGCAGCCCGCTGGCGATGCGGTCGAGATACTGTTGCGACTCCTGGACCCAGGCGTCAATGTCGCGATCACTGAGCGCATAGGTGCCGAAGGCTTCGGCGGGCGTGATGATCTCAATCGTCTGCACCAAGGTGTAGCGGGCGGCGGTGAGCCGCCCGAGGGTGGTTGCGGGCGCAACGATCGACGCCGACCAGTCCGAGCCATCGAGCGGGATCAGGATGTGATCGATGCGGGGCGGGCTGGCGCTCTCGGCGGGGTCGGTCTCGTGGGGGCGCACCAGGAGCATGGGCATCGGCAGCTGGCGGACGAGCTGATCCGCGACGCTGCCCAGCCATGCGCGCGAGAGCGTCCCCCGCCCGTGGGTGGTCATCACCACCAGATCCACCCCGTGTGACTCTGCGTACGCGGCAATAGTCTCGCTGACCGCGCCGCCGAGCAGGTTCGTCTCGATCCGGCCGGGCCATAACGTCCGCAGCTGATCGGCGATGCCGTCAAGATAGGCGCGCTCAGGCGGTATCGCGCGGAGCAGCGGGTCGGGCGGGCGTTGCGCGGTGTCATACACGTGCACCAGGTGCAGCGTCGCATCACTGAGACGTGCGGCGCGCAGGGCCAGCGGCAGCGCGTGCTCGCCGAACGGCGAACCGTCAAGCGGAACCAAAATGGCACGATACATCGTGAGCTCCTTTTCGTCGATGAAGCCGTGATGAGCTCAGACCGTGAAGGGGTCGGGGCGACCCGCAAAGATCTGATCCAAGATCCGCCGTTCGCGCTGTGCGATGGTGCCGACGAAGGTCGGCACATCGCGCAGCTGCCGGAATGCGGCGTAGCCCCGCGACAGCAGATCGTAGAGCTCGCCCCACCCGGCCCGCTGTGCGGGGATGCGCGCGAGAAACAGGGCGAGGCGGATGACCGGCAGGTGCGCCCCGGTGCCCACCCGCGCCAGCACCGTGGCGATGCGATCGATTTGATCGACCCGCACATCCTTATTGGCGCAGATCCGGTAGCCCTCGGCATAGGACGCGGGCGTGATCGTATCGGTCACCCCCAGATGATCCACCAGCACACGGCACAGGTCATGATCTAATGCGACCGTCAGGCGATTCAGCGCGATGATCGCCGTGAGCACCTGCAGGGTTTGCGCGGGCAGCACCTGTGACACGAACGCATAGATCCGCTCAACGTCATGATCGCGCTGGCTAAAATCGCGCGGGGCGTACAGGTCGCTGAGGAAAAAGCGCAGGGCCGGGCCAGTCTGCGGGTCGGCCAGCAGATCGGCGTAGGTCTGCGCCAGACGTTGGGATTGCCACATCCGCAGGAGGGCGAGCGGTGGATCGAGCCCGACCGCAGCGACGGGCTGCTGCTGTATGACCGCACGATGCTGCAGATCGCTGAGCAGATGGGCAGGGTTTGTGGGTCTGATCGGATCAGCCATGACGATCACGCTTGGCATGCTCCAGATTGGGTCGTTGCGCACAGGGCGACTCAAGGAAAGGGGAATCCTTCCTTGAGAATGCTCCCGCTCATTTTGTCGTGGCGGTGTGCGCGCCCGACGTATGAGGGGTCTATTGTCATAGTAGCGACGTGGCAAGCGATTCGGTAGCGGAGCTACTGTGTCAGGCGTGTCCGTACATTCCCTGACACGGTAGGGGTATAGGCTACATGGAGGACATAGCTGGACACGCAGATCTCGTGGCGGCTGGTGACAGCGACGTTTGTACATGCCCGATCTGCTCGGCGACCTGGATCCCGTTCATTGCGGGCAACGCACTATCCATAATCACCACGTCCGGTCGGCAGCCCTGTACCGCCTGCCAGGCAGTCGCCCCATCGCCCGCTTCGC
>SESH01042430.1_pt1 | contig 26023 bp, 22 predicted proteins | sample 3171561 | NCBI WGS metagenome assembly SESH01 (sample SAMN10866947, study PRJNA518727) | freshwater metagenome | biome: subpolar coniferous forest; feature: holomictic lake; material: water; isolation source: holomictic Lake 442 2011 16.5 m and 2014 13 m | place: Canada: near Kenora, Ontario
TGGGATAGACCATGGACAGGCCATTGCGCATCAGCAGCGCGTCGAGCTGCTCCGCGGTTTTCATGCCGTTCCACTTGGTCTCCTCGCGCAGACGCTCATTGTCCAGCTCGGCGCACTGGTCCTCGAGGCGCTTGATCTCATCGCTGTACTGGGAGCACTTGTGCCCCATCCAGAGGTAGACCAGCGCCAGAGAAACCATGACCACGAAGCCGACCCCGACCGGTTTCGGCACGTAGGCCAGCGGATGTGTAAACCGACGTCGACGCCGATTCTTTGCCATGACTGTTCTCCTGTTGAGTTCCCCAAAAAAAATCACTTCGCCCGCTGCGCCGCCTCGGCCGGCGTCAACCGCCGCACGGCGCGCAGCTTGGCCGAGCGTGCGCGCGGATTGGCCGCGGCCTCCGCCTCGCCCGTCTCGACCGGATGCCGGTGCACCCACCCCACGGCCGGCTGCAGGCCTTCCCATTGCGCGCCGCCCTGCGCGAGCGAAACCAGCCGCCCCGCGTGCGCCGCAAACGCGGTCTTCACTTCCCGGTCGCTCAAGCTCTCAAAACTGATCACGGCCATGCGGCCGCCGGGGCGCAGCAGGCCCAACCCCTCTTCGAGCGCGGCGGCCAGCGCCCCCATTTCGTTATTCACCAGCATGCGCAGCGCCTGGAAGACGCGCGTGGCCGGATGCCGGCGCCCGCCGTGCCAGCCGCTGGCCGCGGCCACAATTTCCGCGAGGCGCGCCGTCGTGTCGATGGGAGCGCGCAGCCGCTCCCGCTCAATTGCCCGCGCGATCGCCATGGCGCGCGGCTCCTCGCCCAGTTCGCGGAACACCACGGCCAGGGCCGTCGCATCCAGCCGCGCCACCACCCCGGCCGCGGTCTCGCCGCGCGAGCTGTCCATGCGCATGTCGAGCGGGCCGTCGCGCATGAAGCTGAACCCGCGCGCCGGCACGTCCAGCTGATCCGAGTTCACGCCCAAATCAAGCAGCACGCCATCCACCTCGCCGAAGCCGTGGGCACGCGCCAGTTGGCCCAGCGCGGCATGGTCGCCATGCACCAGCACCGCCTCTCCCGGCAGGCCGCGCAGGCGCTCAGTGGCGCGCGCCAGCGCCTCGAGATCGCGGTCAATGCCCAGGAGCCGCCCGTTTGGAGCCGCGCGCCGCAGCACCTCGGCGGCATGACCCGCATGCCCTAGCGTGCCGTCGATGTAGGTTCCGCCCGGGCGCACGTCGAGCGCCGCCAGCGTCTCTTCCATCAGAACTGACACATGTGCCATCTTCTTTTCCTTCCTGAACCCTGAAGCCTGAAGCCTAAAAACCTAGAATCTTCGCCGCATTCGCCACGACCGCAGGATCAATCCCCTTGCGCCGCGGCCGCAGCTTCGGAGACCAGACCTGAATGCGCACGCCGATGCCGCGCAGCAGCACAGCCTCGTCGAGTTGCGCAAAAGCCAGCAACTCGTCGCCAATGCGAATGCGCCCCTGCACATCCACCGCCAGATACTCCGCGTCCGCAAAAAAGTCGCGCAGGGCCTCGCTCGTCCCCTCGTCAAACAGCGGCTGCTGCCGCAGGCGCTGCAGGCGCGGCTGCAGCGCCGCCGGAGAAAGAATCGTCAAACACGGATCATGCGGATCAGCCATGACGTGCAGATACGCCGGAGCCCCCATCACCTCGCGCCAGACCGAGGGAATCGTGATGCGCCGCTTCGGGTCCAGCGCATGCTCGTACGTGCCGGACAGCGGACCGTCCAACAAGTGCGCAACTTTTGTACTTTCCGTTTCCATTGTTTGACACGCAGCCCCATAATCTGACATTTCAAGACACCAGTCAACAGCAAAAATCCGCTGCGTAAATTTTTTTGTTTTGTTGCAACACTCGTAATGGCAATAGGTTAGGCTGACCAAAGATAATTATTTTGACAAATCTTCGGCAGCGCCAGACGTCATGACTATCAAAATAGCCGCCCCACCGCCTGACACGTGCTGATGCAGGGCAGCAGCAATTCTCAATATGGGGCGGCGTCCGCCACCCATATTGAGAATTGCCTCCTGTTCAAAACAACTTGTTTTTTGTAGTGGTTCCCAGTCTGTAAGGTGCTATTGGCTGGAAGCATTGTCTTTTGAGGTGCGCTGCTTGACAAGCTAGGCCGTATGCTTGGCGTGTAGATCGATTGCAGCGCCCAAGATTGCCCGCAGGTCCGGCGTCAGCGGCGCCTCGATGCGCACCGGATCGCCGGTGCGCGGATGCGCGAAAGCAATGGCGGCGGCATGCAGGAAGTGGCGCGGGAACCGCGGCACTTCCGGGCCGTTGTACAGCGTGTCGCCCAGCAGCGGGTGATCGATGAGCGCAAGCTGGCAGCGGATCTGGTGTGTGACGCCGGTGAAGATCGTGACCTCGAGCAGCGTATGATCCCCCGCGTGCCGCAGCACGCGATACGCCGTGGTGGCGCGCATGGGGCGCTCCGGCACGCGCAGGGAGCGCGCATCCACCATGCGGCCGCGGCAGGTCGGGTGGTGCGCGAGGTCGTGGGTGAGTTCGCCGTCCTGCCGGATGATTCCGGCCACGAGCGCCAGGTAGGTTTTCTGCACCTGCCGCGCGGCAAACTGCGCGCGCAGTGATTCGAAGGCGGGCGCCGTGCGTGCCGCCAGCACAACACCCGATGTGTCCGTGTCGATGCGGTGCGCCACGCCGGCGAGCAGCGGCTGGTCGCCCAGGGCGGCGATCTCGGGAAAGCGCGCCACCAGCGCGTTGGCCAGCGTGCCGGTCTCTTCCGGCCGCAGCGGATGCACGGCCATGCCGGCGGGCTTGTTTGCGGCCACGAGGTCGCCATCCCGGAACAGAATTTCCAGCGGCAGCGCCGGATTCGGCAGCACGCGCAGGTCGGTCGTTTCCAGCAGCTGCGCCACAACCACGACGTCGCCGGCGTGAACCCTGTCGCCCTTGGCAGCTGCGCTCCCCTGCACGGCAATGGTGCCTGCTTCAATCGCGCGGCGCACCAGCGCGGCCGTGGATGCCGGGAAGCGCACCCGCACCACGGCGTCGAGGCGCTGGCCGGCTTCGGCGGGAGAAATTGCAAATTGGGTGTCACGGATCATGGGGACAGGTATTAGATTGTTCCGTCATAACATGCGATGCAGTTGCGTCGCATCTTGCATGATCAAGTGGACGAACACAGAGGCCACAGAGAAAGAAAGAGAGCACAGAGAGAAATTCATGCTGCTGCGGCCGGCTCGCCGTCCGCAGTCAAGGATTTCTCTGTGGTCTCTGTTCCTCTCTGTGCTCTCGGTGTCCTTGATTTGTTCATTCATTGGGTTGCGGGCTGACGCCCGCCTTGGGTGGCAGGGACTATACGTGGAGTGGACTGGCGGAACAAGAGGAGGCGAAAAGGCACTAACACCGGCCACCGGCCTCTCCCGCCCGCGGCACCTGCACGCGGCAGGCAAAAAGAAACATGGCCAGCGCAACCGCGGCCGCGCCGAGGAAGACCTTGTCGTACCCGTAGGCTTCCCAGACCCAGCCGCCCAGCCACGGGATGGACATCGACACGGCGTGGTTGATGGTGACGCCCAGCGAGAGCGTGGGTGCGATGTCCTCCTTGCGCACCACGATCCGGGAGAGGTAGATGTCGCGCGCCATGCCGGCACCGAAGAAAAGCTGGTCGATCACAAAGCAGGCATAGAGAAGCCACAGGGCCAGGCCGGATGTGCCCCAGTGCCCGGCAAAGCCGTAGCCCAGGCAGATCAGGAAAATGACGACGGCATCGAGCATCAGGATGCGCCGCTCCCCGAAGCGGTCGATGGCCCGCCCCAGCAGCGGCTGGAACAGCATGCCGAGCATGGCCGAGGCGATCAGGAGCTGCGCAAAGATAATGGCCGGCTGGTGAAACACCTTGATCAGCACCCACGGGCCGAACGTGATGAAGATCTGCTTGCGCGCGCCAAAGAGGAACGCCAGCACGTAATAGAGCCGGTAGCGGTTGTTCCAGACAAGCCCCGTCCGCGCCAGGTGCGCACCGGGCATGCGCATGGCCAGCAGCACGCCCCCGGCCGCCAGCGCACCCAGGCCGGCGATCAGGAAAATCAGCTGATAGCTCTCCTTCCCGTAGGCGCGCATCAGCAGCCATACCAGGCCGCAGCCGGCGATGCTCGCGGCCACGGCCACGCCGCTGATCTGCCCCAGGCGCCGGCCGCGCGTCGCGCCGGGAGCCAGGTCCATGGCGATCGAAGAGCGCACCGGCATGATCAGGTGGATGCCGAGGCTCCAGACGGTCAGCGTCACCAGCATGGCGGTCCAGGACCCGCCGAAGAAGGCCATGCCCAGCAGCCCCAGGCCGGTGGCAAGGGCCGCCACCGCCGCCACGCGCGTCTCCGAAAGAAAAACCAGCGCCGCCACCGTGAGCACGGTGAGAAAACCGGGCAGCTCGCGCGGAAACTCCAGCGCGCCGCGGGCATCGGCCCTCATGTTGTACGTGTCGCTGAGAAAATTATTGAACGTGGTCTCGAACATGTTGCCGGTTGCGCTCAGCAGCGAGACGGCAACCAGGAACAGCAACAGGTTCGGCCAGGCCGGCCGGGCGGCGGCGGAGGCAGCAGATGTGTTAGGGTCGATCACGAAAGGTGTATCCCGCGACCGGGGGGCGTTGCGATGCAGACGGCTGACGGGCTGACGCAGCCCCGTGCCCGTGCGCGGAGCGCCCGGGCCACCTGCCGCACGCAGCCGCCGCGGCTGGCCATTCTTTCCGAGTTAGCCGGGACCCTGATCTCTGTTTTCTGACGCCTGCCTGCCGCGTGCAATTACAGCGCGGCGGCAACCAGGTCGCCGACTTCCGTCGTGCCAAACCCCATTTTCCCGGCGGCCTGGCTCTTCATCTTCGGCGTGGTGGCCATGATGGCCTTGTCCACGGCCGCGGCCGCGGCGCGCTCGCCGAGCGTATCGAGCATCATGCCGGCGGCGCCGATCGCGGCGATCGGGTTGATGACGTTCTTGCCCGTGTACTTGGGCGCGGAGCCGCCCATGGGCTCAAACATCGAGATGCCGGCCGGATTGATGTTGCCGCCCGAGGCGACGCCCAGCCCGCCCTGGATCATGGCGCCCAGGTCGGTGATGATGTCGCCGAAGAGGTTCTCGGTGACGACCACATCGAACCACTCGGGGTTCTTGACAAACCACATGTTGGCGGCGTCGACGTGATTGTAGTCGCGCGTCAGCTCCGGGAACTCGCGTGCGCCCATCTCCTCGAAGGCGCGGAACCACAGGTCGCCGCAGTGCGTGAGCACGTTGCGCTTGTGCACCAGCGTGATCGGCTTGGCGGCATACTTGGGGCTGGCGGCGTTGCGCCGGCGCTTGAGCTCAAAGGCGTAGCGCAGGCAGCGGTCCACGGTGCGGCGGTCGTAGACCATGAGCTGGGTGGCGATCTCCTCCGAGGTGCCCAGGCGCGTGACGCCGCCCATGCCGGTGTAGATGCCGCCGGAATTCTCGCGGATGACCACGAAGTCGATGTCGTCCGGGCCCTTGCCCTTGAGCGGCGTTTCCACTCCCGGGAAGAGGCGCACGGGGCGCAGGTTGATGTACTGGTCCAGCGCAAAGCGCATCTTGAGCAGGATGCCGAGCTCGAGGATGCCGGGCTTCACATCCGGGTGGCCAATGGCGCCGAGGAAAATAGAGTTGTACTTCTTCATCTCCCCGATCGCCGCATCGGGGAGCGTCTCGCCGGTGCGCAAATAGCGCTCCGCGCCGAAGTCGTAGGGATGGGTGTTGATCTTGAAGCCGAACTTGGCCGCGGCCGCCTGCAGGACTTTCACGCCCTCGCGCGCCACCTCAGGTCCGGTGCCGTCGCCGCCGATCAGTGCAATGTTGTAGGTCTTGGACATGGTGCGTTCCTCTCGTTGGAAGGCAAAAGATAGAGCATGCGACAGGTGTGCGCAAGCACGGTTTGCCCCAAACGGGGGAGGGGCGCGCAAGGAATTCCAGCTCCGGACACCGAGCGCACAGAGAGGAACAGAGACCACAGAGAAATGTCCGACTGTGGCCGGTGAGCCGGCGGCAGCAGCATGAATTTCTCTCTGTGCTCTCTTTCTTTCTCTGTGACCTCTGTGGCCGGAGCTGGAATTCCTCGACCCGCGCCACTCTCGCAGTTTGGGGCGCTTGGCGGCGCCCCTTGCCTTGGGTGCCGGCGGGCGTGTATGCTGTGGGCGTCCGGTCCGGTTGTGCGCCGGGCTGGATCGTTTTTTCGGAGTTCGCGCAGAGGCGGGAAACCATGGCTATCATCGTCAACCACGAGGCGCGCAGGCACGAAATCCTGCGCAAGTCGCTGCGCCTGTTTGCCGAAGCCGGCTATACCGACGTCACCTTCCAGAGCATCGCGGACCGCTGCGGCCTGGCGCGCACCGCGCTGTACAAATATTTTCACCACAAGCGGCAGATCTTCGACGGCGCCGTGACCGTAGCCACCAACGACCTGGTCGGCAAATACCGCGACATCCTGGCGCGCCCCGGACCGTACCGCGACAAGCTGGAGGCGGTGATTGCGGAGGTATTCAAAATTCTCTTCTCGCAGCGCGACCTGCTGCTGGTGATCGTGGAGTACACGCTCTCGGTCAAGCGCTCCGGCAAGTCGCTGCGCTGGGTGGTCACCCGCCACACGCGGGGGCTCAAGGCCGCGCTCTGCTACCTGCTGCTGAAAGGGGTCCGCGCCGGCGAGTTTGAGGCCATGGATGTGCGCGCCACCACGGAGCTGCTGTACGCGCTGATGGAGGCCACGGTGATGCGTCTGACGCTCACCGACGATGCCGACATGCAAAAGCAGATGTCCATGGTGCGGCAGGTGCTGGATGACCTGCCACGGCCGCACACGACGCGCAAGCCATGAAACGCCGCGGCGCGGGGCGCTGCACGCTCCCTCTGCCGGTTCTCCTGCGAAATGAAGCGGGCCGGCGGATACCGCCGGCCCCAAGCTGAATTCGCCGGCTTCACGCGGCGAATTCAGGTCAGTCCGCGCCCGGCAGCTGGCAGGCCAGGATCTCGAACTCCGTAAGGGAAGAGGACTCGCCGGAGCAGGCCTGTTCCTTCAGCATCCGGATCTGCGGAATGCGCTCGGCGATCCAGCGCCGGGCCACGGCCAGCTTCTTGGGGCTGGCGGTGGCGTGGTCGCAGAAGATGGCGGCGACCAGCAGGTAGATGGCCATGTCGGCCAGCTTGCGCGCGTGCAGGTCGCGGTAGGCGTTCCCCTGCTGCGTCTTGATGAAGGCCACGGTCTCGTTCAACAGCGCGATCCCCTCGCGGATCTTCGCCACCAGGGGCACGATCTCCGCGGGCCACGTGCGGCCGGCGAGAACCTCGTTGATCACCTCGACCGCGGCTCCGCCCATGACACCCGCGGTCATGGCCACGACCTGGAGCTGGCTGGTGCCCTCGTAGATCGTGGTGATGCGGGCGTCCCGCAGGTGGCGCTCGACCGCGTAGTCCTTCATGTAACCGCTGCCGCCGAGCACGGCCATGGCGCCGTTGGAGGTGCGCATGGACATCTCGGATGCGTAATACTTGGCCATGGGCGTCAGGAGCTTGTTATACCCCTTGAGCTTGCGCCCCTCGGTGCGGAGGCGCTTGGTCTCCTCGGCGTCGGCCAGGCCGGACTCAAGGCGGTTGGCGGTGCCCATTTCCAGGTCCACGGAGAACGCCGCGTAGTAGGTGAGCGCGCGGGCGGCCTGGAGGTCGAGGCTCATGTCCACGAGCAGGTCGCGCACGGCCGGGAAGTTCTCGATGGCGTTGTTGAACTGCTTGCGGCTGCGGGCGTAGTCGCGGGCCACGCGGCAGGCGGCCTCGCCGATGCCGAGGCTCTGCGCTGCGATGCCGATGCGCGCGCCGTTCATCAGGCTCATGACGTAGGTGATCAGGCCGCGCTGGCGGTCGCCGATCAGCTTGGCCGGGCAGTCGTCGAACACCAGCTCGCAGGTCGGGCTGCCGTTGATGCCGAGCTTGTGCTCGAGGCGGCGGACGCGCACGCGCGGCCCGCGCTCGACCAGCAGGCAGGAGAGGCCGCGGCCGTCGGCGATCTCGGGCTCGGTGCGCGCGAGCACGAGCAGCACCTCGCCGCAGCCGTTGGTGATGAAGCGCTTCACGCCGCGCACAAACCAGTTGCCGCTGGCGTCCTGGTAGGCGCGGGTCTTGACGGCCTGCAGGTCGCTGCCGGCGTCCGGCTCGGTGAGCACCATGGCGCCGGTGAACTCGCCGCTGGCCATGCGCGGCAGGTAGTCGCGCTTGATCTCCTCGCTGGCGAAGTTGTTGATCGTCTCGGCGATGCCCTGCAGCCCGTAGAGGTTCATCAGCGCGGCGTCGGCGCGGCTGACAATGTCGTTGGACATGGTGTAGAGCAGCTGCGGGCAGTTCAGCCCGCCGTAGCGGTATGGCAGGGTGAAGCCCATGACGTCGGCCTGGCTCAGCAGCTTGAGCGCCTCCTGGATGCCGGGCGCGTAGGTGACGCTGCCGTCGGCGTTGAGCTTGTTGCCGACCGTGTCCGTCTCCGCGGCGGTCTGCGACACGCGCTCGCCGATGATCTCGCCGATGGTGGTGAGGATGCGGTTGTAGTTGTCAACCGCGTCCGCGGCGTCGGCCGGGGCGAACTCGAACTCCCGGGCAAACCGGAAGCCCTCCTCGTTCAGCGTGGCCAGGCGCGCCAGGTCCATGTGGCGGAAGAGGAACTGGATGTCCTCGTTGTCGGTGTAGAAATTAGCCATATCGGTTACCTTCCTTCAACTGTTCGGATGCGAAATCGTCATGGGTCATTCGTCATGGGTCATTCGGGGAAAACCCAACGCAATCCTCAAGCCTTCTTCGCCGACTCGGCGGCCTTTTCGATGCTTGCGCCGCTGCGGATGGCCTTGATCATGCGGGGGACGACCTCGTTCAGGTCGCCCACGATGCCGTAGTGCGCGATGCCGAAGATCGGCGCATCCTTGTCGTTGTTGATCGCCAGGATCTTGGCCGACTCCTGCATGCCGGCGCGGTGCTGCACGGCGCCGGAGAGGCCGCAGGCGATGTAGAGCGCCGGGCGCACGGTGGTGCCGGTCTGGCCGATCTGATGGTCGTGATCGACGTAGCCGAGGTCCACGGCCGCGCGGCTGCCGCCCACGGCGCCGCCGAGGATGTTGGCCAGGTCCCAGAGCTGGCGGAAGTGCTCGCGGCTGCCTACGCCGGCGCCGCCGGCCACGATGATGCGCGCGCCCTTGAGGTTCACCTTCTTGGGGCGGCGGTGCGACTCCAGCACCTCGACCGGCAGCGTCATGCCCGACAGGTTCACGGGGCAGCGGATCGTTACGCCGCTGCGTCCGGGCGTGGGCGTGGACATGCGCATGACGCCCTCGCGCACCGTGGCCATCTGCGGCCAGCGGTGGGGGTTGACGATCGTGGCGATGATGTTGCCGCCGAACGCGGGGCGGATCTGGAGCAGCAGGTTGGTGAGGTGCTCCTTGGTGGAGGGCTCCGTGTGCTCGCCGATCTCCAGGTCCGTGCAGTCGGCGGTCAGGCCGCAGCGCATGCACGAGGCCACCGTGGGTGCGAGGTCGCGCCCCATGGGCGTGGCGCCAAAGAGGCAGATCTGCGGCTTGCGGAAGGTGATCAGGTCGCAGATGACCTTGGTAAAGCTGGCGGTCTGGTAGTGGCCCAGGGCCGGATCCTCGGCCAGGTAGACCTTATCGGCACCGTGGAGGATGAGCTGGCCGGCCAGGTCCGACACGTTCTTTCCGAGCAGCACGGCGGCCAGCGGCACCTTCAGCTGGTCCGCGAGTTCGCGCCCCTTGCTCAGCAGCTCCATCGGCACATCGGAAAGCTTGCCTGCTTCCTGTTCCGCGTAGATCCAGACTTCGCCCTGCCGGTTGACTTCGATCATGTGCGTGTACCTTTGCTTCGACTTTCCTGATGCAAAAACGTTCTCTTCCGGTTTCCGGTTTCCGGGTTCGGGGTTCAGGAGGTCCGAACGGTATTGCGGAGCCCTGAACCCTGACGCCTGGACCCTGGAACCTCTCCTCAGCCAATCGTATGGTCCTCAATCAATTCGCCGAGCATCCGCTGGACGCCGTCCTCGGTTGGGGGGAATTCCTTATAGTCGCCGCCGGCCAGGACAATCGACTGGATCCGGTGAACCTTGGTCGGGCTGCCGGCACCGCCGCACCAGGAAAGGTCGGCCTGCAGGTCGTCCAGATTCCACTGCGTGATCAGCAGCCCCTTGGCCGCCAGTTCGGCGCAGCGGCGCTTGGTTTCCTCGGCCCTGGCCTCGGGGGCGGCGGCGGGCATGGCGGCGTCGACCGCCTTGGCAACCTCGACCGGCGCGCGGGATTTCTTGCACTTCATGGCCCGCTTGATGGCATGCGGGCGCGGATGGTTGGCCGTCTCGATCACGGTAAAGAGCACGGGCAGGCGGGCGCGGACCATCTCGTAGCCGTTGCCGACGTTGCGGCGGACAACCGCGCTGCGCCCTTCCAGCTTGAGGTCCTCGAGGTAGGTGACCAGCGTGAAGCCGATTTTCTCGGCGAGCTGGGGGCCGACCTGGGCCGTGTCGCCGTCGATGGCCTGGCGGCCGCAGAAGACGAGGTCCGGCTGCAGCTTTTTCGCGGCGCAGGAGAGGATGTAGCTGGTGGCGAGCGTATCCGAGGCGGCCGCCCGGCGATCGGTGATCAGGGCCACGGCATCGGCGCCGCGGAAGAGCGCGTCGCGCAGGACATCGCATGCGGCGGGCAGCCCCATGGTGATGACCGTGACCTTGCCGCCGTGCTCATCGCGCACGCGCAGCGCCGCCTCCAGGGCGTTGAGGTCCTCCGGGTTGAAGACAGCCGGCAGGGCGGCCCGGTTGACGGTGCCATCCTCTTTCATGGCCTGGCCGGTAATCCGCTTGGTGTCCGGCACCTGTTTGACGCACACGATACAGTTGTAACCCACGTTGGTCGCTCCTGCTGCTGCCGCATGCGTCGGGGAAAGTCCCCGCAGCAGGCGGCAAGTTCTGTCCGCAATGGCGGTGTAAGATAACTTGTGAAAATCGCCCCGTCAAGACTGCGGCTTTTCAAAGCCCGTGCAGCGCCAGAAAGTCACGCTGGTACCCCTCAAAGTCAACCAGGCTCCAGACGTTCTCCGGCGTGACCTCATTCAGGATCGCCGCCACCTCGGCCTGCACATCATCGCGCATTTCCCAGTCGTCCAGGCGGATGCGGCCGGCTTCATCCACCGGAATTGCCTGGCCGGTGTAGAGGCGCTGGCGAAAAAGGCGGTTCATCTGGTCGAGGCAGTTCTCGTGCAGGCCCCGGTTCTTCATGACGCGGTAGAGCGCGGCCAGGTAGAGCGGCATGGCGGGGATCACGGCGCTGGCGCGCGTCACCAGGGCCTTGCAGATGGCCACATGGGCGCTGCCGCCCAGCGGGGCCAGCCGCGCGGAGAGCTCGTGGGCCGTGGCTTCCAGGTGCGCCTTGGCGCGCCCCAGCGTGCCGGAGCGGTAGACGGCACGTGTGCAGGCGGGGCCAAGGTAGGAAAAGGCCAGGGTTTTCACGCCTTCGTGCAGGAGCCCGGCGGACAGCAGCGCCTCGATCCACAGCTGCCAGTCTTCGCCGCCCATGACCTTGACCGTGCCAGCGATCTCCTCCTCCGTAGCCGGCGCAACCGTGGTGGTCTTGAGCGAGCCGTTGGCCAGGTTGAGGGTCAGGGCCGAATACGGCTGCCCGATGGGCTTGATCACCGTGCGGTAGATCGCGCCCGTGACCGGGTCGGTGCGCGCGGGGGCGGCCAGGCTGTAGACCACGAGGTCGAACTTCTCAAACCCGTTGGCGCGGGCCGCAGCCACCACGGCGGCCTTGGTTTCCGGCCGGTAGGCATCCGCCATCCGCGTGATCGACACCCGGCCGTGCTGCCGGGATGCCTCGTCAAACGCCTGGTTGTTATACCAGCCCGGAGAGCCGCCGCGGTCTTCGCGGGGTTCACGTTCAAAGGAAACGCCAAGTGTCCGGGCGCCGGCGCCAAAGGCAGCGACCAGGCGCGTGGCCAGGCCATAGCCGCCAGAAGCGCCCAGCACCAGCACCGCACGGGGCCCGCCGGCAATCGGCGGCAGCTGCCGCACGGCAGACACCTGCTCCGCCACGTGGCGTGCACAGCCCGCGGGATTCACGTCCAGGCAGATTCCGTTGGACACCCGGGCCGTGGCGCTCATGCACCCTTTCCGGCAGGCACGCAGAACCACTCGGCCTCGGCGGCCAGCTCCGTGCCGACCCACGCCTTGCCGCGCTGCTTGCAGATGCGGTTGGAGATCTTGAGGTTCTCGATCTCCATGCGCAGCAGCTCGTTCGGGCGCACCTGGCGGCGGAACTTGGCTTCCGACACGGAGACCAGCAGGAAGATGGTGTTCTGCATCAGACCGGCTTCCACCAGCCCCGCGCCGCCGCACTGCGCCATGGTCTCGACCAGGATCACGCCCGGCACCACCGGGTACCCGGGGAAGTGCCCCTTGAAAAACCACGTGTCCTCGGGGAATGTGCGCTCGCCGACGATCTTTTCCCGGCTGGCCTCGACGATGCGGTCGACGAACAGGAACGGGTCGCGATGGGGAATCAGGGATGTAACCGGTTTCATGATGTCACCTTTCTGAAGGCCAGGACGCCGTTATGCCCGCCGAAGCCGAGCGATGTGGAGAGCGCCGCGCGCACAGGTCCGCTGACGCCGGTGTTGGGCACGCAGTCCAGATCGCAGGCCGGGTCGGGCGTCTCCTGGTTGATCGTCGGGGGGAAGAACTGATCGCGCAGCGCCAGCACGCACACGATGGCCTCAATGGCGCCGGCGGCTCCCATCAGGTGGCCGGTCATGCTCTTGGTCGACGACATCTTGAGGCGGCGGGCGTGGTCGCCGAAGACCACCTTGACCGCCTTGGTCTCCATGGGGTCGTTGAGCGGCGTCGAGGTGCCGTGCGCATTGATGTAGTCGACGTCTTCCGGCGCCAGCCCGGCATCCTGCAGGGCCAGCCGCATGGCGCGCACCGCGCCCTCGCCCTCGGGGTGCGGCGCCGTGAGGTGGTGGGCATCGCCGGTGCCGCCGTAGCCGGCCAGTTCAGCATAGATGCGCGCGCCGCGGCGCACAGCGTGGTCGTGCGCCTCAAGGATGAGGATGCCCGCCCCCTCGCCCATCACAAACCCGTCGCGGTTCAGGTCAAACGGCCGGCTGGCCCTGGCGGGCGTGTCATTGTACCGCGTGGAGAGCGCCTTCAGCGCGCAGAACCCGCCGATGTTGAATTCGGTGATGGCCGCCTCCGTGCCGCCGGAGATCACCACGTCGGCGCGTCCCGCGCGGATGGCGTCCAGCGCGATGCCGATGGCATCCGTGGCCGAAGCGCAGGCCGTGTTGACCGTGTGGGCAAACCCCTTGGCCTGCAGGGAAATCGAGATGTTGCCGGCCGCCTCGTTGGAGATGAGCTTGGGGATGGTCATGGCGGACATCCGGCCGGGGCCGCGCTCGGCCAGGGTCTTGTACCCCTCGTCGCTGATTTCCGCGCCGCCGATGCCGTTGCCGAGGATCACGGCCACGCGCTCGGGCTCGCTGCCGCCCTTGTCGAGTCCGGCATCCGCCCACGCCATCCGGGCCGCCGCCACCGCGTACTGCGTGAACAGCGCCATGCGCCGGGCTTCCTTGAAATCAATATACTTGGCAGGGTCAAAATTCTTCACCTCGGCGGCGATGCGGCAATCCACGCGCGCCGGGTCGAAGCGCGTGATCGGCCCGATGCCGCAGGCGCTGCCGCGGATGCCGTCCCAGAACTCCGCCACGGTGTTGCCAATGGGCGTGATCGCCCCGAGGCCGGTCACCACGATGCGTCTTTTGTTGCTGCTCATAAGCCCCCGGTTCCCCCCTACGCGCCGGCCGGCACGGCCGTCGCGGGCGGATTCCACTGTACCAGCGAACCGCCCCAGGTAAGGCCCGCGCCAAATCCGGCCAGAATGATCGTGTCGCCCGGCTGCAGCTTATCCTCGCGCAGCATCTGCTCGAGCGCCAGCGGGATGGTGGCGGCCGAGGTGTTGGCCAGCTCGCCGATGTTCACATAGAAGCGTTCCATGCCGGTGTCGAGGCGTCGGGCCGCGGCCTCGATGATGCGCACGTTGGCCTGGTGCGGCACGATCCAGCGCACGCCGTCGAGCGTGATCCCCTGCCGGGCCATCAGGTCGCGGACAATCTCCTCAAAGGCCTTGACCGCAAAGTTGAACACGGCGCGGCCATGCATCTGCACGTACGCCGGCGCCATGGCGCTGGTTTGAGGCAGGCGGCAGCCGCCTTCGCGGTAGAGCGCCTGGCTCCCCTTGCCGTCCGCGCGCAGGATCGAGTGGCGGATCCCGCCGGGGGCATCGCTGGCCTGCAGCACCACGGCGCCGGCGCCATCGCCAAACAGCACGCAGGTGTTGCGGTCGCTCCAGTCGGTCACACGCGACATGCAGTCCGCGCCGATCACCAGCGCGGGGCGCGGATCGTTTTGCATCAGTCCGCGGGCCGTCTCCAGCGCATAGATAAAACCGGTGCAGGCGGCCAGCAGGTCAAACGCCCCGGCCTGCGTCGCGCCGATGTCGCGCTGCACCAGGCAGGCAGTGGAGGGGAAGCCGCCGTAATCGGCCGTGGTGGTGGCCACGATCACCAGCCCCAGTTCCTCGGGCTTCACGCCAGCCTTGGACAGCGCCATCTGGGCCGCGCGGGTCGCCAGGGTGGCGGTGCTCTCGCCGGGTTCCGCGATGCGGCGGGCATGGATCCCGGTGTGCGAGACAATCCACTCGTCCGTGGTATCGAGCTTCTTTGCCAGTTCTTCGTTCGTAACCAGTCGTACGGGAAGTCCGGAGCCTATGCCAGTGATATGGACATTCATGAAGGAATCCTGTCTGGGGGCAAACAAGAGGGGCGATTATGACAAAATGGGGGGCGATGTCAACCTGACACTTCCGCCTTTTTTGTCATGCATCGCGCCTGCATGCCGGTTTCAACGATGGCCGTATATACCGCATTTGCCGCATGGCATGCAAATCCGATTCTGCCGGGCGCACCAAACAAAAAAGCCGCGGACGCAGGGCGTCGCGGCTTTTTTGCGGGCGTGCCGAAACTGGTGGAGGTAGAGGGAGTTGAACCCTCGACCTCTTGAATGCCATTCAAGCGCTCTAGCCAACTGAGCTATACCCCCACAACCGGAGGCACGGTCCCGCAAAGAACGGAACTATATATCATGGCGCGGTGACCTTCGTCAACCCGCTGTCGAACGCAGAACGCATTGTCCGGTTGGCGGTTGGCCGGCGCGGCGGACATGTGTTATTTTGAGATGCGTCTCTGATCGCCATATGCGACGGCCCCGTCGCCACCACCCATGGCTTTTCGGGAACAACCTCCATGCGCCAGCCCATCGCCATCATCGCCGCCATGCCGGAGGAGCGCGACGCCCTGCTGGCGCTCTTCCCGGAGCATGCTGCCCGGCGCCACTTCCACACCGTGCTGCACGAATGCCGCCACGGCAGCCAGGAGCTTGTGATTGCGCTTTCCGGCGTGGGCAAGGTCAATGCCGCCTGCACGCTGGCGCTGGTGCTCTCGGACTTCGACATCGGCTGCGTGATCAACATCGGCACGGCCGGCGGACTTCAACCCGACCAGCGCGTGCTGGACCTCGTGGTGCCGCGCGAGGTGGTCTACACCGACGTGGACCTCACGGGCTTCGGCCTGGAACCGGGGCAGATGCACGGCGAGCCGGCACGCTTTTACCCCGACCCGCGCCTGCTGTCGATCTTCGATGAGCTCGTGGCCTCGGGCGCCGTGCCGCACACCTGCCACCGCGGCCTGCTCGGCTCCGCCGACTCGCACATTGCCCGGCCGGAGCAGGTCGCGCAGATCCGCGACCGCTTTCACAGCGAGGTGCTGTGCGTGGAGATGGAGGGCGGCGCCATCGCCCATGTCTGCACGCGCTTCGGCGTGCCGTTCCTGATCCTGCGCGCGCTCAGCGACGTGCCGGCCCGGGACGGCGACAGCGTTCTCGACTTCCAGACCTTTCTCCCGCGCGCCGCCGCCGTGGCCGCGCGCCTCTGCCTGGAGCTGGTGAAGCGGCTGGAACGGATTGCGTAATACACGGATGTCCGGCGACTGCGACAGCTTGAATTACAGAGATAGATTCGTTACTGTGGTCCCCGGTCGTGATTGAATTCCAGGAGAAACGCAGCATGAAGCTACCGAAGTTTATTATTCTTCTGATGCTGGGGGTGGTGACGCTGGCCCTGGCGCTGGCCATCGTCCTGCTGTCGGCCCGCAATGAGCGCGCACAGCGGATGGTGCAGGCCCAGCAGCTGGCCATCAACAACGGCATCCTGGGGGCGCAAGGGCAGCAGATCAGCTCCGCCATTCTGCAGGACATGGCCCATGCGGCTGCCAGCAACCGCAACCTCCGCAGCCTGTTGGGTAAGTATGGCTACAACGTCCAGCCCGGTGTGGAAGCTCCGGCTTCCGCCGGCAGCGCGGGCAAGGCGGCGAAGAAAGGCGGGGTGCGCGATGAATAACAACACGATGATGCGTGCGGCGGCAGGCGAGATCGGGCCGGCGACTTACAGTCCCTTCTGGCCCCTGACGCTGGCCCTGGCAGGTTTGATCCTGCTCCTGTCCTGGAATCTCCATGGAGCCGTCCGGCAGAGCAGCAACCTGCGGCTGCTGGAAGTTCAGCTCGGGCAGGCGGCGGCCCAAAGCGCGCAGGCGGAACAAAAGCTCAGGGCCATGCTCTCAGATCTGATGGAACTGGCCACACAGGATGCCGTTGCCGCCACGATCATCCGAAAGTACCAGATCAGGCAGAACGCGCCGGCGATGGCACCGAAAGCCGCGAGTAGCCTGTCGGACTGAGCCTCGTGGAGGCACAAACCGTCTGCCGACCCGGCGGCAAGAGGATAAACGCGAAGTGCAAGACTTCGCGAAAGATCCGGCCACCAATTCTCACACCTCTAGAGGTGTGAGAATTGGTTGTGCCATCAGGTTGGCGTCTGCAGGATCAACGAAGGACCCGGCGCCAGCTCTTCCACTCGCGCGCCTTGTTCAACATTCGCGGGTTCGAGCCCAGGAGACTGTCGGACTTAGGCCGTAGATTGGTCCCGCGCCTTTTGCCGACAGTCTCCTCGTTGTGCAACCCGCTGCCCGCGGGTTGTAAAAACTCAACTGCCCGCTGACGGGCGATAGCGCTGCGCAAAAAATTGAATTCGGAAGGTAGTCATGACGTCGAATGACGTTTTGAGGCGCGAGAAAAGGCCACAGGCCAAAACTAGCAGCCTGGTCGGCACGAACTGTGTGCAGACGCAAAACCTAAATCCGACAGGCTGCTAGACGCCCCACGAAGCGGAGCAGTCCGTCCAGAATGGTCAGCGGATGCGGCGGGCAGCCGGGAATGAAGAGGTCGACCGGCACCACGGCGGCGGCGCCGCCGTGGACTTCCGGGTGGCCGGCATACGGGCCGCCGGCAATGGCGCAGGCGCCGCAGGCGATCACGATCTTGGGCGCGGACACGGCGGCGTAGGTTTTTTCCAGCGCCAGGCGCATGTTGGCGCTGACCGGTCCGGTGATGAAGAGACCGTCGGCGTGCCGCGGCGAGGCCACGAACTGGATGCCGAAGCGCCCCAGGTCCCAGGCCACGGTGCCCAGCACATTGACATCTGCCTCGCAGGCGTTGCAACCGCCGGCCGAGACCTGCCGCAACTTGAGCGAACGGCCAAAATATTCCCGCGCCTTCTCGACCAGCGCCGGCGGAAACGTTTCCGCCGCATCGCGCACCACCAGCGCGTCGCGGGCTGCCGCGGCCAGGTGAAAATCGGTGCTGAAGGTGACGGCCTGGCGCTCGCAGGCGCGCTCGCAGGCGCGGCAGAAAAGACAGCGCCCGGTGTCCAGCGCCACCCCGGCTATCGTATTGCTGGATGGCGACGCGCCGTCGCCGCCGCTCTTCGCGTAGCAGGTGATGGCGCCCACCGGGCACGCGGTTTCGCACTTGCCACAATTGTCGCACGCGGCGTGATCAATCCGTGGCCGCCCCGCAAAACGGTCCGGCAGCGCCGGTGCCGGTCCATCCGGCCAGGACATGGTACGATGTTTCTGCTGCAGGCGGGCTTTGATGATGTCAAGCATAGGCAAATTCCCTCGAATTCAGAGGTCAGCGGTCAGAGGCCAGAGGCCAAATCGGATAAAGCCCGAACACTGCCTCCTCAATTCCGATCCCGACCCCGACAAAACACTGTCGCATGCTTTTTCCATCCGGCCACGCCATCCCACAACCGCGAGAGTTGCGCGCGAGGAAGTCCGGTTCCGGACACCGAGTGCGCCCTGGCATTACGTTTTCTCTGTGCTCTCACGCAATCTCTGCGATCTCTGTGTCCGCACCGGAGTTCCTCGCACTTCTGGATCCTGCGTTCTGACTTCTGCCTTCTTCACAAATCATGTCCGCAATACGACAGGTTGAAGCTCTTGTTGCAAATCGGAAAATCGGAGATCTGCTGGTTGCGCAGGGCATGGGCCAGTCCGGGCCAGTTGTGGAACGAGGGGTCCACGATCTTGTACCGGGAGAAACCGCCCAGGGGATCGGTGACCCCCACGTGGCAGATCTCCCCGCGCCACCCCTCGACCATGGCAACCGCCAGCCGGCCCGGGGCGAGTTCCCCCGGCTCCGCCCGGATGTCGCCCGCCGGAAGGGCGCGCAACTGTTCGCGGACAAACTCCATCGACTGCTGGATCTCCATCCAGCGCACATAGGCGCGGGCAAAGACGTCGCAGGATTCCCACGTGGACACCGGAATCTGGACGAACCGGTAGATTCCGGCAGGCTGATCCTGGCGCACATCGCGATTGATGCCGGACGCCCGCGCCGCGGGACCGACAACGCCCAGCTGCCGACAGACATCCGCCGGCAGCGGCCCCGCATCCTCGAACCGCGCCATGACGGAAGGGGCGTCCCACAGCAGGTTGACGGCGCTGGACACATCGCGCTCGTGCGCGTCCAGGCGCTTCAGCATGTCGGCGATGCGGGCCGGTTCGGCATCGAACCCCACCCCGCCCGGCCGCACCAGGCCGCGGCCGAAGCGGCTGCCGCAAAACTGGGCGGTCAGGTTCAGAAAATCGCCGCGGATCCGGCCGCAATAGGAAGCCGTGGGCAGAAAGCCGACATCCGTGGCCAAAGCGCCCAGGTCGCCGACGTGGTTGGCGAGACGCTCGAGTTCCAGCGCAATGCCGCGGATCACCTGCGCGCGCGCCGGCGGCGCACAATGGGTCAGGGCCTCGATGACCTGCGCATACGCCGTGGCGTGCCCGACGGTCGTGTCGCCGGCCAGCGTCTCGGCGTAATGAATGCTGCGCGGCCCGGGTCCGCCGATCATGGCCTCCTCGATCCCGCGGTGCTGGTACCCCAGGGCGATTTCAAGGTGAAACACCTCCTCGCCGTGGCACTGGAAGCGGAAGTGGCCCGGCTCGATCACGCCGGCATGCACCGGGCCGACGGCGACCTCGTGAACCTGTTCGCCGGCCACACGATAGAAGTCCCCCACCCCCGGCACGATCGCCTGCCCGGCCGTGCGGCCCCACGCATCGCGCCCCTCGCGCCACGATGCGCGGTATCGCACCGGCTTGAGCCACGGATGGTTCTCCGGGTGCAACCCGTACTGCTCCGCGATCTCGCGCTCGAACAGGTGCACCTGCGGACATTGCGGGGTCAGCGATTCAAACCGGTCGCCGGCAACGGTGGTACGCGTCACATGAATCCGGTTCTCGCCATCATCCGCCAGAATCGCATAGAGGTCGGTGGCCTCCGCCTCGATCGACTCGTCGGCATACAGCGCCGAAACCCGTTGGCCCGCTGCCACCGCCTGTACAATCAGCCGCGTGAACTGCGCAAAGGAAACCTGCGGGATGGCTGTCAGCTCCACAGACTGGCCGTTGCGCAAGGGCAGCAATTCGGAAGAAGGCACTGTCACGGTTTGACCTCCAGAAAACGAACGGCATCGACCAGCAGCGTTTGCAGCGGGCCGGGAATGTACAGGCCGAACAGCAGCACCACGGCCATCATCAGCAGCGGCGGCAGCGCGGTCAGCCACCCGTCGCGGTAGGGGGTCTCGCGCGCGGCCGCCGGAACCGGGCCCTGAACCACGGACAGGACCGTCACGCTCATGCCCACGAACACCACCAGCAGAAAGAACAGAAACAGCGCGCCAACCCAGTAGTGCCCCGTGACGAAGATCGCGTTGAGGATGGAAAACTCGCTGATGAACGGGCCGAACGGCGGCGATCCCGTGACCGCGAGGAAGCCCCCGAGAAACAGCGCCCCGGAGAGCGGCAGGCGGCGCATCGCGCCCGACACCGCGTCCGTGGTCTTGCTGCCATACGCGCGGTGAATGTTGCCGGCGGAGAGAAACAGCACCCCCTTGGCGATGGCGTTGTTCACCAGGTGCAGCAGCGTGCCATAGATGGCGAGCCCGCCAATGCCCAGGCCCAGCGCCAGAATCCCCATGTGCTCCACGCTGGAATAGGCCAGCATGCGCTTGAAGTCCCGCTGGCCGACCATGAAGGCGCCCGCGACGAGCATCGAGAAGAGCCCGAGAAAGATCAGCAGGCGACTGCTGTAGGCCCCCTCACCCGCCGCGAGGCAGATGTGGTACACGCGCAGGATGGCCAGAAAGGCGCAACTGGTGACCCCGCCGGCCATGAGTGCGCCAACCACCCCCGGGGCCTCCCCGTAGGCATCCGGCTTCCAGGTGTGCATCGGCGCCAGCCCCATCTTCGTGCCATAGCCCACCAGCAGCAGGACAAACCCGGCGTGCAGCCAGGGCTTGGAAAGATGCGGCGCCTCGCGCAGCAGGTGCTCGAATGTCAGCGACGGCTCCAGCCCGGCGTTCACCATCGAATAGGCGAGGAAGAACGACCCCAGCAGGGCCAGCGCAATGCCGATCGACCCGATCAGTAGAAACTTCCAGGTCGCCTCGATCGACCGCGGCGTCTGGTTGAAATAGATCAGCGGCGCCGTGGTCAGCGCCGTCGCCTCGATCGCCACCCACATCAGCCCCAGGTGATGCGCCCACGTGGCCAGGCTCAGCACACCGAGAAACGAGCACAGGCAGGCGCAGAAAATCCGGTTGGGTCGCTCCTCGCGGTGCCGGAGGTAGCCGACGGTGTAAAAGGAGCAGAAAAGAAACAGCGCACTGATGATCGCCAGCACGAGGCGCCCCGGCGGATCCAGCTCGAGCCAGACGGAGCTGACCGACAGCTCCTTCGAGCCCAGCACCACGCCGGTCAGCGACGCATGCACGACACCGGTGACGGGCAGCAGCCACGGGCGCCAGCGGTTCGAGCGGATCGCCAGCGCCAGGAGCGCCATCAGCAGGGGAAACAGGATGATTGCAAGAGCCATGGCCTATTCCTTCAAGCTCGCCAATTGCCGCGTATCCAGGGACGAAAACGCGCGGTTAATGTGGTTCACAATGATGCAGATCACAAAGATGCCCACGAACAGGTCCAGCAGCACCCCCATCTCCACGACCAGCGGCATGGACTCAACCAGCAGCAGCCCGAAGATGAAGATGCCGTTCTCGAGAACCAGGTAGCCGATCACCTGCGTGATAGCCTTGTATCGCGTGATGAGCAGAATGAAGCCGACCAGGACCGTGGAGAACGACGCCGGCACCACCAGGCGCGCGGTCTGCACGCCGGCCAGCGGAAGCTGCGCGGCAAAGACCATGGCGAATCCCGTCGCCAGCGCCCCCAGGATCATCGACGGCAGCATCCCGATCAGGGGCTCGACCTCCTTCTTGATCGTGGCGTCGCGCAGCGCGTGCGACAGCATTCCCGGAATCACGAGCCCTTTCAGCAGGATGGCCACCAGCGCGATGCCGACCGTCGCCAGCTCGACCGGCGCATGCGCGAACAACGGCATGGCGCCCAGCAGCATGCCCTGGATCGCCACGATGCGGATCACCGACTGAATCCGGCTCGTGCCCAGTGCAAAGAGATTCAGCACCAGCACCACCACCAGCAAGGAATCGAGGATGGAAACCATGTCTGCCCCCCTTGCGCCCGCCACCGCGTGCTACTTCCCCACGGTCGCCAGCAAAATGAAACCGAAGCCGCAGAACAGGACCGCGGCGATCAGCAGATACGGCACATGCCGCATCTGCAGGCGCGCCATCACGGACTCCACGACGCCGATGACCACCGAAAGCCCCAGCATCTGCGCGCCAAAAAAGAGCCAGTCCCACACGGGGCGGCCAACCTGCACCGGCACGACCACATGCAGCAGGATCGACCCCAGCACAAAGAGCTTGATCGAGGCCCCGTACAGGATCAGCCCCAGCAGCGGGCCGCTGTGATCCAGCACCATCACTTCATGAATCATCGTCAGCTCCAAATGCGTGTTCGGGTCATCCACCGGAATGCGGCAGGTTTCGGCCAGCAGCACCACAAACAACCCGATGGCGATGAGCACCAGCGGGGCGGCCACCATCGGCAGGGCCGTGGCCAGCGGGCCGTGGAGCATGCCATTCAGGGAAAGGGAATGCGAGATGCCAGCCAGCACCAGCAGGGCGAAGAAGGTCGCCGGCTCGGAAAGACAGGCGAAGGTTACCTCCCGGGCGGCACCCATCCCCTCGAAGGCGGAGCCCGTGTCGAGCGCGGCCGTGGTCGTAAAAAACCTCCCCAGCCCCAGCAGATAGGCGAACAGGATTACATCGCCGGCAAACGAGATCGGCGCGGCGAAGGGGCCCAGCGGCACCAGCAGGCCGGCCACGATCACGGTGACCAGCGCGACGACCGGCGCCGCCACGAACACCCAGGTGGTGGTCGTGCTGAGGACCATCCCCTTGCGCATCAGCTTCGCCATGTCGTAATAGGCCTGCAGCAGCGGCGGCCCCTTGCGGCCGGCCACGAAAGCCTTGGTTTTGTTGATGACACCCAGCAGCAGCGGCGGCATCGTCAGCAGCAGGACGAGATGGATGATTGTGTTGATCATGGTTGTGTTTCAGGCGTGAACCCAGCCCCCCAGCAGCAGCAGCACCAGCACGGCGGCCAGAAAGTACACGACATAGACTTGGATGCGCCCCTGCTGCAGGAAGCGCAGCTGCATCAGCATCCGCTCGGAGGACTGGAAAACCGGTGTGGCCAGGCGGTCCAAAATCGCATCCGGCACGGTCTGCTCAAAGCCGCGCACCCGCGGAAACAGCGCCAGAATCCGGGGGCGCTGCGCGCGCGGCCCCAGCACCCAGGCGAACAGCTCCGTCAGCGACTGGCCGAACGACGAACCGGTATACTGCATGCGCGCCGTGGGCCGGGCGTAGCCGCAGTCCCACGTGCCGGCGCGGCGCGGCATGGCACGCCGCACCGCCGGAAGGAGCAGCCCGGCCACGCCCAGCACGGCGGCCAGCAGCAGGGCGGACAGCCAGGAGATCCAGGCGAGCGGCGCGATTTCGCACCACGAAACCGCACCCGCTGCCAGAACCGGCGCACCGGTCCACGCCTGCACCGCACGGTCGATCATGGGCACGGCGCACGCCGGCAGAACGCCCGCCAGCAGGCATCCGGCGGCGAGCACCGCCATGGGGACCGTCAGGCGGAGATCCGGATCGTGCGCGCCGGCTGTCGCCGGACTGCGTGCTTCGCCCAGAAACACAGCGCCGAACACCTTGCAAAAGCAGGCCGCCGCAAGCGCACCGGTCATGGCCAGCGCCACGGCGCCAAAACCGGCCATGGGCCAGCTGCTTCCGCCGGCCGCACCCGCGGCGCGGAAGAAGCCCAAGTAGAGCAGCCACTCGCTCACAAACCCGTTGAGCGGCGGCAGCGCGCAGATGGCTACCGCGCCCAGCAGAAACAGGGCGGCTGTCCGCGGCATCCGCTTGACGAGCCCGCCCAGCCGCTCGATGTCGCGGGTGCCGGTGGCATGCACCACCGCGCCGGCCGCCAGGAATAACAGCCCCTTGAACAGCGCGTGGTTCCACACATGGAACAGGCAGCCAGCCAGGCCGAGCCAGACCAGGTCTGCCCTGCCGATCGTTCGTCCCAGCAGCGCCAGCCCGATCCCCAGGACCATGATGCCGATGTTCTCAATGCTGCTGTAGGCCAGCAGGCGCTTGATATCCCGCTGCGCAATCGCGAAGAGGATCCCGAGCAAGGCTGTCAGCGCACCCACGCCCAGCAGCAGGCACCCCCACCAGGAAGGCACGACCGGCAGCCATCCGGCCACGCGCACGATCCCGTAAACCCCCATCTTGAGCATGACCCCCGACATCACGGCTGACACATGACTCGGCGCATTCGCATGCGCCCCCGGCAGCCAGACATGCAGCGGCATGATGCCCGCCTTGCAGCCGAACCCGATCAGCGCCAGCAGAAAAAGAGCCGTCGCCACACCGGGATGCTGCGCCACCGCTGCAGACGACAACGGCGCCCAGGAGAAACTTCCGGTCGTGCGCTGCCAGAGGGCAAACAGCGCCACCAGGCAGAGCGTCCCCACATGTGTGGCGACCAGGTAGACCCATCCCGCCTGGCGCACGGCCGGCTCGCGATCCTCGGTCGTGGCGACAAAGAAGGCGGCCAGGGCCATGATCTCCCAGGCGATTAAAAAGAGGATGCCATCGCGCGCAATCGTCACCAGCGCCATGGCCCCGGCCAGCATGCCATAGGCAAAGCTCAGCTTGCGCCCGTTGGCGGGATGCTGCCGCTGCGGCCAGTAGCCGAGTCCATAGATGGCCCCCAGCGCCGGCAGCACCAGCACCGGCACGAGAAAAACCGCGCTGACCGCATCCATGGAAACGGAAAAAGAGCCGGCCGGCAACAGCCAGGGAGTTTCCAGAAAAGCCGGCGCCGGCGCGACCCCTGCCATCCCGACGCCCGAGAGCCCCGCCAGGCTGCCCATGATCAGCGACACGGCCGCGAACCGCTGCCCGAACGGGGAGCGCCGCCCGCCAAACAACGCGGGTAGCCCGCTGGCGCCCATCATCGCGATCGCCAGCAAAATAAGGAACATTGGGTTCATACGCAGCACACGGGATGCGGATTTCGTTTTCGCTCAGCGGGAGAACAGCCGGATGAGCATCGACCCCATCGGCACGGCCCACACCAGCATGGCCACGACGGCCACCAGAATATAGAGCACATAGTGCTGGGCCAGCCCCTGCTGGACCCAGTGGAACTGGGCCAGCCAGCGGCTGGACGTACGAAAGGCGGGCAGGATCTGCGCGTCCAGAACCGGATCGTTCACGTGCGTGGCAAAGCTGGATGGTTTGGGAAAGGGACTGGCCAGCGTGGGCCGGTGCAGGCGCGGCCGGATCACCCAGCCAAACAACTGCACCAGCATCTGCGCAAAGGAGGTCGCCGTGTACTGCATGCGCGGCGCCGGCTGCGCGTAACCGCAATCCCAGGTGCATCCCGGCAGGCAGTCCCGGCGCGGCACACGGCCCCACAACAACAGCCCAACCCCGCCTGCCATGGCCAGCAGCGTCAGCCCAAGGGCGGTGATCCACCCCAGGGGGGCCAGCGAGGCCAGATGGGGCTCCGCGCCGGCCAGGTTCGGCGTCCAGGCCGCCACCGCGCGGTCCAGAATGGGCGCGACTCCTGCGGGCGCCAGGCCGATCGCCACGCAGGCCAGCGCCAGCAGGCCCATCGGCGCAATCATCCAGGCGGACGACTCCTGCGCCTGCGTGGCCGCCTCGCTCCGCGCCGCGCCCAGGAACACCGCGCCATACACCTTCACAAAACAGGCGGTGGCCAGGGCGCCGATTGTCGCCAGCACCGGAAACCCGACGGCCAGGCCGATCCAGTTCCGCCCGTCCGTGATCGCGGCGCTGCGCAGCAAACCCAGGCCGATCAGCAGCTCGCTGATGAATCCGTTCAGCGGGGGCAGCCCGCAAATCGCCACGGCGCCGATCAGGAACAGGGCCGCCGTCCACGGCATCCGCCGCGCCAGCCCGCCCAACCGGTCGATGGTGCGGGTGTGCGCCGCGTGAATCACCGAACCGGCGCCGAGAAACAGCAGCGCCTTGAACAGCGCGTGGTTC
>SESH01022735.1_pt1 | contig 25869 bp, 32 predicted proteins | sample 3171561 | NCBI WGS metagenome assembly SESH01 (sample SAMN10866947, study PRJNA518727) | freshwater metagenome | biome: subpolar coniferous forest; feature: holomictic lake; material: water; isolation source: holomictic Lake 442 2011 16.5 m and 2014 13 m | place: Canada: near Kenora, Ontario
CTTCGAACTTGAATGCGCGCCGTGTATCACGGCGTCGCCGACCTGTATTGCTACTTCTTTGAGCTCGGCGTGAAACTGCTCAAGTCCGGTGGTCGGATGGGCTATATTTCCTCGTCCACCTTTTTCAAGACGGGTTCAGGCGAACCGCTGCGTCGCTACTTGCTGGAAGAAACTCAGTTGCGCACGGTGGTCGATTTTGGCGACTTACAGGTGTTTGAGGGTGTGACGACCTATCCGGCGATTGTGGTGCTGGAAAAAACTACCCACCCCGTCATTCCCTGTCACCCTCGCGAAAGCGGGGGGCAGGCGGGAATGACAAATACGTTGAGCTACCTCAACCTCAAGACCCTGCCCGCCGACGGTTTGTCCGTCGCCTTCACGCAACAGGTGCAGACCATGCAGCAATCTCGTTTGAATTCAGGAAGTTGGCAAATGGAAAGCGATGCGCGCGGACAGTTGCGCGACAAACTCACTCTCAACCATTCCACACTCAAGCAGGTTTACGGCTCGCCTTTGTATGGCATCAAAACCGGTTTTAACGAAGCTTTCGTGATTGACCGCGCCACCCGTGATGCGCTGATTGCTGAAGACCCGAAATCCGCCGACTTGCTCAAACCGTTTCTGGAAGGCAAAGACCTGAAAAAATGGCGCGCCGAATCACAAGACCTTTGGCTAATTCTTTGCCCGAAAGGCTGGACACGCAAGCAAAGTGGTTTGAGCGATGAGGCGCAGGCGCAGGTATGGATGCAAACTCACTATCCCGCCCTGATGCGCCGGTTTGTACCCTTTGAAATCGCCGCCAGAAAGCGTGGCGACAAGGGTGAGTTCTGGTGGGAACTGCGCACCTGCGCTTATTACGAGGCGTTTGAAAATCCAAAAATTGTTTACACTCGGTTCATGGCTGAACCCTTATTTTATTTGGACACGGACCAGTACTATCTGAACAATGCATTAAATATTTTCCCCGATGTGTCTTATTTCGAACTCGGTATATTGATTAGCTCGGTAAACTGGTTTTTTATTCGGAGTACAGCCTCCTTAATGAGTGGTGGCTTTTTTCAAGTTCATGGACACGTTCTTGAAAAATGTCCATTCCCTACCGCCAGCAATTCCCAACGCGCGGAAATTGCCACCCTTGCGGAAGCCTGCCAGCGGGCAGCCGAAGCGCGGCGCGACACCCAAGTAGCATTCAGAAATCGCATCGCTGATCTTGCGCCGACTCCAGGAATTAAGCTCAACACCAAGCTCAACAACTGGTGGGAACTCGACTTTGCCGCGTTTCGCGCCGAGATAAAAAAACTTTATAAGCAAGACATTCCACTCGTCGAGCGCAATGATTGGGAAGGCTATTTCAACAGCCAGCGCGCCATTGTGGTCGAACACACTGCCCAAATCACATTGCAGGAAGCGGCCTTAAACCGCGTCGTTTATACTCTGTTCGATCTCACCTCAGACGAAATCGCGCTCATCGAAAATGTCGGTGAGGTGTGAAGATATCGCAAGATATCCCCCGTGAAACGGCTATTTTTCAGCCGACAGTACCTGTGCGACATTGAGCGCGGGTTCGTCCGCACCCAGCGGCTGAGCGGTATCCATCTGATATTGCAGCACGCTTAAATCAGCCTCCGACGCATCAAGACCTTCTGCGGTGCGCTGCCTGATCCGCTCACGCAAAATGGTAGGGGCCGCCTGACAATCCAGAATCTGGAACGGCACGGCGCAGCGCACGGCCAGATCGCGAAACAGGTCGCGCTGATCGCGCTTGAGAAAGGCGGCATCGACGATCACAAGCCAGCCCGCCGCTAGCAACCCGTCAGCCAGTGTCGCCAGATGGTGGTAAGTAGCGATACTCGATTGCCGGCTGTACAACCCGTCACCGGGACCGCTCTTATCCAGCGCAGACATGCCCGCCCGCCGCTTGCGCTCGACATCGGAACGCAGCCGAATCATGCCGTACCGCTCAAGCCAGCGTTGCGAGCAGGTGGTCTTGCCGGAACCCGAATATCCATGGGTAATAAATAAAGCCAAGGGCTGCGGGGCGCTGAAAATGGAAAGTTGTTCGGCCAAATGCAGGCAATCGTTCATCTCAGCACGGCTGGCGCTGCAGCCTTGATCCATGCGCAGCGCCGCCACTTTAGCGCGCACCAGCGCACGGTAAACCGCGTAATAACGCAGCAGCGCCACACCCTGATAGTCGCCGACGACCTCCAACCAGCCATTGAGAAAGCGCGCAGCCAGCGCAGGCAGCTTGCGGTGCAGCAAGTCCATATAGCAAAAAGCCACCTCAGAGATGACGTCCAGCCAGCGCAATGCAGGATTAAATTCCAGACAATCGAAAATCACCAGTTTGCCGTCCACCCAGGCCAGATTAGCCAGATGCAGATCGCCGTGACACTCCCGCACCCAACCGTTTTTCTTGCGCTCCCTCATCAAGGGAATAAGACGCGCATGCTCAGTCGCGCACCAAGCCTGCAATACCGACAGACGTTGAATGGCCGCAGGATCATCCAGCCTGGCTGCCAAGACTTTAAAGTTTTCAGCCACCGGCCTAGCGATTTCTTCCGGCTCGCCCCAAGGACTGCTGCCTGTTGCGCGATCACATTCAAGCAAGTGGAATTGCGCCAGACGTGCGGCCAGTGCGTCAATCTGCTGTTGCCCCAACTCGCCCCGCTCCGCCAATTTATCGAGCGTTGCGTCGATCGGAAACTGGCGCATTTTCACCGCGTACTCGATAGCCTCGCCCGATCCATTGATGCGGGGCGTCGCGCCACCGTTGATCGCCACCACAGCCAGATAATAATCCGCCGCCAGCCTGCGGTTCAGACGCAATTCATCAAGACAATCCTGCCGGCGTTGCGCCAGCGTGGAAAAATCAAGGAAGCCCAAATTGACGGGCTTCTTGATCTTGTATGCGTAATCCCCCGTCAGGACGACCCAAGAGATATGCGTCTCGATCAGTTCCAGCTTTTTAACCGGATGATCGTAACAGGCCGCATCGGCAAGCAGCGCACCAATTAAGGGCGGCGGCAGCATTTTAGCCAGCGTCTTTCATCTCCAGCGCCAGCTGATACAACTCGCTGCGATTGGCGCCGGTAATTTTGGTTGCCAGTTGCACGGCCTGCTTGAGCGGCAATTCATCCAGCAGCAGGGACAAAGTACTCAGCGTTTCGGCTGACAAACCCACTTGCGGCTGTGCAGCAGAGACCAGCACGACGAATTCACCGCGCTGCTGGTTGGCATCCGACAACAGCCAGCTTTCGGCTTCAGATAATTTGCAAGCGTGGATCGTCTCGAACAGCTTGGTGACTTCGCGCGCCAGCACGATTTGCCGCTCACCGCCCAACACCGCGTGCAAATCAGCGACACATTCGACAATGCGGTGCGGCGCTTCATAAAACACCAGCGTATACGGATGACTGATCAGCCCCTGCATCACCGTGCGGCGCGCAGCCGATTTATTGGGCAAAAAGCCGTAAAACAGAAAATGCGCTGCCGCAAGGCCGGACGCGGATAACGCAGCCACCACCGCGCTCGGCCCCGGAACCGGAATCACCCGCAGGCCGGAAGCCTGCACCGCCTGCACCAATAACGCCCCTGGATCGCTGACCGCGGGTGTGCCCGCATCGCTGACAAACGCGATGCTTTGCCCTGACTGAATCGCGGCGACCATCTTTTCTGCCGCACCGCGTTCATTATGCTGATGCACCGCGATCAGCTGTTTTGCATGTATGCCGTGATGCTTCAATAAATGCGACGTGTTGCGCGTGTCCTCGGCAGCCACGACATCGGCCCCCGCCAGCACATCGAGTGCGCGCAAGGTAATGTCGCGCAAATTCCCTATCGGGGTGGCAACTACATATAATGCGGGTTCCAACTTTTGCGGATGTTCGATATGCAACGTATTTTTCCTCTCCAGTGGTTTTGTGCCCTGCTCGCACTATACGTGAGCGGATTTGCCAGCGCTACCGCCGAGACCGCACAACCCCCTGTGCCCCATATCGCATTGCTGCTGCCCCTGGATGCACCGGGCTTAGGCTCTGCAGCTCGCGCGGTGCAACAAGGCATCATCGCCGCGATGCAAAATACAGGGTTGCCGGTGCGCGCCTACAGCAATTACGATGAATCCCGCAGCGTCTTGGCCGCCTACAAAATGGCGATCGCCAGCGGTGCAGTTGCCGTGATCGGCCCCCTGACCCGTAACGGCATACGCCAGCTGGCGGACGAAAAAACCCTTCCCGTTCCCACCCTTGCACTGAACATCATCGACGCCTCAGCACCGCCCCAGCTGTATTTTTTCGGACTGGCGGTTGAAGCTGAGGCGCGGCAGATTGCCCTGTTAGCTAAAAAGCAGGGGCGGCAACAGGCGATCATCATCACAGCGAATGATCCGCTGGCGCGCCGCCTGCAATTTGCTTTCGAAGAACAATGGACTGCCTCGGGCGGGGCGATTTTGCGTGAAATCGAATACACCGGCGACACCATGGTATTTGCCGATGTCGCAGCAAATCCTTCGACGATGGCATTTTTTGCGACCGATATTGAAAAATCGCGCACCATACGCCCCTACCTTCCGAACAATATGGCCGCCTACGCCACCTCGCAGCTGTTCAGCGGAAATAAAGACACCCTGCTCAACTTCGATTTTGACGGCATCCGTTTCGTCGACATGCCCTGGCTGATGCAAACCGAACTGCCCGCCGTGGCGGCTTTCCCGCGCGCCTATCCGCCACTGAGTAGCGATCAGGAACGACTCTACGCGCTGGGAATAGACGCGTGGCGACTGATTAACAACCTGATATCAAACAAGGCAAAACAGCCGCTCGACGGGGTGACCGGCCAAATCCGCCTGAACGGTCAAATCTTTGCCCGCACAGCCCTACCGTCGCTGTTTTATCAAGGGCACGCACAGGCGGCAGATGCACCGCTGATTCAGTCGGCACAACTCTTTCCGGATCAGTTTAAAAATGCCTCGTCCGTGGAAGCCCCGGTAACCTTCAAGCCGTGAAGGGCCCGGATGCGGAAAAGCTGGCTGCGGAATTTTTACAGCAGCAAGGTTTGCAACTGCTCGCGCATAACTATCGCAGCCGTTTTGGCGAGATCGATTTAATCATGCAGGACGGCAGCGTACTGGTTTTCGTCGAAGTCAGGCAGCGCAGCCGGGCGGATTACGGAGGCGCTGCCGCCAGCATAGACGTGCACAAACAAAGAAAACTGATCAGCACCGCGCAGCATTACCTGGCTCAGCTGCATCACACGCCGCCCTGTCGCTTTGATGCGCTGCTCATCGATGACGCCGCAGGCTGTCATGTGCAATGGCTGAAGAATGCGTTCGACGCCTGATTCGGTTAATATCTCACTTCAGAACTCATAGCGCACCGGATATGGACATCAATAAACGCATCATCAAACACTTCACAGACAGCGCCGAACTCAAGCTCAAAGTCAAAGACACGCTGGCAGCGCCTATCGCCGCCGCCGCACAACTATTTTTCGATTGCGTCACCAACGACGGCAAAATTTTATGTTGCGGCAATGGCGGATCTGCCGCTGATGCACAACACTTCGCCGCAGAATTGCTCAATCGCTTCGAGATCGAACGCCCCGGTTTAGCGGCGGTTGCATTGACCACCGACAGCTCGGTGCTGACCTCAATCGCCAACGACTATGATTTCAGTCTGATTTTCTCCAAACAGGTGCGCGCGCTTGGACTGCCCCGTGACAGTCTGCTCGCCATATCAACCAGCGGTCACTCACCCAATGTCGTGGCCGCCATCCATGCCGCACACGACCGCAATATGCGCGTGGTGGCCGTAACGGGGCGCGATGGAGGAGAAATGGCCAGCATCCTCAAAGAAGGCGATGTGTCGATCTGCGTAGACGGACGCAGCACGGCGAGAATACAAGAAGTCCATTTGCTCGTCTTGCATTGCATCTGCGACATTATCGACTACCAATTGATGGGAGAATAGCCGTGCGCAACATCTTGTTTATTCTACTTATTTCAGCATCCTTGCAAGGATGTTTCCCAGTGATTGCAGCAGGTGCCGGAGCCGGCATACTGATGGGCCAGGATCGCCGCTCCGGCGGTGCCTACGTTGAAGATGAAGGCATTGAAATCAAGGCGTTCGACCGTATCGGCAAGCAATACAAGAACGCCGTGCATGTCAACGTCACCAGCTACAACAGAAAGGTCCTGATCAGCGGCGAAGTTCCCGATGAGGCGGCCCGTGTTCAGGTTGAGTTCATCGTCAGCAAGATTCAGAATGTCGGCAAAATTTACAACGAACTAGTCATTGCCGGCAACAGCTCGCTCACCTCGCGCAGCAACGACGCCCTAATTACCACCAATGTGAAAGCGCGCTTCGTCGGCGATAAACGCTTCAGTGCCAACAGTTTTAAAGTCGTCACTGAAAACGGCACGGTATACCTGATGGGGATCGTCAACCGTGCAGAGGCAAATGCGGCAGGTTCAGTTGCCAGCGGTAGCAGCGGCGTATCACGCGTCGTCGAACTCTTCGAATACGCAGACTGATGTATACGGCACCCGACTTTGAAAGCAAGCTGTGCAGCACAGAACAACTAGCCCACCGGGTAGCCGCATTGCCGCGCCCGCTGGTATTCACCAACGGCTGCTTCGATGTGCTGCATCGCGGCCACGTCACTTATCTTGCGCAAGCTCGCGCACTGGGTGCATCACTGATCGTCGGCGTTAACAGCGATGCATCGGTAAAACGGCAGGGCAAGGGAGAAGATCGCCCGATCAACACGGAAGACGATCGCATGGCCGTGCTCGCCGCACTCGAATCCGTCAGTCTGGTTGTCCAGTTCGATCAGGATACGCCGCTGGATTTGATTCTCGCCTGCCGCCCCGATATCCTGGTCAAAGGCGGCGACTGGAAACCTGAAAATATCGTCGGCAGCGATGAGGTTTTGGCCCGCGGCGGTGCTGTGCACAGTATTCCGTTTCGCCATGAGCGATCCACCACCGCACTTTTGAAAAAAATAAGATCGCTATGAATCCAACCGGAATCACCCTGCACCAGCAATCCCGCGCGCTGGAACTCACGTTCGATAACGACGCCCGCTATTGGCTGCCATTCGAATTTCTGCGCGTATTCTCACCATCCGCGGAAGTGCGCGGCCATGGCCCCGGCCAGGAAGTACTACAAACCGGCAAAAAGAATGTAATGCTCACCGGCATCGAACCCGTCGGCCAATACGCCCTCAAACTGATCTTCGATGACGGGCACGATACCGGTTTGTACACATGGGATTATCTTGTTGAACTGGGCGAATACCAGAACAGCATGTGGCAGGATTACTTGAACAAACTGGAAGCGGCCGGCGAGAGTCGCGATTAACCCTGCTCACGCGGAGGCGCGGAGACCGCGGAGAAGTTCAAAATCAGATGAGTATCCGAATTAGCTTCAACCTTTAAAAGGCTTTTAATCCACGAAAAAACGAAATTCACGAAATAAATCAAAATCTTAGGGTCTTGTAACCATCTACCAAATGGGCAATAGTTTACACTTGGATAACCCTATGAATTTGTTCGAGTTTTTCGTGCCTTTCGTGGAAAATTGCTGTTTTTAAGTTCAACGAGCAGCTTGTTTTGGAAGAGGTTTTGTATTGGTTTTTCTCCGCGCCTCCGCGTGAGTAATGGATTTTTAAATCCCGTTTTCCAGGATTTTTTAAAAAGGAACAATGATGAGCAAAACCACCCACTTCGGTTTCGAGACCGTAGACGAAACAGACAAAGCGCGCCGCGTCGCGGGCGTATTCACCTCGGTCGCCAGCAAGTACGACATCATGAACGATCTGATGTCGGCAGGATTGCACCGTATCTGGAAGCGTTTCGCCATCAGCGTGAGCGGCGTGCGTCAGGGTCAACGCGTGCTGGACGTGGCGGGCGGCTCGGCGGATTTGTCACGTCTGTTCCTGAAGAAGGTCGGCAGCACGGGTCAGGTTGTCCTCACCGACATCAACAACGCGATGCTGCGCGTGGGCCGCGACCGTCTGCTTGATGAAGGAATTGCCACACCGGTTGCGCAGTGCGACGCCGAACACCTGCCTTTTCCCGACAACTACTTCGATTGCGTGAGCATCGCCTTCGGCCTGCGCAATGTGACCCACAAGGATGCCGCACTGCGCGAAATGAAGCGCGTGTTAAAGCCGGGCGGGCGTGTGATCGTGCTGGAATTTTCAAAAGTCGCAAAGCCACTGGAAAAGGCCTACGATTTGTACTCCTTCAAACTGCTGCCCAAGATGGGCCAGCTCATCGCAGGCGACGCCGACAGCTACAAATATCTGGCCGAATCCATCCGCATGCACCCGGGACAGGAAGAACTCAAATCCATGATGGTCGAGGCAGGTCTTGAGCGCGTTGAATATTTCAATCTGACTGGCGGCGTAGTCGCGGTGCATCGCGGATACAAGCTGTAATTCAGGATTGAGGATTGAGTAAGCGTAGCCCGGATGGGATGGAATCCGGGATTCCCACCGGATTTCGCTACGCGGCATCCATGCTACGACACTTGCAAATTCCTCCTATTTTGAAGATAATTTGCATCACATTTGCAATACACAAAGCCACCCATGAAAACCGCCACTATGCCTGCGCTGCGCGTAGAACCTGAGTTGCGACTAGCCGCCGAGAATATTTTGCGCCCCGGCGAGACGCTTTCCGCGTTCGTCGAAGACTCATTGCGTCGCAATGTTGAGTATCGACGCACGCAAAAGGAATTCATTGCACGCGGTTTGGCGTCACGCGATGCGGCCAAAGTGTCTGGCGTTTATTTCTCATCGAAAGAAGTGTTGCATGAGTTGGACGACATCCTTGCCAAGACGAAGTCGGGCACGTGAACTACAAGGTTCGCTACACATCGGGTGCCCGTGAGGATTTGCGCAGATTGTTCACCTTCCTGGCCGAGCGGTATCATCCAACAGCGACACGCGCACGCAAAACGATTGCGGCAAGCATGAAGCTATTGGAAGAATTTCCTTTTACCTGCCGCAAGGCGGAGGATGACAGCGGAAATGCATTTTTGCGCGAATTATTGATTCCATTTGGCAGTGCAGGCTACATCGTTTTGTTTGAAATCGAAGACCAAAGTACAGTGACCATACTTGCAGCGCGCCATCAACGCGAAGACGACTACCATTAACGATTCTATTTTTATTACTATCAATGACAGGAAATACCATGAGCGGTTTACCAAAATGCCCACAATGCGGTTCTGAATTCACCTATGACGATGGCAGCCAGTATGTCTGCCCGGAATGCGCGCATGAATGGTCAAAAGAGGCTGCAGCAGAGGCCGGTGAGCAAACAAAAGTGTTCAAGGACGCATTCGGCAACGTGCTGGTCGATGGCGATACTGTCACTGTCATCAAGGACCTGAAAATCAAGGGATCCTCGTCGGTCGTCAAGGTCGGCACCAAGGTCAAAAACATCCGCCTAGTCGACGGTGATCACGACATTGACTGCAAGATCGACGGCATTGGCGCGATGCAGTTAAAAACCGAGTTCGTAAAAAAGGCTTAACACCGATGAGCTCCTGGGGGTGCCCGCATGAAATCAAGGGTGTCTGCACGCGGGTGAACAACCTTCCATGCGATTTAGGGATGAAGGGCTGCGTGCTGTTCGGCCGTTTCCGCTTTGCCGACCCCAGCAAGAACCGCCCCAAAAAGGTGCCAACCGCGAGTGTCACTGAGCCCTCTCCACCGGTTGCTGACGACAAGGCATGATAGCCCCCCTCTACCGCGACGAATGGTTTCTGGTCTTCAACAAGCCTGCCGGATTGCTGTCGGTACCTGGGCGCGGTGCAGACAAACAGGACTGCCTGTCTTCACGCGTACAGGTAATATTTCCCGATGCACTGATTGTGCACCGGCTGGATATGGCAACGTCCGGCTTACTTATTTTTGCGCGCGGCATCGAGATGCAGCGGCAGTTGTCGGCGATGTTTCACAACCGTGAAGTCAGCAAGCAGTATGTAGCGATTGTGTCGGGGAAACTCGAACCCGATGAGGGCGAGATCAATCTGCCGATAGGCGCTGACTGGAATGAACGGCCGCTGCGCAAAATCGATGAGGCATCAGGAAAATCCTCGCTGACGCGCTATCGGGTGCTGTCGCGTGAGGCCGATACCACCCGGGTGGAACTCGAACCCGTGACAGGCCGCACGCATCAGTTACGCGTTCACATGAGGGCGGCAGGCCACCCTATTTTAGGCGATGCCTTATACGGGGAGATAGCGAGCGCACCCCGCCTGCTGCTGCATGCACAATCGCTCAGTTTCATTCATCCTGTCAGCAATACTGCGGCCAGCTTTGTCTGCCCCGCGCCATTCTGACTATAATGCAAACTCATTTTTAAGCAGGAATCACGATGCCCACTTCCAATAAACCTCTGTTCTTTGGCCTTGCCTTTATCGCGCTCACCCTCGCAGGATTTGCAGCCTACCTTTGGATCGCGCTGCACTGGAGCTATTCCGAGGGAGAGCGCGCGGGCTTTATGCAAAAGCTCTCCCACAAAGGCTGGCTGTGCAAAACATGGGAGGGCGAACTGTCTTTAGTCGCGCTGCCCGGTGCCGCTCCTGAAAAATTTAATTTCTCAGTTCGCGACGAGGCCGTTGCGCAGCAAATCAATGCAGCGGTCGGCCAGCGCACCGCGCTCACCTACGAACAGCACAAGGGATTGCCGACTTCCTGTTTCGGCGAAACGGAGTATTTTGTCACCGCAATCAAAGTCGTCAAATAAGGAATCTTCATCTCCAGATGAACTTATCCTGAATCGCGTTGCCTGATGGCACGCAACCTTTTGGCAACGCCTGTGTTGCTGTTATACTTCGCCCCGCTTTGTATCAATCGACGAATGAGGAATACATGAAAAAATTTTGGATGATGTTGACGATCGCTTTAACGTGCTTGAGTTTATTTGCCGCAACCGCAGAAGCTAAACGCTTTGGCGGCGGCAGCAGTTCCGGCAAACAGCGCACCATGGCACCCCAACAAGCGCAAAAAGCACCGGCAGCCGCACCGGCTGCGGCACCTGCTGCGCCCGCATCAACCGGCAACAAATGGATGGGGCCGCTCGCAGGTCTCGCAATCGGCGCAGGTCTGGGTGCCATGTTCGCAGGTGGCGGCATGGGCGGCTTAGGCGGAGCAATGAGCGGCATTCTGATGGCGCTGCTCGCCGGAGCGGCTGTGATGTTCGCAATCTCGATGTTCCGCAAAAAACAGCAACCGGCCATGCAGTCCATGCAATACGCCGGCGCGGGTGCAGCGTATCAGGAACCCGTACAACCGCAATATGCAGGCAGTAGCACGGCCGCGGTTGCCGCACCTGTAACAGGTCACATCCCCGCCGACTTCCCTGTCGAGAGCTTCTTGCGCAGCGCAAAGACCTCGTTCATCCGTCTGCAAGCGGCAAATGACCGCAAGGATCTGAACGATATCCGCGAATACACGACCCCGGAAATGTTCGCTGAAATCTCCATGCAAATGCACGAACGCGACAATACGCCGCAGACGACTAACGTGATCGCAATCAACGGCGAATTACTGGAAGTTGCCAACGAAGGCGACTGGGCGATTGCCAGCGTTCGCTTCACCGGTCAACTGAACGAAAACAATGGCGCTGCGGAAAACGTCGATGAAATCTGGCACGTTCAGAAAAACCTGAAAGACGACAAAGCGGTTTGGCTGCTCTCGGGCATCCAGCAAACCACATTGCACTGAGCATGATCACCCGGCTCTCTGTGTCAGCATTGAATCACTTGCTCGCGCAGAACAGCTGGGCCTATGAGAGGCTGATGCGGTTTTCCGGCAAAACGGCGCGATTTCACATCGCGCCGTTCTCGTTTGAGTATACCGTGTTGCCGGACGGCTCACTGACAGAGGCAAATGAAACCGACGGCACGGATGCAGTCTGTATCATCGCCCCGTCGCTGCTGCCGCGTCTGGCACTGCACGACGAACTGGCGCATGCTGACATTCAAAGTTCCGGCGATGCGGCCTTGTTATCCGAAATCTTCTATCTGAGTCGCAACCTTCACTGGGATGCGGCTGAGGACTTAAGCCCGGTCACCGGCGATATCACGGCTGAACGCATCGTTCAATTCGTTCAAAACAGAACCGTTGGTGCGTCCGCACTCAATCTCGCGCAAGCCGCAGCCGAGTATTTCACCGAAGAGCAGCCGTTAATCGCCAAACCTCAGCAACTGAACGCTTTCATGCAACAGGTTGATACGCTGCGCGACGATATGGCAAGACTGGAACAGCGCATTAAGCGTCTGTCGAACAAGGATTAGACGACTCATGCGCTTTTTTCGCCTCCTTAAAATTATCTTTGTCGTCTTAAGCTTCGGGCTCGACGAGTTCATGCTGGCGCATCACCGCATGCGCTGGTTACAAACGCCGCTCAACCTGCTGTTGTTCATGCGCGATATCAGTCAGCCGCGTGCGGTTCGCTTAAGACTGGCACTTGAGAAACTCGGCCCTATTTTCGTCAAATTCGGCCAAATGCTCTCAACGCGCCGCGATTTAATGCCGACCGATCTGGCCGACGAGCTGGCCAAATTGCAGGATCAGGTGCCTCCGTTTTCCTCGCAACTTGCCGTATCGCTGCTGGAAGCCACCTACAAACGCCCGTTACTGGACGTGTTTAAAAGCTTCGAGCAGACACCGGTCGCCAGCGCCTCGGTAGCCCAGGTGCACTTCGGCGTGTTGCACGACGGTCGCGAAGTCGCGGTCAAAATTTTGCGCCCCGGCATTGCACTGACCATCGCGCACGACATCGCGCTGATTAAAGTCGCTGCCGACCTGATCGAATGGCTGTGGGCGGACGGACGCCGCCTCAAACCTCGCCGCGTGATCGAAGAATTCGAAAAGCATCTGTCCGACGAGCTTGATCTCACGCGGGAAGCGGCCAACGGCAGCCAGTTGCGGCGCAACTTTGCCGATTCAGGACTGCTGCTGGTGCCGGAAATGTTCTGGGATTACTGCACCAATGACGTGATGGTGATGGAGCGCATGTATGGCATGCCAATCAGTCAGGTCGATAATCTGCGCGCAGCCGGCGTGGATATTCCGAAATTGGCCGCCAACGGCGTCGAGATTTTCTACACGCAGGTGTTTCGCGACGGATTTTTTCACGCGGACATGCATCCGGGTAACGTACAAGTGGCAAAAGACGGCAGCTACATTGCGCTTGATTTTGGCATCATGGGCACGCTGACTGATATCGACAAAAATTATCTGGCGCAAAATTTCATCGCTTTTTTCCAGCGCGACTACAAACGCGTGGCCGAAGTGCACATCGAATCGGGCTGGGCACCGGCCGATACGCGGGTGGATGAACTCGAATCCGCAATCCGCGCCGTGTGCGAACCCATCTTCGACCGGCCGCTGCGCGAAGTGTCTTTCGGCCGCGTGCTGCTGCGCCTGTTCCAGACCTCCCGTCGCTTCGGCATCGAGATTCAGCCGCAACTGGTACTGCTGCAAAAAACGCTGCTCAACATTGAAGGGCTGGGATTGCAGCTCGATCCTGAGCTCGATTTATGGAAGACAGCTAAACCCTGGCTGGAACGCTGGATGAGCGAACAGGTCGGCTGGCGCGGCTTTATCAGGGCGGTGAAGGCAGAAGCGCCGCGCTATGCCACGCTCTTGCCGCTCCTGCCCCGCCTGCTGCATCAGCGCCTGAATTCAAACCCTTTCCCTTATGCGGAGAGCGCCGTGCTGATGCTATTGAAACAGCAACAGCGCCGCAACACGCTTCTGACGATTATCGTCGGTATTTTGCTGCTGCAAACGCTGTGGATACTGCTAGGCTAATTTAGCCGACACTCATTTGGTCGGCCGGTTGCTACCCGATACGATCTTGTATTCCAGCAAACGACACTCAATCGCACCGTTAAACAGCGGTGTACGCTTGGAAGGCGACAGGCGCATCAGTTTCAATATCGCCTTGTCAGCAGTGAACAGATAGGCCGTCCAGCCGCCGAATTTACGCTTGAGGGCATCACCTAACTTCGGATAGAGTTCTGCCAGCTCATCGAGCTCGCCCATCCGTTCGCCATAGGGCAGATTCGCCACCATAATGCCGTGATCAGCGGGGGCCGAGATTTCCAGAATATTTGCCTGATTAAGCTCCACACAATCGGCAAGTCCCGCATCGCTCAGATTACGCCAGGCTGTTTTCATCGCATCGCCGTACATATCGCTGCCGTAGATTTCCAGCGGTTTCGGAGGCAACTGCGCCGCAATTGCTGCAGCTTTCATCGCTTGCCAAACAGGCTTATCGAAATTAAGCAATTTTTCGAACGCAAAACTGCGCGCAATGCCGGGCTGAATATTCAGCGACATCTGCACCGCCTCAATCAAAAAAGTCCCGCTGCCGCACATCGGATCGAGCAGAGGTGTGCCCGGCGTCCAGCCTGACAAACGCAGTATGCCCGCAGCGAGATTTTCCCTGATCGGCGCGATATTGGTGTTTTGACGCACGCCGCGTTTAAACAGCGGATCGCCCGAGGTATCCAGATACAGCATCAGTTTCTCATCTTCGAGGAACACATGGATACGCACATCAGGCGTCAAAGTATCAACGCTGGGACGCTCCTCGCAGTGTTCGCGGAAACGATCACACACTGCGTCCTTAACCAGCAGTGTGATGAACTCCAGACTTTTGAGTGCGCAGCGGATCGCCGTGGTGTTAACCCTGATGGTGTGCGTGACGTTAAACCAGCGCTGCCATTGCAGATCGAAAACCGCTTTGTAAATATCTTGCTCGGTGCGATACCAGCCTTCCTTGACGCGCCACAACACGCGGCTGGCAACGCGATTTTCCAGATTGACGCGATAGCACAACGCCCAGTCACCGGAAAAATGGACGCCGCCTTCGGTCAGGCGCACGTTCTGCCCACCCATGTCGATCAGGTCATTAAACAATACGGTTTCAAGGCCGCGCGGGCAGGGAGCAAAAAAATCAGTCATTTTAGAAGGGCTTTACGGTAACGAGGATGACCACGGCGGTCAAAACGAGGACAGGGATTTCATTAAACCAGCGATAGAATACATGGCTTCGATGATCCTGATCGAGTGCGAAGCGCTTAACCAGCACACCGCAGTAATGATGATAGGCGTACAGCAAAACGATGAGTGCCATCTTGGCGTGCATCCAAGCACCACCGATTCCCTCACCCAGCCATAACCACAACCCCGAGACAATCGCGAGCCATGCAATCGGCGTCACAAAGCGATAGAGCTTACCTTCCATCAGTTTTAGACGCGCAATATCGGCAGGATCGCTCGCCATTGCGTGATTAACAAAAATACGCGGCAGATAGAATAGCCCGGCGAACCAGGATACGACCATGATGATGTGAAATGCCTTGATCCAGAGATACATGATTGATAGACGGCGAAATGACGATGGGCGAATTATACGGCCAGCGCCCGTCACGCGCATCAGTGAATCCGATGCATTCGGACGTATTGCTTTAAATTACGGGAAAACTTTAAAACTGGAATCCACTTAATTATCGCTCAGACAAAAAAGTCGCTATCCCAAAGCTCCTGTGTCAGGGCCCGATAGTCCAGTGCACCGGGGCTTTTCGGCGCATATTCGAAGATATCCTGACCATGCATCGGACAGGTCGCCAACCCCACCGTCTCGCTGATACGCGTATTGCACACAACATCGCCGAATTTTGCTTTCAGCTTGTCGTAAATCTCAAAAGACAGTTTGCGGCGCGAATCGAAACGCGTCACCACAATGCGCCTGGCGATCTTGCGCTTGAGTTTGGTTTCCAGCACGTTCAATGCGCTGTCAAGACGATGCACGCCCTGCAGTGATAAGAAATCAGCCGACACCGGAATCAGCACGCGATCCGAGGCCAGCAGCGCATTCAACGTCAACACGCCGAGCATAGGACAGCAATCGATCATGATCGGGGCACCCGTCAGCGCCAAATCCTCGTTGAGACCGCGCTTGAGCAAATTAGCCGCCTGAGGGTCGCCGCCCAGCAGCGCATCAATTTTAGCCAGCTCCAGCACGGCAGGGATCGCCTGCCAGCCGCGCGGTGTATCCCGCAACAGACTTGCAAGTGGCGTCTTGTGTTTGAAAAATCCAGCCATGCTCTTGTCAGGACTGACGTTCTTGATGCCGCTCGCCAGCGTCAAATGCCCCTGTGGATCCAGATCGAGTGCGACAGGGGACAACTCCGCGATACTCAGCGCAGCGGTAACATTCAGACAGGTGGTCGTTTTACCCACGCCACCCTTTTGATTAAATACGGCGATAACCGCCATGCATGTTTCCTCTACGGATTTTTTAATTCCACCGTTTTTCATACCCGCCGCAAAGGGGCCGAAAAACACACTGCCGGGGCAATCTCGCCACGACGTTAATTTTAATTTGTAACGGTTCGCACTATGCCAGCGATTCCCGTCATTCATTCCGTTAAATAGAGGCTGATATCAGCCCCAGTTAAAAATGAGCCGTGCCGAGCGTGCCATTATATCAAAGCAAACGACTACACCAGTGCCAAGCGTTGATTATACCGGCCGACGATAGGAACTGTCAGGAAAGCACGTCAGGAATCGGTATGATGGGGCGAGTCGCAAGCGAGGTAAACCGGTCGTGATACACGTTAACTGCATCATTGAAACAACAAAAAAGCCTTGATTTCTCAAGGCTTTTTTATCTTTGCGCCTGACTGCGGCGCTCTGCATTACAGCTTAGATGCTGTAGTACATTTCGAACTCGACCGGGTGAGTGGTCATGCGCAGGCGCGTAACTTCTTCCATCTTCAAGGTGATGTAAGCATCCAGGAAGTCGTTTGAGAACACACCGCCGCGAGTCAGGAACTCGCGATCTTTGTCCAGATGAGCCAGAGCTTCATCCAGTGAAGAACAGACGGTTGGGATCAATGCATCTTCTTCCGGTGGCAAGTCATACAGATTCTTGTCAGCCGGGTCGCCTGGGTGAATCTTGTTGGCGATACCGTCCAGACCCGCCATCATCAATGCCGCGAAGCACAAGTATGGGTTAGCAGTAGGATCCGGGAAACGCGTTTCAATACGGCGTGCCTTATCGCTTGCGACGTGAGGAATACGGATCGAAGCGGAACGATTCTTGGCAGAATAGGCCAACTTGGTTGGTGCCTCGTAGTGAGGAACCAGACGCTTGTAGGAGTTCGTGCCAGGATTAGTGATTGCATTCAATGCCTTAGCATGCTTGATGATACCGCCGATGTAGTACAGAGCAGTTTCAGACAAGCCGGCGTAGCCATTACCTGCGAACAGGTTCTTGCCGTCTTTCCAGATCGACTGGTGAACGTGCATACCGGAACCGTTGTCGCCAACGATAGGCTTAGGCATAAAGGTTGCAGTCTTGCCGTGCTGGTGAGCTACGTTGTGCACCACGTATTTCAGGTATTGGGTCTGATCGGCGCGACGCACCAAGGTATCAAACTTGGTACCGATTTCGCACTGACCGGCCGTCGCCACTTCGTGGTGATGCACTTCAACTTCAATGCCGATGTCTTCCAGAATCAGACACATTGCTGCGCGGATGTCGTTCAGGCTGTCAACCGGAGGAACTGGGAAGTAACCCCCCTTAACCACTGGACGGTGGCCGGTATTGCCGCCATCGTACTTTTCATCGGATGACCATGCGGCTTCTTCGGAGTTGATCTTGACCGAACAACCGGACATGTCGATCTTCCAGTTAACCGAATCAAAGATGAAGAATTCCGGTTCAGGACCAAAGTAAGCGGTATCGCCCACGCCGGAGGATTGCAGATAGGCTTCAGCGCGCTTGGCGATAGAGCGTGGATCGCGGTCATAGCCCTTGCCGTCGGTAGGCTCAATCACGTCACAGGTGATGTTCAATGTGACATCTTCAGTGAACGGGTCAAGGTAAGTCGTCGCAGGATCCGGCATCAACAGCATGTCAGAGGCTTGAATACCTTTCCAGCCTGCGATCGACGAGCCGTCAAATGCATGACCTTCTTCAAACTTGTCCAAACCTACGTATTTCGCAGGCACGCCAACGTGCTGTTCTTTGCCGCGTGTATCGGTAAAACGGAAATCCACGAACTTAACATCGTGATCTTTAATCATTTGCAACACATCATTTGCCGACAACGACATAACTCTCTCCCAAAGTATCAATCAAACAGTGAATTACAACAAAAATTCCAGACGCAGCGTGCGTAGCTACCCTATCTGCGTACCAAGTTCGCATTGTGCCATAAGCCTGTCAAGTAGCACAAAAATAAATAGCACCAAATCAGTGCAAAGCACGCCCCAAACAGGTGCAAAAAGTCAGCGCAGTAAGCCGTGATTACTGTGGACGTGGATGGCACGGAACAAAGCTGAGTCGCCTACCAGCACATCACAGTTCGACTGCAACGATTTAATCTGCTCTGCACTCAACTCACCCGCCGTTAAATACAGCTCGACATCCACCTGCCCGTCGAGATAATGAAATATCACGCGATTATCCTGCACGACAGACTGACCAAGCTGTTCGACAAGCTGCGCCAGCAGAACCGGCCTGCTCGGCAACTTTGCATTGTGGCACGCCTGCATATCGTCCTCAGGGTCAATATGCACCATGACATCCAGCACATGATGACTACTGAGTACCGCATGACGCGCCAATTCTGCGATGTAATGCCCTTCTGAAACACTGATTTTCGGATCCACCAGAATGTGCGCATCGACCAGCGCGTTATCCGCCATTTTCCTCGTACGCAAATCATGTAGGCCCAGCACGCCGTGCGTGTTGAGCAATGTCTGACGGATCGCCTCGACTTCTTCGGCATCGAGGCCTGTATCGATGAGTTCAGACAACGCTTCGAGCGCCAGCTTGCCGCCCATGTGCGAGATCATCACGCCAACCACCGCTGCCGCGACCAGATCCAAAAAAGTGTAACCCAGCAGGTTACCGATAATTCCGACCACCACAACCAGGGACGATGCAGCGTCCGAACGCGCATGCCACGCATTGGCGACCAGCATCTGTGAACGCACTCGCATCGCGACAGCCAGCATATAGCGGAACATCCCCTCTTTGGCGAGCAACGCGAACACCGCGATCGCCAGACCTAAGGGGCTCACCGCCTGCAATGAGCTAGGATGCTGCAGACGTATTGCTGCGGCCACCAGCAATCCGACGCCCAGCGCCGCCAAAAACACGCCTAGAATGAGCGTCGCTGCCGTTTCAACCCGCGCATGCCCATAAGGGTGATTCGCATCGGCGTGCCGGTTGCCGTGCCGGTTGGCGTACAACACCAGCACATCGGACATCAAATCTGACAAGGAATGCAGCCCATCGGCCATCAAAGCCTGCGAGTGCGCGAAAAAACCGCCCACCACCTGAAACAAGGTCAGCAGCAAGTTGATAACAATGCTGACCCAGGTGCTTTTTTGTGCGGCCGCATAGCGCTCCGGATGTGCAGGCTCGAAAGCTTCTTTCTCGGTGTGTGAATGATGAGTGTGATTTTTCATTTCGATTGGGCTAGTATGCTGCTGTGATACACAGCATAACATTTGTGTGCGATTCGTTGAAGAATACCCAAAACCAATATCCGAAAATATGACAAAGGAAGCGACATCATGGGAAAGATAACCTCCATACTGCAAGCGGCTCAGCAGCGCGCAAAAGACCAGAATCTGCCCTACGAGGGTGCGCTGTATCCAGATGAAGCCTTTGAGATACTGCAATCCGCGCCCGGCGCAAAACTGGTCGATGTGCGCTGCCGCGCTGAACTGGACTGGGTCGGACGCATTCCTGATGCGGTTGAAATCGAATGGATGACCTATCCGGGCATGAAACCCAATCCTAATTTCGCAGCGTCTCTCTCCCAGCAAGTCGATAAGGAAGCGCTGGTACTCTTCATTTGCCGCAGCGGAGCGCGCTCTAACGCTGCGACGATCGCCGCCACGCAATCAGGCTTTCGCGACTGCTACAACGTGATGCAAGGCTTCGAAGGCGACAAAGATGGAAATGAACACCGCAGCACCGTCGACGGCTGGCGTGCGGCGGGCCTGCCCTGGGTGCAAAGCTAATACATCAGCTTATCGCGATCGACGCAACGAGGTGAAATCTTCCGGTGCCCCCGGAAATTTCTCCGGGCGGCGCGACATCCCAGCGCCACGTCTTTAATAACGTGCCGGCAAAGCGCACCCGTGTTGAAAAATCAACTACGCTGAGAATTTCACCGCTTTTTTCATAACTCGTTTGCACATAATCCGTTAACAAACACACCGGCACACTAAAGGCTGCGAGATAGTCCAGATGCTGCTGCATGATCCTGTCGCCCCACGCCTCAAGTTTCTGTTCATCGATGCTTGGAAAATGCGCCCGCAGCCAATCCTGTGGCAATAAAGGTAACTGCGACAGCAGATTGACCGACGCCACCCAGTCTATCCTGAGCTCATCAAGAAACTGCACGGGATCAGGCAAATCCAGTCGACTCTCCAAAAGTGTCGCGCTCTGCTCCCGAAATCCGGTGACATCGTGTTCGATGCAGCGCACATTTGCATAGCGCCGAACGGCGCGCCGCACTTCCGGTAGATGTACCAGATCGACCAGCCATACATTTTCAAAGCGTGCAGCAAGTTCAGCGAGGGGAATATCCAGCAACACGCCGGATCCTAGCACCAGCGCGGTGCGATGACTGCTGCAGGCATTAATTGATTCAAGCAGAGCGGACCGGCTGTTTTCCAGATGCGATTGCCATGCGTTTTTACAGCGCCGGTAGCGCGAACGGGTACCGATGGATTCCCGCAGATAACCTGATTTACGCGAAAAATCAGAGCAGTCGGCGGCAAGATAGGTCAACCATTCACTGAGCATGGCGGCACACTACGAGGATGATTTACAGGCCATATTCCACAGCATTTCTTCAACACTGTCAGATTGAAACTTCTGCCATTTTTCACGCGAATTATTGCTGTAAATCAATTCGCCCGCGCCCATATTTCCCGCATACGCCTGCATCGCGACAATCCGGGATTTTTTGTCCCGGCAATGATATTCGCGCTGTATTTTCATCGACAGATACGCCATATCACCAAAGGCGTGCGCAGCTTTTAGATCAAACAGCGCCCACATTTTGACTCTGTCACGATCGCGATGAACAACGGTGTCGACGTAAGCTGTTTCATTCATATCACCGCCGACATTCTGCCATTCGGCAGAAGCGTTGGCGCAGAGCAGCAGCAAGAGCAGTAAATACTTAGGCATGCCTACTGAGGATTACCGGGCTGCCTGCAATTGGACTCCATAAAGGGGCCCTGATAGATCTGCCAGGTCTCGCCAGGAGAGTTTTGCGAACACATAATGGTTTGATCGTAGCTATTTTGCCATTTGTACCAAGGCGCACCCGAAGCAAACGCCAGACCGCAGACCAACATTAACAACACAGCAAATTTCATTTGAGCATCTCCGCTAAAGGGCTCATATTAGCGCATGAGAGCCCGCAGATGTTCAAGACCCCATGCCGGCCTCCCGTTCAGCGACGGCACAGCTGTTTTATCTGGCAGTCGATTCGACAGTGACGCGCCGGTCAGGCTGCAGGCATCCGCTGAAAGTATTGTGGAATAGCGGCAATCTCGTACCACCTACCCAGGTAACGAGTGAGGTCCACATGATCAACGGTGGTGACGGGTTGGCCAAAAGCCAACGCCGGCAGCCACATCGCAACTAACATTGAGTATTTAAACATCCCGAAATGCATATATCCTCGATTCGCTATTTACTTGAGCATCTCAACGACTTTATTGAGTATGGCTGGATTGTCCGGCTCAACTTCGGAGGGGAAGCTGTAAATCGTTTTGCCATCAGGCGCGATGAGGTATTTGTGGAAGTTCCATTGCGGTTCGACGCCAGTTGTTTTGGCTAAAACTTTATAGAACGCGCTAGCATTTTTACCCGTTACTTTGCTAGGTTCGCTCATTGGAAACTTTACTTTGTAGGTGAGCTTGCAAAATTTTGCGATTTCACCATTGTGCGTAAGTTCCTGATTAAAATCATTGGAAGGGAAGCCCAATACGAGTAAACCTTGCGTTTGATATTTTCCGTACATGTTTTCAAGCTGCTCAAACTGCGGGGTGTAGCCGCACTTGCTTGCCGTGTTCACCACTAAAATTGGCTTGCCGGCATATCGGCAAAGATTAATCTTCTCTCCTTGTAACGTGGTGATCGTCCGGTCAAGTATGGGCGGGCAATTTGCAGAATACGCGAAATGTGAAAAAAATAAGATGCTAAGGGTGAATGGAATTTTCATGGGTTCTCTCCTGGTAGTGCATCAATAAATGTTAATTTACCTTCTTGCTAAGCGCGTTCGGACAACAGCTTTTCTAAAGATTTAACTGACACGCCTGTGAGATCCTCATCAGTGCCTCGGCGAGCACGGATCTGGGTGAGGCGATATTCAATCTCATGAAGCCGCTGCCCCCTTGCCCGAAAACCGTGCCGGGATTCATGCCCACGCCCGCTTGTTGCACAAAAAAATCACGCAAGGCCTGATCATTCAAGCCCATTTCACGGCAATCGAGCCAAAGCAAATAAGTGCCTTCCGGCTGAATCAAACGAATTGAGGGCAGATTTCTTGTTAAATAGTCGCTGACAAAATCGCGGTTGGCAGCCAGATAGCGCATCAAACTATCGAGCCAGTCCTCCCCGCCGCGATAGGCCGCTTCAAAAGCGGCGGTACTGAACGGATTGAAATTCCCCATATGCAGACTTTCAAAAACCGTCCTGAGCGCTGAGCGATGTGCCGGATCCGCTGCGATGACACAAGACAGGCCTAACCCCGGAATATTGAAGGTCTTGCTTGGCGCCACGGCGGTTATTAGCTTGTCGCTGTCGCCTGAGAGCATCGCCAGCGGCGTGTGTGTCTGCCCGGGGTAAGTCAAATCAGCGTGGATCTCATCCGACAAGATGGTCATATCATAACGACGCGCGATACGCAGCACCTCCCGCAATTCAGATTCACGCCATACACGACCCACCGGATTATGCGGCGAACACAGCATCAGCATGCGCGCACCCTCTGCCGCACAGCGTTCGAGATGCTCAAAATCCATCTCGTAACGGCCATTTTTCAGCACAAGCTGATTTTCGATCAGCCGGCGCGCATTGGTTGTCACCGCAGAAAAGAACGGGAAGTACACCGGTGGTTGCACAATGACGCCTTCATCCGGTTTGGTAAACGCCAGCACCGATGCAAACAATGTCGGCACCACACCCGGCGCCATCACGATCCACTCCCGCGGCACTTGCCAGTCGTAGCGCTTTTTCAACCAGTCTATCAGCGACTGATAGCTGCTTTCAGGATAGAGCGTATAACCATAAACCGGGTGCGCTACGCGTTCAGCCAACGCACGGCTTACCGCCTCGGGCACTGCAAAATCCATATCCGCCACCCACAGCGGCAGTACCTCTTTAGTGCCGAAATACCCCTCGCGGCCGTCATGCTTGACGGATGAAGTGCCGTTGCGATCAATCAACTGATCGAAGTCGACGCTCAAGCGATACGCTCCCAAAGCGTGACTTCGGAAACAGAATGCTGAAATTTTCGCCGGGTTTCACGGATCACAAAGGGCACATCAACTGGTGCCTGCAACAATCTAAAATGTCCACCCAGCATCTCTTTCAAGCCATCCAGCGTAGTGAAATTTTCCCCATTCTTCTTGAATCCGCCTACCCATTCGTCGCGACGGGTGTGCTCTTCCAGCCAGGTATAGGGGGATGCGATCAGTAAAACACCGTCCATATTGAGTCGCTCATGCACCGCACCTAAAAATTTTACCGGGCTATATAAACGGTCAATCAGGTTGGCCGCGAGTATTAAATCATAGCCACTAAATACCGGCTTGAGATTGCAAGCATCGCCCTGAAAGAAGCCCACCCGGTTCCTGGTTTCTTCCAGCCCCAGATCGGCCAGCCTGCGCGTCTTGTAGCTGACCAGCTGCCCTTCCTCGGTTAAGGTGTAACGCAACATTCCTTGCTCTGCCATCTGCGCACCCACCCCGACAAATCGTGCCGAGAAATCGATGCCGGTGACCTGATCGAAATGGCGTGCCAGTTCGAAGGTCGAGCGACCTGTCGCACAACCCAGATCGAGTGCTTTTTTAGCGCTTTTGCCTGCCATGGCGCGGATCGCAATGTCTGCCAGCGCTTTGGGGAAATTGGCCACGCCGTAATGTTCATCACCATAGTGAAATTCGGCATATTCTGACAGCAGGCGATCCGTTTCATAATTCGACGCGGCGACAACGACAGGCGCGTCGGCAATCACATAACGAAATCCGGCATGCTGGAAAAAATGTCGTCTGAAAGCATAACGTGAACCCGCTTGTGCCTCGTTGCCACAGGATATCCAGGAACCCCCTTTAAACAAGTTATGGCGTCCGTCAAAAGTGGGGGTCGTAAAATCATCGTACAGCGGGTGCACCTTGAAACCTTCGAACGGATAAATCGGCGTTTGCGTCCACTGCCAGACGTTACCAATCACGTCAAACAATTCTCCCTGAGGAAACTCGTTGACCGGACAAGGCGAAGCATAATGATCAAGATGGATATTAGCCGATGCCGGATGATCCGCCGCTATCGTCGCCGGTGCGCAAAAATCATACATCCGATGCCATTCATCCTCGGTGGGCAAACGTACCTCAAGACCGGTTTGCGCCTTTTTCCAATTGCAAAATGCAGCGGCTTCATGACAGTTAACCTCGACCGGCCAGTTCCACGGCATGGCGATCAGCTCGGCCAGCAATCGGAAATGCCACGCATCGCCTTGCCTGACCCAGAATGCGGGATGTTCAGACAGACTGAACTGCTTCCACGCCAAGCCTTCCGCGTCCCAGTATGCATCCGTCGCGTAGCCATGATCATCGACGAAATCATGAAATTCTTGATTGCTGACCAGATAGCGACTGGCGGCAAACGCGGCAATCTCCGCTTCATGCAAACCGTATTCGTTATCCCAGCCATACACCGGCGCTGTCTCATCACGAGCCAGCCGTATCGCTCCGGCCGGGATAGTTACCATCTGGTTTTCAGGTGCCGGGCCTGATGTTTGACAGGCAACCCAGGCGGGATGGGGTTTTACAAAACTGAGCGCATGCTGGCGGATCAGTACTGATGAGGTTTCCAAATGAATGCGTTCATGCTCGATCCCCATGACGATTGCCCACCAGGGATGCTGCCAGTCTATCGGTAAAGTAAGCGGCAAGCTTTGTATCAGTTGCACGACCGCTAGACGAACCTGCTGCCGGTATGCCATAACTTGGGTTACAGTCGGCCAGGCATTACTGACCTCATTCAGGTCATCCCAGCTCATCTCATCCACACCCACGGCAAAAATAGATTCAAAGGAAGCATTGACGCGCTGCGTCAATAAACCGGCAAGCACTAGCTTATTGATAAAAAAAGTCGCTGTGTGGCCCAGATAGAAAATCAGCGGATGACGCAGTGAAATGGGCTTTATATAGTAAGCCTCTTCGCTCGCCAGCAATTCGAACAATTGCTCATAACGGTCAAAAGTAGTGAGGAAATAGGATAATATTTCTTCACGTTTTAGCGCAATATCTGTACCTGATAACAACGGGGTTCTCTGAAATAACGCGCTTTGCATTGTGCATCTCCTGCCTGTAAGTTGGCCCGATTCTAACAGCGAATCATGTGGTTATAATTTAACGATTTCACCATTGTTCGCGAATTCCTGCTTCAAATAATTAGATAGAAAGTCTAGAAGCAACAAAGCATTTTGGTTGTCTTTCCCGTACATCTCCTCTAGTTTCTCGAGCTGTGGGGTATAGCCGCACTTGCTGGCAGTATTCACTACCAAA
>SESH01033041.1_pt1 | contig 25770 bp, 19 predicted proteins | sample 3171561 | NCBI WGS metagenome assembly SESH01 (sample SAMN10866947, study PRJNA518727) | freshwater metagenome | biome: subpolar coniferous forest; feature: holomictic lake; material: water; isolation source: holomictic Lake 442 2011 16.5 m and 2014 13 m | place: Canada: near Kenora, Ontario
TCAGAGTTGAATCCGCCATTCCAAAACCGCAGATTCAAGAGCAGAGAGAGATAACTGATTTTCTCGACCGCGAAACCACTCGCATCGACACGCTGATCAGCAAAACCGAGCGCAGCATTGAACTGCTCAAAGAGCGGCGCAGCGCGTTGATTACCGCCGCCGTCACCGGCCAGATTGATTTACGGGAGACAATATGAGCTTGAGAATCACTGGTGAGATGGGTGTAGGGGCGAATTCATTCGCACAGTAAAATAACTTCTGGAGAAAAAACATGTTTGCAATACGTCAAATTCATAATGATCCTGCCGAGGTAATTCCATTCCCGCCGGAATTGCGTCACTGCAAAACTGAAGTTATTTTTATTGCTCTGGAAGGCGGTGCCGCACCGGGGACGTCGGATAATGGGTCGCGACTTTCTGTGCTTGCTTCATTGGCGGGTTGCTGGGAAGGCGAGTTGGCGCGCGCACCTCAAGGCGAATTCGAAACTCGTCGGGAGTGGGAGTGATGTGGCTGTTAGATACCAATGTCTGGATTGCCTATCTGAGCAAAAAACCATCGCCCGTCAAATCCAGAATAGCCGGCATGCCGGAAAATCAGTTGTGGCTATGCGATGTGGTAAAAGCCGAGTTGTATTATGGCGCTTATAAGAGCGCCCGACCGGATGAAAATTTGGCAATATTGGAAACGCTGTTTTCAGTATTGCCATCGTTTAGTTTTGACGGCGATGCCGCGCTACATTTCGGGTCGATTCGTGCTCAACTTGCACGTCAGGGTACACCCATCGGACCCTATGATTTACAGATCGCAGCGATTGCCAGGACTCATGGTGCAACCTTAGTGACGCACAATACGGGGGAGTTTTCCCGGGTGCCCGGCTTGTTGTTGGAGGACTGGGAAGGATAAGCCGGGCGCGAAAACCGCCCAAGTTGGGATTAGAGTAAAACTTACCAAAGTGTGACGCACTGCGTCGCAAATTGAGCTGGACGCATGGCTTATTTTTTTAAAAAATAACTAATAATATTCAAAGTGTTATATATGGATACGACGAACTTTAAACTTGATGATTATGATGCGATTCGGGAAATGTTAACCGGACTCCATCATAAAATACTGGAACTGCGCAAACATGATGATATCGCTACTTGCGCCCGCCATTTGGGTTTGTGGTACAAGAAGGAGCTGTACTTTAACAATGAATACGAGAGCAGTGTGCTGGCGGATTACCTGGTGTATTCCTATCGGCCACACGGTTTTAATCTCGCTGAACTGTATTTTCGACTGAACCGCGCCGCGCTGGATGATCGTCAGGCTGACTTACTCACGCGTATGAGCGCCGTACATTATGCGATATTGCAGGTTGATGTAGTGGAAGGGCAGGGCGTGTTGAGGGTGAGGGATGCGTTCAGTGGTGAATCGTTTAGACTTGTTGATAATGGGCTGTCGCAAACTTTGCGACCAGAACAGGTCGTCGCTGCGCATATTATCGACTTCGGCGATTTTTCAATTCAAACGGGCGCGGTGCTGCCGGTAAATTATGAATTGTTAATCGAAGAAGAGGTCAGGAGGATCGTGACTAGGATCAAGGTTAAGCAGACTGAGAATGCGGCACGCGTTGCACCGGAGTTGTCTGCCAAACTTGCCCGTGCCGTGATGTCCGCAGCCGTTCGACTGGGGTTGACGGATGTTTGCGAAAGTCTTGATCAATTATGATATCAATCAGTATGTTATGTTGCACGCGACGATCTGATTCAATTTGTGACGCAGTGAGTCACAAATTGGTAATGTCCCACTGACTATGGATTAGCGACGCGTCTACTCCCTGCTAAGTGCGCGGGTAAATTTTAAGTGAAGGGCAGTGCATGTCTCAGATCCACCACGAATGCGAACTGGAACGCCATATCGTTGAGCAATTGACCTCTGCGGGCTGGCTGTTGGGAAAATCAGCCGATTACGATGCGGCGCGGGCGCTATATCCGGCGGATGTGACCGGCTGGATACAGGACAGTCAGCCGCAAGCGTGGGTTAAGTTGAACAGCCTGAACGGCGCCGCGACAGAGTCTGCCGTGCTGGACCGGTTGGTGAAGATGCTGGAGAGCGCAGGTACGGTGGCGGTGTTGCGCGATGGTTTTGCGATTGCAGGCGCGGGGACGCTGGCGATGAGTCAGGCGCTGCCTGAGGATGGGCGCAATCAGACGGTGCTGGAGCGCTATGCCGCCAACCGGCTGCGGGTGGTGCCGCAATTACGCTATTCTATTGATAAGACTGATGAAATAGACTTGGCCTTTTTCATCAACGGTCTGCCGGTTGCAACGGTGGAACTGAAGACTGATTTTACCCAGTCGGTCGAAGCGGCGATGCAGCAGTATCGAGAGGACAGACCGCCCAAGAGCGTGCAGTCTGGTCGTGCCGAGCCGTTGCTGGCATTCAGGCGCGGTGCGGTGGTGCATTTTGCGATGAGCGACAGCGATATCCGCATGACTACTAAACTTGCGGGAAGCTCGACTTTCTTTCTGCCGTTTAACCGTGGCAACGACGGCGCGGCAGGCAATCCGGCAGGCGATAACGGCACCTATCCGGTCAGCTATCTGTGGCAGCGCGTGCTGCAAAAGGATAACTGGCTGCGCATCTTTCATCGCTTCGTGCTGCTGGAGAGGAAGGACGCTCAGGATGTTAACGGCAAGACCTATTTCAAGGAAAACCTGATCTTTCCGCGTTTTCACCAATGGGAAGGCGTGACCAAAATGGTCGATGCGGTGCGTCTGGAAGGACCGGGCCAACCGTATCTAATTCAGCACAGCGCAGGTTCCGGCAAGACGCATACCATTGCTTGGATGGCGCACTCGCTGATTCGGGTGCGCAGGCCAGGCGGAGATCCGTATTTTCACAGCGTGATTGTGGTGACGGATCGCACCGTGCTGGACAAGCAGTTGCAGGACGCCATCGGCCAGATCGAACATCAGAGCGGCGTGGTGTGCGCAATCGACCGCCAGACTTCCAGCAAACCGAAAAGCCAGCAACTGGCCGAAGCGATGTTGAGCGGTGTGCCTATCATCGTGGTGACGCTGCAAACTTTTCCTTTTGCGCAGAAATTGATATTGGGCGAGCAGAGTCTGCGGGATCGGCGCTTTGCGATCATCATCGACGAGGCGCATAGCTCGACAGGCGGCAGCAGCGCGGACGATCTGCGTTATGCGTTGACCGGCCAAAGCGAGGAAGAGTGGGACAAGTTGAGTCAGGAGGAAAAGCTGTCGGTGTGGCAGTCCTCGCGCCAGCGTCCCGGCAACGCCAGTTACTTTGCCTTTACCGCTACGCCTAAACATTCCACGCTGAGCCTGTTTGGCCGTCCGCGCCAGCCGGATCAGCCGGTATCCAAAGATAATCCGCCGGTGCCGTTTCATCTGTACACCATGCAGCAGGCCATCGAAGAAGGCTTCATCCTCGACGTGTTGAAAAATTACACCAGTTACGATGTGGCGTTTCGCATCGGCACTGAGTTTGCCGCTGATGAGCGCGTGGATGAGAAGAGCGCGAAGCGTGCGCTGGCAAAATGGCTGTCGCTGCATCCGACCAATGTGGCGCAAAAGGTTGAGCTGATCGTCGAACATTTTCGCGCCAATGTCGCGCATTTGCTGAACGGGCAGGCCAAGGCGATGGTGGTGACTTCATCGCGCGCCTCGGCGGTGAAATACCAGCTGGCGCTGGAGCGCTATTGTCAGGCACGAGGCTATGAAGGCATACAGGCGATGGTGGCGTTTTCGGGCGAGGTTCCGAACTCGGATGTGCAGGACGGGAAATATACCGACGACTATCAGTTCAATGAAATCAACATGAATCCAGAATTGCGGGGGCGCGAGATGCGACGCGCATTCGATACGAAGGATTATCGGGTGATGATCGTTGCCAATAAATTTCAGACCGGATTCGATCAGCCTAAGCTGGTGGCGATGTATCTGGACAAGAAAATTTCCGGTGTGGAGGCGGTGCAAACGCTCTCCCGCCTGAATAGAACCTATCCGGGCAAGGACCAGACCTTCGTGCTGGACTTCGTCAATGAGGCGGAAGAAATTGTCGAGGCGTTCAAGACTTTTTACCGGGATGCCAGGGTGTCCGATGTGCAGGACCCGAATATCGTCTACGACATCAAACAGCGACTCGATGGCATGATGATTTATGAGCGCGGTGAAGTTGCTGCCTTTGGCAATGCGATTGTGGACAAAAATGTCACACATCAGAAGCTTTATTCGTTGACCCAGGCTGCGACCGATCGTTTCAACGGCAGGTTGAAGGCGTTGAATGACGCGATTGATCAGTGGGATATGGCATGGCGAATCGCGCGCGATGCGGCGGACGAAAAAGCCATGGCGCACGCGGACAGCATGCGCGCCGAACAGACTCGGTTGCGGGATGAGCTGATGATTTTTAGCGAGAGTCTGTCAAAATTTGTGCGCTGTTATGAATACGTGGCGCAATTGGTGGAGTTCGGCGATCCGGCGCTGGAAGCGTTTGCAAGTTATGCACGGCTGTTGCGCAAGCGGCTCAAAGGTATAGCGCCCGAGCAGGTGGATCTGGGCGCGCTGACACTGACGCATTACAAGGCGACCAAGGGCGGCACGCTCACCGGCATTGAAGGGGGTGAGGCAGCTGAACTTGATCCGATCACTGATAACGGCTTGCGCGAGGCGCGTGATCGCGAACAGAGATATCTGTCAGAGTTGATCGAAAAGCTTAACGATGCGTTTGGCAATGGTATTAGTGACAAAGATAAGGTGGCGTTTGCGGTGCATGTGTCTGAAAAACTGCGCGACAACGCACAGGTAATGGCGCAGGTTAAAAACGCCGAGCGCGCCGATGCGCTGAAGGCTGATTTGCCGATGGCAATCAATTCGGCGATAGCGGGTGCCATGCTGACGCATCAGGATCTGGCCACGCGATTGCTAAGCCAGGAAGGTGAATCGGCACGCGATCTGTTCCTGGCTGTGGTGTATGAAATGCTCAAAAAAGATGTGGGCGGGGATTTACTCAAAGCTGCCAGAAAATAAGGTGAAAATCGGTGCGGTGCGTACTTGGCAGTCATTAAAATCAGGTTTCAATTATGATTTTGACGGTATATTTGTCGGTATGTGATATTTTTTTAAATCAGAAACACAGTAATTTAAAGGCTTGCAGACGATGATTAAAATGAACATATATAAATAAAATCAAGTAGTTATGTTGGTTTCACCTGATTGTTTTTTGTTCTTTGTTCTTGTCACCCTCCTGTCACCCGGAGTCGCGCAAGTATTCCAGCGATAGGTGCTTACGGTATTAGGCTAGGATGTGGAGAGGCTGAATTTTAGGCGTAAAAAAACCAGCCGGAGCTGGTTTTTTTAATGCGTGCGCTAGATTACTCTTTGCTGAACAGTTGCGTAACCATCCACAATGCAAAACCTGTTGCGATGAGTGCGGTACCTACTGCTGCGATAGTGGCGACGATTGACATAATTTACTCCTCCCGAGAGTTACTAAATTGAACATTAGATACAACTGTGCGAACTGTAGCACAAATATTTTTTAAGTAAAATATTTTTGTTCAAAGATAGATTAGCCCGGCACTAATAAGCGCAGGCAAACGAGTTCGGATTGAGGTAAATCAAGGGGCCAGAAAGCGCCCCCGGCGGAATGAATTTATTCGCTCTTTATGACTTGTGTGACCATAAATACAGAAAAACCAACAAATATAATGACGGTGCCCAATGAAGCGATCGTTGCGATAATAGACATTTTTATTTTCTCCCTGGTAGTTTCGCGCGTTCAATTATCGAAAAATAGTTGACTGAAACGTTCTTTATTATAGTATCAAATTGGTCGGGAATGTGCGCTTTGTGCGCGTAGGGGCGGAAATTTCCTGAAATTTCCTAGGAACTTTCTGATTTTCCGACGTTTTTTGCGAAAAAAAATCTGAAAACGGTTATATGCAATGGATGTCGTTGCATTCCGTTTTGCAAAGGCTTAGGCTTACGAGCGCCTGTACATACTTCTCAAGAGGTGCTGTAGCGGGCTAATTCGATGGCGGCGGGATAATCGTGCTGTCGATCCCGGGTAGGCAAACTTTTCTTCTGTGTTAAAAAGGGTCGTCAAATGAGCATCAGAACTAAACTTAGAATTTTAGGCCTCGTGACCTTGATCGGGCTGGGATTGATTTTAATTGTGACTATTTTCGGATTGAATGCGATTCGGGATGCTGAGGAAACGGCTCATCGCAGGGAATCGTATGTCATCGACCTGCTCGAAGTGAAAGCGAGCGCACTGTCGACCATTATGCTGGACACGGGTGTGCCGGAAACTAAAGAGGTGTTTGTCACGGCGGCGCAAAATATTGAGTCACATGGCGCGGTGGCGGTCAAGTCGATCAAGCGGGAATCCATACGAGATGAGTTAAAAAAAATCCTCGGTCTATGGGATCGCTACAACAAGGAATCGCAGTCGTTGATTCAGTTGGCCGCCAGCGATGTTAAAACGGCTAACGAAAAATTAGTCCCTTTGTATAACAGTGAATTTAAACCATTCCAAACCGCGCTGGAGAAATTCGTCAGCGTGCGGCAGGGTGAGGCAGAGCAGGCTAGAGAAAAAGCGACTCAAGTGTCAGGCAATATTTTCTGGCAACTGGTGACCCTCATCGGCCTGATTGCTGCGGTGAACGTATTTGTGGTGCTGAACCTTGCGCGCTCCTTGCAGTCGGGTTTGCGGGGCATACAACAAAAAATTGTTTTGTTGAAGCAGGGCGATCTGACTCAGCGCCTGCCATCGGATATGAAGGATGAGTTGGGTGAAATCGCAGGCGGCGTGAATTCATTTGTGGACGAGTTGCAGCATATTGTCAGAAACACGCGCGATTCGGCCAACTTGGTTGCAAGCTCCGCACGTCAATTGGCAGGGGCTGCAGCCCAAGTGCTCAATAACGCCAATCATCAGGGTGAGGCGACGTCTTCGGTCGCCGCTTCCGTAGAAGAATTCTCTGTCAGTATCGATCAGGTTGCCGATAGCGCGGCGCAGGCTGAACAAAAGGCGGCTATGTCGGGTGAGTCCTCTCGTCATGCCGGGACTGAAGTCGCCAGTGCCGTGGAAGAAATCAGGAATATCGAAAAGGTGGTTAACGACGCATCCGGTCAGATTGAGTCGCTGGGAAAGAAAGCCGAGGAGATCAGCAGTATTATCAATGCAATCAAGGAGGTGGCAGATCAGACTAATTTGCTTGCATTGAATGCCGCGATTGAGGCGGCACGCGCCGGTGAGCAGGGGCGCGGTTTTGCGGTGGTCGCCGACGAGGTGCGTAAACTGGCTGAACGCACGGCTCAGTCCGCTCAGGAAATTACCAGCATGATAGGCTCGATTCAGGTTCAGGCAAAAAATTCTACCAGTGTGATGCGCCGTGGCAATGAGATGGTCACGCACGGCGTAGTGCTGGCCGAGAATGCCGGCGGGTCGATGATTGAAATCAATGAGGGCGCGGCAGGCGTGGTGAAGGCGATCAGCGATATTTCTGATGTGTTGCGCGAGCAAAAAAATGCCAGTGCGGAAATCGCCCGAAATATCGAGCAGATTGCGCAAATGAGCGAGGAGAGCGTGAGCGCCGTCTCTGAGGTGTCATCGGCTGCCGAGCGCTTGGAGACGCTGGCCGCACAATTACAGCAAGAAGTCGCCCGGTTTACGGCCTAGATTTTTTTGTCATTTGCCTAGATTTGAATTAATGTTTTTTCGATATGCAGGTATCATCGCCCCGCTATGAAAAAACTCTATATTAAAACCTATGGCTGCCAGATGAACGAGTACGACTCGGACAAGATGGCGGATGTGATGCGTGCGTGCGATGGCATGGAGCAGACTGACAAGATCGAAGAGGCCGATGTCATTCTGTTTAATACCTGTTCCATACGCGAGAAAGCGGAAGAGAAGGTGTTCTCAGATCTTGGACGTGTGCGGCCATTGAAGCTGGCGAATCCGAATCTGGTGATCGGCGTCGGCGGATGTGTCGCGAGTCAAGAGGGCGATGTGATCATCAAACGCGCGCCTTATGTGGACGTGGTGTTCGGGCCGCAAACCCTGCACCGTCTGCCGGAACTGATCAAGGCGCGGCGCGCTACCGGGCGCGCTCAGGTGGACATCAGCTTCCCTGAGATCGAAAAATTTGATCATCTGCCCACCCCTGTCACCACCTCCGCTTCCGCCTTCGTTTCCATCATGGAAGGGTGCAGCAAATACTGTACGTTCTGTGTAGTGCCTTATACGCGTGGTGAAGAAGTGTCGCGTCCCTTGAGCGACGTGATGAAGGATATCGAAGCACTCACCCGTCAGGGCGTCAAGGAAGTGACCCTGATCGGTCAGAACGTCAACGCCTATGCCGGTTTGACGGACGATGACGACACGGTTGACTTCGCTTATCTGATCCAGGCGATCGCAGCGCTGCCTGAAATTGCCCGCATCCGCTATTCGACCTCGCATCCCAGAGACATGAGCCAGCGTTTGATTGACGTGTATGCCACGACGCCGAAGCTGGTGAGCCATTTGCATTTGCCGGTGCAGTCGGGTTCCGACCGGGTGTTAGCGGCGATGAAGCGTGGACATACTGTGCTCGAATACAAATCGGTGATCCGCCGTGTACGCGCGTTGCGCCCCGACCTGTGCGTCACCTCCGATTTTATCGTTGGTTTTCCCGGCGAAACCGAAGCTGATTTTGAGGCAACCCTCAAACTGATCGAGGATATCGGCTTCGACAACAGTTTTAGTTATCTGTACAGCCCGCGCCCCGGCACGCCTGCGGCCGAAATGCACGATGACACGCCGCTGGAAGTTAAATCCGCGCGCCTGAAACGATTGCAGGATAAGTTGTCCTCGCTGGAGGATGGCGTGGGACAGGCGATGCTGGGATCGGTTCAGCGCGTACTGGTGGAAGGCATCTCGAAGAAAGACGTGCTGGAAATGGCCGGTCGCACCGATAATAACCGCGTGATCAATTTTCGCGGCTCGCCCGGCATGATCGGTCGCTTTGTCGATGTTAAAGTCACCGAAGTCGTCAGGCACACGCTGCGCGGCGAACTGGCAGGGAGTCTTGAATGACTGCGGCGAAGAAAATGGTCAAGCCTGCGCTCTCGCTGGTCGTGCAATATGTCAGCGAAGCTCAGAATCTGCCCGCCCGCCCGCAATGGCGGCGCTGGATCAAGGCCGCGTTGCAGCGCGATGTGAGCCTTGCCCTGCGCATCGTCGATGAGGTGGAAGGACGTGAGCTGAACAAGGCGTACCGGGGGCGGGATTATGCGACCAATGTGCTGACCTTCGTCTATGACGAGGACGATCATTTATCGGGCGATGTGGTGATCTGTGCGCCGGTGGTGGCGCGCGAAGCCGCTGAGCAAGGCAAGGAATTATTGACCCATTATGCGCATCTGGCGATCCATGCCGCGCTGCATCTGCAAGGCTATGACCATGAAGTCGATGACGAGGCCGAGGAGATGGAAGCGCTGGAAACAACGCTGATGTTAAAATTGGGGTATCCTGATCCCTATATAGAAACCTGACACCCAAAACATGGACGAGCCTGAGAGTCACAAACCCACCTTGCTGGAACGTTTATCCGCGCTGCTGTTGCGCGAACCGGAAGATCGTGAACAGTTAGTGCAACTGCTGCACGGCGCCTACGAAAATAATTTGCTCGATGCAGACGCCCTGTCGATGATGGAAGGCGTGCTGCAAGTCTCCGAACGTCAGGTGCGCGAAATCATGATCCCCCGCGCACAGATGGATGTCATCGACATCAGTCAGCCACCCGAAGCGTTTATCCCCTTTGTCATTGAAACCGCACACTCGCGTTTCCCGGTCATAGAAGGCGACAAGGATCACATCATCGGCATACTGCTGGCGAAAGATCTGCTGCGTTACTATGCCGGCGAAGAGTTCGATGTGCGGGATATGCTGCGGCCGGTGGTGTTTGTGCCGGAATCCAAGCGCCAGAACGTGTTGCTGCGTGAGTTTCGCAGCAATCGCAATCACATTGCGCTGGTCGTGAATGAATACGGCGGCGTGTCGGGGTTGGTTACCATCGAGGATGTGCTGGAACAGATTGTCGGCGACATCGAAGACGAATACGATTTTGACGCCGATGAGGACAATATCATTGCCGATGGCGCGGGCCAGTATCGCGTCAAAGCCGAGACCGAAATTGCCGACTTCAACGCGGTGCTGGGCACGGATTTTAGCGATGAAGATTGCGATACGGTGGGGGGGCTCGTGCTCAAAGCGGCCGGTCGCCTGCCTAAATGCGGTGATCGATTGGTGCTGGGCGCATTTATCTTCACGGTGTTGCGCGCGGATAGTCGCAGGTTATATACCCTGCTGGTGAATCACGCTAAACCTGAAGATTGATCCGTCCGAAAACGCAGGTCAGTTAATGGTGCTGGTGATGTGCATCCGGGAAGTGCGGGTGCGTGTGCACTAAGGGTTGATGTACATGCGGGTGATGATGGCGGACGCCGGGTGCAACAGTTTCATCGTGTGTGTGATCGTGGTGTTCGTCGTGTTCATGCTCATGTTCGTGACTGAGCGCGTTGTGGCTGTGTTCATGCTCATGGCGCTCGGTCAGATGCAGCCAGGTTCCCAGCGCCATCAAGGTTCCGGCTATCACGAGCGGCATGGTCAGCGGCTCTCCCATGATGAGGGCGAGCAGGGCGCCGAAAAAAGGTGCGACTGAAAAGTAAGCGCCGGTGCGCGCCGTGCCCAGATGCCGCAAGCCGACCACGAACAGGGCGAGACTCACGCCATAAGAAAACAGTCCGATCACCATCGCGCCTGCCAAAAACGGCAGTGCCGGAATCGACGCCCCCAGCAGCAAGGCCAGAAGTAAATTCATGCTCCCTGACACCAGACCTTTGATCGCGGCGATCCAAGTTGCATCGGCCAGCGAAATTTTACGTGTCAGGTTATTGTCGATCGCCCATGCGAGACTCGCGCCCAGGATTGCCAGCATCGGCCAGAGTCCGTTAAATCGTGCGTCCGCCGACCAGCTGAGCGTGAGCGCACCGGCAACGATGGCCCCCATTCCGAGTGCGATACGCCGGTCGACGTTTTCCTTGAATGCGAACCACGCCAGCAGTGCCGTGAAGACCCCTTCGGCGTTCAGCAGCAGTGAGGCGCATGAGGCGGGCATCCCGTTGAGGCCGATCATCAGCAGTACGGGCGCAATCACGCCGCCCGATAAAATGGCCGCTGCAAACCAGAACCGTTCACGCCGCTCAAGGTGGACGGCAGGGGCGCCGCTCAGGCGTCGATACAGCGTCAGGCCGAGTCCTGAACCTATATACAGCAAACCTGCCAGTAGCCAGGGGCTAATGCCGGCCAGCAGCCATTTCGACAGCGGGGTGCTGGCACCGAACAGTATTGCGGCGCTCAGGGCGGCAACGATACCCGGCTGACACTGGAGTTTTTTCAATCCGGGGCTTTAATCGGTTTGCCGATCACTCGCGAGTAAAAGCGCTGCGCCACTCGCGTCGGATAGACCATTACCAGCAGGGCGGTGAAGGTGATGCTGATCAGCACCACCATGTAAGTCGTATCCCTGATCATCTCGCCCCCTGCCACGCCGTATTGCAGCGGTAACGAGGCGAGTACCGCGGCGGCAAGTCCCTTGGGTACCATCATCGAGGTGATGGCCGTGTCGCGCAGGCTGTAGCCCGGATCGCGAAACACGGCGCGGGTCAGCACGATGCGCATGAGATAGATCAGCAGCACGATGGCCGCTGCAGTCAGCGTCAGATTCACCGCGCTAAAGTGGATGGAGATGCCTAAGTAGACGAAGAAGTAGGTTCTGAGCAGGAAGACCGCTTCGCTGTAAAAAGCCAGATCGATGTCGTTGAGCGGCACGATGTTTCTGTCTATGCTGGGGATGCGGTGCAAGTTGAACTCTTCAAAATTGCTCAGCGTAAAACCTAGCGCCAGCGCTGCGATGGGGCCTGAGAATCCCAGCCCTTCGGTCGCGCCATACACGATAAATACATAGGCCAGTGTCGAGGAAATGGTGTTGGGGAAATCGCGTACGCGGCCCAATACCAGCAACCAGCCGATGCCGCCGATCACGCCGATCACGGTGGCAAAGACCATTGCGGACAGCACGCTGCCGATCAGCTTACCGGGCTCTACGCCGCCCTGAGTGTAGATTTGCAGCAGGGCAAAAACGCCGATAATGCTCAGCACATCGGTCAGTGCGGATTCGAGGATCATCACGGTGGCAGGCTTCTCGGACACCCGTAACACCTTCACCAGCGGGATGATGACGGCAGGCGAGGTGCTCCCCAGCGTCAGGCCCAGCATGGTGGCCGGCAAGACGGTGAGTCCCATCGCATAGACGCCGACCAGCGTTGCGATGAGCGCGGTGAGCACGAAACAGCCGATGGCCAGTTTTCCCGTAGTGGTGAGGGATTTACTCAGCACATTCATGTCGAGTGTCGTGCCGCCTTCGAACAGGATCACCACCAGTGCGATGGTCGCGAACAAGGAACCGACCTTGCCGAAGTCAGCCGGCGAGACGAAACCCAGCACGGGGCCCAGCACAATGCCGACGATCACCAGCACCAGCACATCCGGGATATTGGTTTTGCGAAATTGCAGGGAAAGGAAATGGGCAAAGAACACCATCAGTCCGATGAACAGTATCGTTGTGGACATTTTTGCACCTTAGTTTGATAGGTTGCGGATTATACATGACGCCCATTTTGCAGGCGGTGATGTAGTTGAGGAAAAAAAATTGGCAGCCATTTTCAGGCTGCCAACTGAGCGCGTTACACTGGGTTAACCGTTAAAACGGCTTTTAATCCACGAAATACACGAAATAAAACAGATAATTACGTAATTTTTTCAACTCACCTAACGGGTGATAAAAAAATCCTAACATGCATTTGAATTTGTTCGTGTTTTTTCGTGATTTTCGTGGACAGCTACTTTTCCTAGGATTAAGGCTTATCAATGAAACAGAATCACCGCTTTGTTGAAGGTGATCCACAAGCCGATTGCGATCGGGATGCCGACGGCAGTCCAGGCGAGCGCAGCTTTCGTATCGAGGCCGCCGTGCGTGATGCCAAAAGAACCTGTGACGAGTTCTTCGTTCACTTCCTTTTGGTGGTGAGCTGCTTCGATTTCGCGCATTTCCTGTTCAGTCAGATGCCACTTCTTGTCCACCGGTTTGATCAGCCAGTTGGCGATAAAGCCCAGCACCAGGAAGCTTGCCAGAATATACATGGTGAAGTCGTACACCTGTTCGCGCGGTACGCCTGCATTGATCTGGGCTTCTCTGATGTAATTCACCACCACAGGACCGATGATGCCGGCTGTCGCCCAGGCGGTCAGCAGACGGCCGTGGATGGCGCCGACAAATTGCGTGCCGAACATGTCCGCCAGATAAGCCGGTACCGTGGCAAAGCCGCCGCCATACATGGACAGAATCACGCAAAAGAACGCGACGAACAGCGCCTGATGGCCAGAGTGTGCAGCCCACGGCGCGAGCGAATACATCACGATGCCCAGTGCGAAGAACACGAAGTAGGTATTTTTGCGTCCGAGCTTGTCTGAGAGCGAGGCCCAGAAGAAACGTCCTGCGATGTTAAACAGCGAGAGCAATCCTGCAAACCCTGCTGCCAGCGCTGCGATCGATTTTTTCTGATCGTCGTTCAGGTGGACAAAATCGACCTCGGGCAGGCCGATCAGGCGGCCGCTGAAAATTTCCTGCAACATGGGAGAGGCCATGCCGAGTACGCCGATGCCGGCGCTGACGTTCAGGCAGAGTACCGCCCAGATCAGCCAGAATTGCGGCGTTTTGTGCGCGTTTTTCAAATGCACGTTGTTGTCCGAGATCAGCGCATGCTGCGTTTCAGGCTGGACCCAGCCTTCCAGTTTCCATCCGGTCGGCGGCACACGGTAACCGAATGCACCGCAGGTCATGGCGATGAAATACACGACGCCCATGGTGGCGAAGGTCTCCCACACGCCGATGCTGGTTGGGGTGCGGAAATGCTCCATCAGCATGTTGGCCAGCGGAGCGCCTATCATCGCGCCGCCGCCGAAACCCATGATGGCCATGCCGGTTGCCATGCCGCGTTTATCCGGAAACCATTTGATCAGCGTAGAAACGGGTGAGATATAGCCTAAGCCCAAACCGATGCCGCCGATGAAACCAGAACCCAGCCACATCAGCCAGAGCTGGTGGGTATACACGCCGTAGGCGGAAATCAGCAGGCCGCCGCCCCAGCAGATGGCGGCGGTAAACCCTGCCCGGCGCGGTCCTACGCGTTCGAGCCAGCCGCCCCAGATGGCGGCAGAGGAACCCAGTAACAGGAAAAACAGTGTGTACATCCAGCCCAGATCGCTGATTTTCCAGTCGCATGACGTGGCGAATAAGGCATCGATCAGGCCCGATTCTGCAGGGCAGGCAACCTGCGCCGTAATGCCGATGGCTTTGGAGAGCGGCAGCCAGAACACGGAAAAGCCATACGCCATGCCGATACACAGGTGGATGGCGAGCGCGGCGGGAGGAACCAGCCAGCGGTTAAATCCCGCACGGGCGATGGTGCGGTCACGGGAGAGCCAGCCTGTATTACTTGCTGATAAGTTTTGAGTGGTCATACACAGCTTTCTTGATCAAGGTTAAAACGGATTGGATGTTGTTTAGCATGCGTTCAGATTGCGGAGCCGGAACTGGTTGATGACGCGATTGAGCAGTTCGGCTGAGGGCGGCTGAACCGCGGTTAACTGGTAGGGGTATCCCAGCTCTTGCCATTTGTGTTCGCCCATTTTATGAAACGGCAACACTTCGACGCGTTCGATGCCCTCCAGTGTGGCGACGAAATCGGCCAGTTTTTCCACGTCATCAAAAGCATCGGTGTAACCTGGCACCAGTACGTAGCGTATCCACATTTTCTTGCCCATCGCCGACATCCTTCGTGCAAAATCGAGTGTCGGTTGCAAGGGGTTGGCGGTGAGCGCCTGATGTTTTTCAGGGTCGATGTGTTTGATGTCGAGCAGGATCAGGTCGACATTGTCAAACCAGTCGTCTTGCAGATGCGCGCCTAAAAACCCCTGCGTGTCGAGCGTGGTGTGCAGGTGCAGATCGTGTTTTGCGCGGTAGAAGATTTCGCCAATGTAATGAGCCTGCATCAGTGGCTCGCCACCTGAAATGGTCAGCCCGCCGGTTGCGCGAAGAAATCTGGCGTACTTTTTTAATTTACTGAGGACTTCATCCACTTGCATCAGTTTGCCGTTGTGCAATTTTGCGGTATCGGGGTTGTGGCAATACAGGCAGCGAAACTGGCAGCCGGAGACGAATACTACGAAGCGCATACCGGGGCCGTCGACGGCACTGCCGGTCACGAATGAATGCACGAAGCCTGACAATCGACCGTTTTCGTCGACGCAGGCAGGGGTAATAAAGTTAGGGGATTTTGATTCGCTTTGCATGAACGGGTATTGCCATCATCGATGGCCTGAATGATTAACAGTGCAGATGGAAAGTCCGGTTGATGACATCAAGCTGTTGTTCGCGGGTCAGTTTGATGAAATTGACCGCATAGCCCGAGACGCGCAGCGTTAATTGCGGGTAATTTTCCGGATGCTCCATCGCGTCGAGCAGCGTTTCCTTATTCAGCACGTTGACATTGACGTGAAAACCGTTCGAGGTGCAAAACATATCCAGACAGTTGGTCAGATTGTCGACGCGGTCTGTCAGGGTGCGCCCCAGCGCGTCCGGTGTGCAGGTCGCGGTCCATGAAATACCGTCGAGCGCGGCCAGATAGGGCAGCTTTGCGACCGAGGCACCGGAGGCGACAAAGCCCTGAGTATCACGACCGTTCATCGGGTTGGCGCCGGGTGCAAAAGGCTCGCCGGTTCTTCTGCCGTCTGGGGTGTTACCCGTCTTCTTGCCGTACACCACGTTGGAGGTAATCGTCAGTACCGACTGGGTCGGCACGCTGTCGCGATAGGTCTTGTGTTTACGGATTTTATCCATGAACGTCTCAACCAGCCACACCGCGATCTGATCGACGCGATTGTCGTTGTTGCCGTAGGCCGGATACTCGCCTTCAATGGCAAAGTCGGTCGCGATACCCTGTTCATTGCGTATCACTTTGACGCGGGCGTATTTGATTGCGGACAGCGAATCGGCGACCACCGAAAGACCGGCAATGCCGCAGGCCATGGTGCGCAAGATGTCGCGGTCGTGCAGCGCCATTTCGATGCGTTCGTAATGGTATTTGTCATGCATGAAGTGTATAGCATTCAAGGCCTTGATGTAGGTCGTGGCAAGCCAGTCCATCATCTGCTCGAATTTATCGACCACCTCATCATAGTCCAGATAGTCGGCGGTGATCGGGGAAAAACCGTTTGCGATCTTGATGCCGGATTTTTCATCCACGCCGCCGTTGATTGCATACAGCATGGTCTTGGCCAGATTGCACCGCGCGCCGAAGAACTGCATCTGTTTGCCGATACGCATCGCCGAGACGCAGCAGGCGATGGCGTAATCATCTCCCCAGTGTTCGCGCATCAAGTCGTCTGATTCATACTGGATCGCGCTGGTTTCGATGGATGCTTTGGAACAGAAATTCTTGAAGCCCAGCGGCAGCGAGTTTGACCACAACACGGTCAGATTGGGTTCGGGGGCCGGGCCCAGGTTGGACAGGGTGTGGAGGAAGCGGAAGCTGTTTTTGGTGACCAGGGTGCGGCCATCCTCGCCCATGCCGCCGATCGCTTCGGTAACCCAGGCAGGATCTCCGGAAAACAGCAGGTCATATTCAGGGGTGCGCAAAAAGCGCACGATGCGCAGTTTGATCACGAGATCGTCCATCAATTCCTGTGCCTGAGATTCGGTAAGCCCGCCTGTCGCTATGTCGCGTTCGATGTAGATGTCGAGGAAGGACGAAATTCGGCCGATCGACATCGCCGCGCCGTTTTGTTCCTTGATTGCGGCCAGATAGCCGAAATAGGTCCATTGAACCGCCTCGCGTGCAGAGGCGGCAGGCGTGCCGATGTCGAAACCGTAGGCTGCCGCCATCTGCTTGAGTTCAGTGAGCGCCCTGATTTGTTCGGATAGCTCTTCGCGCGTGCGCAGTACCTCTTCGCTGAATACGGCGTTGTCGAGTTCTGACTTTTCGCGCTGCTTGTCGCGAACCAGAAAGTCGATGCCGTACAGCGCGACGCGGCGATAGTCCCCTACGATGCGGCCGCGGCCGTAGGCGTCGGGCAATCCTGTGATGATGCCGGATTTGCGGCAGGCGAGAATGTCAGGACTGTATGCGTCGAATACGCCCTGATTGTGATCCTTGCGATAGAGTTGATAGGCTTCTTTGACTTTCGGATTCAGTGTGAAGCCGTAGGCTTCAAGCCCTGCCTCAACCATGCGCAATCCGCCGTTAGGGATAATGGCGCGTTTGAGCGGCGCATCGGTCTGCAGGCCGACGATCAGCTCGAGCGTTTTGTTGATATAACCGGGTTGATGGGCTGTGATGGATGAACCGATATCGGCTGAGACGTCCAGCACGCCTTTGATGCGCTCTTCTTTGATGAGTACCGAGAGTTCGCGCCAGAGTTGCTGCGTGCGTGCTGTGGCAGGCGCTAAAAAATCCTCGCCGCCTTCATAGGGCGTGTAATTGAGCTGGATGAAGTCGCGCACGGCGACACGTTGTTGCCACTGGCCGCCGGTAAATCCGGTCCAGCAGGCAGGCTGCAAATTATTTTGGGGGGCGTTCATAAAAACTTTCAATTTCATCGCCATTCGGGCGAGATCGAGCTATCTATTCAGGATGGTTTTTTGAAATGCGCTGAGAATATATAGGGGAAATAGTGTAATTTCGTTACAGTCGCGCACAAACGGCAAGTGAATCTCGATACAATGCGCATCAGTTCATTGCTAAACCTAGGATTTCGTGGTGTTTCACGGCCGCAATTATAACTCATTGGGTCGTTCATCACCTAAACACTTGCCGCGCTCATGGATGCTGTTGATGCGCTCTTAAATTTTTGCCTTTACTCAAAATGACAACATCCCGTTTTCCTGCCTTGCAGTGGTTACTTTTTGTTGTGCCGGTCTTGCTGTTGCTCTACTGGCTCAGCCCCATTCTGACGCCTTTCGTGGCCGCAGCGATACTCGCCTATATCTGCAATCCGCTGGTGAGGCGCCTTGTTGGATTGAAGTTGCCGCGTGCAGCGGCGGTGCTGATGGTGATGGTTTTTTTGCTGTTGTTGTTCGCAGGTCTGCTGCTGATCATGCTGCCGTTGCTGGAAAAGGAAATCAGCCTGTTCATGGTGCGCCTGCCTGACCTGATCGAAATGCTGCGTGCCAGTCTGTTGCCGAAATTACAACTGTGGTTTGGTGCCGATCTGCTATGGGATAGCACGTTGTTGAAAAACTGGCTGTTGAGTCACTGGCAGTCGGCCGGCGGCGTCGCTGAAAAGCTGCTGCCGTGGTTGTCGAGCAGCGGCGGAAAAATTCTCAACGTGCTGATGAACCTGCTGCTGATTCCGGTCGCGATGTTTTATTTTTTGCGCGATGGCGGATTAATGGCCGCCAAATTTGATGCGCTGATCCCCCGTCACTGGCACGCTAAGGTTCGCGAGATCAGCGCCGAGGTGGATCGTGTGCTGGCGGAATTTTTGCGCGGACAAATCTCGGTGATGTTGCTGATGAGCGCTTTTTACAGTCTGGTGTTATGGGCGGTGGGGCTGGAATTTGCCTTGCCTATCGGCATTGTCGCCGGGATGCTGGTGTTCATTCCCTATCTGGGCATGGTGATCGGCCTCTTGCTGGCGACGCTGGCGGCCGTGATGCAATTTACCGAATTGAGCAGCGTGCTCTGGGTGTGGGGTGTGTTCGGGGTAGGACAGCTGTTGGAAGGCACCCTGGTCACGCCCTGGCTGGTCGGTGAGCGCATAGGCTTGCATCCGCTGGCGGTTATTTTTGCGCTGTTGGCTTTCGGCCAGTTGTTCGGCTTCTTCGGCGTGCTGCTGGCACTGCCGATGTCGGCAATCCTGTTGGTTGCGCTGCGCCACGGCACGATTTGGTATCTGTCCAGTCGGATGTACGGTAAAGAATGAATCAGTTACTGCTCGATATTACGCCCCACTGGTGGCCTACCTTCGATAATTTTGTCGCGGGAGATAATGCAGAATTGTTATCCGTTTTGCATCAGGCCTTGTCAGGCGAGAGTCCGGAGCGCTGTGTGTATGTGTGGGGGGCTGCCGGCAGCGGCAAGAGTCATTTGCTGCAAGCCTGTATCGGGATTGCGCAAAATGCGCATCAAAATGCGATTTATGCGCAAGGTTATGTACCAGAACCGGCCGACGTGGTCGCTGTTGACGATGCCGATACGCTTGATGATGCGGCGCAAATCGAGCTGTTTAATCTCTACAATCGGATGCGTGACAGGGGCGGCATGCTGCTGGTCAGTGGCCTGAGTTCTCCGCTGCATTTGAATGTGCGCGCCGATCTGCGCACCCGTCTGGGATGGGGGCTGGTGTATCAGGTGCAGGGTTTGAGCGATCAAGAGAAGGCGCTCGCGCTCACAGGCCATGCGCAGGGCAGGGGGTTTGCGCTGGCACCGGAGGTCGTACAGTATCTGCTGCGTCACGGGCGTCGCGACTTGCCGAGTCTGCTGGCTGTGCTCGATGCGCTCGATGAACATTCGCTGCGCCTGCACCGCGCGCCGTCTATACCCCTGCTCAAGGAAGTGATGCAATTTGAAATCAATTATGGAAGCTGACTGACATGAAATTAGCCTTATTTGATCTGGACAATACCCTGCTTAACGGCGACAGCGATTTCGAGTGGTCGCAATTTCTGATTCGCATTGGCATACTCGATCGCGAACTGTTCGAGGTAAAAAATCAGGCCTTTTACGATCAGTACAAGGCAGGCACACTGGATATTCACGAGTTTTTGGATTTTCAGCTCAAGCCTTTGTCGCGCCACTCGCGTCACACGCTCGACACTTGGCACGCGCAGTTCATGAGTGAGAATGTGATGCCGATGGTGACACAAGCCGCTCGTGATTTAGTTCAGCGGCACCGTGAGGCGGGGGATGTCTGCGTCATCATCACCGCGACCAACAGTTTTGTCACCGCACCGATCGCCCGTGAGTTCGGTATTGAGCATCTGATTGCAACCGAGCCTGAGCATATTGATGGCGAATTTACCGGTCGCGTTGCCGACGTGCCGTGCTTCCGCGAGGGAAAAATCACGCGGCTGGCCAACTGGTTGAGTTCCCGCGGCTGGACGCTGGCGAGTTTCGAGAACAGCACTTTTTACAGTGATTCGCTCAACGATCTGCCGCTGATGTGCAAGGTGACGCATCCGGTTGCCGCAAACCCTGATGAAACCTTGCGCGCCCATGCGGTAGCGCATGGTTGGGACATCATCAACTTACGCTAGCGGTGCCGCTTTTCTTGTACAATTTATCGGCGAAGTGTGTATATTAAAATTCTGCACGAAATCATTGCGTAAAAAGGGACTGTTATGAAACCGCATAACTATATCGGGTATGAGAAGGTCATGCACGAAGCGCTGGTCGCGGCGCGTGGTGCGAAGGTGGGCACCCATGAAGATAAAATCCATGCGCTCGAACGCAAGCTCGAAACATCTAAGCTGTCTCATCTGGAAATAGCAGATATTCATAAACAACTCAAACACTTGCGTTTACGTTGAGTTTCAGCCACTCAGCCCATGAGTGGCTGATCGTTGTCCTATTTCAATTCGTTGATGAAGTTCCTGATCGCCAGCACACGCTGAGCTAAATCCGCCTGCTTGACCTCAATGCGCAGTTTGTCTTGCCCCACCATCTTGATGTGCCGACGGCTCTGTATCAGAGTGATAATCTTCATCGGATCAATCGGTGGATTCTGTACGAACTGAATCACGATCGCATCCTCTGACGCATCCACTTTGCAGATACCCAGCGGCTTCGCGCTGATGCGCAAACGGTGGCAATCGAGCAAAGTTTGTGCCGCTTCCGGCAGCAGCCCGAAACGGTCGATCAATTCCTGTTGCATGTTATCCAGATCGGTCTGCGAGCTACAGTTGGCAAAGCGTTTGTAGATCACCAGTCGTTGATGAATGTCGCCGCAATAGTCGTTCGGCAACAGCGCTGGCGAATGCAGGTTAATCTCTGTCGTGACGCCCAGCGGATGCGCCATATCGGGTTCACGGCCCTGCTTGAGTGAGGCCACAGCCGCGTTGAGCATCTCGGTATACAGCGAGAAACCGATCTCTTGCATCTCGCCGCTTTGCGATTCGCCCAGCACTTCGCCAGCGCCGCGTATCTCCAGATCGTGCATCGCCAGATAAAACCCGCTGCCCAGTTGTTCCATCGCCTGTATCGCCTCCAGTCGCTTCTTGGCCTGCACCGTTAAACCATCCAGACTATCCACCAGAAGATAGGCATAGGCCTGATGGTGCGAACGCCCGACGCGGCCTCTTAACTGGTGCAATTGAGCCAGGCCGAAGCGGTCGGCGCGGTTCATGATGATGGTATTGGCGGTGGGGATATCGATACCTGTCTCGATAATGGTGGTGCACAGCAAAATATTGAAACGCTGCTGATAGAAATCCTTCATGACGGATTCCAGTTCGCGCTCGCCCATTTGACCGTGTGCTGTGCGGATGCGCGCTTCAGGCAGCAATTCGGTTAATTTTTCCGCCATGTTGGCGATGGTGTCCACTTCGTTGTGCAGGAAATAGACCTGACCGCCGCGTTTGAGTTCGCGCAAGACCGCCTCGCGAATGACGCCCTGACTATAGGAACTGACGAAGGTTTTAATGGATAAGCGCCGCTGGGGTGCGGTGGCGATGATGGAAAAATCGCGCAAGCCTTCGAGCGACATCGCAAGCGTCCGCGGAATCGGCGTGGCAGTGAGCGTCAGAATATCCACTTCGGCGCGCAGCGCTTTGAGCTTTTCTTTCTGCTGCACGCCAAAACGATGTTCCTCATCGATGATGGTCAAGCCAAGGTTATGAAACTTAACGTCTTTTTGTATCAGCTTGTGCGTGCCGATAATGATGTCGAGACGGCCTTCCGCCATTTCTTTGAGCGCTTGCGTCTGCTCTTTGGCTGAGCGGAAACGCGACAGTTCGGCGATGCGGATCGGCCAGTCGGCGAAGCGGGTGGAGAAATTCTGGAAATGCTGTTCGGCAAGCAGCGTGGTGGGCACCAGCACGGCAACCTGTTTGCCATCCATGGCAGCTACGAAGGCGGCGCGCAGGGCAACCTCGGTTTTGCCGAAACCGACATCGCCGCAGATCAGCCGGTCCATCGGTTTTCCTGATTGCAAATCCTCGATGACGGCGTTGATCGCTGCTGCCTGATCGGGCGTTTCCTCAAAACCGAAGCCTGCGGAAAATTCTTCGTAATCGCGCAGCGTCAGCTTGAAGGCGTGACCTTTGCGGGTGGCGCGCTGGGCGTAGATGTTCAGCAGTTCGGCGGCCGTGTCGCGCACCTGTTGCATCGCGCGGCGTTTGGCCTTGTCCCATGCGCCGTTGCCAAGTTTGTGCAACGGGGCGGTGTCATGCGCGCCCCCGCTGTAGCGACCGATGACGTGCAACTGCGATACCGGCACGTACAGTTTGTCGCCTCCCTGATATTCAAGCAGCAGGAATTCGCCCTCTCCTTCGCCCAGATCCAGATTGACCAATCCCTGATAGCGCGCAATGCCGTGCTGTTCATGCACGACCGGGTCGCCGACCTTGAGTTCGGACAAGTCGCGCAGCATACCCTCGATATTGGTTTTTTTAGCGATGCGCGCGGCACGGTTGCGCGGCATGGCCGCATATAACTCGGTCTCGGTGACGATGGCGATGTTTTCATCAGGCAGCAAAAAACCGTTTTGCAGCGGCCCGATGCCGAGCATAAATTTATTTTTTGCATTCAGGAAGTTAGCGTAACTATCGCACACGTCCGCCTTCAGACCATATTCGAGTAAATAGCCCGCCATGATTTCGCGCCGCCCGAGACTGTCGGCCAGCAGCAGCGTGCGTCCGTCATACGTTTGTATAAACTGGGCGAAGGCCTGTGTGGGCGTGTCGGCGTGACGGTTCACCGCGATGTTGGGAATGGCGGCGGTGGCACAAGGCGTGAGGTTAGCGGATTCGGCATCGTGCGTAATGTCCAGTCTTGCGAATGCGCGGGCGGCAATAAAAAAATCCTCGGCATCCATGAACAGGTCGGCAAGCGGCAACAGCGGGTGTTGCGGGTCACCTCTTAGCAGGTTATAGCGCGAGGCGGCATCTACGCCGAACTGTGCAATCGCCGCGTCCACATTGCCGTGCAGACACAGTGTGGCACCCTTCGGCAGGTAGTCGAACACGGTGGCGGTCTTGTCGAAAAACAGCGGTAAATAATATTCAATACCCGCGGGCGCATTGCCTTTGCTGACTTCTTTGTAGATGCGCGACTTGGATGGGTCGCCTTCAAAGACATCCCGGAAACGCTGGCGAAAATGCGCCTGACCTTTATCGTCCAGCGGAAATTCGCGCGCGGGCAACAGGCGAATTTCAGGTACCGGATACAGGGTGCGCTGCGTGTCCACGTCAAACGTTGCAATGGTTTCGATTTCATCATCGAACAAGTCGATGCGATACGGCAGCACGCTGCCCATGGCAAACAGGTCGATGATGCCGCCTCTGATGCAGAATTCGCCGGGCGACAAGACTTGTTGCACATGGCTGTAGCCCGCAAACGTCATTTGTTCGCGCAAGGCCGGCAGATTGAGTTTCTCTCCGCGTTTGAGGAAAAAGGTAAACGCGGCCAGATACTCGGCGGGTGGTAAGGGGTATAAGGCCGTCGTGACCGGCACCACCAGCACGTCGCAGGACTGGCTGCGCACATGGTGCAAGGTGGCTAAGCGTTCCGAGATCAGATCCTGATGCGGCGAGAAATGGTCGTAGGGCAAGGTTTCCCAGTCCGGCAGCAGATGTACGCGCAACTCAGGGGAAAAAAACGGGATTTCCTCGATCAGTCGCTGCGCTTCATTCGCATTCGCCGTGATCACCACCAGCGGTTTATTTTTATCCGTAAATTGCGCCAGTGCCAGCGCATCGGACGAACCGGTCAATCGGGTGTAGCGTGGGCGGGTGTGGGTCGATGTGAACAGCATGGCGGAGGTCTTAAGACGAATAGCCGTGCATTATAAATTAAACGCCGGATGAATCCGCTTTGTCGCGCAATCAAAATCCTCGCCTCAACTTCAGACGGAGAGCTCTTTCGCTGTTGATCCTCAATTGGCCGCGCAAATTGGGGAGGCGCTGGCATGCAGGGCTGCCGATAGTTGGCTTGATTCGGGTTATGCTTTAGAAGCCGTATAAGTGATAATACAAAACTAACCGCAATCATAAGTTTTCGAGAAACGCCGAACAGGCCGCGAGGTACGGGCGCAGGAATATTTGGCGGTAACAAAATAAAGGATACTGAACTATGAGTATGCATCAACCAAAATACAAACTTGAAGAACACGTTAATGATTGGGTCAAAAAGAAATTTGACAAATTAAAACTGAAAAATCAAAAAGATTACTATACAGAATCAGCTATCCCAGATTATCTTAAAGAGGCACTACGAGGACGTGCTAAAACTGAAAATAAAACAAATTTTGGCAAGCCAGATTTCAGCTTGCCACATTACAAACAAGCACCTGTTGTCATTGAAAACAAGCTTGGACTTCAAAAACTCATAGTAGAGGCAAAAGACGGCCTCAAATTCGATGAGAAATCAATCCAAAACTACGCCGTAAACGGCGCACTTTATTATGCTACTGGCATGATTGCCTCTGGCAAATACCATGATGTAATAGCAATTGGTATCGCGGGGGATTCGGACGACGCGATTGAACTCAAGGTATATTATGTTTACGGTTCTGGCGAACATTCTTACAAATTAATGGGAAATGTAACCACTCTCGATTTTCTTGAAAACGAACAAACCTTTGAACAGTTTTATAAAAACGCCATTCTGACTGAGGCTGAAAAGCATGAAATTTTAATTAACTCGCAAGCTGCGTTGCAAAAATACGCCAAGAGCTTAAATAAACTCATGCACAACCACAACATCACAGCCCCTCAGCGTGTGCTTTATGTGTCAGGTATGCTTCTATCTATGCAAAATGTGGTGGATGTTAAAGGCAACAAACTTCAAGACGGGCTGACACCTGAGGGTTTGGAAGGTATTCAGACTGAATCAAAACGTGACGGGATACAGATAGTCAATCAAGTTAAAGAGTTTTTAACTGCTCGCAACATCCCCGGTGATAAACAAAGTCTAATGCTGGCAAGCTTCTCTGAAATATCAAAAGATGTTCAGCGTGACGAGAAAACAACGCTCGATAAAGAGGTATCAAAACTCATCAACTTTGATGCCAGCAGCAATAAGCAGATATTTACTTTCATTTATCATAATATTTTCCTGTCAATTGATGCAATGGCTGGTCATCTCGACATCATGGGTGAGATGTATTCAGAGTTTTTGAAGTATGCCCTTGGTGATGGAAAGGAAATAGGCATTGTGCTGACACCACCGTATATCACAAAGATGATGGTAACGGTTTTGAACGTCAACAAAGACAGTAAAGTGATGGATTTGGCTACGGGTTCTGCCGGATTCTTGATTTCCGCGATGGAAATTATGACTCAAGATGCTGAAATTAACTATGGCAAGAAAACATCTGCTGCTGAAAGTAAAATTGATACCATCAAGAAGAATCAATTCGCGCATTCAAGTTCGA